>VFQT010000148.1_pt1 | contig 109589 bp, 96 predicted proteins | sample 3512381 | NCBI WGS metagenome assembly VFQT01 (sample SAMN10412376, study PRJNA504923) | tailings metagenome | isolation source: Relicate 2 Philex TSF3 active mining site | place: Philippines: Tuba, Benguet | collected 2017-08-29
TTTGATTTCTTTAATTGATTATGCTATTGCTATTCCTCAATTTGGGGGTGCTGAATCATTAAATGCTGCAGTTGCAACTGGAATTTTACTATCTCATTGGAAAGGGCAATAATTAATCAAATCGAATAGTCTTGGCAGGGCTTATTTTATTGATCCAAATGGTAGGGATCAAGAAGGAGATATAGCTAATGATGAGTGTTCCAACAATTACCATAATAATCTGTAATGGAACTATTTTTATTGGTAATGTTTTCATGAAATAAGCGGTCTCATCTAATTGAATCCATCCAGTATAGTATTGCAGTAGGGATAGGCCAATGCCAATAACAGATCCTATGGCTATGCCAATCCAATTAATAAAACTTACTTGGTATAAAAATACCTTTCTAATAAACTGTTCATTGGCACCCATTGCGCTCAGTGTACCAATCATATGAACCCTTTCTAAGATTAAAATAAATAAACAGGTAAGTAAGTTCACTACAGCGATAATTAACATAATGGTTACCGCTACATTTCTATTGACTGTTTGTACTCCTATCCAATCAAAAATTTGCGGGTAATCTTCTTCTATGCTTGTTGCCACTGTATTTGGAGGACAAAGCGATTGTATTTTTTGCATTAAATTGGGCACATCTGAGTTTTCATTTATATGAATACTGTAGCCACTTATTTCAGTGCTACCAGAATTTAAAAATTGCAAAACGCCTAAATCAATATAAATAAATTCTGCATCGTATTCTTCTATTCCTGAGTGATATATGCCTTTCACTAAAAATCTTCTTTCTTGAACTGTACCATTTTGTAAAAAGTTGACTCTCACTACAGAGCCAATAGTGGCTCCAATTTTATTAGCAATTTCTTGGGATAAAACTGTTTCATTACTTTTTTCGATAAACAACTGGTTCAAATTTGAACTCATATGTAGAAAAGGGATAGGTTGCCCCTTGTTAATTCCTTTAACAATTATGCCTTCCATTTCTTTTTGATAAGCAATTACTGCTGTTTGAGTGGCATAAGGTTCAACTTGCTTAATTTCAGGCAATTGTTGAATAGCATTTACTAATTGGGGAGATTCATTTAACACATTGCCATTGATAGCATTGATTCTTACAGTACCCCAAAATTGGTAAACTTTTTGTGCAATTTGTTCTTGAAAACCATTGACAATCGAAAGTGTAAGTATAATGGCTGCTATACTTATTGAAGTTGCAGCAATAGAGAGTTTAACAATAAAACTGGTATTGCTTTTGCTTTTTTGGAAGCTCATTCTTTTTGCTATTTCAAAAGCAGTATTCAAGTGGTTTATTTTTTTCAAATCTAACTTATTTATCATTATATATTATGAAATATGGCCTAGTTTCGTATTCAATTAAATACATAGGAATGAAAAAGGCCTTGATTTTTTTATGGATTCTTTTAATGCACACTAGTTTGTTTGCACAATTCAATCCAGATCAAAACATGGATAGTTCCATTCATACCATCTTGGTTCACCCAGAAGGAAGGCCAAGAGATTTACCCATCATAGGGTTAAACGATCCTACAGCTTTGACAGTTAGCTTTGATGATTTTAATTTTAGTTACCAGAACTATTTTTACAGTATTGAATTAGTGGATGATCAATGGCAGTCCGTTCCATTGACTCCATTTGAATATACCACTGGTTTTGCTCAAAATAAGATCAATATTTTTAATATTTCATCCATTGCATTTCAACCTTATTATCATTATCAATTCAATCTCCCCAATCCACAATGTAAGCCAACAAAAGCCGGTAATTATATTCTAAAGGTTTTTAAAGATGGTGATCCATCCAAAATCATTTTTACTAGAAGATTTTATGTAGTGAATTCACTGGTTGGTGTTTTTGGTTCTGTTCAAGAGCCTTTTGACGGCGCCATTTCTAGAACCCACCAGAAAATTCAGTTAAGTTTGGATGTAAAGCAATTATCTTTTTTTCAACCTGATCAAATAAAAGTGGTGGTTATACAAAATCGTCGTTTAAATGATGCTAAAGTAATCACAGAGCCTAGTTTTATTAGAGGTAACAACATGGAATACAATAGTGATAGGGACTTGGTTTTTCCAGGAGGCAATGAGGCAAGGTGGTTGGATTTGCAAAGCTTAAGATTAAGGTCGGATAGGGTACAGCAAATTGATGTAGTAGATGGTTTGACTAGGGTTATTGTAAAACCTGATTTTTCTAAATCCCAAACACCATATTTTACTTTTAATGATTTAAATGGCGCATTTATTATTAGTAATACAGAATCATTGCAAAGTGAATTTCAAAATGATTATGCTAAAGTACATTTTACCTATAAGCCTCCCAATGGGATACCCTACGTTGGAGAAAAATTATACCTAATTGGTGATATTACTCAAAATAAATTGAATAAGGAATCATTAATGCAGTTTAATGTTTTAAAAGGGGTGTATGAAAAGACTATGCTTTTAAAACAAGGTTATTATAGTTACCATTATATTTTAAGAGATATAGAGAAGCCCATACCTATGGATGATTACAAGGAAACAGAGGGAGATCATTGGGAAACAGAGAATAGTTATACCATCTTTGTTTATTATACAGCGCCTGGTGCCAGATATCCTATGATTGCAGGATTTTCGACTATAAATTCAAGGCAAAATTGGTAGGTTAATCACTTGTCTTTTAGTACCTTTGCAGCGGCAGGTCTTGCACGACCAGCTCCTGCTGAACCTCCCCAGGACAGGAATGTAGCAAGGATAGGCGGTTGTAGCGGTGCGATGTAAGTAGCCTGCCACTTTTTTCATATTATAAACCTTCCCATATGAAATTTTTTATTGACACTGGTAATTTGGCACAAATCAAAGAAGCCAATGAACTAGGTATCTTAGACGGTGTAACTACCAACCCTTCATTAATGGCCCAAGTGGGTGTTAAAGGAGAAGCTGCTATTGCTGCACATTATAAAGCTATTTGTGAAATTGTTAATGGTGATACTAGTGCCGAGGTATTGTCTACTGATTTTGCTACCATGGTTGAAGAAGGAAAGAAATTAGCTGCTATTCATCCAAATATTGTGGTGAAAGTACCCATGATTAAGGATGGTATTAAAGCGATTAAATGGTTTACTGATAATGGAATTCGTACAAACTGTACATTGGTATTCTCTGCAGGTCAAGCTATTTTAGCTGCCAAAGCAGGTGCAACATATGTATCTCCATTTATTGGAAGAATTGATGATAGCTCTTGGGATGGAATGGAGCTAATTAGCCAAATCCGTCATATCTATGATGTACAAGGTTTTCAAACACAAATTTTAGCAGCTTCTATTAGAAATGCTTTACATATTGTAAAAGCTGCTGAAGCTGGTGCAGATGTATGTACTTGTCCATTAGATTCTATCCTAGGATTATTGAAACATCCTTTAACAGATATTGGTTTAGCGAAGTTCTTGGAAGATGCTAAGAAGATGTAATTTAGAAGTGCTTATTTTAAAAGGTAAAAGCTAAAAAAATTATAAATAAAAAGAGAGGACTCCTTTACGGAGTCCTCTCTTTTTATTTACAGGGGAAACTTCTAGTATTTATGTACTTTCTTTTTAATCATACCACCCTTAGTATCTTTTACAGAATTCATTACCACAAAAGCAGTCGGCGTAATTTTTTCAATTTCGACATTCAACTTATTCATTTCAAGTCTAGTAATTACTGTATATATAATATCTATATCTTGTCTTTCACCTCTTTTGCCAATTCCTTTTTTTCCTTGATAAGTTGTAACACCTCTACCCATGGTATTTACGATCATTTCTTGAATTTCTTTAGAATGAGATGAAATAATGGTTACACCAACATATTCATCAATGCCATCAATCAAAAAATCTAGAAATTTGGAGGCAGCAAAATAAGTAATTAGGGAATATAAAGCTGATTCAATTGAAAGTAAAAATGCTGCAGATCCAAATATAAAAATATTCACAACAACAATTATATCACCAATAGTTACACCTATTTTTTTACTTAAGTAAATCGCTAGTACTTCTGTTCCGTCAATGACACCTCCGCCACGAATTGTCAATCCAATTCCTGCTCCCAAAAATATTCCTCCAAACACTGCTACCAATAGTTTGTCATTGGTAATATTGGGAAACTCCACCAAGGCCAAACAAAGTCCTAGACCAATAATTGCAAAGGCAGTTTTAATGGCAAAATGCTTTCCTAATGTAAAATAACTCATTATCACAAACGGAATATTGATCAATACAATCAAAATTGAAACAGGAAATTTCGTGGTTTCTGAAATTAATAAGGAGATACCAGTTACACCACCGTCAATAAAATGATTAGTTAATAAAAAACCTTTAAATCCAAAACTTGCTGAGAATATACCTAAAACAATCAATACGATACTCTTGGTTTCTGATTTTATGGTAATCCATAATTGTAGATATCGCTTCGCTGCTCTATAACTTGATTCTGGATGGTTCATATTAACAATGTTTTAATGCTTCTTTCTTGGAAAGATTATTCAATAATGGATGTGCCTTTACAAACTGAATCACCCATTTTTTATTGGTATAAGCATACGCGCGTAATGCCCATCCAATGGCTTTTCTTACAAAGAAGTCTTCGTGCAATTGACTGTTCTCAATATATTTACTTAATAAATTTGTATCGGTCTTTGTTTTGTAAGTGAGTTGAAATAAAATGCTCATTCTAATCAACCATTTATTGCTAGATTGATTCCATCTATTAGTATAAGTTTCAATAAGTTCTGAGTGCAATAAGAAAAACTTACTAATTACATGAGTGTTTGTACTATCTACTGAATCCCACCAACTTTTATGGGTAATCATCCATTCAATTAAAGGAATCGTTTTGATAGACCATATTTTTTTATGGTGTCCAAGTAATTCTATAGCAAAATAATGCAATTCTCTTTGAGGTTCGTTAAAACACTCTTTGATAAGCTTACTTAATTCAGCATGATCTTTAATTGGATGCGTTTTATAAAAAGTCTTACAAAGTTGTCTTCTCAAAGGTGTTTTAATTCCATAAAATTCAAACTGATGCAATAGGTATGCTTTCGCTCCTTTAGCAATTTCTTTATCAGCATGCTTGCTGAATATTTTTTGAATCTCTTTTAAATAGGGGTGCGGCATATTATACAATTATAATCCAACCACTCTTTTATTGAAAGCGCTGTTTCTTGCAGCTTCTAATATTCTAATGATGTTTTTTCCTTCCTGTGCAGATGTAGGCACTTCAGCATTATTTAAAATTGCATCCGCCATTTTTTCATAAAAGATTCCATAATTACCCGCCTTACTTGGAATCACCCTATGTGAAATCAATCCATCATTATCTGTATACAAAGTACCATAGTCCTCTTTTGATTCAACGCCCCAGTGATCTGCTCCTGGTATCTTGCCAGCAATCAAATCTGCTTCTTGCACATCCGATCTGTTTTTAATAAAACTACCTTTTGTGCCATATATTTTATAACCAGCTAATTGCGTCATAAATACCATACCACTGGTTAAAGTAATACGATGTCCTGGATAATACAATATCAAATGGAAATAATCATCTACAATACCTACTTTTCTAGTAATTCTGATATCTGCAAAAACAGCTAAAGGCATACCTGATAATAGTATTGCTTGGTCTACTAAATGAGGGCCTAGGTCATATAAGAGTCCTGCTCCAGGTGTTACAGATTCTTTATGCTTTTTAGGGCTTAAGGTTGTTCTATATCTTTCAAAACTTATTTGAACATCTAAAAAGTCTCCAATGGCATCTTCTTTGATTAATTGTTGGATGGTCAAGAAATCTGCATCATATCTTCTGTTGTGGTAAACGGCTAATTTCAATCTTTTTTGTTTAGCGATATCATCTAGCTCTTGTGCTTCAGCTGAAGTGATGGTAAATGCTTTTTCACACACCACATGTTTGCCTGCTAACAATGCTTGTTTAGTGTAAGTGTAATGTGAATCGTTTGGACTATTTACTACAATTAAATCAATGGATGCATCTGTTAAGATTTCTTCATAACTACTATAAGATTTAGTACCAGGGTAGGTTGCTTCAATATTTTTTGAAGAACGCTCCCAACTGCCAACTAATGTAAAATGAGGGTTGCTTGCAATAAATGGCGCATGAAAGACTTTTCCGCTCATACCAAAGGAAACAAGTGCTGTTTTTATCATAACTCAAATGTAAGGAAAAAAGGAGTCCTTATTAAGAGACTCATTTAAAGAATAAGTTAAGGGTTTTATAAAACAAAAACCCTCTGAAAATTCAGAGGGTTTTTAAAATTAAGAAGATGCGAATGCATCTGATGTGTTAATTAATGTTAGGCTTTAAATTTTTTATAAAAGCCTGCAAAAAGCACTACCCAGCTACTTGCTTTCTGATAATGTTCAATGCACCACCTGCTTTAAACCACTCAATTTGTTGTTGGTTATAAGTATGGTTTGCTTTGATAGTATCAGTAGTGCCATCCTGATGTGTTAACACTAAAGTTAATGGAGTATTTGGAGCAAAGCTAGTTAAGCCTGTTACATCAATGCTATCGTCTTCTTGAATCTTATCGTAATCTGCTTTATCTGCAAATGTTAAAGCCAACATACCTTGCTTTTTCAAGTTGGTTTCGTGGATTCTTGCAAAAGATTTAGTTAATACTACTCTAACACCTAAATGTCTTGGTTCCATCGCTGCGTGCTCACGAGAACTACCTTCTCCGTAGTTTTCATCACCTACTACAATTGTTCCAATACCTGCAGCTTTATAAGCTCTTTGAGTATTTGGAACGGTATCGTAATTGCCAGTGATTTGACTCTTTACATTGTCAGTCTTCTCGTTAAAGAAGTTCACTGCACCAATTAATAAATTGTTAGAGATATTATCTAAGTGGCCACGGAATTTTAACCAAGGACCCGCCATAGAGATATGGTCTGTGGTACATTTTCCTTTAGCTTTAATCAATAATCTTAAAGATTTTAAATCAGTTCCTTCCCATGCTGTAAATGGATCTAATAATTGTAAACGCTTAGATGCTGGATCAACTGCTACAACTACTTTTGAACCATCTTCAGCAGGTGCTTGATATCCTGCATCTTCCACAGCAAAACCTTTTAGTGGTAATTCATCACCAGTAGGAGCGTCTAATTTAACTTGCTCACCTTTATCGTTTGTTAATGTATCTGTTAATGGATTGAATGTTAAATCTCCAGCAATCGCTAATGCAGTAACTAATTCTGGAGAACCCACAAATGCATAAGTGTTTGGATTGCCATCAGCACGCTTTGCAAAGTTTCTGTTGAAAGAGTGAACAATGGTATTCTTTTCTTTTTTCTCAGCACCTACACGCTCCCACATACCAATACAAGGTCCACATGCATTCGCAAATACTTTAGCTCCAATTTGACTGAACACATCTAAGAAACCATCTCTTTCAATGGTATATCTTACTTGCTCAGAACCTGGAGTAATCATGTATTCTGCCTTAGTAGTTAAGCCTTTTTTTGCCACTTGTTTTGCTAAGCTCACAGCACGACTGATATCTTCATAAGAAGAGTTGGTACAGCTACCAATTAAACCTACTTCCACTTTGGTAGGCCATCCGTTAGCAGCTGCTACTTCTTTCATTTTTGAAATAGGAGTAGCCAAGTCTGGAGTGAATGGTCCATTTAAATGAGGTTCTAAAGTATCTAAGTCGATTTCGATTACTTGATCGAAATATTTTTCTGGATTTGCATATACTTCTGCATCTGCGGTTAAATGTTCTGCAACAGCATCTGCTAAGGCAGCCACATCTGCACGACCTGTTGAACTTAAATATCTGCTCATACTTGCATCGTAACCAAATGTAGAAGTGGTAGCACCAATTTCTGCACCCATGTTACAAATCGTTCCTTTACCAGTACAGCTCATGCTAGTTGCACCTTCACCAAAATATTCTACAATCGCACCAGTGCCACCTTTTACTGTTAAGATACCAGCTACTTTTAAAATCACATCCTTAGGGGCAGTCCATCCGTTCAACTTACCTTTTAATTTAATACCAATTAACTTAGGCCATTTTAATTCCCAAGCTAAACCTGCCATTACATCACAAGCATCAGCACCACCCACACCAATGGCTAACATACCTAAACCACCAGCGTTTACTGTGTGAGAATCGGTACCAATCATCATACCACCAGGAAACGCATAATTTTCTAAAACTACTTGGTGAATGATACCAGCACCAGGCTTCCAGAAACCTAAACCATATTTATTTGAAACAGAAGCTAAGAAATCATATACTTCTTTACTTTCTGTTGTTGCTACTTGTAAGTCTTGTTTTGCTTCTACTTTTGCAGAGATTAAGTGATCGCAATGCACTGTACTTGGTACAGCAACTTTAGGACGACCTGCTTGCATAAATTGCAATAAAGCCATCTGTGCAGTTGCATCTTGCATGGCCACACGGTCTGGCGCGAAATCAACATAAGAACCACCTCTTTCGAAGCCTTCTAATTTTTGGTCACTATGTAAATGAGAAAATAAAATCTTTTCAGATAAAGTAAGAGGACGTCCTAACATTTTACGAGCCGCTTCCACTTTCGCTGGCATTTCAGCGTATACTTTTTTGATCATTTCGATATCAAACGCCATAGTTGTAAATTTTAATTTTTAAGCTGGTGCAAAGGTAATAAAAATGAATCCCGCTGCCTTCAAAAAAGTATAAATAATGTCCACTTTTTTTGATAGATTTGGTTATAAATCAACCGGGAATGATTCAAAAATTCAGAGATTTCTTAGAATTACATGCTTTTGGGGTTTGTTCCGCCCTGGGCGAGCGCTTGGGCATTGCCAGTGCCAAGATTAGAATGTGGTTTATCTATATCTCTTTTTTGACCCTGGGTTCTCCAGTAGTCCTCTATTTTGTATTGGCTTTTGTTAGAAGTATCAAGCACTATATACTATTGGGCAAAAGAAACCCGATCAAGTACTAGATCACCGCTTTTCGTAATCTTACTAGTTTTTCCAACAATGGTTCTAATAAATCTAATGGTAACATATTTGCGCCATCACTTTTAGCTACAGAAGGGTTAGGATGGGTTTCAATGAATAATCCATCTGCACCTGTGGCAATAGCTGCTTTCGCAATGGTTTCAATTAAAGCAGGATTACCACCAGTTACACCACTGGTTTGATTAGGTTGCTGTAAGGAGTGTGTACAATCCATAATTACAGGCACATTATTCTCTGCCATAGCAGGAATATTTCTGTAGTCGACTACCAAATCTTGGTATCCAAATGTATTACCTCTTTCGGTCAACATAATTTTTTCGTTTCCTGCCAATCTAATCTTGTCTACTGCAAATTTCATAGAGGCGCCACTTAAGAATTGTCCTTTTTTTACATTCACAATTTTACCAGTGGTTGCAGCAGCTGCTAATAAATCTGTTTGTCTACATAAGAAAGCAGGAATTTGCAAAATGTCGATGAATGCTGCTGCCATAGCTGCTTCATCATGTGCATGAATATCAGAAGTAGTAGGCAAGTTAAATGTTTGTCCTACTTTTTTGATTAAAGATAATCCGTTGTCATCACCAATACCTGTAAATGAATTAGCACTAGTTCTATTGGCTTTTCTATAACTTGCTTTAAATACATAAGCAATTCCTAGATTTTTACAAATGCTAGAGACTCTTTCTCCAATTTCCATCACCAATGCTTCACTTTCCACCACACAAGGTCCAGCAATTAGAAAGAATTGATTAGGATCGTAAGATTGAGTTTTAAAATGATCTTGTAAATAAGAAGGAATCATGCTATTTGTTTTTCGACTTCAAAGGTACACAATTAAGCCTAAAATCTTAAGCCCAGCGTTAAACCTCCGCCTCTAATTCCAGCCCAAGGACCTTCCATATCAGCTATAGCCCCAGTCGGCGTTACTGTTGCAGTAACTTTAAATGGATTGGCATTGATATTGTTTAGGTTCTTTTGTAATGCTGCTTGAGCTTCTGCTGGGAATTTAGCACCTGGCAATGGCGTGAATTCCAACTTTCCATTAGAGCTACCATAGTGTCCGCCAATCATCCAAAAATCAAGAACTAGTTTGGTGGCCAATTGAAATTGCATACCTACATATACTCCCATACTTTGAGATCGGATAGTCCCTTCTAATATAGCTGTTTTATTTTCTACAATAGGTTGTAAAGTAGTCGTTGAAATAGAATTATAAGAATAGTTTACTGGAATAGATAAATCAAAATTGGCAAACCTTGTGTAAGGTGCTATATAAAAGCCAGACATTTTCTGAATACCTAAGTAAAACCTTCCTTCAAAAGTCAATGCTGTATTACCCACTTGGAAATTATCAAAATTAATATCATCACTTTTAATAAATTTCTTAGCCAAGCTTTTTAAAGGAAGTGCAGTTTTGGGCATACTTCTATAACTTGCTGCAATTGAAACAAATGGGAGTACATTTTTTTCAAAAGTTAAATTGTAGTTCTTTAAGGCAACTGAGGAAAGATTGGATTTTAAAATATGGTTCCCTCCAATTAATTTTTGAGCAGTTGCATTCAAGTTGATGAATACTAGTAAAACAACAATTATTTTTTTCATTGTAGCATTTATTTTAACAGCGGGAGGGTTCTTATTTTTGTTTCTTAAAAGCCAAGTCAGCAACAGTTCTTTTGTCCAAAACAGATAATGTGTGATCTCTTACTTCAGCCATTACTTTATTGATACCACATTTCTTTTCATTACAATCACTACATTTTTCATAAAAATGTAAGCTTACACATGGTAACAATGCAATAGGCCCTTCGATGGTTCTAAAAATTCCGGATAATTTAATTTTACTTGGAGGGGTAGCAAAAAAATAGCCACCATGCTTTCCTTTCTTACTCTCCAAAAAACCTGCTTTCTTTAATTCCAAAAGAATGTTCTCTAAAAACTTTAATGGAATATTTTTATGGGAAGCAATATCCGCAATCAAAATAGGGGACTCCGAATTTTGTTCGGCCATATAAGTTAAGGCTTGCAGCGCATATTGTGTTTTCTTAGATAACATAGTTTCAACTTATAATCCTAGTACTTCTTTCATGGTAAAGATACCATTTTTTTGAATGGCGAACTCGGCAGCTAATACCGCTCCACTAGCAAATCCTTTGCGTGTGTGTGCTGTATGGATGATTTCAATATCATCAATTGGAGAGCTGTATTTTACTTGATGGGTACCAGGAGCAGGATCAATTCTTTCTGAATGAATCAGTAATTGGTTAGGCGCTGCAGTTTGATCATTGATCCATTGATCTTTTCTGCGTAGATTAGCTAAGATTTGCTCGGCTAAAGATATGGCAGTTCCACTAGGAGCATCTTTCTTTTCTGTATGATGTATTTCTGTCATACTCACATCATAATCTGCGTAGGGGTCCATTAATTTGGCCAAGTATTTATTCAATTCAAAAAACAAGTTCACTCCAATACTATAATTGCTGGAATATACTAAGCAGCCATTTTTTTCTTTATAGGCTGTTTCAATTTCATTCCAATGTTCTAGCCAGCCAGTAGAACCAGAAACCACAGGAATACCAAATGCAATACATTTTTTAATATTCTCTACCGCGCTATGGGGTCCGGTAAATTCAATCGCCACATCTGCTTTTTGGATATTGTCTGCAGTAAAATCTTGCGCATTACTCACATCTATCTTTAACACTATTTCATGCCCTTTTTGTAGCGCAATCTCCTCAATAGCTTTACCCATTTTCCCGTAACCAATTAATGCTATTTTCATAAGAAAGATTTTTTATTTAGAACTATGATTTTTAAAATGTAATTGAAGCGATAGGCCAGCTTGTCTGAATTGTGGCTGATAATTTGGCTGAATTTTTAAACTCAAATCATTATTAATATCAAATTCTTTCAAATGTCCAGAGACAGTTGCATCTAAAACATTCAAACCCCATCCCAGTATAAACCACATGATAGAGTAGTCTCTATCTTTTCTGAATATATTTCTATAACTCTGTAAACTCGCTAAACCTAAATTTTTTAAAGCAGGATCTATTTTAGATATATCAGCGTTATCGCCCATAGATTCTTTGAATCTAGCTTCATAGGCAAATTTCGCTTTGCTATATAAATCAGCATTGTATTGATATGTAGCAGCGGGTATAGCTAATACACCATAAACAAGCGGTATTTTCCAATACTGTTTATTATAAATCTGTCCCCAACCTGGAATCATGGCTGATCTTTGTGTTGCAATTCTAGGTATATGTCTTTTAATAGAAACAGTAATGGTAGAATCTGATGTGCTAACTTTTTCTTGTCCAAAAAGGGATGCATGAATTAGGCACAATAAGAGTATAGAAAAAAAAGCTTTCATCTTAGCTGATGCTTAGTTGCATTGCTTCTAAAATTTTGTTCAAGCCATTTAAGTCAGCATACTCAACGGTGATTTTTCCACTTCCATTTTTTTGATGTTGCAAATGCACTTTAGAAGAGAAATGATCACATAACTTATCTTCCAACTTTTTATACACTGGAGATAATTGGTTGGGGTTTGCTTTAGGGCCATTTGTTTTATGGGGAATTACTTGCTTTAACAATGCTTCTGCTTGTCTAACAGTCAATCCCTTGTCCATGATTTCCTTGAAAACAAACAACTGCTTGTCCACCTCTCTTCCAATCAATAGCTTCGCTAGGCTTACACTTAACTGACCGCTTCTCACTGCTGCTTGTATGCTTGGTGGTAATTCTAATAAACGAATATAGTTCGCAATAGTGGATCTGTCTTTACCCATTCTCTCTGCTACTTGCTCTTGTGTATAGCTTAATTCATCCATCATGCGTTGATAGCTTAAAGCAATTTCAATTTCATTTAAATCAACTCTTTGTAGATTCTCTAATAAAGCTAGTTCAAGTAATTCTTTATCATTAACTTGTCTGATGTATGCAGGAACATCTACTAAACCAGCTAACTTTGCTGCACGAAATCTTCTTTCACCAGCAATCAATTGATATTTACCATCACTTAATGAAGAGACTGTTAATGGCTGAATAATATCGTGTAACTTAATAGAGTTAGCAAGTTCTTGCAATGCTTTCTGATCAAAATCTTTTCTAGGATTTTTTGGATTGACAATAATATTTGCCAAAGCCACTCTATTGGTTGCAACTGCTTTTTCAATGGCAGCAGGCTGTACTTTACCAGCAGGATTTTTATATTCTGCATCCATGTTTTGTAAAAGGGAACGTAGGCCCTTTCCAATCAAATCTTTATTGGGTATACTCTTGCTCATGATTAGTCAATTATGCGCTCGGCATTACTCATATTAGTCATGCCATTTTTTTGTAAAATTTCTTTAGCCAAGTTTAAATAGTTTACAGTGCCTTTACTATCCGCATCATATAAAATAACTGGCTTCCCAACACTAGGCGCTTCACTTAATCTGGTATTTCTATGAATAATGGTAGAGAATACCATATCATCAAAATGCTTTCTTACTTCACTTACTACTTGATTGCTTAATCTTAATCTACCATCATACATGGTCATTAAAATTCCTTCAATTTGTAATTCTGGATTTAACCTGCTTTGAACAATTTTTACTGTATTCAATAATTTACCTAAACCTTCTAATGCAAAGAATTCACATTGAACTGGAACAATGACACTGTCAGATGCTACCAAAGCGTTCACTGTAATTAAACCCAAAGAAGGCAAACAATCAATAATGATGAAATCATATTGGTTTTGAACCGGCGACAATAAATTCTTTAAAACGTTTTCTCTATTAGGTAGATTCACTAATTCAATTTCTGCACCCACTAAGTCAATATGAGAAGGGATTAAATCCAAATGTGGAATCTCTGTTTTTAAAATGATGTCAGACAATGGAGTTTGATTGATCATCCCATCATATAAACTTGTGGTGATATTATGTAAATCAAAACCAACACCCGTTGTACTATTTGCTTGAGGGTCAGCATCAATCAATAAGGTCTTGTACTCTAAAACAGCCAAGCTTGCAGCAATATTGATTGCAGAGGTGGTTTTTCCAACACCCCCTTTTTGATTTGCTATACCTATAATTCTTGCCATAAACTGGAATCCTTAATTTCTGCCAAAAATAAGGTATAAATGGTAACATTTTGGGATTAAATTAACCCATTCTAGGCCTTTTAGAACTAATTTTGGGTTCTTAATTCCAACTATGCGTAGCCCCATTTTTATATTCGTCTTTGTATTGATATTGATTCTCATTGATTTTTACATTTATCAGGTTTTAAAGACCCTCAGTCAGGGTGCTTCATCCCAGCTAAAGTCCATCATTTTTGTAGTCTATTGGGCGTTATGTCTCATCAGTCTAAGCAGTTTTTTGCTCTTCCCCTTTATCAATAATCCATATTTTAAGCAATATATCTTTTCAATAAGCATTGGCTGGGTGCTAACACAGGTTTTGATGGTGATGTTCTTTTTGTTAGATGATGTAAGAAGAGGTACTTTTTGGACAGTGGGTCAAATTAGTTCAGCAACTGGGGCACAATTTTTAAATACAGAGAAGGGTATTCCTAGATCTACTTTTTTAAGTTGGTTGGGGGTTGGCTTGTCTTCTACTTTATTTTTTTCCTTGTTATATGGTTTCGGTAATAAATACAATTACCAATTAGTCCGTCAAAAAATAAAACTTAAGAACTTACCAGATGCATTCAAAGGTTTTAAAATTATTCATATTAGTGATATTCATAGTGGAAGTTTGAAAGAAAAAGAAGCGGTACTAAAAGGTATTCAATTAATCAATCAACAAGAAGCCGATGTAGTATTGTTTACTGGAGATTTAGTGAATGATCGTGCAACAGAAATGCGTGATTGGAAGGATGTATTTAGCCAAATCAAGGCAAAAAATGGTGTTTATAGTACCTTGGGAAATCATGACTATGGTGATTATGTTCAATGGGATTCTGTGGAAGCTAAGCAACAAAATTTAAGAGATTTAGCCAATGTGCATGAGCAAATGGGATGGAGATTGTTGATGAATGAAAATGTTGCTATTGAGAAAGATAATGCTACCATTAGATTGGTGGGTATTGAAAACTGGGGGGCCAAAGCAAGATTTCCAAAGTATGGTAAAATGGATTTGGCTATGCAAAATGTGGATCCCACAGAGACTATTATTTTATTAAGCCATGATCCAAGCCATTGGGAGGCACAAGTGCAAAAGCAATACCCACAAGTGGATTTAATGTTATCCGGGCACACACATGGTATGCAATTTGGGTTAGAAAATCCTTATTTCAAATGGAGTCCTGTTCAATGGGTATATAAACAGTGGGCAGGAGTGTATCAACAAGCAGATCAACAATTGTATGTAAATAGAGGATTTGGATTTTTAGGCTATCCTGGAAGAGTAGGTATTATGCCAGAAATTACTTTAATTGAATTAACCTCGTAACATTTTTGTTGTTTTTTCGTTATTACTTTAAATTAAATATTCATTTTATGAAAAAGTATATTCTTTTTTCATTTTTATTTATTTCATATGCCAGTTTTGGACAAGAATATGTCAATTTTGGTGTTAAGGTTGGACAAAACTTTACTAAAATTGATAATGTAGTTGCTGATAGAACAAGAGCATCTTTTCATATTGGTGCAATTGCCAATATTCGTTTAACGAATTTATTAAGCCTTGCGCCTGAAGTTATTTTATCTCAAACAAAATTAGAAGCAGATCCAACATTGATGGATTTAGTGGGCAGTAATAATTTGCAACCAGAAACCTATCATTTAAATTATCTATCCTTCCCAGTACTATTACAGGTAAAGCCAACTAATAAATTGGCTATTGAGCTAGGACCTCAATATAGTGTTTTGATGAGTCAATCCAAGGATGGTAAAGAATTAGCTTCTATGGCTTTTAAATCTGGTGAATTTGCATTTATCGGAGGTGCAAGAATTCAGTTTTCTGGAATTGCAGCTTACGGTAGATATGTTGTGGGCATGCAAGATATCAATGCATTACAAGAACAGCAACATTGGAAAACCAGACAATGGCAATTAGGTATAAGCTTAAAGTTATTTGGTTTTTAATTGCTTTTTTAAATCAGTAATGGTTGTTATTACATCTTGGAGTATTGCTTGTTGCTCAAGTATAAAGCTGTTGTTATCAATTTTTCCAATCACCTTATTCATTTCTTCTTCGTTTTCGTAAACCATTTTTCTATATGGATTTTTATAATCCTTAGATCTTGTAAATAAAATGCTCTCAGTGATATTGGTTTTAATAGCTAAGTATTTATCCAATAAATCAACCAGTGTGCTTGTTTTAAAGTGCTCCAATTTTTTTCCAGTGATTAACTCTAAAGCAGCTAAGGCATGTGCTGTTTTTTGTTGAGTGTATTTAGAAGAAGCTGTTTGATAAAAATCATGTACTTCATCCCATGAGCTAATATGATCGTTTTTTATTTGACTCAATAAATTTTGAACAGTCTTAGTTTGCATGAGTTGTCCACCAACATTGGTCCATTGCATATCTTTTGCGCCTGATTTTAAGCCATTTACAGCAGCTATGATAGATTTATGTTTCTTAGAGCTTAACTCATTTACTAGGGCGTCCATTCCATACATTAAAATCATCTTTTCAAACATATGGTAAGCGTCATACACTTTCACCAATCTGGTTTTTCGCTTGCTGTTTTCAAATCCTTCGGCAAAAATTTCTAAACTATCAATTTCTTTCTTTGTTCTTGTATGCAAGAGTTTCTTTCCTAACTCGATAATTGCTTTATCTGAGTTTTGTTGTAATTTTTTGTCTTTAGCAATCGCAGCTTTAGCCACTGCATTGGCTAAAATATCTAAAGAATTGATTAATTCATTCACCGAATCAGGTGCTAAATAATTGTATTCAAAAATTGGTGTCTTGTCAATTCTTTTATCTCTATCAATGTATTTCCAGGCATTTCTTGCTAAGGCATAAAAATTATATAAAAACCAATAGCCTGGCATAATCAATAATTCATCATTCTTTGGGTCATTACTGATTAAAGAGAAGGGTAGAGGTATATTTAATTCATATGCATAATCCCCCTTATTCAATAAAGCGAAACTTGCAAAAATGGAATTATGTTTAATGCTTACACATAAACCTGGCCAAAAGCCTCTGCCCATAATCACTTCACCATCTGCACCTCTACTATTATGGTTGGATCCTAATGTTGCACCAGCGGCAATATTGGATTGACCCATTACCAATGCAGCACATAAGAATGAATTATTATGATGTTGCTCGTGTGCTGGGAAGATCAAAGAGTTTAACACTTCGCAACAAGAGATAGTCGCATTGGTTCCTAAGTAGGAGTTGATTAATCTTGCACCATATTTTAATTGTGAATAGTCAGAAAGTACAAATCTTACCGCTTTGATTCCATAAAATACTCTACAACCATATCCAATAATACCATTCACTAATTCACAGCCTTCCCCAATTTGTGTTTTTGCTTGAGGATCTGAATTAATGGTTACATTCTTAATTTTATTGGCACCTTTCAAATAAGCGTCCGGTCCAATCCAAACATCTTTGATGATTTTACAATTCTTAATGACTGTTCTATCACCAATCTTACCATAATATCCCAATTTATTATCATAGCGCTTATCTGTTAATTCAATAAACTTCTTTTGTAAAATATCATCCTGTCTATTTCTGGTCCACAGATATGCATCCGCAGCTGTCATGCCATTAAAAGGCAATACTTTTCTACCTGTATTCTCATTGCAAAGCTCCATCCAAATTCTTACATCAGATGATTCTCCTTTTTTTAGTATACCATTTCCAAATTTGGAATGATTGGTGGCGACTATTTCATTTACGTTGGTGATAATTACTTCGTTTCCTAATATATAATGAGATAAATAATTCACATTATGTATAGCAACATTATTGCCAAAATCACAACTAATAATGGTAGAGTTATAAATACCAACTGGTACAATTAAATCGCTAAAGCATAAACAATGATTTTCTAATTCACCAATTCGTATCAAACCAAAGAAAGCACAATTCTTCACCAACTCTGGATTGAACTTAGATGAAACTAAAATCTTCGTCCAATCATCACTTGTATTTCCATTTCGTACAAGAATCTCAATCTCCAATGCAGAAAGACTTCTGTATTGAATACCACTTCTGTTTTGCTTATCTCTTAAATAGTATTCGTTCTTACCCTTAGGTGGTTCTGGTATAAACCCATAACCTAGTTGTTGAATAGGAAGTTTTTTGATATTATTCATACATTACTTATTTAAATAGTGCAGGATGTATTTCATCCCAATTAGTTTGTTCTTGATATTTTTTTGCAACCAATAAAATGGTCGCTTCGTCGTATAATTTACCAACAAAACTAATTCCAGTTGGAGTATTTGATTTTTTATTAAATCCATCTGGTACACATACTACAGGATGTCCCGTTAAGTTGGTGATAGCTGATTGATTACCATCCCCTCTTGAAGGACAAATGATAGCATCGAATTGATTGATTACCTCATTTACTTTTTTCATTAATACATATCTATGTCTTTGAGCGTTAATATATTCTACTGCAGGAACAAATCGTGCAGTTCTAAACTGGTTTGGCCAGTCGTTTTTTGTTTGTCTTGTTAAAGCATCATCAATATTCAACCTTGTCATTTCGTCAAATTGCGCTGCACATTCTGCTCCAATTATCACATCCATAATATTAAACTGATAAATACCACTGTCAGGGAAAATTACTGGAACCAATTCAATACCCATTTGTTTAAATACTGCTAATGTTTTTAAATTATTATTATTGGTGTCCTTAATCTTGTCAAAGTAATTCTTAGCGTAACCAATCTTTAATTTTTTAATATCATTTTTATCAGTATAATTAAATGGCATATTTACCGCACTTCCATCTTTACCATCAGTACCATGTATATAATGAAATACAATCGCCGCATCAGCGGCAGATCTGCAAATAGGCCCTATTTTATCTAAACTATAACTTAATGCCATTGCACCAGTTCTACTAATACTACCAAAAGTTGGTCTTAAACCTGTTGCGCCACATGTGGTAGAAGGTGAAACAATACTGCCCCAGGTTTCTGTACCAATCGCAAATGGAACCAATCCAGCAACTGTAGCGGAAGCCGAACCTGCAGATGATCCAGAAGAACCATACATGAAGTTCCAGGGATTTTTTGTTCTTCCGCCATACCAATAATCTCCCATAGCCAATGCTCCAAGCGTAAACTTGGCAACTAATACAGCTCCTGCTTCTTTTAGTCTTATATAAACATATGCATCTTCTTCAATTACTTGATTTTGATAGGGCGCTGCTCCCCAGGTTGTTTTAGTTCCTTTTACAGCAAATAAATCTTTTAAGCCATAAGGTATGCCATGTAACAATCCTTTGTATTGTCCTTTGGCAATTTCTTCATCTGCTTTTTTTGCTTGTTGAAAAGCAATATCTTCTTGTATACTAATTACACATTGTAGAGTATCTCCCCATCTTTTTATTCTTTGAATAAAAAATTTAGTAAGCTCTAAAGAACTAATTTTTTTATTTTTTATCAAAGAAGCTAATTGTTCAATTGAATAAAAAGCTAAATCATTTTTATTATTTGGAAGCTGAATGTTGTTATCTAAAGCCCAATTTATTTCCGTTTGCTTATGATTGAATTTCATTCCAGGCAATAAAGGTGTTTGCCACATGCTTAAGGGAATGCTATTTGGAAGTGATAATTTATGCATTGCTTTATAGTTTGCCAAATTATCTATAACATCAGAATATAATGTATCAATCTCTTTTGTAGTAAAATCTAAATCAAAAATCTTTGCAGTAGAGAAAAGGTCTGATTTTTGAATAGTGCTATCTTGCGCAGATACTATAAAGCCAATTAGCAAAAATAATTGTAGTAAAAGTATACGCATAGTTAATTGTTTTAATTCAAACAAAGATACTGCCTACCTACCTGATTTCGAATTGCTATGTCTTCTTTTTTGACCCCCTTTTGCGCCAAATCCACCAGCATGTTGAGCTGCTCGACCTCTGGTATTCTTTGGTTTTCCCCATCCTGCGTCTTTGGAACTCTTGTTGGCATGAAATTGTTGCATAGGATAAGGATGTTCTGCATTAACAGGAACTTTCTTTCCAATGAGTTTTTCGATATCTGCTAAATAAGCTTTCTCTTCAAAATCGCAAAAAGATAATGCGGTGCCGGCTGCTCCAGCTCTCCCTGTTCTACCAATTCTATGCACATAGGTTTCTGGAATATTGGGAATGTCAAAATTGATTACATGTGCTAATTCGTCCACGTCAATTCCTCTTGCCGCGATATCTGTGGCCACTAAAACTCTAGTGCTTTGTTCTTTAAAATTACTCAATGCTCTTTGTCTAGCATTTTGAGATTTATTTCCATGAATAGCTTCTGCAATAATATTATTCTTGGTTAATAATTGAACTACTTTGTCAGCACCATGTTTGGTTCTTGTAAAAACCAATGCTGTTTTAATAGCAGGATTTTTTAATACTTCTACTAATAAAGCATTTTTATTGACTTTATCTACTAAATAAACTGCTTGGTCAATAATTTCAACTGTAGAAGATACAGGCGTCACCGTTACTTTTTCTGGATGATGCAAAATGCTATTGGCCAATTGCACAATTTCAGGAGGCATGGTTGCAGAGAAAAATAAAGACTGTCGTTTTTTAGGAAGAACTGCTAATAATTTTCTTACATCATTTACAAAACCCATATCTAACATTCTATCTGCTTCATCCAACACAAATATCTCTACTTCTCTTAAACTGATAAAACCTTGGTTCATTAAATCCAATAAGCGACCTGGTGTTGCAATCACTACATCTACACCACTCTTCAATGCAGTTACTTGTGGCCCTTGTCCAACGCCACCAAAAATCACCGTACAATTTAATTGTGTATGTCTACCATATGCGTTGAAGCTCTCTGCAATTTGAATAGCTAACTCACGCGTTGGTGTAACGATTAAGCTCTTGATTCTTTTTCTTTTCTCTATAGGTTTGGCAGAAAGTAATTGTATAATAGGGAGGGTAAAAGCTGCTGTTTTTCCTGTCCCAGTTTGTGCACATCCTAATAAATCCTTTCCCTCTAATACAATAGGGATAGATTGTTCTTGAATGGGAGTGGGGTTGGTATAGCCTTCTTCGAATAGTGCCATTAAAATGGGCTCAATCAAACCTAGCTCTTTAAAATTTATACTCATAATAGACCGCAAGGTACGCAATTTAAATTTGAGCCATAATTAGACTGTTTATCAATACACTGCCTAATTTTTTATGGTATTAAAGCATTTAACCTGATTATGGTATTCAACATAAATAATTTGTACTTTTTTATTTATTCCATATCTTATGATATAAATTAAATTGTATGAAACAGCTATTCTCATTGCTTGTCATTTTCACGCTATTTATTACAAGCTCCATACATGCTCAGGGGCCAAAGGTTTTGGTAGTTACTGCTCATCCAGATGATGAAACCGTATTTTCTGTTACGATGTTTAAAATTACCCACGAACTAAAGGGAGTAGTTGATATGGCTGTGATGACAGACGGAGGTGGAGGTTTTGCAGATGCTCAGTTAGGTGCTGTGTATTATGGATTGCCTCTTACAGATTCAATTATTGCACGTACACATCTTCCAATGATTAGAAAGCAAGAGATACTGAATGCTGGAAAAGTGATGGGAGTAAGGAATATTTATTTTATGGAACAATCAGATGATTTTTATAGTACGGATATTAAGCCATACATTTCTGGGAAAAACTGGGATATAGATTATGTAGAAAAACGAATGGATAAATTATTGGCTGAACGTCAATATGATTTCATCATTACCATGTTACCTCATGCAGGACAACATGGTCATCATAAGACGGCTACATTAATGGCATTAAGAGCCGTAGGTCGTTTCAAGGGTTCAAGCAAACCAATTATTATAGCCGGAAGTTCAATAAGTTCAAATGATCAGCCAAGCGACTTTAATATGTTAGAAGGCTATCCTGAAACAAAGCTTAAGCCGAATGCACCCAAATTTATCCTGAACAGGGCATTTCGTTTCATGGAAAATGATAAAATAAGTTATAAGATTGTTGCAGATTGGGTTATATCAGAATACAAATCACAAGGAGCCATACAAGAAAACGGAATTCATCAAACAGACAAAGAAATCTATCATTACTTTGAAATAAATGATGCAAATGGTATTGCAAGGGTTCAAAAATTATTTGAAGATCTTGCAAAAAGCGGATTTGCTGCTCCTAACAATAAGTAGCTACTCCACAGTAACAGACTTGGCAAGATTTCTTGGCTTATCTACATCAATACCTTTTGCTACCCCAACGTAGTAACTTAATAATTGCAATGGAATAACACTTAAAAGAGGTGCAATCACTTCATCTATTTCAGGCACAAACATGATATCTTCTGACATGGTTGGTAAAACACTGTCTCCAACAGTAGCTAATGCAATTACTTGTCCTTTTCTTGCCTTAATTTCTTGAATATTGGAAACTACTTTTTCGTAGTAGATATCTTTTGTTGCAACAAATACGACTGGTAATTTTTCATCCACCAATGCAATGGGTCCATGCTTCATTTCTGCAGCAGGATAACCTTCTGCATGGATATAAGTGATCTCTTTTAATTTTAAAGCGCCTTCTAATGCGATTGGGAAATTGTATCCTCTACCTAAATACAAGAAATCTGAAGCGTCTTTGTATTTTTTAGCAATATTTTCAATCACAGAAGTATCTGCTAAAATTTCTTTTACTTTTTCTGGAACTGATGCTAATTCGTTCAATAAGTGAATGTATCTATCATCAGAAATACTTCCTTTTGCTTTAGCAATTTTCAATGCCATCATAGTCAATACAGCTAATTGTCCCGTAAATGCTTTTGTACTAGCCACGCCTATTTCTGGTCCAGCATGTGTATAAGCTCCAGCATGAGATAGTCTAGCGATACTGCTTCCTACTGCATTCACTACACCAAAAATAAAAGCACCTTTTTCTTTTGCACTTTCTAATGCTACTAGGGTATCTGCTGTTTCACCACTTTGAGAAATGGCAATAATAACATCGCCTGGATGAATGACAGGATTTCTGTATCTAAATTCAGAAGCGTATTCAACTTCTACTGGGATTCTGCATAATTCTTCAATCATATATTCTGCTACCAAGCCAGCATGCCAGCTAGTGCCACAAGCAACTATCATGATTCTAGAAGCTTTGGTTAATGTTTCTAAATGATTGTCAACTCCCGCCATCACAATTTGTTGTTGTTCTTGCAATAATCTTCCTCTTAAACAATCAAAAATAGTTGCAGGTTGTTCAAACACTTCTTTTAACATAAAATGGTCATAACCGCCTTTTTCAATAGCCGCTAATTCCATGTCTAATTTTTGTATAAAAGGGGTTTGCTTTTCGTTTCCTAAGTTCTTTAAGATTAATTCGTCTTTTTTAACAATCGCGATTTCATAATCATTTACATAAACTACTTCCTTTGTATACTCAATGATAGGAGATGCATCACTTGCTAAAAAGTGTTCATCTTTTCCAATACCAATGACTAATGGACTTCCTTTTCTTGCAGCGATAATTGTTTCTGGATCTGCTTGGTCAATTAATAAAATACAATAAGCACCCACAATTCTCTTTAACGCAATTCTTAAAGCTTCTTCTAAACTTCCCTTATTATTCTCATGAATGTCTTGAATAAAATTCAATAAAACTTCTGTATCGGTATCACTTTTGAATGTATAACCCTTATTGGTTAATTCAGTTTTGATTTGCGCATAGTTCTCAATTATACCATTATGTAACATGGCTAACCTGCCATTATTAGATAAATGTGGATGTGCATTTCTATCAGATGGTTCACCATGGGTTGCCCATCTAGTATGTCCAATACAAATAGTAGAATGCATATTTTTACCCACCACCGCTTCTTCTAATTCTGCTACTTTTCCTTTTTTCTTATGTATCTGTAAATCGCCCTCTTGGATAATCGCAACACCTGTACTGTCATAACCACGATATTCTAAACGTTTTAACCCTTTTAATACAATTGGATACGCTTCTCTATGACCAATATAACCTACAATTCCACACATATTTTGATAATTTGAGTATTAATATATAATTTAAGCAAAAATAAACATTAATATTTTAATGTATGTTAGGTTTGAAATCTTTTGATCCACAAGAAGACTATATTTTAGAAGATGAACGCGTTTTGTTAAGACCCGTAAAGGAAGATGATTGGAGTAATTTTGCCAATTTGCCAGAAACATCTCCTGAAATTTGGCAATATTCTTTGATGGCTATTCAAAAAACAGAAGATTTAAAAGCCTATTTTCAAGAAGCAATGATGAATAGAAAGAACGGGAATAGTTATGCATTCATTGTATTTGATAAGTTAACACAATCCTTTGTGGGCTGTACAAGATTTTACGATATACAATTAAAATACCAAAGTACTCAGCTGGGGTATACTTGGTACAAAACATCTGTCTGGGGTTCAGGTTTGAATACGCATTGCAAGTATTTACTTCTTCAACTCGCCTTTGAGCAATTGTGTTTTGAAAGAGTAGAATTTAGGGCAGACAATGATAATAAAAGAAGTATTGCAGCGATGCAAAAAATTGGATGTACCATTGAAGGAATTTTAAGAAGTCATTTACCAAAGCCAAATGGAGAAAGAAGAGACTCCATCGTATTGAGCATCTTGAAAAAAGAATGGCAAAAAAAAGTTAAAGAAGATTTATTACTTCAATTAAAGTAAGGTTCCTTGTAAGAAATAGAAAGCCAGTCCGAAATAGATTAATATAGCAGTTACGTCTACCAATGTAGCAACAAATGGAGCAGAAGAGACTGCAGGGTCAGCGCCTAATCTTTTTAATAACATAGGAAGCATTGATCCAGTGATGGTTCCCCAAATCACTACCCCCACTAAAGTGAAACCTATCGTAATGGCAATCAACATCCAATGTTCTCCATAGAATCCAGGAACAATCATATGCCAAATAGCCACTCTAAAAAATCCAATAATTCCTAATACAATTCCTAATAATAATCCACTCAATATCTCTCTTCGTAAAATGCGCCACCAGTCTTCAATGGTGATTTCACCTACAGACATGGCTTGAATAATTAAAGTAGAAGCTTGTGAACCTGTATTGCCACCACTTGATAAAATCAAAGGAATAAAAGTAGCAAGCACCAAAACTTTCGATAATTCACCTTCGAAATAACCCATTGCAGTGGCTGTTAACATCTCACCTAAAAATAAAACCACTAACCAAGTGATACGCTTTTTGAATAAATTAAAAATAGAAATATCCAAATAGGGTTCATTCAATGCTTCGGTACCTCCCATTTTCTGCATATCCTCTGAGAACTCTTCGTTAGCAACCCATAAGATATCATCAATGGTTACGATACCTAATAATATATCATTGTCATCCACTACAGGAATGGCCGTTCTGTTATTCATTTTGAATACCTGACTGGCTTGTTCCTGGTCGTCGTAAACATTTAAAGCAACGTATCTTCCATCTATGATTTCACCAACAATATCTTCGGGTTTTGCCAATAACAAGTCTCTGATTCTAATATCATCAATCAAATGCCCCAGTTCATCAATAATATATATTACATCAATGGTCTCTGAGTTCTTACCGTATTTTCGAATATTATCCAACACCTGTGCTACAGAATAATGAGGGTGAACATATACATAATCCGGTGTCATTAAACGGCCCACACTATCCTCAGGATAACCTAATAAAGAAAGGGTAATTTTTCTTTCTTCTGGATCCAATAATTTAATTAAATCTCTTATCGCAGCTTTTGGTAATTCTTCTAAAAAGTCTGTTCTATCATCTGGAGGAAGTTCATTCAAAATTTTTGCTGTTTTACGAGCAGGTAATTCTTTGATGATATCCTTTTGTTGATTGATGTCTAAAATTTTGAAAACACTTACCGCTCTGTGCACGGTCATATGATCAATGATATTGGCTTCTTGTTCTGGGAATTCATTCACCAGTTCTACCACATCACTAATATTCTGCTCGTCTAAGAATTCCTTCAATAGACGACTGTCATTCTTGGATAATATCTCCGAGAATACTTCTGATAAGTTTATTTCATCCTTTTCTATATCTACTACTTCAGACATGGCTGCAAGTTAATAAAAATCCCAGGGATGCCCTATATTTATGGTATGATTCTTCCATTCTTAACAATCGCTTCATCTTCCAATAGAGGTAGGGGCGTATTTACCACTGAAAAAATTGAAAAAGGCACTATCATTGAAATTGCTCCTGTGATTGTTTTGAATCCTGAAGAAAGGGCCCATGTAGAGAAGACCTTATTGTATGATTATATATTTGAATGGGGGGCTGATCATCAAAGCGCAGCAGTGGCATTGGGGTATGTATCTATCTATAATCATATTGCAGATCCAAACTGTGCATATCAAATGGATTTTGAAGAACAAACCATTACTATTACAACCATCAAAGATATTTTGATAGGGGAGGAATTGTTGATAAACTATATGAATCCAGAAGGGGCTTCAGATAAATCTGTTTGGTTTGATACTTTTTAAAAAAGTACTAAGCAAACTGGCATCGAAACTTTAATTTGATGACCCGTGTCTACTAAATCTCCATTAATAGGATTGATTTTAAATATAATTATATTATCTGAATCTTGGTTGGCAACCAATAACCATTTTCCATCTTTACTGATGGTAAAATTTCTTGGCTTTACTCCTTTGGATGAAAAGTAGTTATTTTTCTCTGCGTTAATTAATCCGTTTTCCAGTAATGTTAATTTGACGATATTATTTTCGTTTCCTCTATTAGAAACGTATAAATATTTTTCGTCTGGTGAAAGATGCATATCTGCACTACTTGCTTGTCCAGTAAAATTAGTTGGATGTGTAGAAACGGTTTGTAGTTTCTTGCTAATTCCTTTTTGAATTTGATAAACTGAAACAGTTCCTGTTAATTCCTCAATTACATAAATCAGTCTCCCATTTTTCGAAAAGCTCATATGTCTTGGTCCAGCACCAGGAGTGGCATTTAAAACAATTTGTTTCTCTACTTGTAATACAGGATTTGCATTAACTTTATAAGGATATGCAGTTATTTGATCCATGCCTAAGTCTGGCGTAAATAAGTAATTCCCCTCTTGATTAAAAAATGCGCCATGCACATGCGCTTTTTCTTGTCTTTCTTTATGAATGCTGGATCCTTTGTGCTGAATTATTAATCTTGCATTAGAAATTCTTCCGTCTGCAAATCTATAAAATTGTGCAATGTTTCCTCCTGAGTAGTTGGCTACAAATATGTTTTTTTGATCTGGACTTATAGAAATATAACAAGGATGCGCACCTTTACTTTCAATTTTTTGTAAAGCTTTTAATGAATTATTTTTAAAACTAAAACTAGTAACGCCTCCCTCCACATCTTCATTTACAGCGTATACATTTTGTTTGTCTTTTGTAATAGCTAAAAAGGAGGGATTGGATACGTTGTTTGTATGGCTCAATTCAATTGCTTTACCAGTAGCGGTATCAAAATGATATACATAGATACCTTTACTACCTTTTTGAGTGTATGTGCCAATCAATAAATTAGCCTCTTGTGCAAAAGAATTCAGTGAAATCAGTATGGAGCAACCAAAGAATATTTTTTGATATAAACTTTGCATATTTTATTGATAAACTCTAACATAATCTACTTCCATTCTTACAGGAAAAATACTATCGTCAATTGTTGAACCTCCGAAGTTTCCACCAATAGCCAAATTCATTAGTAAATATTGTGGTGCAATAAATGGATAAAAATCAACTCCTCTTCCATCATTATTAACAGTGAAATATAGCACATCGTCAATATAGAATTGTAAACGCTCTTTAGTCCAATCTAATTTAAATACACGAAAATCATTAGAAATGCCATTGACTCTTTTACTAAATGTTTGTTGTGTTCCTAATGTCCAGTTAAGTCTTTTTGTATGTATTGACCAAAACATAACATCTTGATCTTTACCAACATGTTCCATGATATCAATTTCACCACAAGCTGGCCATCCAACTGAATTGATATTCTCTCCTAACATCCAAATTGCTGGCCAAGTTCCAAACCCTTTTGGAATTTTAGCTCTCACTTCAATTCTTCCATAAGTCCAGGTTGTTTTTCCTAGGGTGATTAATCTTGCTGAAGTATATGACTTTCCTCCTCTGTTTTCTTTTCTTGCTTCAATGATTAATTTACCATTCTCTATTCTTGCATTGGTTAATTCGTTGGTATAAAATTGAGCTTCGTTATTGCCCCATCCATTTGAACCAGTCCCGATATTATATGCCCACTTTGTAGAATCTGGTGCGCCATCTTTACTGAACTCATCAGACCAAACTAATTTTCTTGTGGTATCAATGGTTGGAGTAGGTGGAGTTGGTGTAGTCGGGGTAGTTGGTGTGGTAACTTCTGCAATCGGAGGTGGTGCAGGGGTTTCTTTTTGAGCACAAAAGCTTACTGAAACAATACAAATAATTAAACTAAATGGTAATAATCTCATACATCTGTGTATTTAAATAGTCGAGTTTATGTTATTATAATCTACAATTTATGTAAAAACCTTGTTTTTTGTTGCTTAATTTATAAAAGCTGCCTAAATTTGCGCCATGAACTTAAACAAACATATCCATCATCATCATTTGCTATCCAAAAGGTAAGCTGGGATGTAGGTATGTATATACTATATTTAACCAAAGGGCTTACTAACTAGTAAGCCCTTTTAATTTATAATGAAACGAACATGAAACTAAAATTAGCTATTCAAAAATCTGGAAGATTACAAGAAGACTCTATGAGACTTCTGAAGGAGTGTGGTATTGATATAGGTGCTGGAGTAAATAAGCTAAAAGCAGAAGCAAACAATTTTCCAGTGGAGTTGTTTTTTTTAAGAGATGATGATATTCCTCAATATGTAGAAGATGGGGTTGCTGATATTGGATTTGTGGGAGAGAATGTTGTGTTTGAAAAAAATAAAAAAGTAGACATTGCCTATGCTTTAGGATTTGGAAAATGCAGATTAAGTTTTGCGGTAAGAAAAGATGAAAATTATACCGGCGCTTCTTTTTTACAAGGCAAAAAAATTGCAACAAGTTATCCTGTTATTGTACAGAACTATTTGGATAATAATAATGTTAAAGCAGAGATACATGAAATTAGCGGAAGTGTCGAAATTGCTCCAGGTATTGGACTAGCAGATGTGGTTTGTGATTTAGTAAGTAGTGGCTCTACCTTATTTATGAATGGGTTAAAAGAAGTGGAAACTATTTTACAATCTCAGGCTGTCTTGATAAAAAGAAAAGAGTTAAGTGTTGAGGCAAACTTAATATTAGAAAGTTTATTATTTAGAATTGAATCAGTTAAAAAGGCCAAGAAAAATAAATATGTTTTATTGAATGCACCTAATGATCAATTGCCTAAGATTATTTCTTTATTACCCGGTATGAAAAGTCCAACTGTATTGCCTTTAGCATCACCTGGATGGAGTAGTGTTCACAGTGTTATTGCAGAAAGTGATTTTTGGGAAATCATAGAGCAATTAAAAGCTGCAGGAGCTGAAGGTATTTTGGTTATTCCCATTGAAAAAATGATATTATAAAATGAAACTTGTCATCAATCCGCCGAAGAAAGAATGGTCTGATATTTTACAAAGACCAGTATTTGATGCTAAAAACTTAATGCCAATGGTGCAAGAAGTATTGAACGCCATTCAGGAAAAGGGAGATCAGGCGGTTAAAGATTATACGCTTTCTTTTGATCAAGTAAATTTATCTTCTATACAATTAAATGAAGATCAAATTAATCAAATAGCTTCTACATTGGACAGTCATGTAAAGAAGGCCATTGAAGTAGCTAAAATAAATATTGAAAAGTTTCACCAAACCCAATTTCAAAAAGTAGAAAAAGTTGAAACGATGCCAGGGGTGTGGTGTTGGAGAAAATCTATTGGTATTGAAAAAGTAGGAATGTATATTCCTGGAGGAACTGCTCCGCTTTTTTCAACAGTTTTAATGTTGGGTATACCAGCTAGCATTGCGGGATGTAAAGAAATTATTTTATGTACTCCACCGAATAAAGATGGAAAAATAGATGCTGCTATTGCTTATGCTGCACAATTAATTGGCATCAAAAATATCTACACCATTGGTGGAGTTCAAGCGATAGGTGCAATGGCTTTTGGTACGGAATCCGTTCCTAAAGTATATAAGATTTTTGGTCCTGGAAATCAGTATGTAACTGCTGCTAAACAACTGGTTCAACAGTATGGAACAGCTATTGATATGCCTGCTGGTCCAAGTGAAGTTTGTGTTTGGGCAGATGAAACAGCGATACCTTCTTTTGTGGCTGCGGATTTATTATCTCAAGCAGAACATGGTGCAGATAGTCAGGTTTTATTAGTAGCTAGTGAAGAAAAAATTGTCCAACAAATCAAGCAAGCTTTGGATGAACAATTACTTCTCTTGTCAAGAAAAGACTTTGCAGAAAAGGCATTGGCTAATTCTAAAGCCATTGTAATACATGAAACTGAACAAGCTTTAGCATTGATCAACGAATATGCGCCAGAACATTTAATTTTATCCATACAGCAAGCAGAAATGATGGCTGAAAAAGTATGGAATGCAGGATCGGTATTTATTGGCAATTATTCTCCAGAATCAGTAGGAGATTATGCAAGTGGAACCAATCATACCTTACCCACCAATGGGTATGCAAAAGCGTATAGCGGGGTTAGTGTAGATAGTTTTGTGAAAAAAATTACTTTTCAGCAATTAACGGAAAGAGGATTAACCAATATTGCTCAAACAGTAATAGATATGGCCAGAGCTGAAAGTTTAGATGCGCATTCAAAAGCAGTTCAAATAAGAGTAGATTATATCAACAATAACAAATAAGTACTTATGGCATTTGATATTTTAAAAGTGGTGAGACCTAATATAGCAAATCTAAAACCATATTCCTCTGCAAAAGATGAATATAGTGGAGAAGCAAAAATTTTGTTGGATGCCAATGAAAATGCATTAGGTTCTCCTTTGACTAAATGGTATAACAGATATCCAGACCCTTATCAAAGGCAAGTAAAGGACAAAATTTCTTTTATAAAGCAAGTTCCAACGAACCAAATTTTTTTAGGAAATGGGAGTGATGAAATTATCTCCTTGTTGTTCACTGCTTTTTGTGAACCTGGAAAAGATAATATAATTATTTGCCCCCCTACTTATCCAATGTATGAAGTGAATGCTAATATTCATAATATTGAAATTAAGTCAGCGCCTTTATTACCCGATTTTCAATTAAATATTGCACATATTGAACAGTTGGTCAATGCGAACACTAAAATTATTTGGATCTGTTCACCCAATAATCCAACGGGCAATTCATTAGATAGAATTGATATTGAAACTGTGTTAAATCATTTCGATGGTTTAGTAGTTGTTGATGAAGCGTATATTAATTTTTCGAAGCAAAAATCTTTTTGTCAATCATTAATTGATTATCCTAATCTAGTAGTATTGCAAACCTTGAGTAAGGCTTGGGGTTTGGCAGGGTTAAGGTTGGGTATGGCTTTTGCTAGCGAAGCAATTGTGGGGTATTTAAATAAAGTCAAAGCGCCCTATAATATTAATTTACCGGCCCAAGAACTCACATTAAAAGCATTAGAAGAAGTGGGGCAAGTAAATGACATGATTCAAGAGTTGGTTCAATTAAGGATTGCATTGGCTGGTGTATTTGAAGAAATGCCCATAGTAGAAGCAGTGTACCCTTCAGATACGAATTTCTTACTTATAAAAATCCCCAATGCGACAAAATTGTATCAATTTCTTCTCACTAAGGGAATTGTGGTAAGAGATCGTTCCAATTTACCTAATTGTGCGGATACTTTGAGGATTACCGTGGGTACTGAACAAGAAAATACTGCCTTAGTGGATGCCATGATTGAATGGATGGAACAACAATTAACTTAATTATTTGTTAACTTGCTATATAAACATTGAAAATGAAAAAAATACAAAACCTATTTTTATTATCCATCATCATGATGGCTTGTACCGTAAATGCACAAGACAATGCTGGTTTAAGATTGCCAGCTGGTTTTTCAGCAACTTTATTTGCCAATAATATTGGTAGTTCAAGACATATCAGTATAACAAAATCTGGTATTGTTTTTGCCAAATTAAATGCTCCAAACAAAGAAGGTAAAGCCATTATAAGACTAGAAGATACCAATAAAGATGGTATTGCAGATAAGATAAACGGATGGGGAAATTATGGTGGAACAGGTATTTATGTAAGAGATAAAAATTTATATGCAAGTTCTGATCAAGGAATATTCTTGTATCAATTAAATGAACAAGATGAAGTAGTGAATCCAACAACTCCTAAAGTCATAGTAAAAGATTTAATTGACAGAAGACAACATTCTTCTAAATCTATTACTTTGGATCCACAAGGAAATATTTATGTGAATATTGGTGCTTATTCTAATGCTTGCCAAGAAAAAGATAGAATGCCAGGTTCAAAAGGAATGATGCCTTGTCCTATCCTAGATTCTGCGGGAGGTATCTGGAAATTTGATGGACAAAAAGAAAACCAAGTATATGGTGACGGAAAGCGTTACGCTACTGGTTTAAGAAATGTAATTGGGTTAGATTGGAATATACAGACCAATAGTTTATTTGTAACGCAACATGGAAGAGATCAATTGAATTCTTTTTATCCTCAATATTATAGTGACAACCAAAATGCCGAATTACCTGCAGAAACAATGTATGAAGTAAAAGAAGGTGATGATTGTGGATGGCCTTATGTTTATTATGATCCTTATCAAAAGAAAAAAATATTATCTCCAGAATATGGTGGAGATGGCAAAAAAGAAGGGGCTCCAAATGCGTTAAATCCAACGATGTCATTTCCTGCGCATATGGCACCAATGTCTCTGTTATTTTATAAAGGAACGCAGTTCCCTGAAAGATATCAACAAGGTGCATTTATTGCTTTCCATGGTTCTTGGAATAGAGCACCATTACCACAAGAAGGTTATTTTGTAGCTTTCGTGCCCTATAATAATGGTAAACCATCAGGAGAATGGGAAATTTTTGCAAACGGATTTGCAGGTACTGAAATTGTAACAAATCCAAGATTGGCGAAAGCAAGACCTTGTGGTTTAGCTGAAGGGCCTGATGGTTCATTGTATGTGTGTGATGATAACAAGGGTGCTATTTTCAAAATCAGTTTTAATAAATAAGCATGAAGTATTTGATTCAATGTTGTTTAATTGGTCTATTAAGCTTTTCTGCACAAAAAGCTACTGCACAAAATATGGCCAATGGTAAAAAAATATATGAAACAAGATGTTTGGTATGCCATCAAGCAGACGGAGGTGGGGTACCCAATATGAATGCACCATTAGATGGAGCAAGCAATGTGGTGGGTAATGATATAGCTAGATTGGTCAAAATCATTCGTAATGGATATAATGAAAGAGTTGCTTTAGATGGGTATTATTACAGCAATGCAATGACGGCAAATCCAGATTTAAAGGATGCAGATATAGCGGACGTATTATCTTACATAAGAAACAGCTGGACTAATAAGGCATCTAAAATAACGCTTGCTCAAGTGCAAAAAGTAAAAAAGAAATAATGAGACCCATACTTTTTATTGATAGAGATGGCGTGATCTTAGAAGAACCCAAAGCCGATTTTCAAATTGATCATATTGATAAAACAGTATTTGTTAAAGGGGCTATTTCTACCTTGAAACAAATTGCGGAAGAGTTTGGTTTTTATAAAGTAATGGTTACCAATCAAGATGGTTTAGGAACTGATGCTTTTCCTTATTCCGATTTTGAACCATATCAATCTTTAATGATAAGAACACTTGCGGGAGAAGGTTTTGTATTTGACGAGGTATTTGTTGATAAAAGTTTTGCAAAAGATAACCAACCAACAAGAAAGCCTGGTACTGGTATGCTGACTTCTTTATTGAACAATGAGTCTTTTGATGTGGCTAACTCATATGTGATTGGCGATAGATGGTCAGATATAGCACTGGCAAAAAATATTGGTTGTAAAGCTATTTATTTAAAATCTCCCTTACACCCATTAACGGCTGAGCAGGAATTGGCATTGAGGCCATTCATTGCTTTTGAAACTGATCAGTGGAATGCTATTTATACTTTTCTCAAAATAGGCTTGAGAAAAGTATTACATGAAAGAAATACCAAAGAAACCAACATTCAAATCGAATTGAATTTAGATGGGAATGGAAATGCACAAATACATACAGGTATAGGATTCTTTGATCATATGCTGGAACAAATTGCCAGACACGGTGGATTGGATTTAAGGATTCAATGCGATGGTGATTTGCATATTGATGAACATCATACCATTGAAGATGTGGGTATTGCTTTAGGCGAAGCATTTGGGAAAGGACTCATAGATAAAAGAGGTATGGAGCGATATGGATTTGCATTACCCATGGATGAAGCATCGGCTAAAGTATTGATTGATTTTGGAGGTAGAAATTGGTTGGTTTGGGATGCTCATTTCAAAAGAGAAAAAATTGGTGATATGCCAACAGAAATGTTTTTTCATTTCTTTAAATCTTTTAGTGATGCCGCTAAAGCCAATGTAAATATCAGTTGTCAAGGTGACAATGAGCATCATAAAATTGAAGCTATTTTTAAAGCTTTTGCCAAAGCGATTAAAATGGCAGTAAAGCGAAATCCTTATAGTGATGCTTTACCGAGCACTAAGGGAGTATTATAATGGCTAAGATTTGATAGAATTGGGTGTTTTTTGAAGTATTTTTTCAATTTTTTGGGAATCTAAAGTATAAAATGATTAAATTTGCTCTGCAATGAAAACAATAAACAATTTTTGGTGGTGGCATACAAACTCCGTTGGGGTATTGTAATGACATAGCCATTATTGTCAACTTATACATAAACCCCGACATATTTGTCGGGGTTTATTTTTTTAATGAAGAAATGGAAGCTGAATGCAAAAAAAGATGATACATACGGAAGTGACTCAATTATTGGCAGATACCTATACACCAGTGGGTATTTATTTGAGATTGAGAGATCGATTTAGAGATACAATTCTATTGGAAAGTACCGATTCGCATGCTTCTGAGAATAGCTATTCCTTTATTGCAGTGAATGCAATTGGTGGAATAGAAATTTCTTCGATGAATGAGATTGAGTATAAATATCCTCAGCAAGAACCAATTAAAGAAAGTATACAAGAAATTCAATCTGCACCAGATAGATTATGGGCATACATGAAAGAGTATACATTTTCTAGTAGTACCAAAGAAGCTAAATATGCTCAAGGCTTATATGGATATACAGCCTATGATGCAATTCCATTTTTTGATTCCATTGATTTTAAAGAAGGGTCGCCTATAATTCCCTTAATGCGTTACAGATTATATCAATATGTATTAGCATTTAATCACTTTAAAGATGAGTTGTATATCTGTGAAAATAAGATGGAGGGTATTGAATCTGAACTAGATGCTTTAGTGGGCTACATTAAAAATAAGGATGTTCCACAATATCCTTTTTCACTAATTGGTCAAGAAAGCTCTAATCAAACAGATGATCAATACAGAGAAGCTGTTAAAAAAGGTATTCAGCATTGTATGAGAGGAGATGTTTTCCAGATGGTATTAAGTAGAAGGTTTCAGCAATCTTTTCAAGGTGACGAGTTTAATGTCTACAGATCCTTAAGAAATATTAATCCGTCTCCTTATTTATTCTTTTTTGATTATGGTGATTATAAATTAATGGGGTCTTCTCCTGAAGCGCAAATAATTATCAATAATGGGAAAGCCATAGTTCATCCAATCGCAGGTACATTTAAAAGATCTGGAGATGAGTCATTAGACGCAGCAATGACCCAAAAATTATTAGATGATCCTAAAGAAAATGCCGAACATGTGATGCTTGTTGATCTAGCTAGAAATGATTTAAGTAGAGTTTGTACAAAAGTGAGTGTAAAAGCATATAGACAAGTACATTATTATAGTCATGTGATTCATTTAGTAAGTGAAGTGGTAGGTGATGTTGCTGAAGGGGCAAATCCTTTTCAATTGATTGCAAAAACTTTTCCAGCAGGAACTTTAAGTGGTGCGCCAAAATTTAAAGCAATGCAATTAATTGATGCTATTGAACCCACCAAGCGATCCTATTATGGGGGCTGTATTGGTTTTGTAGGTTTTGATGGTTCTTGTAATCAAGCCATCATGATTCGTACTTTTTTAAGCAGGCATAATACCTTAATCTATCAGGCGGGTGCAGGTGTGGTTGCGGCAAGTGTTCCAGAAAGCGAATTACAAGAAGTCAATAACAAACTAAATGCATTAAAAAACGCAATGCTTCTTGCAGAAAATATACATTAATCAACATTGAATAAATAAATAATGAAAATATTAGTTTTTGATAATTATGATTCCTTTACTTACAATTTGGTGCAAATGATCAATGAGTTGACTACTGCATCGGTTGATGTGTATCGAAATGATGAAATTGCATTAGAAAAGGTGAAACTATATGATAAAATATTGCTTTCTCCCGGTCCAGGTGTTCCTTCTGAATCAGGTTTATTATTGCCCATCATTAAAGAGTATGCAGCTACAAAATCAATTTTTGGAGTTTGTTTAGGACAACAAGCCATTGCTGAATCTTTTGGAGGAAGTTTAAGCAATTTAAGTAAAGTGTATCATGGTGTTGCCACAGATGTTCAATTAACAAATCTATCAACTTTATTTGAAGGATTACCAACTACTTTTAAAGTGGGTAGGTACCATAGTTGGGTAGTGAATGAATATGACTTACCTAAAGATTTAATCATTACATCAAAAGATGAAGATGGTTTTATTATGTCTTTGGAGCATACTCGATTTGATGTAAAAGGAGTTCAATATCATCCAGAAAGTGTTTTGACGCCAGAAGGGTCGCAGATTATTTCCAATTGGTTAAAAAATTAATAGGAGAAAATATTATAGATGAAAAAAATTTTACAATATTTATTTGAGCATAAGACGCTAAGTCAAGAAGAAGCCAGGAATGTGTTGATACAGATTTCCGAAGGTAAATATTCAGAGCATGAAGTAACTTCTTTTGTTACCGTCTTCTTAATGCGTAGTATCACTATACAAGAATTACTGGGTTTTAGAGATGCTTTACTTTCTTTAGCAGTGAAAGTGCATCTAGGAGTGGATGATGCTATTGATATTGTAGGAACGGGTGGTGATGGAAAAGATACTTTTAATATTTCCACATTAGCCTGTTTTATTGTGGCAGGTACTGGACAAAAAGTAATCAAGCATGGTAATTATGGTGCATCTAGTGTAAGTGGCGCGTCTAATGTGATGGAAAAAATGGGGTATCAATTTAAAAAGGAAGAAGCTGTTTTAACTCAAGAACTAAAAGAAGCGGGTATTTGTTTTTTACATGCTCCCTTATTCCATCCGGCATTAAAAGCAGTTGGTCCAATGAGAAGAAATATGGGAGTGAGAACTTTTTTTAATATGCTAGGCCCAATTGTGAATCCAGCCCAACCTAAATACCAATTGATTGGCGTCTATAATGTTGAAATGGCTAGAATGTATAATTATGTGTTACAAAGTTTGAATAAAGACTTTACTTTAATTCATAGTTTGGATGGGTATGATGAGATTTCTTTGACTGCAGATACAAAAGTGGTGACCAATAAGGGAGAGTTTATTAAATCTCCTATAGAATTAGCAAATTTACATGTCCGTCAAGAAGATTTACATGGGGGGGACACAGTGGATGCAGCAGCAGCTATATTTAAAAACATATTAGAGGGTAAAGGAACCAAAGCGCAGAATGCGGTGGTATTAGCCAATGCGGCTATGGCATTAATGGTGACTGGTAAGTATCAACAATATCAGGATGCATTTGATGCTGCTTCTACAAGTTTGATATCAGGTGCAGCCAATACATGTTTACAAAGACTAATTAACCTGCAATGAGTGACAATATATTAAATACGATTATTCAACATAAACTAGTGGAAGTAGCATCTAGAAAAAAGGAGGTTTCTTTTGCTCAATTGGAAGCTATGCCAAGGTTTGAGCAGAAGCCAGTCTCTTTAAAAGCATCTATTCAACAAGTAGATAAAAAAGGGATTATTGCAGAATTCAAAAGACAATCTCCTAGTAAAGGAATAATCAATGATCAAGCAGATGTAGAAACGGTTACTACTGCTTACGAACAATTTGGTGCCTCTGGAATTTCGGTTTTAACTGATCAGTCTTTTTTTGGAGGAAGCTTAGCTGATTTAAGTATTGCAGTTGAAAGAACCATTCCAGTATTAAGAAAAGAATTTATGGTGGATGAGTTTCAAATATTAGAGGCCAAAGCATATGGTGCATCTGCCATTTTATTGATCGCCGCTTGTTTAAGCGCTGAGCAAACCAAAGCATTTGCTACTCAGGCAAAATCATTGGGATTAGAAGTTTTATTGGAATTGCATGACGCATCAGAATTGGACCATATTTGTGACGAAGTAGATCTAGTGGGTATTAATAATAGAAGCTTGAAATCTTTTGAGGTCAATATTGAACATAGTCTTCAATTGAAAGTTCGATTGCCAAAAGAGAAGTTGAGTATTGCAGAAAGTGGTATTTATGATGTAGAGACATTTAGACTGTTAAAAAAAGAAGGTTTCGATGGATTTTTAATGGGAGAATATTTTATGAAACAAGCCAATCCTGCAGCAGCTTTTGAGGCATTTACCCAATTGATTTAATAAAATAAATTGTATGCAAGTTAAAGTGTGTGGTATAACAGATATAGGTCAAGCAAAGGCATTAGATGCCTTGGGGGTGCATTTTATTGGTTTTATTTTTTATCCATCCTCTAAGCGGTATGTTTTAAACAATTTAAGTTTAACAGATCTTCAAGATTTTAAAACAACAAAAGCAAAAAAAGTGGGCGTGTTTGTGAACGAACCGTTGGAATCTTTGTTGAGTATAGTGAAAGCAGCTGATTTGGATATGGTACAATTACATGGAGATGAAGATCTTGCATATTGTGCAAATTTGAAGGGAATCGTATCGGTAGTGAAAGTATTTAGGGTGGGAGCATTCGTTCCTAACATGGATGGATTTGATCAGGTTACGGATTATTTTTTATTTGATACAGATAGTCATTTGTATGGAGGTAGTGGTCAGCACTTTAATTGGGAAATCATTAAAAATCACACAATGGCTAAGCCTTATTTTTTGAGTGGGGGAATTGGTCCAAACGATATTAAAGGTTTGGAAGTGATGCAAATTACCAAAGCAGGTAAACAATTGTTGGCAGTGGATTTAAATAGCCAATTTGAAATAAGTCCAGGAAATAAGGATGTAGAAAAAATTAAAACATTTATAGATGCAATTATTCGATAAAACAGCAGAATACCAAGAACCCAATCAAGAGGGGTACTATGGTGAGTTTGGCGGTGCCTATATTCCAGAAATGTTGTTTGGCAATGTGGAGGAATTAAAGAACCAATATTTGGATATCATGAATGATTCTGATTTTCAAATTGAATTTCATGCATTATTAAGGGACTATGTTGGAAGGCCTACGCCTTTATTTTATGCAGAAAGATTGAGTAAAGAAATTGGAACTACAGTTTATTTGAAAAGAGAGGATCTATGTCATACTGGAGCCCATAAAATTAACAATACCATTGGACAAATTTTATTAGCACAGCGTTTAGGAAAGACAAAAATTATTGCGGAAACTGGAGCTGGTCAACATGGTGTTGCTACTGCTACAGTTTGTGCTTTAAAAGGCATGGAGTGTGTGGTGTATATGGGTGAAAAAGATATTGAACGCCAGGCGCCCAATGTGGCAAGAATGAAATTATTAGGTGCTAAAGTAGTTCCTGCAACAAGTGGAAGTAAAACATTGAAAGACGCTACCAATGAAGCCATTCGAGCATGGATCAATGAGCCAGACACAACACATTATATTATTGGTAGTGTTGTAGGACCACATCCTTATCCAGATATGGTTGCCAAATTTCAAAGTGTGATTAGCGATGAAATTAGAAAACAATTAAAAGAGAAGACAGGTGCTGAATTACCTACCCATGTGGTGGCTTGTGTGGGTGGAGGCAGTAATGCCGCAGGTGCTTTTTATCATTTTTTAAATGAACCAACAGTGGATTTAGTTGCAGTGGAAGCTGCAGGTCATGGGGTTTATTCAGGCATGAGTGCTGCTACTACGCAATTAGGTACAACAGGTATTTTGCATGGAAGTAAAAGTATTTTAATGCAAACCAAGGATGGACAAGTAGTAGAACCACATAGTATTAGTGCTGGATTGGATTATCCAGGTATTGGTCCTTTACATGCTTATTTATTTAAAAGTGGGAGAGGAACTTTTACAAGTGCAACAGATGAGGAAGCATTAGAATGGGCATCTCATTTATCTAAAATAGAAGGAATCATTCCAGCATTAGAAACTGCACACGCATTTGCCATTTTACCCAAAATGAATTTTAAACCTACAGATATAGTAGTTGTTTGTTTGAGTGGAAGAGGAGATAAGGATTTGGCTACATATATGTCTAATATTAAAATGTAAAAAAGATGATGTCTAGATTGAAGCATTTATTTGATCAAAAAAGTACAAGGGTGCTGAATGTATATTGTACTGCAGGTTTCCCACATTTGAATAGTACTTTGGAAGTGATGGAATCTTTGCAAGCCAATGGTGCAGACATTATTGAATTGGGTATGCCTTATAGTGATCCATTAGCAGATGGTGAAGTGATTCAATCAAGTAGTTTGGTGGCTTTGTGTAATGGTATGACTATAGAATTATTATTTGAGCAATTAGCATCTATGAGAAAGTCTATTCATATTCCTGTTATTTTAATGGGGTATATGAATCCTATATTACAATATGGTTTTGAGCGTTTTTGTAAAGCTGCAAAGGAAGTAGGTGTAGATGGATTAATCTTACCTGATTTACCTTTATTTGAATTTGAAACAATTTATGGCAGCTCTATACAAGCAAATGGCTTAGATTTTATTTTTCTGGTAACTCCCGAAACTTCAGAAGAGCGTTTGAAAAAATTAGATAGTTTAAGTTCAGGTTTTTTGTATGCAGTAAGTTCATCTGCTACAACAGGAAAGGATAAAGATTTTTCAAAAGTTGCCATGTATTTAAAGCGACTAAAAGCTTTTGGATTAAAAAATCCATTTTTAGTTGGATTTGGCATCAAAGACAATGAAAGTTTTAATGCTGTGAATGAATATGCTAATGGCGCTATTATAGGGTCTGCATATATTAAAGCATTATCTGCTGGAGATCATATTAATACAAGTACAAAAAATTTCTTATCATCTATTTTAAAATAAACAATGAGTACAGTCATCATTCAATATAACGCAGGTAATATACAATCGGTCTTGTATTCTTTAGAGCGTTTGGGTGTTGCAGCATTGGTAACAGATGATCCAATTAAAATTAAGGATGCTGATAGGGTTATTTTTCCTGGAGTAGGTGAGGCAAGTACGGCTATGCAGTATTTAAAAGAACGACAATTAGATATTTTAATTAAAAATTTAAAACAACCTGTATTAGGTATTTGTTTAGGAATGCAATTAATGTGTACTTATTCAGAAGAAAACAATACCAATTGTTTGGGCATATTTAATGAGCAAGTAAAACAATTTAGACCACAAAATAATTCAATAAAAGTGCCTCAGATGGGATGGAATACGATTACACATTTACAAACTCCTTTATTTAAGGGAGTAGAAGAAAATAGTTATGCTTATTTTGTACATGGCTACTATGCATCCATTGGGGAGCATACTATTGCGCAAACCAATTATGTTCTTGATTATAGCTCGGCCTTGCATAAAGATAATTTTTATGGAGTACAATTTCATCCAGAAAAATCAGCAAATGCAGGAGAACAAATTATTCAAAACTTTTTATCCATATAGAGATGCAAATAATACCTGCTATAGATTTGATTGATGGTCAATGTGTAAGATTAACTGAGGGGGATTATGCCCAAAAGAAAATCTACAATGAAGATCCATTGGAAGTAGCCAAGGCATTTGAGGGCATTGGATTAATCCGTTTACACCTAGTGGATTTGGACGGAGCTAAAGCAGGTGAAGTGGTGAATTGGAAGGTTTTAGAAAAAATTGCAAACCAAACCCAATTAAAGATTGATTTCGGTGGGGGTATAAAAAAAGAAGCCACATTGAAAACTGTTTTTGATACAGGAGCAAGTTATGCTACTATAGGAAGTTTGGCAGTAAACAACAGACTTGTATTTGAAGAATGGATTGAACGTTTTGGTGCAGATGCTTTTATGTTGGGGGCGGATGTTTTTGAAGAAAAAATTGCCATTGGTGGATGGATAGAAAAAACCGATATAGATGTGTATGAATTTATTCAATCATACATGAGTAAAGGGATTACTCAAGTTTTTTGTACTGATATTCAAAAAGATGGAAAATTGGCTGGGCCTTCCATTAATTTGTATAAAAACATTATTGAACAATTTCCAAAGCTACAATTAATAGCAAGTGGGGGCGTGAGTAGTTTAGAAGACCTAAAAGAGTTAAGAACAATTGGATGTTCGGGTGCTATTGTGGGAAAAGCTATTTATGAAAACAGAATTACTTTAAAAGAATTAGCATCAATTTAATACTATGTTAACTAAGAGAATCATACCTTGTTTAGATATCAAAGATGGCAGAACGGTTAAGGGGATCAACTTTGAGCAAATCAGAGATGCGGGGGATCCAGTGGAATTAGCTGCATTGTATGCGCAGCAAGGAGCAGATGAATTGGTATTCTTAGATATTACTGCTACTGTTGAAAGAAGAAAGACATTAAGCGAATTGGTGAATAAAATTGCCCATAAAATCAATATTCCATTTACAGTTGGCGGAGGGATACAAACAGAAGAAGATGTTTCTGTACTTTTGCAAAATGGTGCTGACAAAATCTCCATTAATACAGCAGCATTTAAAAATCCTTCTATTATTCAAAGTTTTGCTACCAACTTCGGAAGTCAATGTGTGGTATTAGCAATTGATGCAAAATGTGAAGAGGATGGTAGATGGTATGTTTATTTAAATGGAGGAAGGACAAAAACGGATAAATTGGTGGAAGAGTGGGCTAAAGAGGCGGTGGACTTAGGTGTAGGAGAAATCTTACTCACCAGTATGAATCATGATGGAACCAAACAAGGATTTGCTTTAGATATAACAGCAAATTTATCTGAATCATTACCCGTGCCCATCATTGCTTCAGGGGGTGGAGGAAATGCGCAGCATTTTTATGATGTCTTTACCAAAGGGAAAGCAGATGCAGCATTAGCAGCAAGTATCTTTCATTATAAGGAAGTAAGTATTCCAGAATTAAAAAATTATTTATTTCAACAACACATACCAGTAAGACTTTAAAAATTATACAATCATTAATCATTGATTCAAATGAATATTCAATTTTCAAAATACGCAGATGGCTTGGTGCCTGCTATTATACAAGACAATCAAACCGGTAAAGTATTGATGTTGGGTTTTATGAACCAAGAAGCTGTTGACGCAACTATGTCTCAACAAAAAGTCACTTTTTTTAGCCGTTCTAAAAACAGATTGTGGACCAAGGGGGAAGAAAGTGGACATTACTTAACATTGGTCAATATGCAATTAGATTGCGATGCGGATACTTTATTGATTAAGGCGATTCCAAATGGTGCGGTTTGCCATACAGGTGCGGATACATGCTGGGGGGAACTGAATTCAAATAGCACGGATTTCTTATTAAAATTAGAGGGAATAATTGCTAGTAGGAAAACAGCTGCACCTGAAACTTCATATGTTGCATCGCTTTTCCAAAAGGGAATTAATAAGATCGCTCAAAAAGTGGGAGAGGAGGCAGTTGAAACTGTAATTGAGGCAAAAGATAAGAATAATGATTTGTTTGTTGGAGAGGCAGCAGATTTATTGTTCCATTACCTCATCTTGCTTCAGGCAAAAGGGTTTACTTTATCCGATATTACTAAAGAATTGGAGAAAAGGCATAAAGCATAATTGCTTATATTTGACCATTCAATATAATAAAATGAAAAAAATACTATTCGGATTTTTAGCCATTGTAAGTTTTCAAAACATCATGGCACAGGGTTTGCAGATCAAAGGCAATCTTAAAAATATACCAGATAATACTACAGCAAGTTTAATGGATGGCATGGCTAATAAAGTGGTAGATTCTGCTAAAGTAGTGGGAGGTGTATTTCAATTAAAAGCTACAGTAGATCATCCAGGCATTTTTGTATTATCTTTTAATGGTATCCCTGCAAAAATTCCCATGTTTGTAGGAAACGATCAGTTGAGCATTACAGGTGATGTACAAGATGCTAATAAATTGGAGTATAAAGGCTCTGCTACACAAGATTTATATATTGAATACATGAAAGTGCTTACACCCCAAATTGAAGGATTGTTTGGCGCGAAAAATGTAGGAGCTACTGCTTCAGGTAATACAAAAGATTCTGCATTAAAGCAAGTGACTGTGAGAGAAACGAACATCTCCAATTCGTTGACTGCATTAATGAAGGCAAATAGTCAATCTCCTGTATCAACTTTATTCTTATTACAAGTAGCTAATTTTGTTCCAGCAGTTAAAGATAATATGGCAACTTACTATGATGTATTAAGCGGAGCTGCTAAAACTGGTCCTTTTGCGGATTATATCACTAAAACAATTTCTACAGCAAGTATTGGTAATATTGGAACGGTATTACCAGATTTTAAGCAAAATGATGTCAATGGAAAATCGGTAAGTTTGGCTTCATTTAGAGGCAAATATGTATTGATTGATTTCTGGGCAAGTTGGTGTGGACCGTGTAGAGCAGAAAATCCGAATGTGGTTAAAACCTACAACGCTTTTAAAAATAAAAATTTCACTGTTCTAGGAGTTTCTTTGGATCAAGATAAGGCAAGATGGTTAGAAGCAATTAAGAAAGATGGATTAACATGGACACATGTAAGTGATTTAAAATATTGGAACAATGCAGTGGCTGTTCAATTTGGTATTCAAAGTATACCTGCAAGTTTCTTGATTGATCCTAATGGAGTAGTGATTGGAAGAGATTTAAGAGGGGAAGATTTAGCCAGAGTTTTATCAGAGAAGATTAAATAAGCATTACGCATACATATAAAAAGCCCTGATTATTTCAGGGCTTTTTTGTATTCAGTCTCATCAAAACCGATTACTATGATTTTACTATTTTCTTCAATCAAAGGTCTTTTAATGATAGAAGTTTTTTCTATCATTAAAGCAATGGCAGCTTTTTGAGTAGTGATGCTTTCTTGTATTTCTTTGGGCAATTGTCTCCAAGTAGCGCCTTTTTTATTGATCAATGTTTCCCAGCCAATCTGCTTGGACCAATGGGTTAATTGAGCTGCTGTAATTCCTTTTTTCTTGTAATCATGAAATTCTACAGCCACTTTATTTTTGTTTAACCAATCCAAGGCTTTCTTAACGGTATTGCAATTAGGTATTGCATAAACTGTTTTCATATGGTTATTTTAAATATTTTTTTCCTAACCAGCTATCTTGGATGGGTTGCATCCAATCAGTTTCCATAGCCGATTTATTATTGACTAAATTATTAAAATATAAAGTTGTAGGAGATAGCATACCATTTTCTAAAGCATATCCAACTTGTGCTAATGGGATCGTTTGTACTTTATCTTTTACCCAAAATGCTAATAGTTCTCTATTAAACATTTGAACACCTGTCATTTTCTCAATTTCTTTAATCACTCTTACAGAGCTATCGGTACTGCATCCACTAACAGTCGTAACAGCTTCGTCTGCCATCATAACAATAAACTGTCCGTATAAGGCAGTAGCAAAACCTTTTACTTCGGTGCCATGACTTTTCCAGTTATCTACAAAAGCTTCCAATACAGGTTCTATTGCAAAAAGCTCTCCCATAGTGAAAGTTCTATTGGATTGGTATACCCATAGTTTGGATTGTGGATGAAAATCTTCTGGTAGTATAGCTGCTAAGTCAACAATCATCTTCTATTCAATTTTTTTAGTAATCATCTTTAAATTAAATGCTCATTACTTAATGGCTTGTGCAACAATTTCAGCAATATCAAGTACATCCATTTTTATTTCTTCATTTCTATTTTTAATACCATCTGTCATCATCGTATTGCAAAACGGACAAGCACTTGCTACCATTGAAGCCTTTGTTTCAATAGCTTCATCTGCTCTTTCAGTATTAATTCTTTTATCTCCTTTTTCTTCTTCCTTAAACATTTGTGCACCACCTGCGCCGCAACAAAGCCCTTTTGATTTACAACGTTTCATTTCACGAAGCTCCATGTCTAAACTTTCTAACACTTTTCTCGGCGCTTCATAAATATCATTCGCCCTACCTAAATAACAACTATCGTGATAAGCAATGGATTTTCCTTTCCATTCGTTGCTATCCGTAAATTGTATTTTACCATGTTCAATTAATTCTTGCAAGAAAGTGGTGTGATGAATTACATCATAGTTACCCCCTAGAGCTGGGTATTCATTCTTCAATACATTAAAACAATGTGGGCATGTAGTTACTATCTTCTTAATATTATAAGCGTTCATTACTTGTATATTCTGATAGGCCATCATTTGAAACATAAATTCATTACCAGCTCTTCTTGCAGGATCGCCAGTACATGCTTCTTCTTTTCCTAGTATTGCATATTCAATACCTGCTTTTTCCAGAATGGTGGCAAAAGCTTTTGTAATTTTTTGCGCTCTTTGATCAAAGCTGCCCGCACATCCTACCCAAAACAATATCTCTGGTTCCTTTCCTGCAGCTAAAAATTCTGCCATAGTTGCTACTTTCATATAATAAATATTAGGCTTGATTTGTCCAGGTATCTCTATCGTCTGGAGAGAATTTCCATGGAGCAAAATTATTTTCAATATTACTAAACATGCCATTCCATTCAGATGGGGCATTACTTTCTTCCATAATTAAAGACCTTCTTAATTCAATGATGATGTCTAATGGAGAAATGCTCACTGGACATTCTTCCACACAGGCATTACAAGTGGTACAAGCTCTTAATTCTTCTACCGAAATATAATCGTGTAATAAAGATTTGCCATCTGCCTTCCAATGAGAATCCTTTTGAATTTGCATGCCAACTTCTTCTAGTCTATCTCGGGTCTTCATCATGATACTTCTAGGACTTAATAATTTTCCAGTAAGGTTAGCAGGACATGCAGCAGAACATCTACCACATTCTGTACAACTATAAGCATCCATTAAATTTTTCCAGCTTAAATCCATAACATCTTTTGCACCAAATTTATCAGGGGTTGCGGTACCTGCTGGAGCCAGTTCTGGTTGCATAGCATACAATACTTCATTTTGTACAGATTCCATATTATGCATTTTGCCCTTTGGTTCTAAAGAAGCATAGTAAGCATTTGGGAAAGCTAGAATAATATGTAAATGCTTTGAATAAGGTAAGTAATTCATGAAAGCATAAATGCCTAGAATATGCAACCACCATGTTGTGTGTTCAATGGTAGCCAATTGATTTTCATTAAATCCATTGAATAGTGGTTTTAAATGTGCAGATAGAATAAAATGGGTTGAAGGGTCAGCAGCATTCATGGTTAAAAACAAACCCATTAAGACCACTTCAATAATTAAAATAATATTGGCATCAGATCTTGGCCAGCCATTCAAATCTTTACTAATCAATCTTTTGATGGCCAAGAAATTTCTTCTAATAAAGAAAATGATTACGGCAAATAATACTAAACCTGCAAGAATTTCAAAACTATTGATGAGCCATGCATAATAGTCTCCTAATAAAGGCGCAAAAGCTCTGTGCTTTCCAGTTAAGCCATCTACAATAATTTCTACAAGTTCAATATTGATAATTATAAATCCTACATAAACAAATAAATGCAAGATGGCTACCAATGGATTGCTAAACATCTTTTTTTGTCCAAAAGCAAGCAGCGCGACCTGCTTCCATCTTTCGGCAGTATTTCCTGAAAAATCAGTTGGTTTTCCCAATAAAATATTTTTTCTAATGGCCCATAAATTCTTTCCAAATAAAAAGAAGGACCCTAATGTAATTAGACCAAAAATGATCTCAGCAATCCATGCCATAAGCTGTTTTTAATTGTAATGAACAACAATGACAAAATTAAACCATTTTAGTAAGCAATAAAGCCAAAATACCCTCAAATAATACACAACTTTAAAGGGAATTATTTAATTTGCCGCTATTACCAGAAAATGTCTATAAACCATAGAATATGAGTCCAGAAACAACACAGAAAATTGCCACTTGGTTAAACGGAAATTATGATGAGGCAACTAAAAATACGATCAAGGATTTACAAAATTCCCATCCAACAGAATTAGAAGAGTCATTTTATAAGAATTTAGAATTCGGCACTGGTGGATTAAGAGGTATTATGGGTGTTGGGACCAATAGAATTAATAAATACACCATTGGAATGGCTACGCAGGGTTTTGCGAATTATTTATTAAAGACCTATCCAAATGAATCGATCAGTGTTGCCATTGGACATGATAGTCGTAATAATTCTAGATTTTTTGCAGAAACAACTGCTCAGGTATTTGCAGCGAACGGTATCCAAGTACATATTTTTGAAACCCTAAGACCAACTCCTGAATTAAGTTTTGCTATTAGACATTTGGGATGTAAAGCTGGGGTAGTTTGTACTGCATCTCATAATCCTAAAGAATACAATGGCTATAAAGCCTATTGGAATGACGGTGGTCAATTAGTGCCTCCCCATGATAAAAACGTTATCAAAGAAGTAGAAGCTATAAAATCTGTAGATGATGTAAAATGGACTGGTGGAGATGCGAATATTCATTTGATGGGCACTTCAATGGATGATGCTTACATTAAGATGGTTAAATCTTTGAGTGTTTATCCTGAAGTGATTGCTGCACAAAAAGATTTAAAAATTGTGTACACACCCATTCATGGAACAGGGATTACTTTGGTTCCAAGAGTGTTGAGTGAGTTTGGCTTTACCAATGTAACGATAGTAGAAGAGCAGTCAAATCCAGATGGTAATTTTCCAACTGTTGGCTATCCCAATCCAGAAGAAAGCGAAACTATGGCGATTGGTTTAGCAAAAGCGAAAGCCTTGGATGCAGATATCTTATTAGGTACCGATCCAGATGCGGATAGAGTAGGTATTGGTGTGAAGAACCATAAAGGAGAATGGGTTTTAATGAACGGTAATCAAACCGCGGTGCTGGCTTTTGCCTACATGATGGAAGCTAGAAAGGCAAAAGGCATTGCACAGCCCAATGATATGGTGATTACCACCATTGTAACTTCTGAGATGATTAATCAAGTTGCAAAGCAGAACCAAGTGAATTGCTACAATGTTTTAACAGGTTTTAAATGGATCGCTGAATTGATCAAAGAAAAAGAAGCCAAAGAAAATTATATCATTGGTGGGGAAGAAAGTTTTGGTTTAATGATTGGAGACCAAATTAGAGACAAGGATGCAGTTAGTGCAGTGGCATTACTTTGTGAAATGGCTGCCTATGAAAAGAGTAAGGGTAGAACCTTGTTTGATAAAATGATTGACTTATATGTTCAATATGGTTTTTATTATGAGCATCTAATAAGCATCACTAAGAAAGGCATGAATGGTCAGCAAGAAATTGCAGCCATGATGGAAGGATACAGAAAAAATCCTCCGGCACAAATCAATGGAGTAAAAGTGGTTAGTCTATTAGACTATGAATTACAAAAGGGCACTAATTTAATTACTGGAGAAACTTGGGCTATTCAGTTACCCAAAAGCAACGTATTGCAATTTATAACAGAAGATGGAAGTAAGATTTCTGCAAGACCTAGTGGAACAGAGCCAAAGATTAAGTTTTACTTTAGTGTGAATACTACACTTGATCATACAACCGCGTTTGATGAAAAATTCAATCAGTTGGAAGGTAAAATTCATGGCATCATAAAAAGTATGCAATTAAATTAATCGCATGCGAAAACTAGAAGACGCCTACTTGCATAAAGGATTGAGAAACCAATTGGTTGCATTGCTAAAAGAAAAAGGCATAACTGATACTGCTGTATTAGATGCAATAGGTTCCATTCCACGACATTTCTTTTTAGATTCTGCATTTGATAGAATTGCCTATGAAGACAGGGCATTCCCAATTGCTGCAGACCAAACTATTTCACAGCCTTATACAGTTGCATATCAAACACAATTATTGGATATTCAACCAGGGGATAAAGTATTGGAAATAGGAACAGGTAGTATGTATCAAACAACTGTTTTGGCACAAATGGGTGCAAAAGTGTTTACGATTGAAAGACAGAAACAATTATTTGATCAAACGGCTAAATATATTTTTAGAGAACAATATCCTGCCATTTATTTTCATTTTGGTGATGGATTTGAAGGTTTGCCAGAATTTGCTCCCTTTGATAAAATTTTAATTACTGCAGCAGCACCTGCTGTTCCTGAAAAGTTATGGCAACAACTGAAAATAGGAGGTAAGATGGTGATTCCTTTGGACGAATCAGATACTACACAAAGGATGTTAAGACTAACAAAGAAAAGGGATGGAAAAGAAAAAAGAGAATCCTTTGATGAATTCTCTTTTGTTCCAATGCTGGAAGGTAAGACTCAGAAATAATTACTGAGGGATTTGATCCATTCCGCCTCCGCCTTCTTGCATTTTATTACTTTTTCTTCTTAATAGATTCACATCAAATTTACCAAATCGATAAGAGAAGTTCAATCTAAAAAATTGTTGGTCTCTGATTCTTGATACATTTTGAACAAAATACAAACTCTCTGAATAAGTTTGAATCATTCTTGTTTTAAATACGTCACTTACACTTAAAGTAAGCGATGCGGTTTTCCCATCCTTCAAACTCCAATCTTTTCTGAGGGCCATATCAAATTCATAATTGGGGAAATTAAATCCTTGAGCAGTTGATTGTGGTCCGCCGAATCCACCTCCACCGCCTCCACCAAATCCGCCACCTCTTCCACCGCCTCCGCCACCAGAGTTTCCACCAGGAGGTAGGATGGTTTTAGCTTGATATTGTCCACTAAATTGAAACGAAAGTCCTTTGGTTAATTTGAAATTGTTGTTGAATTTACTAAACCAACTGGTTAAATTGTTATTGATGTCTTGACCAGGAATGGCCGCTTCAATTTCAGATCTAAATAAGTTAAAACTTAGATTGATATCCCACCATTTGCTTAATGTAGTCTTATTACTCAATTCAAGTCCATATACTCTGGAAATATTGGCATTAATGAAAGAACTATAAAAAGCACTGTCATTTGTAATGGGATTAATGTCTTTATAAATATAATTCGTAATTAAATCTGTATTGTGTTTGTAATAAGCTGTTGCCAGAATATTAGAGCCTTTTTTATAAGCATTGTTATATGCTATTTCAAAAGAATGTGTGAATTGAGGTTTTAGTGTTGGATTACCCACTGCAATATTCAAAGGATCACTATAATCAGGGAATGGTTGTAATTGGAAAGGATTGGGGGCATTGATTCTTTTTGAATAATTGAATTGAAGATCGTTTTTGTCATTCAATTTATAGCTAATAAATGCACTAGGGAATAAAGAGATGGGCAATTTAATAATTGATTCTAAAGAATCTTGACCTTGTTTATTCAATACGTTAACAGTATAATCTCTTCTTTCAACTCTAAAACCCAATTGATAGCTTAAATTATTCTTTTTCCCGCCCAAATTGGTATATGCAGCAAGAATGTTTTCTTTGAACTTTAATTGATTGCTAATACTATTGATTAAAAACTCTCTATTATCGACGATTCTATATTGATCTCGGGTATTCATTTCTTCTCTGCTATTCATTCTTACCCCAGCTTCAAATTTTGCATTGTTTTTAAAGAGTCTTTCGTAGTCAATATTAGATGTATAGTTTTTATTATTTCCACCACCTATAGTTCTTTGATTCAGGATATTTGATCGAATGATGGAGTTATTATCGTTCGTGCTTTCGTTGTAATTAAAATCTGCACTCAACTCATGTCCAGGATCTGCAAATAAGTGTTTATAGCTTGCTTGTGCTCCTTTATTGGCAAATGAAAATAAAGCATTATTGCTTAAGCCAATATTATTGTTGGCATTGATACCATTGAAACTTGAGTCAATCACTTGAGAAGAAATATTTTCAAATTCTCCCTTTACAACATTCCCAAATAGAGAAAAAGTATTTCTATTGTCAATTAAATAATCTATGCCAGCTCTGTAAAATGAAAAACGACTTAAACTAATATTATCTATCGTAGTGTTGATGCTGGTAGGTACAGGGGATAATAAAATATCTCTAATATTTTCAATATCACTGATTGATTTGTTTTCTCTAATATTTCCACTAGCGGAAAAATTAATTTTTTTATCGCGAAGATTGATATCACCACCACCATTGAATTTGCCACGCATATCTACACCAGCTCTTAATCCGCCATTATAGCCATTCTTTTTATTTTTCTTCAAGACAACATTAATGATCCCAGCATTGCCTCCTGATGCATCGTATTTAGCTGATGGGTTGGTGATAATTTCTACTTTATCAATAATATCCGCAGGAATTTGATCAAGTGTTAATGTGGTCGGTCGATTGTCCACCAAAATAGTTGGAGCTGCACTTCTAAGTGTTACGTTTCCATCAATATCCACGTTTAAGTTGGGAATGTTTTTCATCACTTCCACTGCTGTCTGTCCTGTGCTCGCCAGGTTTTTATCGACATTGAATATCTTTCTATCAATGCCCATTTCAAATTGTGACTTGATAGTGCTGGACACCGTAACACTTTGTAATTGTGTAGCGTCATCTTCTAATTTAATATTTCCCAAGTCTTTATCCACCAATGCCATCATATCTTGAGGATTTCCATTGGGCTTAAAGTTGAAACTAATTTGCTTTTCGAATTTCTTGAAGCCAATGCCAGTAATGACCAATTTGTAAGGGCTCATGATGGATAAATTGTCAAAACTAAAATCTCCATTGGCTGCTGTGATCATGGTACCCACAATTGTTTCTGTGGTTTTTTTAGTGGCAGGATCGAATTTGCTTCCTTTTAGTTGAACAGTAGCACCGTCAATGCCTTTTTTATTGGCATCCACCACTTTACCGTAAAAGTGTCCCAAATTCATATTTCCACCACCTGGTCTTGCACCACCACCTGGGAATTGGGCAAAAGAGTTGATTTGTGCTAGAAAAAGACATCCTAAAAACAATAGTGTATATTTCATAAATTTTTATTCTACTTATTGGACTAGTCTTGAAGGAACTAGTTTAATCAAGGGGGCAAATATCAGTCTTCTTTTGTAACAAAGGAGGCTGTATAGTATAAGCGGTAATTAAACAGCTTTGAGAAGTAACATAACAGTTTAAAAAAGGTTCAAAATCATATGGGAAATGATCCCCCAAATCAAGCCAATGAAGATGGCTAATTTTCTAAGTGGGGCTGTAGCTGTAAATGCTGCCAATTTTAACCTTTCGAGGGATTGATTTTCCATTTGTTCTAGCAAGTCTTTTTGCAAATTGGATGCAAAAGATTGCATCAGTTTTGGAAACATTTGTCTTAATTCTTCCATAAAAACAGTTTTCAATTGTTGAATGGTTTTATCTCCAATGAACATAGAAATCATGGGTAATTTTTCAGTTAATCTATGGCGAAAAAAATCGTCTAATTTATCATCAATAATGGGCATAACTTTATCTAATTGTGTATCTAGTTTTTCTTCGCTCAATAAATTAGTCAGGTTGAAGTTTCTGGCCCAACCAATCAATGGAGCCTGCCAACCCAGTATGGGTTTTTTGGGATAGAATAAAATACCCACCATGCCCCAGCTAATAAGCCAAGCCAGCCCTGCAAACAGCATCATGGACATAAATAATTGCATCATAAGATTCATTTAAAGAAAAAACCTATCTCAATTAAGTGATAGGTTTTTTGGGGAGAGTAATGGGTCTCGAACCCACGACCTACAGTGCCACAAACTGTCGCTCTAACCTACTGAGCTATACCCTCCATTTTGGGTCGCAAAAATACATTAATTCAGTAATCTATAAAATTAGTTGGCCATGTTTTTATAAAATTATGGTAAAAAGATCCAGATTATTGAATAATAACAGCTTTCAAAGCCAATTTGCGCTATTTTTGAATTTCTTCATGCGTGCAATTATGACATATATAAAACAAAATAAATGGTCTTTTTTAGCCATTGGATTAGTGTTCGGGGGTATATTCTTTGCTTTTAATATTAAAACAGAACAACAAGAACCTACATCAGTTAGACATAGAAAATTATTATCTACTATTGGACAGTTGTTAGAAACAGAACATTATAGTCCTAGAAAAATTGATGATGTATTTTCAAAAGAAGTTTTTGATAATTATTTAAAGTCTTTAGATCCAGATAAAACTTTGTTCTTACAATCTGATATAGATAGTTTAAGAATTTTTGAAAGAAGAATTGATGATGAAATTCACGGGAGTCCATTAAGTTTTACTGATGCAGTAGATTTTATTTATGAAAGAAGAATCAAAGAAGCTAAAGTGCTTTTTAATCAATTGATAGATAAGCCATTTGATTTTAATACAAATGATTCTATCTATTTCGATGTAGATAAATTATCATTTGCAAAAGATATTAAAGAGCGAGATGAAAGATGGAAAAAATTACTTACCTATAAAGTATTAGATAGATATGTAACTTCCACGGACGAAAGAGAAAAGAATAAAGGCAAAGAAAAATATGTTGTTAAATCGGATTCACTCATTGAAGTGGAATCTAGAAATGCAGTCAAAAAAATCCAAATTAAAAAGTTTGAATCTTTGGAAAGAACTTTTGGAAAAGAAAAAAGATTTGAAACTTATTTAAATACGATCACCGGATTAATGGATCCGCATACTGATTATTTTGCACCAGTAGAGAAAAGATCTTTCACAGAACAAATGAGTGGAGTATTTTATGGAATTGGTGCATTATTAGGTCAGGACGATAACGGTGTGAAGTTGGTTAATATTACTCCAGGTGGTCCAGCATGGAAATCAGGTCAATTAGTAGCCAATGATGTGATTATTAAAGTAGCTCAAGGTGCTGAAGAGCCAGTAGATATTGAAGGGTATGAAACTACAGAGGCAGTAAAATTAATTAGAGGTAGTCAGGGTACAGAAGTAAGATTAACCATTAGAAAGCCAGAAGGCACTATCAAAGTGGTATCCTTGATTAGAGAAAAAGTGGTTTTAGATGAAGGTTATGCAAGAAGTGCTGTCATCACTAAGGGCAATGATAAATACGGATATATTTATTTGCCAGATTTTTATGCCGATTTTGAAAGAGAAGATGGCCATAGATGTTCAGAAGATGTAGCGAAAGAGATTGTTAAATTAAAAGCTGAAAACGTAAAAGGCATTACAATAGATGTGAGGTATAACGGCGGTGGTTCTTTGTACGAAGTGGTTCAAATGGTAGGTTTATTTATAGACAAAGGTCCAGTAGTTCAAATTAGAGATAAGAGTGGTAGATCTCAAGTATTGTATGATGAAAATCCAGGTACTTTATATGATGGTCCTTTGGTAGTGATGGTGAATGAATTTAGTGCATCTGCAAGTGAGATTTTTGCAGCAGCAATACAAGATTATAAGAGAGGCATAATTGTTGGAAGTAGTTCTTCTTATGGAAAGGGTACAGTACAAAGAAATGTTTCCTTTGGTAAGCCATTGGATTCATTAGGTATACAAACTGAATACGGTGCAGTGAAATTAACTATTCAAAAATTTTATAGAATTAATGGTAGTTCTACTCAGAAAAAAGGTGTAGCACCAGATATTATTCTTCCAGACGAGTATGAGTATTTCAAATACAGAGAGAAAGACAATCCAAATGCATTAGCATGGGATGAAATGGAAAAAGCAAAATACCAGATTTGGACAAAAAGTCCCTCTATCTATAGTATTGCTAATGTTGAAAATAAAAAGATCAGTGCTGATACTGCTGTGACTAGATTCAAGCAAAATGCCCAATGGATTGCTAGTCAAATTGACCGTCCCGCTTATTTAAATATCAATAAGTTCAAGGCGTATAAAAAACAAATCCAAGATATAGTTCAACAGAACGAGAATATTTTAAAGCTAAAAGAACCTATGCAGGTTGCCCCCCTTAAGGCTGATCATGATAAGTTTTATAACAATCCTGATAAACCAAAGCAAGATAGATATCAAGCTTGGTTGAAGCAGGTTGCTAAAGACATTCAATTATCACAATCCAATGCATTATTGGGAAAATTGTCTATCAATAGTAATATTGTTAAGAAAGGGTAATTTAAAATTACAACAATGGCAGAACAGGAGAATGAAAAGCTTTGGCATGTAATATATACCAAATCAAAGTGGGAAAAAAAGGTGGATAGCTTATTGATGCAAAGAGGCTTCGAGAGTTGGTGCCCTGTGCAGAAAAAAGAAAGGCAATGGTCGGATAGAAAAAAAATAATCGAAGAGCCTCTTTTTAGATCCTATGTTTTTGTAAAAGCTGCAAAGGAAGAACGCAGTCAGATATTATCTGTAAATGGGGTAGTTAATTTTTTATATTTTGAAAAAAAGCCTGCTATCATTAGAGATAAAGAAATTCAAACCATCAAGAAGTATTTAGGAGAGTCTTATCAAAGTATTCAGGTGGTGGATATGACAAATATACCTCCACAAACCAGAGTGGCTATTAATAATGGCTTGTTTATGGGTCAAAAAGGGGAAGTAATAAAGTCTGGTAAAAAGAATGTATTTGTTAGACTTGAAAGCATCAATATGATGATGATTGTAGAATTTAAGGTAGAGGAAATCTCCGTTATTTAAGCAATTGTCCAATCCACTATTTGGTTACTCCATTCAGCTCTATAAGGAGTAGTGATTCTGATATAATTATCTGTATAGCCCTCTAACAATGGTATATCCTTAGGGTCTTTTTGCTTGATGGATTCAAACAACACTTTTCTAGTTGCGCCAATATGTTGTGCTTTAAAATATTGTTCTTTTTGATAAGATAGGTTTCGTAATATTTTATTTCTTTCTTGTCTAACTGGAATAGGTACAACAGGTTTAATATCCAATGCTTTTGTAGCAGCTCGTTCAGAATAAGTGAACACATGTAAATAGGAAATATCCAGCGCATGAATAAATTTCATACTTTCTTTAAAATAGGCTTCTGTTTCACCTGGTGATCCAACTATTACATCTACGCCAATGCAGGCATCTGGCATCCATTGTTTAATCAAACTAATTTTTTCTTTATACAATTGTGTATTGTATCTTCTTTGCATCAATTTCAAGACAGCATCAGAGCCACTTTGTAGTGGAATATGAAAATGGGGCATGAATCTTTTGCTTTGCGCCACCCATGCAATCATTTCATCTGTCAATAAATTAGGTTCAATAGAAGAGATTCGGTATCTAGGAATAGTCGTTTCAGTATCTAATGCTTTCATTAAATCAAAGAAGTTTTCTTCTCTAATCTTGCCACCATCAAATCCTTTTCCAAAGTCTCCTAAATTAATTCCTGTAAGCACAATTTCTTGTACACCATTTAAAGCTAAGTTCTGTGCTTGTTTTACTACATTACGAATACTATCACTTCTACTTTTCCCTCTTGCCATTGGGATCGTACAAAAAGAACAACTATAATCACAACCGTCTTGTACTTTTAGAAATGTTCTTGTTCTGTCGTTTACTGAAAAAGAACTGTTGAAACCAGAAACGGTCTCAATATCACAACTGCAAATCTTGGCTGCATCTCCTTTAGAAAGAGTAGCTATATGTTCGATTAAATTAAATTTTTCAGCAGCACCTAATACCAAATCTACCCCTGGGATTTCGGCAATTTCTTTTGGTTTTAATTGTGCATAACAACCCGTGATGACAACAAAACTTTCTGGAGACAATTTTTGGATTCTTCTCACCAATTGTCTACATTCCTTATCTGCGTTCTCTGTAACAGAGCAGGTATTAATCACGTATACGTCTGCCTTGTCCGTAAATGCCTTTTTTTCAAAGCCTTCCTGCTCCAATTGTCGAGAAAGGGTAGAAGTCTCTGAAAAATTCAGTTTACAGCCTAAAGTATGAAAAGCGACAGAGCGTTTATTTTCCATGGGGTGCAAAGATAAAAAACATAGGGGGAAACCGAAAATCTTAAAATAAGCATAAAGCACCCATTAATTTCCCATTTTGGCTCATTTGGGTTAAGTTTGCATCTACTAAAATGGATAAGAATGAACTTTAAAAAAGTAAACAATTGGACAGGCTGGATCGTGACATTAATAGCTTGTACTGTGTACATTATGACTTTAGAAGCTGCAGGTAGTTTCTGGGATTGTGGAGAGTTTATTAGCAGTGCCTATAAATTACAAATTCCACATCCTCCAGGAGCCCCTATGTTTGTCCTAATGGGAAGGGTTTTTATTATTCTTTTTGGTGACAATCCATTGACTGCCGCTAAAGCGGTGAATACCATGAGTGCATTGGCAAGTGGGTTTACTATTTTATTTTTATTTTGGACCATTACCCATTTTGCTAAAAGAATGGTGGAGAAAGCTAGCGGAGCAGATTTAACTCAAAACCAAATCTTATTGGTAATGGGTGCTGGTGTGGTAGGAGCTTTAGCGTATACATTTAGTGATTCATTTTGGTATTCAGCGGTTGAAGGGGAAGTATATGCATTGAGTTCTTTCTTTACTGCCTTGGTTTTTTGGGCCATTTTAAAATGGGAGCATAAAGCGGATCAGCCAGGTGCAGATAAGTGGATTATTTTTATTTTTTACATGATGGGTATTTCTATAGGAGTTCACTTATTGAATATCCTAACCATTCCTGCTATTGTAATGGTGTATTATTTTAGAAATTACAAAGCAAGGTGGAAGGGTGGCTTATTTGCATTTTTTATTGGGGTAGTCATTACAGGATTTATTCAAGTATTCTTAATTCAATATACCATTAAGTGGGCTGGTGCATTTGATGTCACTTTTGTTAACAGTTTTGGATTGCCTTTCTTTAGTGGCTTTATTACTTTCTTTGTTTTAGTAGCAGTATTGATTGCTTTAGGGATTCGATATGCCAACAAGAAAGGGTATTATTTCATGAAACTAGGTATCTGGTCTATGGTATTTTTCTTCTTGGGGTATACAAGTTATATCACTACCATGATTCGCTCTAACGCTGATACTTCAGTAGATATGTACAATGTAGACAATCCAGTTACTTTAATGGGGTATTTGGGTAGAGAGCAATATGGGGATTGGCCAATTTTATATGGTCCTGACTATGTTGATAAAGTAGATAATATAGAAGGAAGCGATCAGTATGTGAAAGCAAAAGAAACTTATGAAGTAGCTGGAAAGAATTATAAGCGTGATTGGTCATCTGCACCATCTGCACATTTATTTCCTAGAATGTGGGATTCAGAAAATGATAGAGGGCAAATGGATAGCTACAGAGCTTTTGCAGGCGTTGTAGACGGAGAAGCTCCGACAATGAGAGATAATATCAAATACTTTACCAATTATCAATTTGGGTTTATGTACTTGCGTTATTTCTTATGGAATTTTGCAGGTAAGCAAAACGATTTACAAGGCTTTGGTAATGTAAGAGATGGCAATTTCAAAACAGGTATATCTTTTGTAGACAATGCTATTTTTGGAGATCAATCCAAGTTGCCAGACTCCATTAGCAAGAACAATAATGCGAGTAACAATTTATATATGTTGCCGTTTATCTTAGGTATCATTGGATTTATATTTCAATACCAACATGCAAGAAAAGACTTTGTAGTAACAGGTTTGTTATTCTTCTTTACTGGTATTGCGATTGTGCTTTATTTAAACCAAGTAAGTTTACAGCCTCGTGAGCGTGATTATGCTTATGTGGGATCTTTCTATGCATTTGCCATCTGGATTGGATTAGGCGTATTGCAAGTTGCTGAATGGTTGTCTAAAGCGATTAGCCCTAAAATGGCCACTATCGCAGCTTCGGTAATTTGTTTCTTGGCAGTACCAACTTTAATGGCACAGCAAGAATGGGATGATCACGATAGAAGTCAAAAAACTTTACCAAGAGATTTGGCTAGAAACTATCTAGAGAGTTGTCCTCCAAATGCTATTTTATTTTCTTTTGGAGACAATGATACCTATCCATTATGGTATGCACAAGAAGTAGAAGGTATTAGACCGGATGTAAGAGTGGTGGTGAATAGTTTATTAGGTTCTGATTGGTACATGAAAGAGTTGAGATACAAAGTAAATCAAAGTGATAAGTTTGATGTTATATTCACTGAAGAACAAGTAGCTGGAAACAAATTAAATGCTGCTTATTATTATCCTATACCTGGATTTACAGAAAACCAGTATTATGATTTAGATTCCGTTTTAAGATATGTTGTGGCGGATCCTTCAGGAAAATATCAAATGGCTACTCAGGATGGCAGTTCTGTAAATATATTTCCTACACATAAATTTAGTGTGCCGGTAAATAGAGCCAATGCTTTGGCATCTGGCATTGCTAAACCAACAGATTCTATATTAAGTGAATTGAAAATTGATTTCAATCCTAACAGACAATATATGGTGAAGAATGAAATGGCCATTTTTGCCATTATTGCGACCAGTCAATTTAAACGTCCAATTTGCTTTACTTCCCAACAAGATTTGAAAGATTTGGGCTTGGATAAGTATGCACGTCAAACTGGAATGGCCTATCAATTAGTGCCAGTATTAAATTCTCCTATTGATACTGATGCAGCTTATAAGAATATCATGAATAAGTTTAGCTTCGGTAATGCACAAAATCCGAATGTTTACTTTGACGAAGAGAATAGAAGACACTTGAATTCTATTAGATATTCTATTGCTGAAATTGCATTAGCATTGGCTTCAGAAGGAAAGAAGGACAGCGCTAGACAATTGTTAAAGAAAATAGATGTAGTAACAAATGAAAAGAATTTCCCTTATGGTATGACTTCTAATAGAGGCAATCAACATAATTACTTTAGCTATGTATTCTTACAAGCTTGTTATGCAGCGGACGATAAAGCGCTAGCTAAAAAAGTAAGTAGTTCTGTACTGAAAGATATCAAACAACAATTAACATACTATAGATCTTTAGGAGAAGCGATGAGTGAAGATCAGTTTATGCAAAATGCAGACGCTGCTTATCAAGGTAAGCCAACAGCATTAAGTAATAAGCAAATGTCTTTTGTACAAGATATCCTAACTTGTTATCAATTAGAAGCTGCTATCACTAAATTAGAACAAGATACTAAAGTAAAGTAGTTAAGATCTTAACTACCTGGTCAATTTCTTGACGGGTATTATTTTTCGAGAAGGAGAAACGCACAGTAGCGATTTCTCCTTCTTTTTTTAATGCTTGTATTACGTGAGAGCCTTGTTGTGCTCCACTTGAACAGGCACTTCCGCCACTTGCACAGACATGATGAATATCTAAATTAAACAACAACATATCCGTTTTATCAGTTTTAGGAAAATTAGTACTTAATAGAGTATATAAACTGTTTCCAAAAGGATCTCCATTAAAACTCACTCCAGGAATATTTTGCACCAACTGATCGTGCATATATTGCTTTAAAGATTGCATATAAGCGCTGTCTTTTTCATAAGACGCACTTGCTAATTCTAAAGCTTTTGCAAAACCAACAATACCGTATAAATTTTCAGTGCCTGCACGCATGTTTCTTTCTTGCGCTCCTCCATGAACCAAAGGATTAATTTTAATATTTTCGTTAATATATAGAATACCCACACCTTTTGGTCCGTGAAATTTATGTCCAGCACCAGTGATAAAATCAACTGGTGTTTCTTTTAAGTTAAAACTAAAGTGACCAACTGTTTGCACTGTATCGCTATGGAAATAAGCGTTGTTCTTTTTACATAAAGCACCTACTTCATATAAATCAATCATATTGCCAATTTCATTATTGGCGTGCATGATGGATACGATTGTTTTTTCTTGATGTGAATTCAATAATTGTTCAAGATGATCTATATCAATATGTCCATTATGTAAAATATTGACCCAAGACAATTTGATATTGTGCAATTTTGCAAGATGCTCCACTGTATGCAGTGTTGCATGGTGCTCGATAGGAGAACTAATAATATGTTTACATCCAAGATCCTGAATGGCTGCGTGTAAAATAGTATTGCTGCTTTCTGTCCCACCACTGGTAAAGAAAATTTCAGAGGGTTTCGCACCTAAATTCTTTGCAACTGATTTTCTAGCTTGCTCAACAGCCATTCGAGTTTCTCTTCCATAGCTATAAATAGAAGATGGGTTACCAAATTTTTCTGTCAAATAAGGCATCATTGCTTCTAACACAGCAGGGTCTAATGAGGTAGTGGCTGCATTGTCAAAATATATTCTTTCCATCCCTCTATTATATTGAATGTATTATTGAAATAATATGATCTGCTAATGCATCTGCTGCTTCCTGTGTTTTTGCTTCTGTATAAATACGCATTATAGGTTCAGTATTACTGGTTCTTAAATGTACCCATTCGTCTTCAAAGTCAATTTTAAACCCATCCACTTTATTAATAGGGTATGCAGAGAACTTGGTTTCTAAAGTACTAAAAATAGTGTCTAAAGATAAAGAAGCGTTTAAATCCATCTTCTTTTTACTCATAAAATATGCTGGATAGCTTGCTCTTAATATAGATGCAGTTTTTTGGGTCAAGGCTAAATGGCTTAAAAATAAAGCAATGCCAATTAATGCATCTCTTCCATAATGTAAATCAGGAATAATAATTCCTCCATTTCCTTCTCCGCCAATCACAGCTTTTTCTTGCTTCATCATATTTACAACATTCACTTCGCCCACAGCACTTGCAAAATAAGAACAGCCATACTTTTCAGTAACATCTCTTAAAGCTCTTGTAGAAGATAAATTACTTACAGTGGCCCCTTTTCTATGTTGTAAAATATAATCAGCAACTGCTACTAAAGTGTATTCTTCTCCAAATAATTCTCCATCCTCACTCACAAAACATAGACGATCTACATCTGGATCTACAGCAATCCCAATGTTTGCCTTATTATTTATCACTGTAATACAAAGTTCTGTAAGATGTTCTTTTAATGGTTCTGGATTATGCGCAAAATTTCCAGTCATTGCTTCGTTTAGGACAGAGATATTTTTTACCCCTAAAGCATGCAGTAATGCAGGTACCGTATATGCTCCTGAACTATTAATCGCATCTACTACAATAGAGAAGTTAGCCGCTTCAATGGCTTTTTTATTTACCAATGGATAGTTTAATATTGCTTCGATATGCTTTTCTAAACTATTATTATCTGCAATCAATGATCCTATGGCATCTATATTGGCATAATTAAAATCTTCCTTGGCTGCAATATTTAAAATGGTCTTTCCTTCTTCAGCGCTTACGAATTCTCCTTTTTCATTTAATAATTTTAATGCATTCCATTCTTTAGGATTATGACTCGCTGTTAAAATAATTCCTCCGTCTGCTTTTTCAAATACCACTGCCATCTCCACAGTAGGGGTGGTGCTTAATCCTAAATGAATCACATCAATTCCCAAAGCCAATAAACTTTGTTCCACCATGGCTTCCACCATGTTGCCACTCATTCTACCATCTCTTCCAACCACCACTTTCTTTTTCCCAGCGGATTTGCCATTCAACCATGTTCCGTAAGCTGATGCAAATTTCACCATGTCTAATGGAGTAAGGTTTTCATTGGGTTTTCCTCCGATGGTCCCTCTAAATCCAGATATACTTTTAATTAATGCCATTTGGGTTCTAATTGAGCTACAAATTTACTTTAAATTTTTGCACTTCTTGTATCTTTATGCTATGACAATGAGCATTTGGTCGTCCCTTTTAGCAAAAGATCAGGCATTATTTACAAGTATAAATAGTTCTTGGACCCATTCTTTTCTAGATCATGTATTGCCTTGGTGCAGAAATGCCCAAAATTGGTACCCTTTTTATGCAATTTTATTGGTGTATTTATTCATTCGATGGGGAAAAGCTACTTGGAAATGGTTGCTTTTAGCAATCATCAATCTTACGCTGACTGATCAAATAAGTAGCAGTATTTTCAAACCATTGGTACATAGATTAAGGCCCTGTGCAGACCCATTGATGGCTGGTAAGGTTAGATTATTATTAGATCATTGTTCCGGTGGATTCAGTTTTACTTCTTCCCATGCTGCCAATCATTTTGGATTAGCCATGTTTATATTTATAAGTCTCACACCAGTTTTTAAGAAGTATACTTGGTTATTTTTTTTATGGGCAGGGGTGATTGCTTATGCACAGATATATGTGGGGGTGCATTATCCATTAGATGTATTAGCTGGGGCATTGATCGGGCTTGTCGTAGGTAAACTAAATGGGATGGTCTTTAAAAAATTTCAACATGCATAAGAATAGCTTTATAATAAGTTTATCTGCTATTATGATAGTGTATTGTGTAGGAGCATTTGCCATTCCATTAATGGATGTGGATGCTGCTCAGTATGCATCTATTAGTAGAGAGATGTTAGAAAAGCAATCTTATTTACAATTATTTGATTTACACGCTGATTACTTAGATAAGCCACCCATGTTATTTTGGTTGTCTGCTCTATCCATGAAAGTTTTTGGGATCTATGATTGGGCTTATCGTATACCTTCTTTAGTGTTTTTAGGTATTGCATTATTTTCAACCTTCCATTTTGCTAAACTTTATTATCATATCACTACGGCAAGATTAGCGACACTGATGCTTGCTTCCAGTCAGGCATTTTTCTTGATTGCGCATGATGTAAGAACCGATACCATGTTGGTAGGATGGGTGATGGCTGCAATTTGTGCAATAGCTTATTGGACTATTCAAAAACAGCATGCATATTTTTTTATCGCAGTTATAGCTATTGCTGGTGGCATGATGACTAAAGGGCCCATTGCGTTAGTGGTGCCTATTTTATGTTTTGTGCCTGAATGGTTCTGTAAAAAAGATTGGTCTTATTTTTTCAAACCCATTTATTTAGTAGGAATAATCATCATTGCATTGTTATTGTTCCCAATGACATGGGGTTTATACCAACAATTTGATCTGCATCCAGGTAAAATCATCAATCACCGACCTATACAATCTGGGGTGGAGTTTTATTATTGGACGCAGAGTTTTGGAAGGTATACAGGAGAGAATGCTTTTAAAGAAATGGGCTATTTTACTTTTTTATTGGAGAATATGTTTTGGAGTTTCTTGCCTTGGATATTTGTATTTCTATGGGCTTTGGTGGCTAAATTCGTTTCCATCATTAAAGAAGGGCTCTTTAGTCCAACTAATGAGCGCATCAGTTTTTTTGGATTTGTCTTAACTTATTTGGTGCTTTCTAGAAGTCAGGCACAATTGCCTCATTATATTTTTGTGGTGTTTCCATTGGCAGCTGTTTTAACTGCTGCACATTGGGAGAAAATATTATGGAACAACTCAAGTATTTCTAAGAGTGTTAAAATTTTATCTAAGTTTCATCTATTCTTGATGTTCGTTTTTATTTTGGTGGTTGGAGCAATTTTGACCATACCTTTTGGAAAGGCTGCCAATAGTTTAATCATCAGTTTTGTAATCATTCTTTTACTGTCCATTAAAATATTTTTTTCGAATTATACTTTAGGTCAGAAATGGTTTTATCAATCCATCCTATTATGGATAGGGGTGAATTGGGTGATGAACCTGCATTTTTATCCTCATTTATTACCCTTTCAATTGGGCAATCAATTGGTAAAACAAATTGAAAAAGAGGGCTGGGATAAAGAAAAGATAGTACTTCATAAAATTCCGAATAGCTATGCGATGCATTTTTATGGGCAGCATGTATTCAAGATACAAGAAGACAGTTTAACATTAAAAGAGGGAGACTGGGTGGTGACGGATCTTAAAAATGATTCAATTATTAAAGTACAATTTCCCCAAAGTCAACAAATATTTACGTCTAGAAGATTCCATGTGACCATGTTGAGTTTACCTTTTTTGAATCCTGCTACAAGAGATCAGGAAACAATCCCTTTTGAAGTGATCAAACTTAAAAAATAAATTGAGTTGTATTTTTTGGCGTTGCGAGTTCAAAGCTTTTTCTTGTTCCATTGGAGCTTACATGAAAAATATTGATCTGCTGCGGATTGATGCCAAATAATAACTCACAAAATACATTGAGTTGTTTTAATTGTTTTATATTCTTTACTTCAAAATAAGACCAAGTACTTTCTGATTGTATTTCAAAGCCAATATATTCCATGTTTAATTTTGAACCATTAGCTGCTAATGCGATTTTCTTTTGTATATATTGATGAACGAAGATATCGGCTTTTGTTTTTTGCTTAGGGTCTGATAAATCTAATTTCACATTAGACTCTTTAAGGATCATTTTCTCTAAATCATCTGTGAATGTCCTCACGCTTATTTCTAATGTTGCCTCTTTTTGATTGTGTTGTATATCAATTACCGAAACAAAAAAAGGATGAAAAATGGCAATCATCCAAGCGATCAATGGTTTGAAAGGTATCCAGGTCATGTAAAATATTTGATGTTTACAAAGGTCTTCTTTAATTTAACACCACAAAATTAGATTTAATGAACGATTTTCAAATCTATCTTCATCTTGGATTTAAGCATATCATTGATTTAGCCGGATCAGATCATATTCTATTCATTGTAGCATTAACTGCAAGGTATATATGGTCAGACTGGAAAAAGCTGCTTATTCTGGTAACCGCTTTTACTATTGGACATTCCGTCACTTTAGCAATAAGTGTACTCCAATGGGTTAATTTTCCCATCAACCTCATAGAATTACTCATTCCGGTTACAATTGTATTAACCGCTTTGGTCAATTTTGGCGTAAAAAACTTCGATTTTAGGTCAAAATACCCCATAATTTACTTTTTTGCCCTTTTTTTTGGCCTAATTCATGGTTTGGGCTTTAGCAACTATTTAAGGAGTTTGCTTGGAAAAGAGGAGTCTATCTTGTCTCCTTTGTTTTCATTTAACCTCGGATTAGAGCTAGGTCAACTGCTCATCGTGAGTGTAATTTTAATAATTTCATTTATATTCGTATCCCTCTTAAAGCTAGACAGAAGAAGGATTGTTCAAGTGATATCTGGCATCGTTTTTTTACTAGCTGCAAACATGGTTTGGGAGAGAATTGTATCTTTTTTTTAATTGAAAATAATATATCCAATGAAGAAGCTTTTTATGCTTGGTTTTTCTGTTATGGCTATGGTAGCAACAAGTATTGCTCAAGATATCCGTAACAATCCTACTTCAAACCACGGAAACAAGTTTGAGCAATTAGGAACTATTTTGCCCACTCCAAACGAATATCGTACAGCAAGTGGTGCTCCTGGTCCAAAATATTGGCAACAAAGAGCAGATTATGATATCAAAGCTACTTTAGATGAAAAGAATTTGATGTTACATGGTGCTGAAACGGTAACCTATTTTAATAATTCTCCAGATGTGTTAACGTATATCTGGTTACAATTAGATGAAAACGAACATAGCTCTGTTAAAAATGCTGGCTATGCTGATGGAAGTTCTTTAAGTAGATCTTTCAGCCCTACTGCTATAGATAAATTAGCAGATGAGAAAAAAGATAATGGATATGGTGTAAATATTCTTAAAGCTACAGATGCTTTAGGTAAAAATTTAAAATACACTGTAAACAAAACAATGATGCGTATTGAATTACCAACATCATTGAAACCTGGTCAAAAATTTGTTTTTAATATTGATTGGAATTATAAAATTTCTGATAGAATGACCGTTGGTGGGAGAGGTGGTTATGAGTTTTTCCCAGAAGATGGAAATCATTTATTTACCATGGCTCAATGGTTCCCAAGATTAGCAGTATATTCTGATTTTCAAGGATGGCAGCACCATCAGTTCACTGGTAGAGGTGAATTTGCATTAGCTTTTGGTAACTATAATGTAGCAATCACTGTTCCTGGAGACCATGTGGTAATGGCTACAGGATCTTGTCAAAACTATCCTGCAGTTTTATCTGCTGCACAATTAGCAAGATGGAATAAGGCTTTAACTTCTTACAAAGAGCCTGTTGAAGTGGTTACTTTGGATGAAGCAAAAGCTGCTGAAAAAAATAAAGTTGCAACAACTAAAACATGGATATTCAAAGCAGAGAATGTACGTGACTTCGCATTTGGAAGTAGCCGTAAATTTGTTTGGGATGCTATGGCAACAGATGTAGAAGGAAAAAAAGTAATGAGCATGAGTGCTTATGGTAAAGAAGCTTATGGATTATACCGCAAGTTTTCTACCAAAGCAGTAGCACATACAATTAAAACTTATTCTAAATTTTCTATTCCTTATCCCTATCCAGTTGCTCAGTCAATCGAAGCTGCGAATGGTATGGAGTATCCAATGATTTGCTTTAACTATGGTAGAACTGAAAAAGATGGTTCTTATACAGAGGCAACAAAAAACGGTATGCTAGGAGTGGTTATACATGAAGTTGGTCATAATTTCTTCCCAATGATTGTGAACTCTGATGAGCGTCAATGGTCTTGGATGGATGAGGGATTGAATTCATTTGTTCAATACTTAACAGAAGAATTGTATGATAACAAATTCCCTACGCGTGGTGGTCCAGCATGGACAATTACTGATTACATGAAATTGCCAAAAGAACAACTAGAGCCTATTATGACCAATAGTGAGAATATTATTCAATTTGGTCCTAACGCTTATACTAAACCAGCAACAGGTTTAAATATTCTTCGTGAAACGATTATGGGCAGAGAATTATTCGATTATTCATTTAAAGAATATTCTAGAAGATGGGCGTTCAAGCACCCAACACCTGCAGATTTATTTAGAACAATGGAAGATGCAAGTGCGGAAGACTTGGATTGGTTCTGGAGAGGTTGGTTCTATGGAATTGATCCTGTAGATATTGCTATTGATACGGTGAAGCATGCAGTTTTTGATCCGTCTGCAACACCGCCAGCTGCAAGAACAATGCAAGGCAGAAGTTTGGATAAACCACTTGTGCATAGTTTTGAAGATATTTCTAAGATTAGAAATAGAAATGATAAATCTATTGTGTTCTTAACAGACGCTGATACAACATTAAGAGACTTCTATTGGAAATATGATAGAGGAATTATTCCTTATGATTCTGTAACTAAACAACCTGCAATTAGTTTTGGTGCACCTGAGGCATTGACTGACGCAGAAAAAGCAAAATATGCAAATGTACATTTATATGAAATTAGCTTCTTGAATAAAGGCGGTTTGGTAATGCCTATCATTGTGGAATTTACTTTTGAAGATGGTACTAAAGAAGTAACTAAGTATGCAGCACAAATTTGGAGAAAGAATGAAAATAAAGTAACAAAGGTATTTTTAACTAATAAGAAGGCAGTATCTATTAAATTAGATCCAATGCGTGAGACAGCTGATATTGACGAGTCTAATAATAGCTGGCCAAATGTTTCAGAACCTTCTAAGTTTACGATGTTTAAGGCAAAAGCAATGGGAAGAGGTCAATCATTTGGTTTATCACCAATGGCCGCTGCCGCTGCCGCTGCAGAAAAGAAGTAGATTAAAATCGAGCCCACCAATAAACGGTGGGCTCGATTTTTTTTGGTATAATTTTGTATTGCTCCTATTCTTCTAAGAAATTTTTTAGAGTAAAGAATAAATAAGCCCTTATATTTTTTTATTTTTTCTTCGCATCAAATGCTTACGCATTTTCTTCTAACTTGTGTGCTGCGGATTTGTAATTGCGCCATTTAGTAATAGCGGCTTCCATATCTGCAGGCAGTGGGCTATCAAAACTCATATGCTTTCCTGTGGTAGGATGCTCAAAGCCTAATGTCGCAGCATGTAATGCGCATCTAGGACAGGCTTCAAAACAGTTGTCTACAAATTGCTTGTATTTTGTGTAGATAGTTCCTTTTAAAATTCTGTCTCCACCATATTCCCAGTCGTTAAATAACGTGTGTCCAATATATTTCATGTGTACACGAATTTGATGTGTCCTTCCTGTTTCTAATACACATGATACAAGGGTAGTATAATTATATCTTTCAACCACTTTATAATGAGTGATTGCATGCTTTCCGGTTTCTCCCTCAGGATAGGCGTCAAATTGTTTTCTATTGGTTTTATGACGAGCAATATGTGCTTCAATGGTACCTTCGTCTTCTTGCACATCCCCCCACACGAGGGCCATGTATTTTCTTTCAACTGTATGATTGAAAAATTGTTTTGCCAAATGACTTGCAGCTTCTGGTGTTTTAGCTAGTACAATTAAACCAGTTGTATTTTTATCTATTCGATGCACTAGTCCAAATCTTGGAAGTAGTTCTTCATTTAAATCTGGGTTTTGAGATAACAAATGATGAGCCACTCCATTTAACAAAGTGCCTGTATAATTACCAATACCAGGATGTACCACCATATTGGCAGGCTTATTGATCACTATCACTGCATCATCTTCATAAACGATATTTAAATCCATGGCTTCCGGTTTTAATTCGGTATAGTCTGGATTCACATAACTCATATAAACTACTTCGTCAAAAGGTCTTGTTTTATAATTGCTTTTTACCACTTTGCCATTCACGGTTAAGAAGCCTGCATCAATGCCATTTTGCAACTTATTTCTGGTCATTCCTTCAATACGCATTTGCACCCATTTATCTATACGCATGGGCTCTTGACCCTTATCTACCATAAAGGTTAATCGTTCGTATACTTCTTCGTTATTTTCTTCTTGTAATAATTCTGGTTCGGTTGACATTATGCAAAAGTAGGATATTGCTGCTTAGTTTGTAACTTTGCTTCATGCAACAAAAAGTGTATTTTGAAGATTTAGGTGTAAAATCCTATCAACCCACATGGGATTATCAAGAAAGCTTGTTGGCTAAGAATACACAAATCAAGTCTATTGCAAGAGAAAAAGGTGAAAATGTGATGGATTCCATTACAGAACATCGCTTCCTTATGGTGGAACATCCTCCTGTGTTTACCTTGGGCAAAAATGGAAGAAGGGAGCATGTATTGGTTTCAGAAGAGCAATTACAAAAATTAGGAATTGAGTTTTTTCATATTAATAGAGGAGGTGATATTACTTATCATGGATTACAACAAATTGTAGGGTATCCTATATTAGATTTAGATAAATTCAAAACCGATTTGGGTTGGTATTTAAGAAGCTTAGAGCAAGTAATTATTGATACCATTGCTGAATATGGATTGAAAGGGGAAAGAAGTTCCGGAGAAACAGGGGTTTGGCTAGCTCCTGAAAATCCATTTATGGCAAGAAAGATTTGTGCCATGGGGATTAAATGTAGCAGATGGATTACCATGCATGGTTTTGCATTAAATGTAAATACGGATTTATCACATTTTGAATACATTATTCCATGTGGTATTCAAGGCAAGACTGTCACTTCTTTGGAAAAAGAATTAGGAAAAAAAGTAGATTATCAAGAAGTGAAAGAAAAAATTAAAAAACATTTTGCACGCATCTTCGATTGTGAATTAATTGCTTAATACAAAAGCACGCCTGGTTTGACAGATCTATTACCTTGCAATCCTCCAGAGTGTATGAGTAAAATACTAGTATCTTTTTTGAAGTATTTTTCTTGAAGTAGTTGATCAAAAGCAGTAACTAATTTTCCAGTATAGACAATATCAGTTGGAATTCCCGTATTTTTCCAAAATTGATTCATGCAATCAATTTGTTTATGAGTTGTTTTGGCATATCCACCTTGATGGAATTGATGTAACAAAGTATATGGCTTTTTAGTATCAGGAAGTATAGCATTGATTTCACTATATATGGTTTCTTCGTTTTTCAATACAGGTATTCCAATAATTTGTTGATGCGGATTGCTGATACTTATTAAGCCTGATAACATAGTGCCTGTACCTACTGCAGCTACCATATAATCGTAATGATTGAGCGTTACTTCTTCTTGAATACTTGCAAAACCTTGACAACCTAGTTTTCCATATCCACCTTCATCAATAAAATAAGTAGATGAACTATCTTGATTTTTTAATAGTTCATTTTTCTTTTCTTGAAAATGGGTTCTCCCTAAATAAATCAGTTGCATTCCATAGCCAATAGCTTCATGTAAACTTGGCGTAATGGGTTCATTCGCATTGGTCCTTATATAGCCAATTGTTTTTAATCCTAGATAGTGTCCAGCATAAGCCAAAGCCACAATATGATTTGAATAAGGGCCTCCAAAACTAGCAAGGGTATCTGCTTTTTGTTCTTTGGCCAGCAATAAGTATTCTTTTAGTTTATACCATTTATTACCACTTACAATAGGGTGTACTAAATCAAGTCTAAGCATATCCACTGAATAACCTTGAGATTCAAAATAGTTTAAAGACGATATAGTGGCTTTTGTATGCAAACTTTTAATAATTAGCTAAAATCAGTTATTTTTGCAGACAATATTTACCTGCGTGGTAAATGTACAATTAATTAAAAAAATAGTGAGATGAGTGCACCTACATTAGTGATTTTAGCAGCGGGAATGGCAAGCAGGTATGGTAGTCAGAAACAAACGGAAGGATTTGGTCCAAATGGGGAGACCATTATGGATTATTCAATATATGATGCTATTCGAGCTGGATTTGGCAAAGTAGTATTTATTATTAGGGAAGATTTTAGCGAAGCATTTAAAGCAAGTTTTGAACCTAAATTAGCAGGTAAAATTGCTACTGATTATGTGTTTCAATCTTTAGATAAGTATACAGAGGGTTTTACAGTAGCTGCAGGTAGAACCAAGCCCTGGGGAACTGCTCATGCATTGTTATGTACTAAGGGAGTGGTGAATGAACCATTCGCAGTAATCAATGCGGATGATTATTATGGTGCAGAAGCATTTAGAGAAGCATATCAATTTTTGACTACTACTTGTTCTGAAAAAGAATATTGTATTCTTGGTTATGAATTATCTAACACCTTAAGTGAAAATGGAACGGTGAGTAGGGGGGTGTGTAGTGTGGATGCAAACAACAACTTAACAGCGATTAACGAACGTACAAAAATTTATAGAACAGCAGCTGGTCAAATTGTATTTGAAGAAAATGGTGTTGAAACACCTTTGAAAGAAGATACCAGAGTAAGTATGAACTTTATGTGTTTTGCACCTGGTTTTATTGATTTATGCGGAAGCGAGTTCAAGTTATTTTTAGAAAAGCAAGGTCAAGAATTAAAATCAGAATTCTATATTCCATTTGTTGCAGGTAGATACAGCGAATTAAAAATGGGTAATGTAAAAGTAATCCCTACCAATGCAAAATGGTTTGGGGTAACTTATAAAGAAGATGCTCCAGGAGTAAAAGCAAGTATTGATGCTTTGGTTGCAACTAATGTGTATCCAGCGAAACTGTGGTAATTACTTGTAAATTCTAATCTACTAGTTGTAAGACTTGATAGAGTATATGTAGTTTTTAAAATTGCTAATGTGGCTTTTTCTATCCTTTCCTAATTTTGAACTTGCCTTTGCTAATTTTATTTTCACATCTTTGGTAGATTCATTCTCTTTAATGGTATTCACTAAGTCATAAATCTTTTTAGACTTAATCGCGAAAGCCACTCCCTCAGCTTGTTTTTGACGAGTGCTGATGATACCGATTAACTCTGCATTATCATTAAAAACAGGTGCTCCAGAGTATCCTGGGTTAGCACTTATTTGAATTTGATAAGCATTGCTATCTCCTTCGAAACCTGATTGTGCACTTAAATATCCTTTTCCGTATACAATATCATTATCTGTTCTTGGGTAACCTAAAGTAAAAATTTCTTCTCCTAAATCAGATTTTTTCTTTCTAATAGTGAAAGGTAATTGTTTAGGTTGTTTAAATTCTTCATCATTGATTTGTAATAGTGCTAGATCCAAACCTTTGTCAGCATATATAATATCCGCCTTTAATTCTTCACCATCACTATTAACTACAATTGCACTGTTGCCTTTTAAAACGTGTGCATTGGTAATTACAAATCCTTTGGGGTCAATCAAAAATCCTGAACCCCCACTCACCAACTTTGCATTTTCAGGTAATTTGGTTTTCACTTCATTTAATAAGTGACCCTGTACTTTTTGATTTTTCTTGATGACTTCAATGTCTTTGCTTAATTGCAACACCTGAGATCCGTTTAAGCTAGGAGAGAAGTACATGATCATGGAAGAAGTGAATAATGCAATAAAGCCACCAACGGATGCAGCAATAGCGGTTACTTTTTTGTATTTATTCCAAAGAATAATTACTTTTCCTTTTGTGGTATTTTCATCTATGGCATTCCATTCGCCTGCATGTTGCAATTGATCAAATGTTTGCTTAGATAACTGAGCAAAGTTTTTGCGCTTTGCATATTGTTCCATCTGATGTAAGAACATTTCATGCTCTACTACCATTTGGTCAATTTCGGGTGTTTTCTTTCGGATGGATTCAAATTGAGCCATCTCCTGAGTAGACATATCGCCTGCCAGGTATCTTTCTATAGCTTCTAATAATTGAATATCATCCATTGTTTAGTCTCCTATATTGTATTGCGAAAAGAATAACTTCTTTAAGCGCATTAAACATTTATATTTCTGGTTCTTCGCGTTGTCTGCATTCGTATAGCCAAAATCATCGGCCAATTCCTGCATCCCTTTTTTATTTAAATAGTAACCTTCTAAAAGACTTTTACAAGGTTCTCCCAAACTATTCAAAGCCCTGTTCATAATGGAGAAAGCGGCATCTTTTTTCTGAAACTCCTCCAAATCTGCGTCTACTGCAATACTTTCTTCTTCTGTACTCAATGGGGCACTATATTTGCCCATTTGCTTTAAACGCTTGAGCCACAAGTTTTTACAAATAGAAAAGAGATAGGTTTTGATTTGGCAACTTAAGACGAAACTGTCTGATTGGACTTTTTCGTATAAAGTGATCATGGCTTCCTGGAAAAGATCTCTTGCGTCATCAAAACTTCCATTATTGTTGAGCACAAAGTGCTGAATCATGGTAAAATGACTTTTATAAAGGGCTTCCACCGCTTTAGAGTCATTTTGGGCTAGCCCTTTTAAGAGGGCTTGTTCATTGATTTCAGCTTTCAAGATATTAATACTTAATAGGCTCAAAAGTAACCCAAAATCCCTATTTATTTATTTTTTAAGATTTTTTTAGAAAACCAAGGTTACCTTCTGCTTGTTTTTGTATTAATGGTATAAATTAATCAATTAAAACACTTTCTAATGAAAAAAGTATTCGCAATTTTCGCTATCGCTGCATTAGCTGCTTGTGGTGGCGCTTCTACTGAAGCTACAACTGATTCTGCTGCTGCAACTGTTGATACAGCTGCTGTTGCTGTTGATTCTACAATGGTTGCTACAGATTCAACTGCTGTTGATTCTGCTGCTACTAAGTAGTCAAATATTAGATTACTGTAAGGATAAGGCAACTTATCCTAGTTTGCCCAGCAGTAATTATTAAAAAGTTTTCAAAAGGCAAGCAATCGTTAGAGCCGCCCTGTTTTTACAGGGGGGCTTTTTTTATTACATGCCCTTTTCTTCGAAAATAAGGGCATGAAATAAAAACACTAATGAAATTAAAGAAGGAACCCCATTAAGGAGCTCCTTCTTTAATTAATTCATTACTTACTACTAATTGTTAGTAAAATGTAAAAAACTTTCCTGTTTTAGCCTATAATCGCCTATTTTAGACTATCTTTGTAACACGATGAAAGCAAATAGCAACTGGTTTTACTTTTTCTTTTATTTCTACTTTAATCAAAGTAGCCGGGTAGTATTTGTAAAAGCATAAACATAATAACTAAATATACAATCCCGGCCTAAACAGCCGGGATTTTTTATATGAACAAAAAAGTAACCATACAAGGATACGAGGGTAGCTTCCACCAAATGGCAGCAAGGCAGTTTTTTGGCAAAACGGTTGAGGTGATTGCTTGTGATACATTTAGAGAAGTGATAAAGATCGGGTCGGATCCAAAACAATCGGACGGAGCAGTCATGGCTATTGAAAATTCCATTGCTGGCAGTATTCTTCCTAATTATAATTTATTGCAGAAATCCAACCTGCAAGTGATCGGAGAAGTGTATTTGTCGATAAGCCAAAATTTATTAGTTAATCCAGGGGTACAATTAAATGATATTAAAGAAGTGCATAGCCACCCAATGGCTATATTACAATGTTTGGATTATTTAGAGCAATATGATTGGAAATTAGTTGAATCAGATGATACCGCATTGAGTGCAAAAATGGTGCATCAAAATAAGAGTAAACATATTGCAGCCATTGCTAGTAAGTTTGCAGCACAGCTCTACGATTTAAATGTGATAACACCTGATATCCATACCTTAAAAAATAATATTACTCGTTTTTTAATTATGGTGCCTAAACAAAAAGCCATCATGATAGAAGGGGTGAATAAAGCTTCTATTTATTTTCAAACAGATCATTCAAAGGGGATCTTATCTAAAATTTTAACCAAGATTGCCAATAGAGGGGTTAACCTAAGTAAGTTACAAAGTATGCCCATTCCAGGCAGTACATTCAAATATGGGTTTTATGCAGATGTAGAATTTGAAAATTTAAAACAAATAGAAAAAGTGATTGCAGAAGTAAAAGATGCAACCAATAGTTTTAAAGTTTTTGGGATGTATAAAAAAGGGAAAGTTGTAAAGGGATAAATATGAATTGGACTTTATCAAATAGATTAGAAGGCATTGGTGAATATTATTTTGCCACCAAATTGCGTGAAATTGCTGAATTGAATAAAGCAGGTAAGCAAATTATTAATTTGGGTATTGGAAGCCCCGATTTGCCGCCGCATCCAGACGTTATTAAAACATTACAAGAAGAAGCTGCAAAAGACAATGTGCACGCTTATCAATCCTATAATGGCTCACCGGTATTAAGAGAAGCCATTGCTGAGTGGTATAAAAAATATTATGAGGTAGATAATATCGACCCAGCAAAAGAGATACTTCCATTGTTAGGAAGTAAAGAAGGTATCATGCATATCTGTATGACATACCTCAATCAAGGAGATCAGGTATTGATTCCCAATCCTGGATATCCTACTTATACAAGTGCAGTGAAATTAGCAGGGGGCACTCCGCTATATTATGAGCTTACTGCAGAAAATAATTGGGCACCGGATTTTGACAGTCTAGAAAAATCAGATTTATCAAAAGTGAAATTAATGTGGGTGAATTATCCACAGATGCCCACAGGTCAGCAACCAAACAAATTGTTATTTGAAAAATTAGTAGCGTTTGGTAAGCAACATCATATTTTAATTTGTCATGACAATCCCTATGCATTTATTTTAAACGATCATCCAGAAAGTTTATTTGCTGTTAAAGGTGCGAAAGAGGTAGTGATTGAATTAAACTCTTTAAGTAAAAGTCAAAACATGGCTGGTTGGAGAGTGGGGATGTTGATTGCAGGGGAAGACAGGGTCAACGAAATATTAAGATTTAAATCTAATATGGATAGTGGAATGTTTTTGCCAGTTCAATTAGCTGCAGCAAAAGCATTAAGCTTAGATCAATCTTGGTATGATTCAGTAAATAAAATTTATACAGAGCGTCGTGAAAAAGTATTTGAATTGTTAGATCTTTTGGATTGTACATTTTCAAAAACACAAGTAGGGATGTTTGTATGGGCTAAAATACCAGCCATATATAAAGACGGGTACGCATTAAGTGATAAAGTGCTTTATGATGCGAATGTCTTTATTACACCGGGTGGCATTTTTGGTACCGCAGGTAATAATTACATCCGTGTGAGTTTATGCGGCTCAATGGAAAAATTTAATGAAGCAATTAAAAGAGTAAAAGCATGCGTTTAGCAGTAATTGGTATTGGATTGATGGGGGGCTCTTTAGCATTAACACTAAAGCGTAATGGCTTTGTGTCTAATGTGATTGGAGTAGACCATAATACCCAACACCAAGCAGAGGCTTTGGAATTGGGATTGGTAGATGAGATCATGACATTAGAAGATGCCGTTAGATCATCAGATATCATCGCCATTGCTACTCCTGTAAATATTGCTGAAAAATTATTGCCTACTATTTTAGACTTAGTTGACCAACAAGTTGTGTTTGATGTAGGATCTACAAAAGAAAGTATTGTGAATGTCGCAAATGGCCATTATAAAAAAGGCAGGTTTGTGCCAACACACCCAATGTGGGGTACTGAATTTAGTGGTCCAAGTGCAGCACAAAAAGAAGCTTTTTCAGAAAAAGCAACCGTTATCTGTAATGCAGATTCGGTGGATACAGATGCATTGTTACAAGTAGAATCTTTGTATAAGTCTCTTGGAATGCATATTGTAAATATGGATGCGATCAATCATGATATACATGTAGCTTATGTAAGTCATATATCGCATATCACATCTTTCGCTCTTGCGAATACAGTACTAGAGAAAGAAAAAGAGTCTGATGCAATTTTTGAATTAGCAAGTGGTGGTTTCGAAAGCACAGTGCGTTTAGCAAAATCAAATGCTGCAATGTGGGTTCCCATCTTTATGCAAAATAAAGAAAATGTATTAGATGTATTGAATGAGCATATCAGTCAATTAAAAAAATTCAAAGCATGTTTAGAAAAAGAAAACTTTGAATATTTATCTGATTTGATTGAAAATGCTAATGGGATTAAAAGAATTTTGAAATAATTCAAATTCTTATTTAAAAATTAAGAAAAAACATACAATGAAGAAAATAGAAGAGATGGAAGTAAAGAATGATTTAATCGAAGCAGTAAAAACAAAAAAGACTTTTGCTGAATTAGGTGTAAATGATCAATTGGTAAAATCGGTAACAGAATTAGGATATACGCACGCTACGGAAATTCAAGAGCGTTCTATTCCTGTTTTGATTAGCGGAACGAAAGATTTTATTGGATTAGCGCAAACAGGTACTGGTAAGACTGCTGCTTTTGGTTTGCCTTTAATTCAATTAATCAATACTGCAGATAAATATCCTCAGGCTTTGGTGGTTTGTCCAACTAGAGAATTATGTATGCAAATTGTAAACGAAATTAATTTGTTCAAAAAACACGTTAGTGGTTTACAAGTTTTAGCAGTATATGGTGGTACATCTATTGGAGTGCAAATCAGGGATTTGAAAAGAGGTGTGCAGATTGTAGTTGCTACTCCAGGTAGATTAATTGATTTGATAGAACGTAAGGCAATCAATTTAGAACAAATTGAATATGTTGTTTTAGATGAGGCAGATGAAATGTTGAATATGGGATTCCAAGATGATATTGAGTTTATCTTAAAAAATACCCCTAATAGAGAAAGTATTTGGTTGTTTAGTGCAACCATGCCACCTGAAATTAAAAAGGTAAGCAAGCGTTACATGAAAGAGCCATTTGAGGTAACCATTGGCAAAGTAAATACTTCTAATAAAAGTATTGATCACCAATATTATTTAACCTCTGCCCAACATCGATACGAGACATTAAAGAGAATCATAGATTTTAATCCTGGTATTTATGGCATCATCTTTACAAGAACCAAAGCAGATGCTCAAGAAATTACACAAAGGTTAACTAGAGAAGGTTATAATATTGATGCATTGCACGGCGACTTAACGCAGGCGCAACGTGATAAAGTAATGGGAGAATTTAGAGATAAATCATTACAATTACTAATTGCTACTGATGTGGCTGCTCGAGGTATTGATGTAAAAGGGATTACTCATGTAATTAATTACGAGTTACCAGATGATGTAGAAGTGTATACCCATAGAAGTGGTCGTACTGGTAGAGCTGGTAGTCATGGTAATTGTATCTCAATTGTTCACTCTAGAGAATCATATAGATTACGTCAAATAGAAAATATCAATAAGTGTACAATGCACAAGTTAGATATACCAAGTGGTAAAGATGTTTGTAGAAAGCAATTTTTTCATTTGATGGATAAGTTAATGTCAACGGATGTAAGTCATGGTGATTATGAAACTTATGTACCTATGTTAGCAGAAAAATTTGCTGATATGAGCAAAGAAGAAATCTTAACAAGATTTGCAGCTTTAGAATTCAATCGTTTCTTAAGTTATTATGAGAATGCGCAGGATTTAAATATTAGAGCTGCCGATAGAGGTGCAAGAAACAATGATAGAGGGGATGCTCGAGGTCGTGAGAGAGGAAGAAATGAGTACGCTGACAGAGGTAGCAGAAACAACGATAGAGGTGCTGAAAGAGGAGATGGTCGTGGAAGATCTGCTAATAGAGCTGCTGCTGGTTCAACTCGTTTATTTGTAAATCTTGGAACCAAGGATGGTTTTTACAAAGCTAGTTTCTTGCAATATATCTTAGACATGAGTGAATTAAAGAAAGATGTTTTAGGAAAAATTGACATGAGAGATATGAATAGCTGGGTTGAAATTGAAGCTGGATCTGCAAAAAAAATGATTCAAGCTTTAGATGGCAAAAACTATAAAGGACGTCGTATTAGAATGAACGATGCTGATAGTGGTGGTCCAAGAGGCTTTAATAAGAAAGAAGGGTAACCTTTAATTAATGAAATAATAAATCTCAAATACTAAAATTGGTTTAACATGGCATCCTTGACTGAACAACAACAAAAAGTAAGCGCATTATTTAAAAAAACACCATTGATTATTTCTGGTCCTTGTAGTGCTGAAACAGAAGAGCAAGTAATGATAACTGCTAGGGGATTAGCAAATACAGGTAAAGTAGATATTATGCGTGCAGGTATCTGGAAACCAAGAACAAGACCTGGAAGTTTTGAAGGTATTGGAACAAAGGGGTTGCCATGGTTACAACAAGCAAAAAAAGAAACTGGTATACCGGTGGCTGTAGAAGTAGCAACAGCAAAACAAGTAGAAGATGCGCTGCATTTTGATGTGGATGTTTTATGGGTAGGAGCACGTACAACAGTGAATCCTTTTAGTGTGCAAGAAATTGCTGATGCATTAAGAGGTGTTAAGGTACCCGTGTTAATCAAAAACCCATTAAACCCAGACTTAGAATTATGGGTGGGTGGTATGGAAAGAATTGCAAAAGCTGGTATTGAAGATTTGGGTTTAATTCATAGAGGATTTAGTTCTTATGGCAATACGGATTTTAGAAATGCACCCATGTGGCACTTGGCAATTGAAATGAAGCGTCGTTTCCCAAATGTCCCCATGATTAACGATCCTTCGCATATTTGTGGTCGTCGAGATATTTTACAGTCTGTAGCACAACAAGCTATTGATTTGGATTTTGATGGTTTGATTATTGAATCACATGTAGATCCAGATAATGCTTGGAGTGATGCCAAACAACAAATTACTCCAGAAGTATTAAAACAAATGCTAGAGAGTATCCGTTGGAGAAAAGAAAATGTTCAAAACGAAGATTTTCTTAGCGCATTAGAAAAGCTGCGTCAACAGATCAATCAATTAGATGATGAGTTATTACAGGTATTGTCTACTCGAATGAAAGTTGCTCAAAAAATTGGTGAGTATAAGAAAAATAATGATATCACTATTTTACAAACCAATCGTTGGAACGAAATTTTAGATCGAGCAATTGCCAAAGGAAATAATTTAGGATTAAGTGATGAGTTTGTTACTAAATATATGGATGCTGTTCATATGGAAAGTATCAATCAACAGAACAAAATAATGAACAACTAGTATGAAAAACTGGAAGGTTAAATTTTCTAATTCAACAGTGTCATTTGTATTAGATGGCAGTTTTACAGCTATTGATAAAATAGTTGATAAAGCTCAAGCCATTTATATTACAGATGAAAATGTATATGCATTACATCAGAAGAAGTTCAAAGGTAAAAAGACCATTGTGATTCCTGCTGGGGAAGAGCATAAGCAACAAGCTACGGTGGATTTTATTATTGAGGCCTTATTGAATTTTGGCGCAAACAGACAATCAGTTTTAATTGGAGTAGGAGGTGGTGTAGTAACGGATATGGTAGGTTATGTAGCTGGTGTTTATATGCGAGGGGTAGCTGTTGGTTTTGTGCCTACCACTATTTTAGCCATGGTAGATGCTTCTATTGGAGGGAAGAATGGTATAGATGTTGGATTGTATAAAAATATGGTTGGGTTAATTAGACAGCCACAATTTTTAGTATATGATGTAGATTTTTTGAAATCTTTACCCAAGCATCAATGGGAAAATGGATTTGCTGAAATTATCAAGCATGCTGCTATCAAAGATGCCAAGATGATGAAAGAACTTTCCATGAATAATATAGGGTATTATCAAAAGAATAAGAAAGCCCTTGCTAGTTTAATTGAGAGAAATGTTCAGATCAAAATAAAAGTGGTTCAAAAAGATGAGTTTGAAAAAGGGGATCGTAAACTACTCAATTTCGGACATACCATTGGACATGCCATAGAAAATCAACATGCGCTCTTACATGGACATGCAATAAGCATTGGGATGGTCTATGCTGCAAAAATTTCACAAGTACTTACTGGTTTTTCAGAAACGAATATTCTAGTCGAAACACTCAAAAAATACGGATTGCCAACTGCCATGCATTTCGATATCCAAGAAGCGATGCAAATGATGCAAAAAGATAAGAAAAAAGCGAGTGCTGGAATGCAATATGTAGTCTTGCAAAAAATTGGGAAAGCGGTATCTGAAATTATTCCAATGAAATCATTAGAGAAACTGATAAAGTTATATTCATAAATGCGTGCAATAGTTTATCCATCGAAAATAAGTGGTTCGCAAGTAGCTCCTGCTAGTAAAAGTAGTATGCAAAGAGCTTGCGCTGCTGCATTATTACATCATGGACAAACAAAAATTTTTAATCCAGGACATTCTAATGATGATATTGCAGCAATAGATGTTATTCAAAAATTAGGAGCTATTGTTACGCAACATGCTGATCATATTCAAATTGATTCAAAAGGGGTTCATCCAATTGGTCCTGAAATGAATTGTGGTGAGAGTGGGTTGGGTATAAGAATGTTTACGCCCATTGCTGCATTAAGTAGTCAATCCATTACTATTCAAGGAAAAGGAAGTTTAGTAAATAGACCTATGCATTTTTTTGATGATATTTTGCCTACGCTTGGTGTACAAATCAAATCTAATCATGGTTTTTTACCTATCTCTATACAAGGCCCATTGAAAACAAATGATATCACAGTAGATGGGTCATTAAGTTCTCAGTTTTTAACAGGATTATTAATGGCTTTTGCTGCATCAGGTGCTGCTGATTGTACGATTAAAGTAAATCAATTAAAAAGCAAACCTTATATCGATTTAACATTATCGGTATTGAAGCATTTTGGCTGGGAAGTAAATCATATTCAACATGAGCAATTTAGTTTTAAGCCAAGAACTAGTATTAAAGATAAAATTGAATATACAGTGGAAGGTGATTGGAGTGGTGCAGCTTTTTTATTAGTAGCTGGTGCTATTGCTGGTCCAATTTCAGTAAAGGGCTTGCAATTAAATTCTACTCAAGCAGACAAAGCGGTAATGAATGCTCTTGAATCTGCCAATGCATCTATATTGATGGACGAAGACAAGATTATCATTGGTGCCAATGAAGAGGGCTTAAAAGCTTTTGAATTTGACGCAACAGATTGTCCAGATTTATTTCCTCCATTGGTTGCATTAGCATCTTTGTGTAAAGGAACTAGTATGATTAAAGGGGTAAATAGATTAGCGCATAAAGAAAGTAATAGAGGTATAACTTTACAAACCGAGTTTGCCAAATTAGGTGTCACTGTTTTATTGGAGGGGGATATCATGAAAATAGAAGGAGTAGCAATGATTCAAGCCAATACCGTATTTTCACAGCATGATCACCGCATTGCAATGGCATGTGGGGTTGCTGCCTTGAGGGCTTCTGGACCATTGGAAATCACTGAGGCTGAAGCAATTAACAAATCATATACCGACTTTTTTGAGCACTTGGTACATCTTGGTGCTAAAGTGGATATACAATAAATTACTTAACTTGTAAGTAGCATTATTTTATGAATCAATTTGGAACCTTATTTAAGCTGCAAATTTTTGGCGAATCACATGGCGCTTGTGTTGGTGTGGTAATTGATGGATGTCCTGCAGGTTTACCATTGAAAGTAGAAGAATTTGAAGTAGATATGGAGCGAAGAAAAGGGGGTAAGCAAAAAGGGACTACTCCAAGACAGGAAGATGATATGCCCATATTTAAGTCTGGCTTATTCAATGATATAACAACTGGCGCGCCATTGACGATGATCTTTGAAAATAACAATACCAGAAGTGGTGATTATGAAAAACAAAGAGCAGTTCCAAGACCAGGTCACTCTGATTTTACTGCCCATCATAAATTTGGTGGTTTTGAAGATTATAGAGGTGGGGGACATTTTAGTGGAAGATTAACAGCAGCCCTAGTGGGTGCTGGCGTGGTTGCTAAAAAGTTATTGAAAAATATTACCGTAGAAGCGCATATAGTAAGCATTGCTGGAGAAACAGATGTAGAAAAAGGAATTCAAAAAGCGATTGACCAAAAAGATAGCGTTGGAGGTATTGTTGAATGTACTGTAAAGGGTTTGCCTATTGGTTTAGGGGAACACTTTTTTGATTCAGTAGAATCTTTAATAAGTCATGCAGTATTTGCAATACCTGCTATTCGTGGTATTGAATTTGGTACTGGATTTTCCGCAGCCAATATGTTTGGCGTAGATCATAATGATGCTATTGTTGATGCATCCGGCAAAACCAAAACCAATCATGCAGGTGGAGTTGTGGGTGGGTATACCAATGGAAACGATTTAGTTTTCAGAATAGCAGTAAAACCAACTTCTTCAACACCAAAAGAACAAATTACTTGGAATTGGGAAACCAATGAACAAGAAACATTTTCAGTAAAGGGAAGACACGATTTATGTATTGCTTTAAGAGTACCAGTGGTATTGGAAGCAGTTACTGCCATTGTGTTAGCTGATTTAATGATGCGAGAGCAGAAAATTCCTAGAATTATTCAATAAAAAAGATAAAAAGATGGAAAGCGAATTTATATATCATGTAACTTCTCGTAAAGAGTGGGAAGCTGCACAGAAAAACAACGAATACAAGCCAGATGGTTATGATCAAGAAGGTTTTATACATTGCTCAATTGAAAGACAGGTTGCGGGTGTATTAGACAGATTCTATAAGGGTCAAACGGGCTTAGTAAAATTAAAAATAGAAAAGGCAAAGATTCAAAGACCTGTTTTATTTGAATTGGCCATTGATTTAGATGAATTATTTCCACATATCTATGGTCCTTTAAATTTAGATAGTGTTGTAGAAGTAATTGATATTCAATAAAAGTGAAACCTAAATTATCGATATTATTGATTTGTATGATGCCATTGTTTTCAATGGCACAAAATATCTATTCAAATACGCTAACTACCATTAACTATTTAGATTCTGTAAATATCAAAAAGTACAAAAAGAAAATTGATACCAATAGAATTAAAATTGAAATGAATAGGTTGACAGGTATTGCAAGTTTTTATAGTAGAAATTTAGATGGTACACTTACTTCAACTGGAGAGAGGTATAGAAATAATCGATATACTGCTGCCTGTAATTTATTTAAATTAAACACTTTAGTTAGAGTGACTAATATGCGTAACGGTGCGACTATTTTAGTAAGAATCAACGATAGAATGCATCCAAATATGTTAAGGAAGGGGAGAGTGATAGATTTGAGTGGGGTTGCAGCACATGAGTTAAAAACAAAATCCTCGGGTATTGTTAAAGTTACCGTAGAGGCCATTGGGTATAGTAAAAAAAATCCAGTAAATTAAATTGATGAATTTATGAAAAAAATATGCATGTTATTGGTTGGAGTTGTATTATCAACTATGGTGATTGCTCAAGACGCTACTGTAAAAAAAGCTGCCATTGGTTTTAGAGTTTCTTATCTTGATTTTAAGAAAACCAATCTTACTGAAGGTTTAAGTACAGGAGTTCCAGCTTTTGGTATACAGTATTTTAAAGGTATTCGTCCAAAGTTAGATTTTATGGCTAATCTTGATCTTGCTTCTATTAAATATCCTTATTATACTTCTTTAAAAGTTCCTAAAGCAACATCAAATCAAACATATGCTGCTATTGATTTCAATGTAAATTATAAATTAGCAACGGACGACAAAAAAATTGTTCCTTATTTAACAGCAGGTATTGGAGTGGGGGCTGATCATTTTTCTTATTATACTGCATATGCCCCTATTGGTGCAGGTATTCAAATTAAAGCAAATTATGGTTCTTTTGTGAATATAATGAGTACTTATAGAGCAGAAGCTTCTTCATTAACCAAGATGCATTATAGTCATAGTATTAGTTATACCCTTCCAATAAAAGGTAGAGATAAAAAAGCAATTGAATTGCCACCTGTTCAAATTAAAGTGGATGCTGATGATGATGGGGTATCTGATGGAGATGATGCTTGTCCAAATCAAAAGGGTACGGTTAAATATAGAGGTTGTCCAATTCCAGATTCGGACAATGATGGATTAATTGACGAGCAAGATCAATGCCCTTCAACAGAAGGTATTGCTAAATACAAGGGATGTCCAGTTCCAGATACTGATAAAGATGGTATCAATGACGAACAAGATAAATGTCCAACTACAAAGGGATTAGGTAGATATGAAGGATGTCCAATACCAGATACAGATAAGGATGGTGTAAATGATGAAGAAGATAAATGTCCGGCTATTGCAGGAATTGCAGCAAATAATGGATGTGCAGATTTACAACCTCAGGTAAATGCTGCAACTGCTCAATTAAAATTTGCTAAAGGTAGTAATCAATTAAATAAAAAACAAGCAAATCCTTTGAATAGTTTGGTTCAATTAATGTTAGATAATCCAACTATTAAATTAGCAATCAATGGACATACAGATAATACAGGTTCATTAAAAATCAATGAACAACTTTCTCTTTCAAGAGCGAAAGTTGTTATGAATTATTTGGTAAAGAAGGGTGTGGATTCAAGTAGACTATCTACCCATGGATTTGCATATTCAATGCCTATAGCTGATAATAAATTGAGCAAAGGAAGAGCATTGAATAGAAGAGTTGAAATAGAAGTTAAGTATTAAATTGTACTAAATTATATTCACTTCTCTTTCTAATTGAATGCCAAACATATTGTTTACTGACTGAATAATAGCTTCAGAGAAATTGTAAATTTCTTTGCCTGTGGCATGATCGTAATTGACAATCACTAAAGCTTGTTTTTCATAACATCCAACGGATCCTTGTTTTTTGCCTTTCCAGCCAGCTTGTTCAATTAACCATCCTGCTGCAATTTTATATTCATTATTGGATATGGGGAATGCCACAAGGGCAGGATGATCTTCCTTTATTTTGTTGAAAATTTCATGGTTTACTGTTGGATTTTTAAAAAAGCTTCCAGCATTCCCTAAAATAGAGGGGTTGGGCAATTTATCTGTTCTTATTTCAATGATGGCATTGGATATGTCTTCAATACTTGCTTGTTTGATTTGCTTTTGATGAAGCACCTCTCTGATAGCGCCATAATCTGTATGTAAAGTGGGTTGTTTTTGTAGTAGAAATTGCACTTCAGAAATAAGATATCTATTTTTTTCTTTTTTAAAGAGGCTATTTCTATAGCTAAATTGACAGGCATCATTATCCAATATAACCCACTGTTTAGTATGGGTATCGAATGCAGTGATCTGTTGTATAGTCTCTTTTGCTTCTACTCCATAAGCACCAATATTTTGAATAGGTGCTGCACCTACAGTGCCTGGGATCAAACTTAAGTTTTCAATACCACCCCATGCTTTTTGAACACAATATTTTACTAGTAAGTGCCAGTTTTCTCCAGCACCAACACTTATCAATACCTCTCTGGGCGTTTCTTTTAATAATTGAATTCCTTTAATTTCCATTTTAATGACTAGGCCATCAAAATCTTTTGTAAAAAGAATATTACTTCCTCCTCCAAGTACCAAAAAAGGTTTTTCTTGATGTTCGCACCAGCTTATTGCTTCGTCTATCTCATTTTTCCTTTTTATAGTACAGAAATAGTTTGCTGTAGCTTTGCATCCAAAGCTATTGAAAGAAGTTAATGATATATTTTCTTGAATAAGCATTATCTAATTTGGGTCAATATCTAAAACTATTTGTACGGATTTATATCTTGGGTGAACTTGAATTAATTGTAAATAATGTAGTAATTGTCTTTTAGCTAAATTCAATTGATCTGCTTTAGGCGATATTTTAATACAAAGTTCCCAAATATACTTATTTCTAATTCTATTAATTACTGGTTGTGCTGGTCCTAAAACAGTCTTTTGAATTGCTGGGTCTAAGGAAAGTAAAAAATGATTACAAGCTTCTTCTGCAGTGATATTGTCTTTATGTTTAAAAAGGATACTTACCAATCTACTGAAAGGAGGATATGAAAAATGTTTTCTATTTTGAATTTCAAATTCATAAAATTTAAAATAGTCATGTTCTTGCAACATTTTTATGACTGGGTGTTGTACTTGACTCACTTGAATCAATACTTTTCCATGATCGTTTTTTCTACCAGCTCTTCCACTTACTTGTTCCATCATTTGAAAAGCTCTTTCGTTTACTCTATATTGATTAAAATTCAGTAAACTATCAGCATCCACAATACCTACTAAGTCCACATGTTCAAAATCAAGTCCTTTTACCACCATCTGTGTTCCAACTAACACATCAATTTGTCTTTTCTCAAATTGTTGAATTAATTGATCGTGTTCATTTTTGCCTTTGATATTGTCTAAATCCATTCTTGCAATTTGAACGTTCGGTAGTGCCTTGCTTAGCTTTTCTTCAATTTGCTCGGTTCCAAAATTCTTTTGTTTGAATTCTTGTTTACCACAAGCTTCACAAGTTTGCACAATAGGGTAGCTAGCTCCGCAATAATGGCAAGACAATAAATTTTTTGCTTTGTGATAGGTAAGTGTTACATCACAATGATGACAATGAGGAATCCATCCACAGGTTTGACAAATCATATAAGGGGCATATCCTCTTCTATTTTGAAATAGAATCACTTGTTTTTTGTTAGCAACCGTTTCTTGTATGGCCTTCAGTAAAGTAGGCGTTAAAACGGCAGTGGCATCTATTTGCTTTTTTGTATCAATTATTTCAATACTAGGTAAACTTCCCTTACTAAAACGTTCACTTAAATAAACGTATCCAAATTTCTTTTGCTGGGCATTATAATAGGTTTCTATACTAGGTGTAGCAGAACCTAAAATTACTTTTGCTCCTAATTGATTGGCATAATATATGGCAGTATCTCTTGCTTGGTATCTAGGTGCGGGATCTTGTTGTTTATATGATCCATCATGTTCTTCGTCAATAACGATTAGTGATAAGTCTTTATATGGTAAGAACAATGCAGATCTAGCACCTAATACAATTTTAATTTCACCTGTTTTTACTTTGTTCCATATTTCTACTCGTTCGTTGGGATTGAATTTTGAATGATAGATTGCAATGTTATTGCCAAAATACATTTTCAATCTTCTAATCATTTGAGCGGTTAAGGCGATTTCAGGGAGCATGTACAATGCCTGTTTGCCAGATGCGATTATATCATTGATAATAGAAACATATAATTGCGTTTTACCACTTCCAGTAATTCCATGCAATAATGTAGTTCCATGAGAATGCATTTGTTCTCTTAAAATAGTTAAGCTTGTTTTTTGGGCATCGCTTAACTGTATAGTATCATCGGATTCTATATGTTGGCTATTGACTCTTTCTACCTTTCTTTTTTCTGCGACCAAGATACCTTTTTCAATCAATCCTTTTAGTTGCGCATGATTTGCATTGGCTTTTTGAAGAAGATCTTTTTGTAGAACTGTTCCTTCTGTTTTCAAAAGATGTAAATAAGCAAGAAGTAATTGAAGTTGCTTGGGAGCTCTGGTCCATTCGTTCAATAATGGTTCTAAGTTTTCTTCTTTTTTATATTTTGGGTTTAGCTGAATAATAATCTCTTCTTTGATAGTGTATTTGTCTACCATATTTTCTTGCACTAAACAAATTCCTTTTTGAATCAGTTTATTTATAATTGGATAAACTGATTTTCTATCCAGCAACTTCTGAATTTCTCCTAAATTCAACACTTTTTTAATTTCTAATGCCTCTCTAATGATGTATTCGGCATCAGATAATTGATCAACATCTATATTAATGTATTGTTCGTTTAAAATAAATACACTTTCACTTGATATTTTTAAATGACTTGGAATTGCAGCTTGCATCACTTCGCCCTCAGTACATAAATAATATTTTGCCATCCATTCCCAGAGTGATAATTGTGCTGGATATACAATAGGCGCCTCATCCAAAATACCTAATATAGCTTTGGTTTTAAAACCTAAATCTTTTTGATGAATGATTTTTTTTACAATACCTGCGTATCTTTTATTCGCACCTAAAATCACTTCAACGCGCATGCCTATCATGATTTCTTCCTGAAGTGATTCAGGAATGGACCAAGTATAATTTTTTGGTAATGCTATTGGTATAATAATTTCAGCAAACATGTATTAATTTGATAATGGATAAGAACGGTATCTTCTCATGCCTTCGTCCATCATTTGATAAACCTTATCCTTTAAAATGTCAATGTCGTCCATCGTATAGCTATCTACTTCCACGGTGGATAAGTATACTATTCTATTTTTACCAGGTGTTAAAGTAAATAAACTTGAATAATGCATTCGATCAACCGCGTCAACCATTAATATGGGTTGAATAGGAATTTGCATTTCAATAGCCAACTTAAAGGCGCCATTGTAAAAATTCTTTAATGGTTGTTCTTCCGTCATACTAAAAGTGCCTTCTGGAAAAATAAAGATGGATGTTTTTTTGTACAATGCTGCTTTTAAGTTTCTAAGACTTTTAGCTCTTTTATCTGGATTGCTTCTATCAACCATAATAACTGCTGCGCGATAAATCCAGCCAAATATGGGAATTTTTGAAGATTCAAATTTTCCTAATGGTTTAATTGGCTGGTGTTTTAATTGCACAATAGGAGGGATGTCCATATAAGAATTATGGTTTGCCACAAAAATATGGGGCTTCTTAAAATCGTGCTTGTCTTCAAATATTTCAATATGCCTTATGCCTATTAACATTAAAAAAGCTTTGGACCAATACCTACAAATTTTATAAACACGGTTACTTAATTTGCGCTTACTGAATGGAAGCATGAAAAGCATGATGATGACCGAAATGATGGTAAGTATTGCAAAAACAATTAGGGCATATATGCAATAAAAGAACTGAATAATGCTAAAAGGAAAATATAAAATGTTTTTGTGCTTTTTCATCAGCCACTAATATACAAAAAAACCTCCCTATTTTTTAGATTAGGGAGGCCTGATTGTTACTAAAAAAACTTACTAACTATAAAACCAGTTTCATTATGCTTTTAATGGATTTCTACCATATTTTTCATCATGCTGAGTGGCGTCTAAGCCCAACTCTTCCTCTTCTTCAGACACACGTAATGGTAGTAAGAATGCAATTAATTTAAATATTATAAATGATGAGGTGAAACTATAGGCAACTACAATTAACATAGCTTTTAATTGAGTAAAGAAAAATGCAGGATTACCATAAAATAGTCCATCTGCACCAGCTGGGTTAACTGCTTTTGACGCAAATACACCAGTTAATAACATGCCTACCATACCACCAATACCGTGACATGGAAAAACATCTAATGTATCATCTACACGAGATAATTTAAAAGCATGACTTAATACATTTGAAATTACTGCACCTACTATTCCAATAAATATACTTTGTGGAATACCCACAAATCCTGCAGCTGGGGTTACTGCAACAAGTCCCACAACAGCGCCGATACAGAATCCTAATACAGATGGTTTTTTACCTTTCATAACATCGAAGAACATCCATGCTAAGCCTGCTGAAGCTGCTGCAGTATTGGTTGTGGCAAAGGCATTTACAGCTAAAGCATTAGCGCCTAATGCTGATCCGGCATTGAATCCAAACCATCCAAACCAAAGTAACCCAGTGCCAATTAATACATATGGAATATTGGCAGGTGGAATTTCTTGGTGTTCTAATTTCGCTCTTCTCTGCTTTAATACAATTGCACCAGCTAGTGCAGCACAACCGGCGCTGATATGAACTACTGTTCCACCTGCAAAGTCTAAAGCGCCCATTTTAAATAGGAAACCTGATGGATGCCAAGACCAATGTGCTAAAGGGGCATATACAAATGTGATAAATAAAACTATAAATAAAATGTAAGAGGTGAATTTAATACGTTCAGCAACTGCACCCACTACTAAGCCTGGAGTAATAATGGCAAACATTAATTGGAACATGGCGAATAGCATTAAAGGAATAGTAAGTGCTGTTCCACCTTGTAATGCAGGGCTACCATTCGCTACTCCATTAAAAAATAAATGCGACATAGGGTTTCCTATAAAGCCATTGATAGATTCCCCAAAGCTTAAGCTATAACCATAGGTCACCCATATAACTGTAACGATACCAGCAGATACAATACTCTTAATCATCGTTGAAATAATATTCTTTCTATGTACCATACCGCCATAAAAAAATGCCAAGCCGGGAGTCATAATAAATACCAATGCTGTTGCTATTAAGATCCAAGCAATATCCGCCGAATTATAAGTAATGTCGTCACCTTGAAAGTTGGGAAGTTGTGGAACAAAAAGGGCTAAAACAGCTACTAGAACTAGTAATATAAAGGGGGTTAGTTTTTGTACTACTTGATTTTTCATAAGGATGTATTAAATATTATAAAATAATATATATTAAATAATTATCAAAAATACAATAAAAAATAAGTTTAACTTATAATTGTATATACATATAAAAATATATAATGTGATTTAATTTAATACAAGTATTTATATAAGTTTTTAATAATTAATTATTTATAATAAAAAATGCCGGTTTTGAAGTGCCGGCATGTGTATAACTTGATATTACAAACTATGCATTATAAATGCTATGCAAGTTGAACCAATAAATTTGAATCCTTTGATTCTAATAAAGAGCTTCCTGTAAGGTAGATGTCTACATTTCTTGCACACTCTCTTCCTTCACTAATGGCCCAAACTACCAAGGATTGACCTCTTCGCATATCACCAGCAGTAAATATTTTTGATACAGAGGTTTGAAAAGCTGTTTCTGTTGCTTTTACATTTCCTCTTTCATCTAACTCAACTCCTAATTCTTCCAAGAGTCCTTTTTGTTGCGGATATAAAAAGCCCATCGCTAAAAATGCAGCTTCACAAGGAATTTCTCTCATGCTGCCTTCTTTTTCTTTGAAGGATGCTGGTCTTCCATCTGCAGCACTACTCCATTCCAAATCTACAATTTGTAATGCTTTTAAATTTCCTTGTTCATCTCCAATAAATGCTTTCGTTGCCACTTCCCAAATTCTTTCTACTCCTTCTTCATGAGATGTAGTTGTTTTTAGTAACATAGGGTAGGTAGGCCAAGGCATATAAGCTGCTCTTTCATTTGGAGGTTTTGGTAGCAATTCAAATTGAGTGATAGATGCAGCACCTTGTCTATTAGATGTTCCTACACAGTCACTTCCAGTATCACCTCCACCAATCACCACCACATTTTTACCTGTTGTGATAATTTCTTTTTCATCTATACTAAGATTACTGACTCTTTTATTTTGTTGCTTTAAAAAATCCATAGCAAAGTGAACACCATTTAGCGCTCTTCCTGGCACTGGCAAATCTCTTGGAATGGTTGAACCACCTGCAAGTACAATCGCGTCGTATTCTCTTAGAATATCATTTACTCTTACATTCACTCCAACATTAGCATTGCATTTAAATTCGATACCCTCTTGTTCTAAAATTTGTATTCTTCTCTCCACCACTGTTTTTTCTAATTTAAAATCTGGGATACCAAATCTTAATAATCCACCTGGTTTTGGATCTCTTTCAAAAACGGTTATTGAATGGCCTGCATAATTTAATTGAGCAGCAGCAGCTAATCCAGATGGACCTGATCCAATCACAGCAACTTTTTTTCCAGTTCTTACATTGGGCTTTCTTGGTTTTACAAATCCTTTTTCAAAAGCAATTTCAATAATATGTTTTTCAATTTCTTCAATGGTGACAGCTGGTTGATTGATTCCTAATACACATGCACTTTCGCAAGGTGCAGGACAAATACGACCTGTGAATTCTGGAAAATTATTGGTAGAGATTAATATTTCATATGCTTCTTTCCATTCTTTCTTATATACCGCGTCATTAAATTCGGGAATAATATTTCCCAAAGGGCAACCGCTATGACAAAAAGGAACGCCACAATTCATGCAACGGGCAGATTGTTCGTTTAATTTTTGTTCAGGTAATAATTGAACAAATTCATTATAGTGCTTCTTTCTTTCATCAACTGGTAATTTAGAAGGAAGTTCTCTGGTATATTCTTTAAATCCGGTTGGTTTGCCCATATAAATAAATTCGAATTTGAATAATTTTATAATTAAACGATTGCTGTCTTCTTGGCTTGTTGCAATGCTTTTTTGTAATCACGAGGAAATACTTTGATAAAGTGTTTTAATTGATTGTCAAAGTCTGCTAAAATAAATTTAGCTACTGCACTTTCTGTGTAATGAAAATGATTTTGAATCAGTTGCTTTAATGAACTGATATCTTCATCTGCAACTGGATCTAAGTCTACCATTTCTTTATTACATAAAACATCAAAATCACCTTGTACATTATAAACAAAAGCAATGCCTCCACTCATACCAGCAGCAAAATTCCTACCAGTACTTCCTAAAATCACAGCAGTACCTCCTGTCATGTATTCACATCCATGGTCACCCACACCTTCAGTAACAACAGTAGCACCAGAATTTCTTACAGCAAATCGCTCACCGGCTTTACCTCTGATGTATGCTTCGCCGCTAGTTGCACCATAAAATGCAGTGTTGCCAATGATGATATTATTCTCTGCAATAAATCCTGCTTTCTTGTCTGGATATATAATTAAACTAGCCCCACTTAAACCTTTTCCAAAATAGTCATTTGCGTCACCTTCTAATTCCAAAGTAAGGCCTTTGGTGTTGAATGCGCCGAAGCTTTGTCCAGCGGTACCGGTAAATTTAAAATGGATTGTATCTTTTGGTAATCCTGCTGCTTTATACAATTTAGAAATTTCGTTAGACACAATGGCACCAGTTGTTCTATCTGTATTTTTAATATTAAAAGAGGCTTTTACTTTTTGTTGTTTTTCTAATGCAGGTTTTGCAGCTTCTAATAATGTCCAATCCAATACATTTGCTAAACCATGATCTTGCCTTTCTGTATGGTATAAACCAACGCTATCTTCTGCGGGTTCTTTGTATAACATACCACTTAAATCAAGGTTCTTAAATTTCCAATGATGGACATTCTTTCGCATGGTTAATGCATCTACTTGACCTACCATCTCATCTACTGTTCTATATCCAAGCTCAGCCATTATTTCACGTAGTTCTTCTGTAATAAATTCAAAAAATGTCACCACATGATCTGGATGACCTTTGAATCTTTTTCTTAATTCAGGATCCTGAGTAGCAACACCAACAGGGCAGGTATTCATATGACACTTGCGCATCATGATACAACCTTCCACCACCAAAGCAGCAGTGGCAACGCCCCATTCTTCCGCACCCAATAATGCAGCTATGGCAATATCTCTTCCAGTTTTCATTTGCCCATCCGCTTGAACAACTACACGTGATCTTAATTTATTTTTTACCAGTGTTTGATGCGTTTCTGCTAAACCTAATTCCCATGGCAAACCTGTATGCTTAATAGAACTTAAAGGGGATGCACCTGTACCTCCATCAAAACCTGCAATCAATACCACATCTGCTTTTGCTTTTGTAACACCTGCTGCAATTGTTCCTACACCTGCTTTAGACACTAATTTTACATTTATTCTTGCAGTTCTATTGGCATTTTTTAAATCGAAAATTAATTGAGATAAATCTTCAATGGAATAAATATCATGATGTGGTGGAGGAGAGATTAATCCAACGCCAGGTGTGGAGTGTCTTGTTCTTCCAATCCAATCATCTACTTTATCGCCTGGTAATTGTCCGCCCTCACCTGGTTTTGCACCTTGTGCCATTTTAATTTGTAGTTCGTCTGCTTCGGTAAGGTATTCGCTAGTCACACCAAATCTTGCACTAGCCACTTGTTTGATAGCGCTTCTCATAGAATCGCCATTCTCCATTTTTTGATATCTTATAGGATCTTCACCACCTTCTCCTGTGTTACTCTTGCCACCTAAACGGTTCATAGCAATGGCCAGGGTAGTGTGTGCTTCCCAAGAAATTGAGCCAAATGACATGGCGCCTGTTGCAAATCTTTTGTAAATATTAGTAGCTGGTTCTACTTCATCAATTGAAATTGAAGGTCTGCATGGTTTGAAATCTAATAAACTTCTTAATGTATAAGCCTTATCTGTTTGATCATTTACTAATTTTGAATACTTCTTAAAAGTGGCATAATCTTTCGTAGAAGTAGCATGCTGTAAGGCATGGATGGTTTGTGGATTGAACAAATGTGCTTCACCTCTTCTTTTCCATTGATAAATTCCACCCACTGGCAATCTATCAACAGGAGAAGATTTTTGAGCAAATGCTAATTCATGCTTTGCTAAAATTTCCTTTGCAATTTCATCCAATCCCATTCCTTCAATTCTTGAAGTGGCTCCAGTGAAATGTCTGTTAACTACTTCTTTATTCAAACCAATGATTTCAAAAATTTGGGCACCTTGATAGGATTGAAGTGTTGAAATACCCATTTTAGAGAATACTTTGTACAAGCCTTCATTCACCGCCTTGATATAATTTTTCTTTAAGTATTTTTCATCTAGGTCTGTTTTGATTTGCTCATTCAACTTCATATCTCTTATACTAGATAAAGCTAAATATGGATTGATGGCAGTGGCGCCAAATCCAATCAAACATGCATAATGGTGCACTTCCCAAACATCACCTGCTTCGACAATAATGCCTACTTTACCTCTTAAACCTTTTCGGATCAAATGGTGGTGCACTGTAGAACAAGCCAATAAGCTAGGGATTGCTGCATGTTCTGAATCAATAGATCTATCTGTTAATACAATGACTTCAAATCCATCTTCAACTGCATCTACTGCATATCTACATAATCTATCTAAGCCTTTTTTAAGAGAACCTTCTTTTCCATCCGCTCTAAAATAACATTGCAAAGTTTTTGCTTGAAAAATTCCAGTATCAATACTTCTAATTTTTTCTAATTCATGGTTATTTAAAATAGGATGTTTTAAAGCAACACAGTGAGATGCCATAGGATCTTCAATCAATAAGCTTCCTTGACTTCCCACAAAAGTAGCCAATGACATTACCATCCTTTCTCGAATTGGATCAATTGGTGGATTGGTAACTTGCGCAAATAATTGTTTAAAGTAACTAGTAATATGTTGTGGTTGATCACTTAACACAGCTAATGGAGTATCTGTACCCATGGATCCAATAGGTTCTTTTCCCTCTAAACACATTGGAGCAATAATCGTTTCCAAATCTTCTTTAGAATAACCAAATGCTTTTTGGTATTTAAAAATTTGATCATGCTCTAAATGCGTGAATTGAATTCTTGGTTCAGGTAATTCTTCTAAACGAATTTTATATTTATTCAACCAATCTGCATAAGGTTGCTTACTACAGATAGATTGTTTTAGTTCATCATCACTAATAATTCTACCAGCTTCCATATCTACTACAAACATTTTACCTGGCTGAAGTCTTCCTTTTTCAATTATAGTAGCTTGATCAATAGGTAAAGCGCCCGTTTCGGATGCCATGATCACTCTGTCGTCATTGGTAACACAATATCTTGAAGGTCTTAAACCATTTCTATCCAAAGTAGCACCAATCATTTTTCCGTTGGTGAATGAAATAGATGCTGGGCCATCCCATGCTTCCATAATAGCAGCATGAAATTCATAAAAAGCTTTTTTGACTGGATCCATTAAATCATTACCATCCCATGCTTCTGGAATTAACATCATCATTACATGTGGCAAACTTCTTCCAGATAAGGTCAATAGTTCAATCACATTATCTAAACACGCACTATCAGATTGCCCAGGTGTTACCACAGGCAATATCATGTCTAATTCTTCTTTACTGAAATAAGGAGAAAAGAAACTTGATTCATTAGAGCGAAGCCAGTTTAAGTTTCCTTGTAGTGTGTTGATTTCTCCATTATGTGCAATATAGCGGAAAGGTTGTGCTAATTTCCAAGAAGGGAAAGTATTGGTGGCAAAACGAGAGTGCACCAAACCAAATGCAGTAACTACTCTTTTATCACTTAAGTCTGGAAAGTATGCTCTTACCTGATGTGATGTTAATTGGCCTTTGTATACAATTACATTTTGAGAAAGCGAAGTCATATAAAAATCTATAGCGCCTTTCTTAATGGTATTGTTAATTGTATGAGACGCGTAACTTTTTAATATAAATAATTTGCGTTCAAAGGATTCAGCATCAGTAATTAAATCTGGTCTTTTAACAAAAACTTGCTCCATTAAAGGCTCAACACTTAATGCTGTGGGCCCAATAGTTTCTTTATTTACAGGAACCTTTCTGTATCCAATAATTTCTATTCCTAATTTTTCTGCTGCAGTGGTAAATATTTCTTTGCATTCTTCCATGACTCCTTTTTCAGTGGGGAAGAAAATAAAACCAACGCCATAGTCACCATATTTGGGCAAATGAATGGCTTGTTTAGCTAATTCATCAAAGAAAAATTGATGTGGAATTTGTATCATGATACCTGCTCCATCTCCAGTATTCACTTCACTTCCACTCGCGCCACGGTGCTCCATATTTTCTAAAATAGTGAGCGCATCTCCAACATTTTGGTGTGACTTTATACCTTTTATACTTGCAACAAAACCAATACCACAAGCGTCGTGTTCATAAGCAGGGTCATACAATCCCAATGGCTTTGTTTCTATCATGCTCTTCTTCAATTAGATTTAACGGATTATTTTTTCACAGTCGATCTGTTGAAAATTACGAAATAATACTAATTTTTAAGAGATATTGTTCAATAAAATTATCAAACATTTAAACTTTTCTATACAATTAAATGAATGATTAGAAAATATCAAATAACGAACGTTCGCATTTTATTTAAATTAAATAAAATCAAATTGTATCAATGCGAATAGATGGTGCAAAGCTTGGAGCAACAATCGTTTTATCTTTTGGAAATATGCCAAATAAAGAACTACCTGAACCACTCATGCTTGCATAAATCGCTCCTTCTTGGTAGAGGTATTCTTTTAAAGAAGCTATTAAAGGATGTGCTTTAAAGATGGGTGCTTCAAAATCGTTGATTAATTCATCTTTCCAAGTATGCATATCTTGTTGCACAATAGTTGCAATGGAATTTGATTTTTTATGGGGATTTAATTGTCCAAATGCCCATGCAGTAGAAACATGAATCCCGGGGTGCACTAAAATCACCGAGTAATTACTTAAATCACATTGAATGGGCTCTAGTATTTCTCCTCTTCCTTTTGCTAGACAAGGGTTGTCATAGACAAAGAATGGACAATCACTTCCTAATTGTGCAGCGAGTGAAACCAATTCTTTTTGATCTAATGCTAAATTAAATAATTGGTTCATTATTTTCAACACTGCAGTTGCATCGCTGGAACCTCCGCCCAGACCTGCCCCCATTGGAATATGTTTATGTAAATGAATTTGTGTGGCAGGTATAAGAGGAAACTTATTTTTTAATAATTGATAAGCTTTAATACATAAATTATTATTGTCATCACCTGGAACTGGAATACCCGAATGAGAGAATTGAATTGCTTCAGTTGTATTTTCTGAAATACAAACTTCTACCATATCTTGTAATTGAACAGGATAGAATACTGTTTCTAATTCGTGGTATCCATCCGTTCTTTTTTCAATGATGGATAAGCCTAAATTAATTTTACAATGTGGAAATTGAATCATGCGCTTTATTTCTTGGGTGCGTTGCGCTTAGCGATTTCATCTCGAATATCAATTGCTTTGATATAATCTTCTTGTTCTAATACTTCGTTTAATAAATCATTTAATTCACTCAGTGTTAAACTAGCTAAATCATTTTCTTTTTTCGTAGTACTTGTCTCTATAGGTTGGGCTGCTTCACCTTGTATTTGTTCACTTGCAACACCTGCTTGATCTAAAATATTTTCATAAACATAAATCGGGCATCCAAATCTCACTGCCAATGCCAACGCATCACTTGTTCTGCTATCTATTTCAATAGTATCATTGGCTGTAAAGCAAACTAGTTTAGAATAAAATATGCCTTCTTGTAAATCGCAGATATATACTTCTTGCAAAGCAATATCAAATGAAGTCATGAAATTTTTCATTAAATCATGTGTAAGTGGGCGAGAGGGATGCATATTCTCTAATGCAACTGCAATGGCCTGCGCTTCAAAGCCGCCTATAACAATAGGAAGCCTTCTGGAGCCACCCACTTCTCCTAAAATCACTGCATAAGAATTGGACTGCGTGATACTATGAGATAATGCAACAATTTCTAATTCTATTTTCTGCATACAAATTAACGCTACCCAAAGTTACATGAATTTATTATGCGCTAGCCTTAGATTTTAATATTGCTGCTGTGAGTGCTGGAACTACTTCAAATGCGTCTCCCACCACGCCATAGTCTGCTGCTTTGAAGAAAGGTGCTTCTGGATCTTTATTGATAACCACAATTGTTTTACTTCTATTTACACCAGCCAAATGTTGGATGGCCCCTGAGATACCAATAGCAATATATAAGTTGGGTGCAATTTGATAACCCGTTTGGCCCACATGCTCGTGGTGTGGTCTCCAATCTGAATCAGACACTGGTCTGCTACATGCTGTCGATGCACCTAATGCTTTTGCTAGGTCTAACAAAACGCCCCAATTTTCAGGTCCTTTTAAACCTCTACCTCCACTTACCACAAGGGTTGCTTCAGTTAATGGAATTTCCCCTTGTACTTTATTTACGGAGATGATTTTTATACTTGAAGTAGGCGCCGATACAGCCAATGTTTCAAGGGTTGCAGTTCCTTCTGTACTTTGAGTCCCAAAACTATTTTGATTGATGGTAATGACTTTAATTGGAGTATCTATTTTAATTGATGCAAATGCTTTTCCAGAAAAAACAGTTTTAGTCACTACAAAACCATTATCTGTTTTAGGAAGTGCACTCGCTCCAGTAACAATACCCGCATTTAATTTTACAGCAACTGCAGGTGCAATGGCTTTACCATTGGTATTATGTGCGAAAACAATTACATCGGCGCCAGACAGTTTAACTGCTTCAGCTGTCACAGTTGCATTGACTCTTGCGTCAAAATGATTTAAACTTTCATTAGCTACCTGATGCACTTTGGTAACACCATATTTTCCTAATTGACTTAGGTCTTCTTTCACTGTACCTAAAATAATGGCCTCCGCATTTGTACCCATTTGTTTTGCTAAAGCTGCTCCATAAGAGATAGCTTCTAAAGATGCTTTTTTTACTTCTTGATCTGCTTGATCTATGTATATTAATACCATGGTTCTATGATTAAAGGGGATTGATTAAATAACTTTTGCTTCTTCTTTCAATAATTTTACTAATTCATCCATCTGTGTTGGATCAATTAATTTTACACCTGATTTTGCAGCAGGTAAATCAAATTGTTGAATACTGGTAGTAGCTGATTGAACAGTTGCTTCTACTACTTTTAAGGGCTTTGTTCTTGCAGCCATAATACCTCTCATATTGGGTATTCTTTGTTCAGCCATTCCTTTTTGACAACTTACAATCAATGGTAAATTGGTTTCAGCTGTTTCTTCACCACCATCTATTTCTCTGGTTACTATGGCTTTGCTTCCATCTATTTCTAATTTGGTTGCTGCAGCAATATAGTTTTGATCTAACAATGCACATAACATAGATCCGATACTTGCACTATTATAATCAATGGTTTCTTTTCCAGTTAAAATCAAATCATAAGCTCCTTCTTTTGCAATGGCGGCAATTTCTTGAGCAACCACCATGGAGTCACTGCTTGTATTATTAACTCTTATAGCTTCATCTCCACCTAATGCCAAAGCTTTACGAATGATTGGTTCAGCATCTGCTGCTCCTACAGTAACTAAGTGAATGATCACATTGGCATCTTTTTCTTTTAACTCAATGGCTCTAACTAAAGAATACCATTCGTCATAAGGGTTGATAATCCATTGTACACCGTTTTCATCAAACTTTGTATTACCTTCGGTAAATGCAATTTTGGCTGTAGTGTCTGGTGTTTTACTAATGCAAACGAGCACCTTCATAATAGTGAATTTTGTGTTTTATCAATATTAGTTGTTTATGCAACTAATGCAAATATAAGGTAGTTTTTTACTATCCAAAGTGCAAAAATATGTTAAGATGACTCGAATAGAAAGAATTATTGAATTTTTAAATCAACAACCTAAGGATAACTTCTTAAGACATGCATTGGCATTGGAATACATCAAGATTGGGGAGCCTCTAAAAGCTAAGGATTTGTTCATCGAAATATTGACTGAGTTTCCAGATTATATTGGCTCATACTATCATTTGGCAAAGTGCTTGGTGGATTTACAAGAAGTAGCAGCTGCAATAAGTTGGTATGAAAAGGGTATGGCTGCCGCTAAATTGGCTAAAGAGGATCATGCTTATAGAGAGCTTTTAGCAGCTTATGAAGATTTAGTGTATTAAGTTAGACGATCGTTTAACTTTTTATCAATTAAATGAAAAAAATCTTCAGGTTTATAGGTTCTCCAATGATCAAATTCCATTAACTCTATATATCTGTTCAATTTTTTCAGTAAAAAATCATGCTGGGAAGCTTTGTGAAAATTCACCATCACAGCCCAGCCATCTTCGTCAGCTAATTCTTCATAAAGTTCTTCATAATAGTCTTTATCACCATTATGAAAATTGAAGACACTTTCTGTAATTAAAATAAACTTATGGATTCCTTCATCCATTTGCTTTTCTAAAACCTCTCTTTTGAATGTCATTATATCATTCTCAATCGCATCATTCCATTCGCCAATCATTTCAATGATGGCAAATCCCAATTCGTAGTCTGCGTAAATGATTTTAACATACAATGTCTTGCTGCCAATCGAATCCCATTGTGGATGGATATAATAATTATAAACCGTTTGAGAAAATTCAAATTCGCTATAGGTTTGTCCAAAAAAAGGAGATTTAGCATCTTCTTCAGCAGTATATAAATGTCTCCAATGATAATAAGGTTCAATGTCGTGCATACAATGCTACTAATGCTTGTTGTGATAAGCTAATAAACCCTCACTTGGGGTTTTCATGATTTTTCCTAATTCAAATTCATAGGTATGTGCCAATTGTTTTAAAACATCTTTAAAACCATAAGCTACACTGCCCACAAAATGAATAGGGTACAACCATGATTCATTTAATTTATTCAAGTGGGTAAAGAAAAAATCATTTAATCCATCTTCAATAATATTTTCAATCATATAATGGCCTCTGTTGTCTACTAAAAACTCTGTGAACTGTGCAATATATCTATTAGGTAAAGGTTCTTTGTATACTCTGTTTAAAATACTTGATTTATCGGTCTTGTACTTTTGTTCAAAAGCATTCATCAGATCCTCGTCAAAAGTTTTATATAAATAATATTGCAATACTTTTTTTCCTAAATATGTACCACTTCCTTCATCTCCCAAAACATATCCTAAACCTGGACTATTTTTTATAATTTTCTTTCCATTATAAAAACCAGCATTAGAACCAGTACCTAAAATACAAGCTACTCCTTTTTGGTCCATGCATGCAGCTCTAGCAATAGCCATTAAATCGGTTTGAATATCTAAACTAGCTATATTAAATACTTTTTTTAAAGCTTTTTTTAAGGTTTGTACATTGCTTGGATTGCTTAAGCCAGTTCCATAAAAATAAACATCCTTAATTACGCTACAATCTACTTTCTTATCAAATGCTTTCTGAATAATTTGTATTATTTCATCTGAGCTTAAGAAATAGGGACTTATTCCAATAGTGGTAATTGTTTTTTTCTTGTTTTTTTGAACAATAGTCCATTGACATTTGGTAGCTCCACTATCAGCTATAATAAAGTTGTTTTTCATGTTGATTGATCTCAAGGTGAAATTAGCATATTTTAAGCTTTAATTCATGTAATTTTGTGTTAACATCATATCATGAAAGAAAATCTATCTTCTAATTGGCATAAGCCAATTCTATATGCCCTTATTTTAATCGTAGGCATGGTTATTGGAAATTTTACAAAAGGTAATTTTTCCTTTGATGCATTCAATCAACCTGCTACTACACCTATTGAAGAAATCATGGAGATTGCTCGTTCTAAATATGTAGATAGTTTGCCGGCAGATAGTTTATCAGTTAAATTAATTGAAGAATACCTTGCACATTTAGATCCACACTCAGTTTATATTCCACCAACAGATTTAGTGGAAGTGAATGAACAATTAAGTACAAATTATAGAGGTATTGGAATCGAATTTAAAAAACATAAAGATAGTGTTGTAGTGACCTATGTTATTCCTGAGGGTCCTTCCTCTAAAGCGGGTTTAGAAATAGGAGATATTTTATTGAAAGCAGATGATACCCTACAGATTTCAGGGAAAAAATGGGACAGTGAAGAAATCAGAAAAAGAATCAAAGGGCCGGAAAGTTCTACAGTTAAATTAGAGCTATTAAGAGGAGGAAAAAGAATGATTAAGAATGTAGTTAGAGGGAATGTTCCAATGGGTTCTATTGAAGCTGGTTATTTGATTAATGATACAACTGGATATATAAGAATTGATAAGTTTTCTGATAGAACTTATGAAGGATTTATGCAAGCCTTGGATCCGATGGTTCAAAAAGGTATAAAAGCATTAGTGATTGATCTTAGAGGGAATGGTGGAGGATTATTGTCTGAGGCAGTGGCCATTGCAGATGAATTAATAAGTGGGAATAAGTTAATCGTATATACAGAAGGATTGCATGCTCCTAGAGTGGATTATACCACTAAAAGGGAAGGATTATTTGAGCAAGGAAAAGTTTTTGTTTTAATGGATGAGGGTTCTGCATCAGCAAGTGAAGTGTTAGCAGGTGCGCTACAAGATTGGGATAGAGCAAAAATTATTGGAAGAACTAGTTTTGGTAAAGGATTAGTGCAACAGCAGTTTAGATTGTCTAATGGTGGTGCATTGAGATTAACCACAGCAAAATATTATTCTCCATTAGGTAGAAATATCCAAAGGTCTTATGCCAATGGTAAGTTAGCATATGAACATGATTTTTATAATCGTTTAAATGCAGATGCAAAGGGAATACCCGATTCTGCACAAAAAGGGAAGGCATATAAAACTCCCAAAGGACATATCGTTTATGGAGGTGGAGGAATTTATCCAGATCAATGGATGCCAATACATACTATTTATTCAGATTCCAATTACCTTAAAATTTGGGAACAAGATGTATTGGATAAATTTTGTTTGAATTGGTATCTACAACACAAAAAGGATTTTGCTGGATTCAAGTCAGAGGAAGATTTTTTAAAGACCTATGGTAATATAGATTGGTATACATTGATTAAAAATGATGCAAATCCAGCTCAAAAAACTTTCATCACTAAGCTTGAAAAGGATAAGCAATTTATAAAAGCGATCATTTTGTCTAATTTGGCTAGGTATAAATGGTACAAACAAGGGTATTTAAAAGTTTTCAATAGTTTAGACCCAGTAATGCAAAACATGACATTTGTCATGAATTAGTTTAAGTTAACTCACGGGAATGGTGGCTAAGAACTAATTTATTTTCAGTGTATTTTTATATTGTAAAAAATTAAATATGATAAATTACCCAATAATTTGTCTAAAAAATCCTAATTTTAGGGTATAAATATCATATATAAATTAATTTATATATCAATAAATAATAAGCCTAATGCTATTGTTATATTTAAAATAATGAAATTATAAGTTGTACATTTTTGGATGTAGTTTATTAAGCAAGCAATCGTTAATCGGGCCCCATTTCTATGGGGCCCTCTTTGTTTTCAAGTTTTTTTAAAATATTTACTTACTTTCAAAGTACAAAGCTTCTTATATGAAAACTAAAATCTTGGTTGTATCTATTCTTACTCTTTTTATCTCTAGTAAGTTGGTTTATGCTCAAAAAACCAATCAATCCGGTGCAGTAAGAGTAGTAGTAGCAGGCACATCTCATGGTCATTCAGCTTGGATTCTGGATAAAGCTAAGTCGGAAGAGATGGAAATAGTGGGTATTTATGAGCCAGATAAACTATTAGCAGAAAAAAATGCAAAAAAATATCATTTAGATCCTGCTTTATTTTATCAAGATTTAGATAAAGTTTTAGAGCTTAAAAAACCTGAAGCGGTTTTGGCATTTGGTTCCATTAAAGAACATTTATATGTTACTCAGGTTGCTGCCCCAAAAGGAATTCATATTATGGTGGAGAAACCATTGGGAGCTACATTAGAGGATGCTTTAATCATGAAGTCAATCGCAGATAAACATAAAGTAATGCTGTTGACCAATTTTGAGACTTCTTGGTATCCTAGTACCTATGAAACTTTTAGATTGATTAAGGATAGTAATTATGTTGGTCAAATAAGAAAGGTGGTATTCCATCATGGACATCAAGGTCCAAGAGAAATTGGAGTTGGCGATGAATTTTTTAATTGGTTAACTGATCCTGTAAAAAATGGGGGAGGTGCTATAGTAGATTTTGGTTGCTATGGTGCTAATTTAATTACTTATTTAATGAAGGGCCAGTTGCCTGTATCTGTAACAGCTGTAACGAATCAATTTAAGCCAGGATTGTATCCTCGTGTGGATGATGATGCGACCATTGTTTTAAATTATCCAAATACACAAGCTATTATTCAAGCTTCATGGAATTGGACTTTCAGTAGAAAAGATATGGAAGTATATGGAGATAGCGCCTATATAGTAGCAGTGAATGCTAATAAAATGAGATTAAGAAATAAAGAATCTTTACCAGAATATGAAAAGTGGGTTACAGAAAAAGATATTCATGTATATACCAATCCATTTTCTTATTTGCATGCAGTATTAAGAGGAAAAGAAAAAGTAGAGCCTTTTGGACTCTACTCTTTGGATAATAATGTAATGGTCAATAAAATTTTAGAAGCTGCAAAGCAATCTGCTGCAACTGGTAAAACTGTTTTAATGCATTAGTCTTTCCAGCGCCATTCACCTGCAATAGTTAATGGTTCTTTTAAATTATTCTTGATTAAAAACAATCTTGTTTCTTCATCAGTGAAATGCTTCGCTTTTAATTCTTTTGAATCAGCCACGCCATATAATAACATGGTATTAAAACGAACAGTATTTCTCATACCCTTATCTTCCACTAAACTAAATACATCACAGTCTGCATGATAGCATGGGCCTGCACCTTTTGGCAAGGAGCCACCTGCGCCACCACCCGTAGGAACGCCATGTAACATAAATGGTTGGTGATCGCTATGTAATCCAGCGCCCACAGAAAAAGTATTTTTAAAATTACTATCTAATTGATTGGCAATTTTCCCAATCGATTCAAATAATTCTTTACTATCTGCATCGCTCGTATGGTATCCCTTTGGATCATTGGTCATATCATAATTTAACATGTATCTAATTTGATCAATGCTTTTATCTTTGATAGCTTCATCCACATATGCCCTAGATCCTAATAATCCTTCTTCTTCTCCCATGAACATCACAAAATCGATGGTTCTTGCAGGTTGAAGCTTTAAAGCTTTAAATGTTCTAGCCATATCCAATACAGAGAAAGAACCAATTCCATTATCCATAGCACCAGTAGCTAAATCCCAGCTATCCAAATGTCCACCAACCACAATTTTTTCTTCAGCAATACTAGTACCGTTGATGGTAGCAATGACATTTCTAGCTTTGATTAAACCTGAGTTATTGGTCATTTGAATATGACTATACAATGGGCCCTTTTGTATTTGTGCTTTTAATTCCATGCCATCTTCTTTACCAACACAAACAGCAGGAATAGGAATTAATTTTCCTGTAACAGATGCTGTTCCGGTTAAGAGAACGCCGTTGGCTGCGGTATTAATAACAATAATTCCTTTTGCTCCATATTTTGTTGCAATAGCCGTCTTTTCTGAACGGTGTAAACTAGGAGTTCCTGCTTTTGAGCCAGGTAGGGTGCCCAAATACACCAAAGCGATTTTTCCTTTTACTTTATCTGGAGCAGCTTGGTAATCATCTTCCACTCCATTGCCCATATCCACAACTTCTAAATGAATGTCACTTGCCACTGGTGAGTGTGCCAATGAAACAGATTTGTAAGTTTTTAATTGATCCATACTTGAGCCAATTTGTACTTTCAAAGTTCCTCTGCTCCAACTTTCCACTTCGAAAGGTTGATAGCGAACATTGCTAAAACCGTATGACTTCAATAAATTATATGCAAAGTCTTCTGCTTTTTTGCCATTTTCAGAACCGGTTAATCGATGACCAATGGTTTCTGAAGCAATTTTTAAGGAAGTATAGGCATTTGAATTTTCTAATACTTCTTTATTGATTTTTGCAAAAATGGAATTCCATTCTTGTTTTGCTTGAGCGGTACCATTATTTGCTAATCCAATACATAATAGACTCAAAAGTGCAATTGTTTTTCTCATTGTTAATTTAATTAGACCCTAATTTATTTAAAATTGTGCAAACCAAGCCTAGTTTTAATAGTATATTTACTTAATAAATTTAGATGAGTATATGATCAGACAGGTTTCTCTTTCTATGGGTTCTATTTTATTTACATTGCTGTATTTATTGGTTCATTTTATACCCGATTTAGGCGGCGCAGATGTAATGGGGGCTCAATGGTTGTATTCCAGTAGTTTGGACTTAATCGTTTTGGGTTATATCATTTTTAATAGGTCTAAATATGCAGAAGCAATTACTGCAATTTTTACGTACAAATTTACTTTACTATTTAGCGTATTATTGTTTTGGGCAATCGGGTCCTATTTTTATGCTTTGAATCCAGTGGAAACCTTGGTTACTTTAGCTAGGTTAATTACCACTTATTTGATATTCATTAATATCTCTATTTTATATTATAA
>VFQT010000149.1_pt1 | contig 109410 bp, 106 predicted proteins | sample 3512381 | NCBI WGS metagenome assembly VFQT01 (sample SAMN10412376, study PRJNA504923) | tailings metagenome | isolation source: Relicate 2 Philex TSF3 active mining site | place: Philippines: Tuba, Benguet | collected 2017-08-29
GGCGATTAGCATCATCATTGAACAATTCATCACAATCAACATCATTCAACCAATTGATCTGAATAACTTCGCCCTCATGCCAATAGCTACTGCCCTGCAATATCGCAGGTCCTGAAAGACCCTTATGCGTTAGTAATAAATCCTCATCAAATTGGCAAACACCATAACGCTGCCCTTTCTGACCAGAACTAACTTTGACTGGAACACTCAAACCCGACAACTCGCTCAGATTAGCAAACTCATCGGATGTGAATGACAAGGGCACTAAAGCAGGCCTTACCTCAACTACTGGCAGATTAAATTGTTTAGCAATATCTAGAGCAAAGTCTGTTGCCCCAATCGCAGGAACTGGCAGACCACCCGTAGCCATCACAATCGCTTTAGTTGTTTGTATGCCCTGATTTGTGACTACTTGCCACAATGCCCCAGCACCATCAGCTTGATCAAGTTGATGAATCGACTCAACAGTGACAGGGTTTTTAATCACAACACCACCCTTGGCACACTCTGCAAAGAGCATATCAACTATCTGCTTAGCAGATACATCGCAAAACAATTGTCCTTTGTGTTTTTCATGAAAAGGGATGTTGTAGCTTTTAACTAATTCAATAAAGTCTTTTGGCTTGTACTTGGATAAAGCACTTTTAACAAAATTAGGATTTAAAGACAGAAAGTTGGCTGGACCACTATGCATGTTAGTAAAGTTGCATCGCCCACCACCACTGATACGAATCTTTTCCCCAAGAACTTCAGCATGATCGAGCACAAGGACTTTTTGACCCAATTGCCCTGCAACACCAGCACAAAATAACCCAGCGGCTCCACCGCCAATCACAATCGCATCCCAATTGTTTGCACGCTCTGCTGACATTAATAGTTACTTTTAATCTTTGAAAGAGGCTCAACTTTACCTGTATTTTGGCAAGGAGTGGACTTTAGTAATCCCCAAAAGAAAAAGCCGTATGTATACATACGGCTTTGGCATTTAAATCGTAAAGATTAGTGATGCTTAGAGTGGTCATGCCCTGGTTCACCATGAGCTGGATGACCCATGACTTTGAATGGCACTTCTACCTCACCAGCTTTTTCAAACTTGAGCTTTACCTTGATAGTTGAACCTGGCTTTAGCTGTTCTTTTAAGTCAATGAACATCAAGTGCAAGCCGCCAGACTTAAGCTCAACCTTGCCATTAGCAGGAATCTCAATCGCTTTGATCTCGCGCATTTTCATGACATTGCCTTCCATAGACATGGTGTGCAATTCCATTGTTTTTGAAACAGATGATGAAGCAGCTAATAATTTATCTGCACCGCCCTTGTTTTCGATTTTCATGAAACCACCACTCATTTTTTGAGCAGGGACAGTCGCACGTGCTTTGGGATCTTCGATTTTCAAAGAACCAATCTTAATGTCATCATCAGCCATTACAGAACTAGCAACAAAAGCAGTTGCAACTATTACAGCGCTTAATAATTTCTTCATTTATATCTCCTTAATTTGATTTATTTTGGTGGTTACTTATTTTCTACTACTAGCAACCACTTTAATAAATCCAAGAATCAGAATTGCCAAATAGGCGGTTACATACACTACAGTTTTTTCAATATCAGTCATACTTTTAAATATAAAACCACAACAAGAAGTTAGTGTTGATGGTGATCAACCTTGACTTCCCCTTTAAACATAGAGAACATTTTTTTATGTTTGGGCGATAGCTTAGACTCACCTTCAACCAACTGTTTAGATAACTGAACAGCCACTTGCTTAGGTATACCAGTTTTTTCCAAGACATCGGCCCGAGTTAAGCCATCACCGCCACACAAAGCAATGGACCACTTACCGTGATGGCGAACCAATAGTGCTCTACCGCCAGAATCAATCTGAATCCAGCTAGCTAGAGCATGGTCACCAACCACAGCAATTGGAGCAACGGATAAGGGTGCATGAGGCTTATCAAACTGATGCTTCATTAACTGTTTAATTTGCTCTTGATCAGAAGACTGAGCAAAAGCAATCTGAATACAGAGTAATGATAGAGCAGCAATTTTCAATAAAAATCTCATCGAATCCTTTTACCCAGAATCAATCTAGGGCGATAGTTGCTTTTAACCAGGCGGTACGGCCTGGTTCGTTAACGCGGGTGGTTCGTGGATTAATAGATGGGGCACCCATACTAGGACTACCAGTTCTACTAACAAACTCAGCATAAGTTTTATCAAACAAGTTATCGATGCCAAATGCTAGCTTAACTTTTTTATTAGCCTTGTATCCCGCATTTAGTGAGAAAACACCAAAGCCACCACTACCAGCTAAGTCTTGACCAGCAATATTGCCGTAACCTACGCGATATCTATTTTGAGAAGTCGCCAGCCTCAACAAAGCACCATACGACCATTTAGTGTCATCATAATTTAGCCCTAATCGACCCTCCAATGGAGGCAACTGAGGTAAAGCAGCATTATTAGTTCTATCTTCACCTCTGACATATGCAACTGATCCACTAGCTTTCCAATGATGGTTCAATAAATAACTGATATTAGATTCAAGACCGTATGTCCTTGCATCAATATTAGAAGAAATGCCATTCAAATTTCTTCTCATCATTGAATTACTGTTGTAATTAATCAAGATGAAGTCGTCAATTTGATTATAAAAAGCAGAAATTGATGCATTTAATTTTTCATACTTATAGAGCGATCCAATATCAAGCTGAGTCACTCTTTCTTTTTTAAGAGTTTGTAATGAGCTATGCGCCTGATTATCTCGACTCATAGCAATTAACTCCCAGTAGTCAGGAAAACGCTCTGCGTATCCAAGCCCAACATATGACGTTATATTTGAAGTGTGCGCGTGCTCATATCTCCCAAAGATACTTTTAGTGGTTTCTTTACGCTCTTGACCAGATGTATCACTCCCCGCGTAGGTATACGTTGTCGAACCCATACTGACGCTCGAAGTTGCAGAATACACCCCTCTCTTATCGTCAACCTTCCATTGATCAACTCTAAGACCAGAAATTAACTTATCTTGCTTACCAAGCTGATGAGTTAACTCTGCAAACACACCTTTACTATCAAACTGCGAATCATCTACCAACTCTTTAGTGTGGTTAGCTATATTGAGATCTACGCCAGTTTTTAGCTTAGTTTTTTCTGCAAGGCTTAAATTTGTTGTCAACTTAATTTGACTAGCCTCATGTCCAACTCTTGCCGATCCCATACTCCCGGACCTGAATCTAATATCATCCATAATATGATCCACTTCATTTCTAGAAATCTGGAAACTTACTGAATCCACAAGGTTAGAGATGTTTTTTTTCTCAAATTTAGCAGCAATATTTTCACGTAAGAACTTTGTTCCATCCATTCCACGATCCGGGTACTTTGCCCAACCATCGCTTCTTGCTGCCGATAATTCAATACGCGTATGCTCATCTGGTGTCAAGCCAAATAAACCATTTGTACTCCAACGATGATATCCAGAATGATATTCCCTACCACTACCATCTTTGTAATTGCCAGACTGAGAGTTTGTAGCAGTTACTCGACCATAAAATGATTGATTACCAGTTTCTGCCTCGACTATTTCATCATGTCTGCCAAAACTTCCCACTAAACCACTTAAATATGCACTTGAATCATTCTTTTCATATTTTTTCGGCTCCCTATCAAACTTAACTGTTGCTGCTGTACCCATATTTGCATACTCAACTGTTTGAGGGCCCTTGATAACAGTTAACTTGTCATATGCCTCAGGAAAAATATATGCTGTCGGAGCATCCATACGGAATGAACATCCACCAACAATATTCTGATCATCAACCAAAATATTTAAACGTGAGCCAGCCATACCTCTGAAAATAGCCTCACCGTCTGTACCACCCTTACGCATAACTGCAAAACCAGGAATTGTTTTTAAATAATCTGCGCCATCATGAGCAGGTAAAGGTTGGCGTGGAATTTTAGGATCAACTTCGACAACCAATGGTTGCGACATTGGTGCAGCCGTTACCACCACATCATCTAAGACTGTGTGATTAGCATAAGCTTGCGACATCATCATTGTTGCCACGAGAGCAATTGGGGTGAGAGTTATGTAGGTTTTCTTCATGACTTCTTTCTTTTGAGAGTGATGTTTTGTGTTTTCGTTGTTTTGGTTAAGCGGCAATGGCTTGCATAGATTCCACTGATACTGTGAATTGATTTCTGAGGTTGCCTCTTGTGCCTTGCACTGGCACTAAGACGCCCTGCTTTCTGAGGCTGGCGATACAACGGCAGACCGTTTCAATGGTTAAGTCTGTGATGTCTGCAGTTTCTTTGAGTGGGGGTAAAGATAAGTTCTCAGTTTTTACTGTTGCACTTTTGTTGCTGAGTAACTGAACAAACTTCAGAATGCGCTCCATGGCCATGCCGCATCTGAGCGATACAACATCAGATTGGCGCCAGCTTGATTTGATTAATTGCTCAGCTAGTGCGTCCGCCAACAGAATTGTTGATTCCTGCCAGACAGCAATTTCACAATCAGTTAATGCATGAGCTTCAAATGCATAAGGTTTGCGCAACAAAACTTCTGCACCCACCAAATCCCCAGCAATTGCCAAATTGGCAAATACTGATTTGTGACTGGCTTGTGCATGATCAAGCCTAACCGTGCCAGTGATAACTTTATATGCAGGACCAGTTTGGCCAGACTTATAAATTAAATCGCCCGCTTTGTAACTAATGATTTTTTCCATGACTTACTCGCTTTAATCTTGTTTTGAATGCGCAAGCGCATTCCATACCGAACAACTAGTAATAGTTGTTCCCTTAAGAATTAAGCGAGTGTTGGAGGTGCTCTAGAAGGAAGTGCAACCCAAGCAAATAATGGCTTAGGTGACTTGTAGAAAAGCTGAGGGTAAATGTTTTGAGCTTGTGGCTCAGCGAAGTTCAAAGTGTTATCAATTGGTAAAACATAAGCACCGTGAACTAAACAAAATGGGCAGTGCTCATTGGCAACTTGTTGATCATCTGAGCTACTTGCATCAATCACCTGGGTCATTTTGACGCCAGAAGTTGTACAAACCTCAACAGAAATACCTTTGCCAGTATCAGCCACTGCAATTGCCTGGGAAATCGACGGCGCCAATGCTCCCATCAGAATAGCCGCGATGGCCATCCAATGAATCAAGTGACGTTTGATAGAAATTCCCATAGTTAGCGATTTTATATGATTTAGCGTTCTTTTTAGCGAATCGCTCCAAAATCAGATATTTTTGTTAGAAAATAGAAGACGAGATAACCTTTTATTAAAAAATGTCTTCCGAACGCAAAATTGCCCTATTCGCTGATATACACAGCAATTTAGAAGCCTTTGAGGCGTGCATTGAGCATGCTGAGCATCAAGGGGCTGATCAATTTGTTTTCTTAGGCGACCTTGTGGGTTACAACGCTGACCCAGTTGCCATTATTGAAAAAGTTGCCGAATTAATTGATAAGAAAAAAGCGATTGCCGTATTAGGCAACCATGATGAAGCGGTCTTTACAGACCACTCTACCCGCATGAATGCCAATGCTTGGGCAGCAATACAGTGGACACGAGGCCAATTGGGCGATGATCATGTCGCGTTTTTAAAGGGTCTGCCTTTAATTGTGAAAGATGAAGATATTTCATATGTGCACGCTAATGCGTCCAACCCTCATAAATGGGGCTATATTCATGATGGCTTAGCTGCTTGGCATTGCTCCGAAGCTGCCGGCACTCCGTACACCTTTGTGGGCCACGTTCATGAGCCAACTGTTTATTACCAAAGTGCAGTTGGTAAGTTAGTCCGCTTTATGCCAGGTAATGGCGAAGTAATGCCAATGCCTAAGCACAGGAAATGGGTCACTGTGACAGGATCACTAGGGCAACCTCGTGATGGCAATCCAGCCGCCAATTACGCTTTATTTGAACCAGATCAAGAAATTATTACCTTTAATCGCATAGACTACGATCAGTACAAGGCTGCCGACAAGGTTCATCAAGCAGGCCTTCCTGCCGAGCTAGCCAACCGTTTGTTAACTGGTAAGTAATTCAGATGCCCATCAATAATGATCTAGAGTCAATTCGCGAGATATTCCAAGAAGGTAATGAAGTCGATGGATTTTTGATTGGTGAGCCGATCCATAAAGGTGGCATGGCTGTTCTATACCAAGCTACCAAAGAAGGTGTTGATTACCCCATCCTCGTCAAAGTTCCTCGCGTAGGTCGCGATCAACCAGTTGAGAGCTTGATTGGCTTTGAGACTGAGTTAAATATCATGAAGGCCATCAAGAGCCCTTATGTTCCAAGAGTGGCTGGCACTGGCAATATGGCCAAAAAGCCCTACATCGCCATGGAACATTTAGAAGGCGTTCCCTTAGATAAGATTATCAAGGAAGATGGCGGCAAACTGAGTGATATTGAAAAAACAATTCAGATTGTTTCTAACGTTGCTACAGCTATTGCTACTTTACATGCGCAAGACGTTATTCACTTAGACATCAAACCTGAAAATATTTTAGTGAGACCCGACAATCAAATTGCTTTGATTGACTTTGGTTTGGCTCACCATGCACGTTACCCAGATTTACTGGTCGAAGCCATGTACAAAGGTATTGGCTCTGCACCGTATATTTCTCCAGAACAAGTGATGGGTATACGCAACGACTGGCGAAGTGACATTTTTGCCATTGGCGCAATGCTCTATGAAATGCTGACTGGTGAATACCCATTTGGTTGCCCAGGCACAGTGAGCGGCTTAAAGAAAAGAATGTGGAGCGAACCACTTCCTCCACGAGCTATCCGTAAAGAAATTCCCCCATGGTTACAAGAAGTTGTCTTGCGGTGCTTAGAACCTTTAGCAGATGATCGCTATCAAAGTGCTAAGCGCCTGGGGCATATTCTAAAAAACCCACAAAGTATTCAGCTAACTCATCGCGCTGAGAAGATTTATCCCAATAGTGCTTGGGACAATATGAAACGTTGGTTTAAAGCTGCTGGCTACCAACCTTCAGAATGTCCACGTCCAAGCGCTGTAGAAGATAATGCACCAGTATTAATTGTGGCAATCGACACCAGACAACATGATGAAGTATTGCGTGAGCGCATGCAAAATGCTGCCAAACATTTATTACTTGCCTACCCAGAAAGTCGCTTGATTTGCTTAAGCACTATTTCTGGTACACCTACATTTGAAGGTAATAAAGAATCAGAAACTGCCTCAGGTATTGTGCGCAATCACTTGGTGCAACTAATGGAATGGGCAAAGCCGCTCAAGATGGGTACTGAACGTGTATCTTTCCATGTTCTTGAAGCATTAGACCCTGCTTCACGCATTGTTGAGTTTGCCAATGACAACAATGCTGCCATGATTATGATTGGGGCATCACATAAGATTCCAAACAAGGTAGCACCGTGGAGAACTTCAATGACAAAGATTGTCGAAGAAGCTCACTGTAGCGTTCACATTGTTAGAACTTAAATCAATTATTTCTTTTTTCGTAGTTTGACTTCTTGATAGCCTGGCTTAGACCCGGCTGCAGCTCTGATTTTTCGAATCAATTCACTGACAGCACTGCGCTTGATCATGAGTGGTGACATTGCCAAGAAATAGGTTTCATCACCAAGCGGAATAAAGCCTAAACCATACTCAATCGCCACACTCTTCAAACCAACACCAACGTCCGCAGTATCTGCAAGAATGGCCGTTGCAATCGCAGTATGTGTGAACTCTTCTCGTTGATAGCCTTTAATTTTTTGCGCTGCAACGCCTTGTGCATCCAATAACTTATCTAGCAATAAACGTGTACCCGCACCACGCTGCCTATTAATAAATCTAATTTCTGGCCTAGCCAAATCTTTTAACTGTTTAATCCCTAAAGGATTGCCTTTCGCCACAATTAAACCTTGGCTTCTGCGCATCACTGGGTATGCTTGCACCCCCTCCACTGATAAACGTTTGCGTACCGCTGTGATACTGTCATCATCTGGCACATGAAAACCTGCCAAATCAGCATCGCCTGAAAGCAATCGCTCTAATGATTGGCCGGAGCCCATCGTGCGCAACTCAAAAGCATTTAGATCATTAATGGCGTCTTCAAGAATTGGGTCATTACTTGCACATAACAACCACTTTTTATGATCATCGTCATTTAAATGCTCTAACCTTGTTTGCAAGCGCTTCTCTTGCTCTTTGCTCACACCGGCAAATTCTTTTTCAACCTCATCAACAATTTGCAATAGCGTACTAGCGGCAGCCGTCAAAGTAGAGCCATGACCTTTAACACTCATCAAAAGGCGACAGTCCAAGGCTTTTTCTGCAGCTTTCAAACGATTCCATAAGGTTCGATAAGACATATCCATGATCTCAGCCGCAGATTGCAAGGATCTACCATCCTGAACCCCCCTCAATAGACCCGCCACCCAAGTCAAATCGATGGTATCGGTAAGCCTTTGGTGCTTTCTATGGATGTGAACACTTGGTTTAATCTTAATTTGCATATGAAATTTGTTGCATATTGATAATGTCTAAATGTTTGTTGATGATATAGCTATATTTACTTTGGAGACAATATGAAACGACGTTCCGTTTTAAGACTAAGTGTTTTGGCTATTTTTGCTTTTTCAGGTATTAGCTTGGCAAATGCTCAAAAGAGCATTGTGGTTTCTTCTACAACCTCGACAGAGCAATCTGGTTTATTCAAACATTTATTACCTGTTTTTGAGAAAAAAACAGGTATTCAGGTCAAAGTGGTAGCGGTTGGCACTGGCCAAGCGCTCGATATTGGTCGCCGCGGTGATGCAGATGTTGTGTTTGTTCACGATAAAGTTGCTGAAGAAAAGTTTGTAGCAGAAGGTTTTGCGCCAAACCGTATTGAAGTGATGTACAACGACTTTGTACTCATCGGCCCAAAGGCTGACCCAGCCAAAATTAATGGCGGCAAAGATATTCAAGTTGCGCTTAAAAAGATTGCAGATTCCAAATCAGCATTTGTGTCACGTGGCGACAAGAGTGGCACACACGCTGCTGAATTACGTTACTGGAAGGCTGCTGGTGTTGAGGTTTCAGCAACACAACCTTGGTACAAAGAAACTGGCTCAGGCATGGGTCCCGCTCTTAATACCGCTTCTGGTATGAATGGTTACATCTTGTCAGACCGTGCTACATGGCTCACATTCAAAAACCGTGGCGACCTAGCAATTTTGGTGCAAGGTGATCCAAGGTTATTTAATCAATATGGCGTGATGTTAGTTAGCCCGCGCAAACACTCACACGTGAAACACGTTGAGGGTCAAGCATTCATTGACTGGATCATCTCAAAAGAAGGTCAAGCCACAATTGCTAGCTACCAAGTGGGCGGGGAACAACTATTCTTCCCTAACGCCAAATAATTAGTAACAATAATTAGTAACTTTTGTAGCATTTATTCCTAATCTTTTAGCCCCGCTCTCATGCGGGGCTAAAAAACCATTAAGCTAGCGTCATGTTCACAGCTTTTAGCGATGCTTTTTCTCTGTTAGAAACAATGGATGCCAATTTACTTGGTATTGTTTTTGTTTCTTTACAAGTAAGTCTCACCGCCCTTGTGATTGGCTGTGTGATTGGCATGCCTTTGGGTGCCCTCATCGCTATTAAGAATTTCCCGGGTAGGCAAGGCATCGTTGTTGTTCTCAATAGCCTAATGGGTGTTCCAACGGTGATTGTTGGGGTAGTCATTTATTTACTCCTTTCAAGAACTGGCCCACTAGGTGAGTTGAACTGGTTGTTCACACCCAAAGGGATGATGTTGGCACAAAGTGTCCTCACCACACCACTGATTGCAGCCCTGACTCGCCAAACGATTGAGGATGCCTGGCATATCCATGGAGAAACAATGTCAGCACTGCGCTTACCAGTTTTAGCAAAACTAAAGTGGCTGATGTGGGATTGCCGTTTTTCTCTATCGATTGCCTTACTTGCCGGCTTTGCTAGAGCGATTTCTGAAGTCGGCGCTGTAATGATTGTTGGCGGCAATATCGATCGTGCCACCCGCACCATGACAACTGCCATTGCACTTGAAACCAGCAAAGGTGATTTACCTTTGGCTCTAGCACTGGGCATCGTTTTACTGGGTGTAGTTCTTTTTGCTAATTTAATGACATCTGTCATTAAATCAATTGCCGAGCGTCGCTATGGGTAATATCCAACCGATGATTACCCTGCATGACATCAGCGTTTCCAGGGATGATCGCCAGATACTATCGATTACAGCACATATACCAACTACTGGGATCACAGCAGTCATAGGTCCTAACGGCTCAGGTAAAACAACTTTATTAAAACTATTACATGGTTTGATAGAAGCTGATGAAGGTAGTTACTCACCAGGCTCTCAGCAATTAGGTTCTGCTTTAGTGCTTCATCACACACCACTTATCAAAGCCAGTGTTCGCTGTAACTTAGCCATGGTGAGAGATAGCTCATCCAACACCAAAATTACCGAAAGTGATATTGACTCAGCGTTAGCATCAGTGGGCTTGAGCCACTTAAAAAATCAATCTGCCCTTAAGCTCTCTGCCGGAGAACGCCAACGCTTAAGCTTAGCCCGTGCAAAATTGCAACGCCCTCAAGTGATTTTGCTAGACGAACCAACTGCCAATCTTGATCCTAGTACAACGGAGCAAGTAGAGACCATTATTAAAAATCTGGCTCTAGAAGGATGCGGCGTGATATTTACGTCTCACCATCTTGGCCAAGTGCAATCACTGTCTGATCAGGTTCTTTTCTTAGCAGATGGTCAGTGTTTAGAAGTTTCGAATACAGAAAACTTTTTTAAACACCCTCAATCAGATCAAGCCAAGAAGTTTATTCATCGAGAATTAGGCTGGAAATAAATAATGCCGCATTAGCGGCATTATTTATTTTTACTAATTAGCTTGTTAATTCAGATCTTGAATCAATGAAGCCAAGGTTTCTGCAGGCAAAGACTCAACGTGGAATGGATATTCTTTATGATCACAGCCCACCTTCATCTGCGCGCCGCCTTTTAATGACTTTCTCATATCATCAGTCAACTCGAATCTTAAGAAATGAACTGATGATGTTTTTTCTGCAGTTGTACGATCAAGATCTTCATTGGCAATAGCGTATACACGAGGCTGCCCCTCTACTTCAATAAAAACTCGATCTTCCACACCAATCAGTTTGGCTAGAGCAATTTTGCGATCTGCTTCATTGACATATTCCAACTTCATGGTTACTTTGAAGTTCGTGCCATCAGGCACTAGAGCATTGTAGGTATCCATTTCATCCTGAATACCTTCATCTTCAAAGATTTTTTCAACACGTAACATTTCTTGTATTTGATACTGCATCAAGAATTTACTCTCGAAAATCATATTGAGATGCTCTCCCAACATAACAGTTCTCATTTTGCGTTCAGCAATTGCTTGCTGACGCATCTCTGGGCGCGCTTTGTAATAAGCTTCTAATGTTAAGAGTTCTTCGCGCTTAATTTTTCCCATTGTTGTCTCCATCTACTCACTCCTAATAATGTTGATTAAAGGCCATACGCCTTAGCCAAAAGAGAAATCGGATGAGCCATTTGTGACTTCTTCATGCCGTTTTCTTCAATACCTTGTTCAATGTGATGACCAGCCAACTGACAGTCAGAACTAATAAAGTCTGGTTCTGTGCTTGCCATGTTTTTAAATACTGGCTTACCAATCTTCATCGCAGTCTTGTGGAACTCTTTTTTGACACCCCAAGTACCAGCATGTCCAGAGCAGCGCTCCACCACATTCACCTCAGTACCAGGAATCATTTGTAGAGTTTCTGCAGTTTTCTTACCCACGTTTTGTACACGCAAGTGACATGGCACGTGGTAACTCACTTTACCCAACTCAACCTTAAAGTCAGTTTTAAGCAAACCATCTTTATTGCGTGCAATAAAGTACTCAAACGGATCCCACATCGCATCTTTTACTAATTGCACATCTTCTTCATCTGGGAACATCAATGGCAATTCTTGTTTAAACATCAATGTGCATGATGGGATTGGTGTGACGATGGCATAACCCTCTCTGGCCAACTTCACCAATTGTGGAATATTGATATCTTTATTCTTAGCCACAGACTCAAGGTCACCCAACTCTAACTTGGGCATACCGCAACAAGCATCCTTCTCTACCAACTTGTATGGAATCTCATTGTGAGCCAATAGCTTCAATAAATCCTGACCAATACCTGGCTCGTTGTAATTGATAAAGCATGTTGAGTACACAGCTACTTTGCCAGGTGTTTTTTCACCATCTTTTACTGGCCAAGCAGCTGACTCTTTTGCCACTTGTTTAAAAGTTTGTGGTGCATAGCTAGGAATCCAAGCGTTTTTATCAACACCTAAAGTTGCTTCCATCACGTTACGCATCACCTTAGTGCTGTTCACAGCATTCACGGTTTGCGTGACGATTGGAATACCCGCAAAGCTACCTAATTTATCTGTTGAAGATAAAACGTTATCTCTGAAGCTGGTTTCACCATTTTTATGCTTGATAGCTTTAGCGCGCAACATCAAGTGCGGGAAGTCTAAGTTCCAAACATGCGGCGGCGTGTATGGGCACTTAGTCATGTAGCAAAGATCACACAAGTAGCATTGATCGACGACTTTGTCGTAATCCTTCTTATCAACACCATGAACCTCGCCATCTGCAGTGGCGTCAACTAAATCAAAGAGCGTCGGAAATGAGCCACAAAGACTCACGCAACGGCGACAGCCATGGCAAATATCAAAGACGCGTTCCATCTCCGCATTGAGAGAATCTTGATTATAAAAATCAGGATTCTTCCAATCTAATGCGTGTCTGGTTGGAGCTTCTAAGTTACCTTCACGTTGACTCATGATCTCGTTCCTTTTGTAGTTGTTGTTCGGGAAATCTTCTATTAATAAGACTCTTTATGAGAGCTCCGAGGTCAAAACCTCAGAGCTCCTTAAAAAGCCTTAATTAAGCACCTAGTGCCTCAAGAGCTTTTTGGTAGCGGTTAGCGTGTGAGCGCTCTGCTTTTGCCAAAGTCTCGAACCAGTCAGCGATTTCATCGAAACCTTCTTCACGAGCAATCTTGGCCATGCCAGGATACATATCTGTGTACTCGTGTGTTTCACCATGAATAGCTGCTTCTAGAGCTTCTTTTGGTGTACGACCAGGCATACCTGTACCAGGCTCACCTGCGCCACCTTCAATCAAAAACTCCATGTGACCATGTGCATGGCCTGTTTCGCCTTCAGCTGTAGAACGGAACAATGCTGCAACATCATTCTCACCAGCGATGTCACACATGTTCGCGAAATACAAATAGCGACGGTTAGCTTGAGATTCACCCGCAAATGCGTCTTTCAAGCTTTGTTCAGTTTTACTACCTTTTAATGTTGGCATATTTCACTCCTATCGATAGATTGAACTTCTAAGTCGGTTACGATAGCTATCTACGTTGTAAAAATTGACTGTTGATAGCTATCAAACTAGACAGGCGTAGTTTATGTCTAAAACAGGTTGATAGTTAAATTGTATTTATTAATTTTTATGATAGTTTTTAACTAAATTGGATTTAATCCAATAAACTATTGTTTTTAAATGGATTTTAATTATTTCTTGTTAGCCACAAGCATTGTTGCCTTGGCTGAAATCGGGGATAAAACCCAACTTTTGTCCTTAATGCTGTCTGCTAAGTACAAAGATCATCACTGGGCCATTATTGGGGGCATCTTTATTGCCACTATTTTGAATCATGCCCTAGCAGCCCTTTTAGGCAGCGCCATTTCTGCATGGCTAAGCCCTGATGTGATGCGTTGGATCCTGGGTGCTGGATTTATCGCCCTGGGTCTATGGCTACTCATCCCAGATAAGTTAGACGGCGATGAAAACACGCCCACCACACACAATAGTTGGAAAGTTTTCACAATCACCACGTCATTATTTTTCATGGCTGAAATGGGAGATAAAACCCAAGTTGCTACTGTGGCTTTAGGAGCTCGCTATGATGATTTACTAGCAGTGGTAACAGGCACAACGGTTGGCATGATGCTTGCAAATGCTCCTGCTGTTTGGTTGGGCAAGAAATTTACTAGGGCTTTACCAATCAAATGGGTTCATAGCATTGCTGCAATTATTTTTATAGCAATTGGTGTGGGCACTTTATTGATTCAGTATTAATGAGATACAACAGCACTACCACTAAATAATTAGAGAGACACCTGATGGCACGAACAGAAACACCAGTTACTTTTTTGAGAAGTGATTACAAAGAACCTGCTTTCACAATCAAATCAGTTGACTTAGATATTGCACTCATTCCAGCCAGAACGATTGTGGTCAACCGCATGATGATGCAAAGAAGTGCTGGTGGCCAAAATCAACCATTGGTATTGCATGGTGAAGAACAAGAGTTAGTCAGCGTGCGCGTCAACGGTGAAATTATTCGCGAATATGAATTAACCCCACAAAGTTTGACCCTGCACAATTTGCCAGACAACTTTGAACTTAGCATCACCAGCGCCAACGCACCAGACAAAAACACTACCCTGATGGGTTTGTATGTATCCAATGGCAATTTCTTTACGCAGTGTGAGGCAGAAGGCTTTCGCAGAATCACTTACTTCTTAGATCGCCCAGATGTGATGGCCACTTACCAAGTGACACTGCGCGCTCTTAAAAATGACTTCCCTGTGTTGCTATCAAACGGCAACTTGATCAAGCAAGAAGAGTTAGGCAATGGTTGGCACAGCGCTGTTTGGCAAGATCCGTTTCCTAAACCATCGTATTTATTTGCGCTAGTTGCAGGCAAGCTGCAAGCTATTCAACGCACCATTAAGAGCCAATCAGGCAAAGAGAAACTCCTGCAAGTTTGGGTTGAATCGAAAGACTTAGATAAAACTGAGCATGCCATGGACTCTTTGATTGCCTCAATCAAGTGGGATGAGGAGCGCTTTGGTCTAGAGCTTGACCTTGATCGCTTCATGATTGTTGCAGTTGGCGACTTCAATATGGGAGCGATGGAAAACAAAGGCTTAAATATTTTTAACACTAAGTTTGTTTTAGCCAAACCAGAAACTGCCAGTGATGTTGATTACGGCAACGTTGAGAGCGTTGTGGCTCATGAGTATTTCCATAACTGGACAGGTAATCGCGTTACTTGCAGAGACTGGTTCCAACTATCCCTTAAGGAAGGTCTGACTGTTTTTAGAGATCAGGAGTTTTCAGCGGATCAAATGGGCAGTGAATCTGGTCGAGCAGTCAAACGAATTGAAGATGTTCGTTTATTACGCCAAGTACAGTTCCCAGAAGATGCTGGCCCAATGGCTCACCCTATTCGTCCAGACAGTTACCAAGAAATCAATAACTTCTACACAGTCACTGTTTATGAAAAGGGCTCTGAAGTCGTGCGCATGCAACAAACTCTCTTAGGTCGCGAGGGTTTCCGCAAAGGCATGGATTTGTACTTCAAGCGTCATGACGGTCAAGCAGTCACGTGTGATGATTTTGTTGCAGCGATGGCAGATGCCAATCAAAAAGACCTTACACAATTTAAGCGTTGGTATAGCCAAGCCGGTACTCCACGCGTGAAAGTAGAAGAATCATTTGTATCAGGCACTTACCAAGTGACATTGACTCAATCTTGCCCAGCAACCCCAGGACAAGATAAAAAAGAGCCCTTCCATATCCCATTGCTATACCGTTTGATTGGTGACTCAGCAAGTTCAGAACAATTATTTGAACTAACAGAATCATCACAAACAATTACAGTGTCAGGACTTTCCAAGAAGCCTGTTTTATCGATCAACAGAAACTTTTCTGCACCAGTTGTTCTAGATTTTGAGCAGCCCGAATCTGAATTGCTCACCCTGCTAAAAGAAGATGATGATGCATTCAATCGCTGGGAAGCTGCGCAAAAGCTTTTCATGAGAAGCATCCTCAATGGCAAGGCACTAGACGCCGAGCTTGTATCAGCTCTCAGAGTAATTTTGCGTGACGCCGCTTTAGATGCAGCCTTTAAGGATTTATTGTTTACGTTGCCTGCTGAGAGTTACCTGTACGAACAAGTGAGCGTGATTGATCCTCAAGCGATTCATCAAGCACGTCGTCAAGTTCGTGGGCAGCTAGCCACCGCATTACAAGATGATTGGTTGTGGGCTTACCAAGAGCATCAAACTCCGGGCAGCTATCAACCAGATGCCAAGAGTGCCGGCAAACGATCATTGAAAAACTTGGCTTTGCATATGTTGGCAGATAGCGGTTATACAAAGACTGATGACATTGCTTTTGCACAATACCAATCAGCCAACAATATGACTGATCAATATGGTGCTCTAGCAGTTTTAGTGAATTTCTCATTAAGTCATGCACAGACATGCTTGAGCAACTTCCATGAGCGATTTAAATCAGATGCCTTGGTGATTGATAAGTGGTTTGCTTTACAAGCCACCCGTCAGATTGATCTTCAAGATACAGGTGCCGTTCTAACAAATGTTTTAGCGCTCAGAAAACATCTAGACTTTAATATTAAAAACCCTAACCGAGCTCGTAGCTTGATTCATGCGTTCTGCATGAATAATCCTGGCGCATTCCATCAACCTTCTGCAGAAACCTACCAATTCTGGGCAGAGCATGTGATTGAACTCAATCACATCAATCCCCAAGTGGCAGCCAGATTGGCAAGAGCTCTGGATCGCTGGAAACAATTTGCACCAAATTATCAAGTTCATATGAAATCAGCACTAGAATTCATATCTAAGCAAACGAATTTATCTTCAGATGTAGCTGAAGTGATTCAAAAAGCACTTAATAGTTGATTAGAAAGAAACATATGTCGCAAGGCACCACCTTTACACAGCACATCACCTCACTAGGCAGCAAAGATGCCAATATTCCAGCATCTTTACTCGTATCAGTAGCCAATGCCTGCAAATTAATTGCCAAACAGGTAGAACAAGGTGCGCTCGCTGGAATTATTGGTTCGGCAGGCAGCGGTAATGTGCAAGGTGAAACTCAACAAAAACTAGACATCATCTCTAATGACATTCTTTTAGAAGCTTGCGGTCAAGATGCCACATTGGCAGGCATGGCTTCAGAAGAAATGGAAACAATTTTCCCTGCCAACAAGAATGGTAGTTTTTTACTACTATTTGACCCACTCGACGGCTCATCCAATATCGATGTGAACGTGTCGATTGGTACGATTTTCTCTATCTTGAAGAAAAAGACAGCTGGTGATTTAACCGAGAAAGATTTCTTGCAAGCTGGCGTTGATCAAGTGGCATCAGGTTATGTCGTGTACGGCCCACAAACAACTTTGGTTTACACCACTGGTCAAGGCGTGCATATGTTTACCTTGGACCACGAAACTGGTGAGTTCTTATTAATCAAAGAGAATATTCAAATATCTCCTGATACCAAAGAATTCGCCATCAATATGTCGAATATGCGTCACTGGGATCAACCAGTCAAACGCTATGTGGATGAGTGCCTTGCTGGCGTTGAGGGCACACGTCAAAAAGATTTCAACATGCGTTGGATTGCCTCTATGGTGGCTGATGTGCATCGCATTTTGTGCCGTGGTGGTGTATTCATGTATCCATGGGATAAACGTGACCCAAGCAAACCAGGCAAGCTGCGTTTGATGTACGAGGCCAACCCAATGAGCTTTTTAATTGAACAAGCCGGCGGAGCATCTGTTAATGGCAAAGAACGTATCATGACTTTGCCAGCAGAAAAACTACATCAACGTGTTTCCGTTGTTTTGGGCTCAAAAAACGAAGTAGATTTGATTCAGAAATATCATCAAGCTTAAGTTTGAGCTTAAATTTTTAGTTCTATGAAAAAGCCTCATATTAGATATGAGGCTTTTTTGTTGAGTGACTTATTTCTTTATTTTGCTCAATGCAAAATTGCTGCAGGTGCCACGTAGTCTAATCCATGAGCTCTTGCAACAGCTTCACAAGTCACATTGCCTTGATAGACATTCAACCCATTTAATAAATGGTGGTTTGTCTTCAGCGCTTGATGAACACCTCTATTAGCCAACTCCAAAATAAATGGTGCAGTGGCATTTGTTAAAGCCATTGTTGATGTTCTAGCTACTGCGCCTGGCATATTTGCAACGCAATAATGAATCACATCATCAATCTGATAAGTAGGTTCTTGATGGGTGGTTGGATGAGATGTTTCAAAACAACCTCCTTGGTCAATTGCCACATCCACAATCACAGAACCAGGTTTCATTTCAGAGACCATCTTTCTCGTGACTAATTTAGGTGCCGATCCACCCGGCACTAGAACACTACCAATCACGACATCAGCGCTTAAGACTGAACGTTCAATGTTAGCCATACTTGAATAGAGTGTATTAATTCTATTGCCGTAGATAGCGTCTAACTCTCTCAAGCGATCGATATTTTTATCCAAAATAGTTACATGAGACCCCAAACCTACCGCCATTTGTAAAGCTGAACTACCCACTACCCCAGCACCCAAAATCACCACATTTGCAGCGGATACCCCGGGTACGCCAGCCAACAATAACGCTCGCCCACCATTTGATTTTTCTAAATGATGTGCAGCCGCTTGAACGGACATTCTGCCAGCCACCTCACTCATAGGAGCTAGAAGAGGCAATCTACCGTTAGCACTTGTAACCGTCTCATAAGCAATGCAAATTGCATTAGATTGAATCAGGGCTTGAGTCTGATTCAGATCAGGCGCCAAATGCAAATAGGTGAACAGAGTTTGTCCTGATCTCAACATCATGCACTCCTCTGGCTGAGGCTCTTTGACTTTAACCACCATGTCAGCTTGTGCAAAAACATCTTTAGGGCAATCCACCATGGATGCACCTGCCATCACATAATGCTCATCCATAAAACCTATTGCCTCACCAGCTTTTCTTTCAACCAAGATGTCGTGACCCCAACGCTTTAACTCACTAACTAAATCTGGTGTTAAGCCAACACGGTATTCGTGATTTTTAACCTCTTTAGGTACTCCCACAATCATGATGTTCTCCTCTCTTTTTTATGCAAACCAAAAACAAAATACAAAACTGTTAAACCAATCAAAATCGGTGGCCCCACATAGAAAGCCATACGGGTCATTTCTGAATAAGCCATCAAGCCAATCACAAAGACCACAAAGAAAATGGCAAACCAAGAACCGTATGGCCACAAGATGGCTCTGTATGGCAAAGCACCCGCCTCTTCTTTGGATAAAGATTTTCTAAAACGAATTTGCGTGTACAAGATCGCAATCCATACCAATAGACCAATCAATGTCACAGCGGCGGTGATCCACTGGAAAGCTTTCTCCGGCACAAAGTAGTTCAATGCCACACCCAATGTGGGCAATAAGGCAGTCATCACAATGGCTTTGGCAGGCACACCCGCAGTAGATAACTCAGAAAATATTTTTGGAGCATTACCTACTTTTGATAGACCCAACAACAAGCGTCCACCACTAAATAAGCCTGCATTGCAAGATGACAAAGCTGCAGTAATCACCACAAAGTTAATCACCCCAGCAGCCTCACGCAACCCCATGCTCTCAAACATTGCCACAAATGGGCTGCCTTGTTGACCAACTTGATGCCATGGGAAGATGGCCATGATCACAAACAATGCGCCAACGTAGAAAATCAAAATACGCCACGCCAAAGAGTCAATCGCCATCGGAATTGTTTTAGTTGGGTTCTCGGCTTCTCCAGCAGATAAACCAATCATTTCAATACCAACATAGGCAAACAAGACCATTTGTAATGAGAGTAAGAATCCGCCCACCCCATTCGGGAAAATGCCCCCGTGCTGCCAAAGGTTAGCCATACCAATGGGCTCACCACCATTACCAAGACCAAAGAAAATCATGGCGCAACCAATCGCTATCATGCAAATAATCGCAACGACTTTGATGAGAGAAAACCAGAACTCAAATTCGCCAAAAACTTTCACAGCAACAAAATTAATACCTGCCATGGCGATGATGGAACTAAGCGCCCAAATCCATTGAGGCACATCTGGGAACCACATCGTCATATAGACGCCAACTGCAGTGACTTCAGCTAAGCCCACCACAATCCAATAGGTCCAATAACCCCAACCAACCAAATAACCTGCTAATGGTCCAATGTATCTGCCAGCATAATGAGCAAAAGAACCAGCGACTGGTTCATGTACAGCCATCTCACCCAAAGCTCTTAAAACAATAAAAGCAACCAAACCAGCCAATATGTAACCCAAAATAATGGATGGGCCAGCCAACTGAATAGCGGTTGCCGAACCTAAAAATAGTCCCACGCCAATCGTGGACCCCAATGCCATCAGACGTATGTGTCGCGGCTGTAGACTTCTCTTTAAACCATGGTTGTCATGCACCATTTCTCTCCTCTAGTTATCAATCGGAAAATAGAGTGAGCAGAATAGGAGCCATGCACTGTGTTGTATACGGCCAATAAATATTGAATATATTTAATCTGACAAATATGCCAGAGCATTATTTTCAAGATTCAATAAAGATAAGGGTCTTGTGGATATGGCGTTATTTCTTCTTACGCAAGAATAAGAAATTTCCTACAAAAGAATCAGAAAATTCCTACAACAAAGTAATCCCGAAAAAGTGAGATTTAGTGAGTTTTTAATCTGGGATAGTGATATCAGATGTGCCAATGCAGACCAAACGTGGCGATTCTCTAGAAGTATCAATACAGCCACCCTGGTCATAAACACCTTTGGGGTCACGGTAACGCATCATGCGTTCAATAATCGTCTTGTATGTCTGTGGATCACTCATGGACTTTGTCACACATGACTCAACAATTGATTCATTCATCTGCAACTCACCATGGGCATCAAGGTATGCGCCATCTTTCCAGTGATATACCTCTACGCATTTCGTTTCAAGTGTGAAAGGCTGATCTCGTTTCCAGAAATTAGTGAATAGGTTATGCCCTAGATATATCACCCAAGAACCTTCATACCCAGAAATATCAGAGGAGCGGTCATCAGGGTTGCGGAACCAAACACGATCACCAGGAACGTAATACTTCATTGGGAATGGATTGTCTATTGAGCCATATTCCTTTAAAAAAACCTCATGAAACTCACCAGACCTGATCGCTCTATTTTCTGAACGTTCTTCGAGTCGCTTTAATAAAGCAGGATTAGCATTTTTTAATTCTTTAGCAATACTCAGAAGAATGACGTACTCAGTAGCCCTGTAGCAAGAAAATGAATAGGCCTGACTAATATCCTCTGGCTGCGTAGCTTTGACCAAGGCATCAATAATAGATTTGCCTTTATTGAGCAAAAACCCAGCCTCTTCATCGTAATGCCAGTAATCAGTAGGTCGCTCGGCTGCTTCAGTATCGAAGTTCAAAGCAGCACGATAACCGGCATCCACCACGTAATGTCTGATGTGAATGGCTGAAATCAGCTCTTCGTAGCTTGGGAATGTAAAAGGAATAGTCGCCAACAACATGGCCACCAAAATTTCTTTATCCAAATCATCTTTATTGTCACGACCATCAATGGACATGCTCGCATATAAGCGAGTGGTATCCCAGTTAGGCGCCCACTGATCTTTATATGATTGCTTTAGGGAGAAACGGTTGTAATAGGTGCCATTAGTCTGCGAACTGTCATGATTGACACAATCCCACAAAGAATATTTGTGTAGATGTTCCTGCATTTTTTGCAGATTAATAATTTGGTCTTGCTGCGTTTTTAATACAAACTCTATGCCACGCGTTTCAAAAGGAATGTTCAATTGAGTCGCAGTCATGATGATCTCTTATAAGAAACGATCTAAGAGGCGACGGCTATGTTTATCTAAAGCCTGAATATCTTGAATGAGATATTGCACACCATGTGTATCTGAAACCAAGTACATGGTTTTATTAACCCGGCGAATATCCTCTTCACCTCGCAAGATAAATTGGGTGCGACCACGATTTGTTTTAACTGTCCAAGTGCTTGGAGTAGCAAATGTTGAGACATCTTCAATACCAGTTAGCACTGGCATGAACTCTCGACTAGCCAATTCTTCATTAATTAGCTGCTGATTAGGTTCTGACGCTTGGTCTAAAGAATCTAACCATACCAACTCATGACCATCACGATCAACGATCGCAATCGACTCATTAGGGTGACTAATAGGAAACGCTCTAACTGGGACTACTTGCTCATGAGTCACCCCCGCTTGATCTTGCAAGCAAAGATAACCAAAAGAATTTCTACTCAAACTGAATGTATTAGCCATGCGTCACTCCTAGCTCAGCATCAACAGCATCCATTGCTTGCCTTGCTTGCGTATCGTACATCCGGCGATACACACCTTGCAATGCCATCAACTGATCATGACCACCCTCTTCAATGACCTCACCCTTATCAAGAACGATTAAACGGTCTGCCTTACGTAGCGTGGATAAACGGTGCGCAATCGCAATGGTTGTACGACCTTTCACCAAATTATCTAGCGCTTTTTGAATTTCTTTTTCAGTCGTGCTATCAACAGAAGATGTGGCCTCATCCAAAATCAAAATCTGAGGATCAATTAATAAAGCTCTAGCAATTGAAATACGCTGACGCTCACCACCAGATAATGATTGACCACGCTCACCCACCAAAGAATCGTAGCCGTGCGGCAAGCGCAAAATAAACTCGTGCGCATGGGCTGCACGGGCGGCAGCGATCACTTCTGCACGCGTTGCCCCTGGTTTGCCATAAGCAATATTTTCAGCAATCGTGCCAAAGAATAAAAATGGCTCTTGCAATACTAGGCCGATATGACGGCGATAATCCGCTACAGCAATTGAACGAATGTCCACCCCATCCAACTTGATCGTGCCTTCTGCAGCGTCATAGAAACGACAAATCAAGTTCACCAAGGTACTCTTGCCAGAACCGCTATGCCCAACCAAGCCAATCATTTCTCCTGGCGCAATCTGCAAATTAATGCCTCGAGTCACTGAGCGATTACCGTAGCGGAAACCCACGTTTTGCAACTCAATTCTGCCTTCAACTTTATTTAATTTGATTGGATTAGCAGGCTCTGGAACACTAGAGACGTGATCCAAAATATCAAAAATACGTTTCGCACCTGTTGCCGCTTGCTGAGTAAACGACACAATGCGACTCATTGAATCTAGGCGCGTATAAAAACGACCGATATACGCCAAACACGCGGTCAGCATACCCACGGTGATTGAGTCATGCGAAATCTGCCAAATACCAAATGCCCAAACAACCAACAAACCAATTTCTGTGAGCAAGGTAATCGTTGGTGAGAACAACGCCCAGACTTTATTCACACGGTCATTAACTGCTAAATTGTGTTGATTGGCTAAACGGAAACGTTCTGTCTCGCGCTCTTCTTGAGCAAATGCTTTAACCACTCGTACACCTGGAATCGTGTCGGCCAATACGCTGGTTACTTCTGACCAAATACGATCAATTTTTTCAAAGCCGTAACGCAACTTATCGCGCACCACATGAATCGCCCACCCAATAAATGGTAGAGGTGTCAATGTCACTAAAGCTAACCATGGATCAATAGACACCAAGATGACTGCTGTCATCAAGATCATCAAGACGTCTGTTGCGAAATCTAATAAATGCAAGGACAAAAATAAACAAATGCGATCAGACTCCGAACCAATACGAGCCATCAAATCACCCGTTCGTTTGCCGCCGAAATACTCCAGAGATAACTTCATCAAGTGTTGATATGTACTAGTTCTTAAATCAGCGCCAATCCGCTCACTCACCAAAGCCAAGATATATGTTTTAGCCCAACCTAAACCCCAAGCGAGAAGAGCCGCAAGAAATAAGGCGCCCAAATAAAAAGCTGTTAACTCATAGTTAATCGGCTGACCACTTTGGTATGGCAACAAAATGTCATCCATCAATGGCATTGTTAAATACGGCGGCACCAGTGTTGCTGCAGTTGAAGCCAAAGTTAATAAAAATCCAGCGAACAACTGTCCCTGATAAGGTTTTGCAAAACGCCACAACCTAAACAATGTCCAAGTAGATGGTGGGGTTAGATTTTCTGAGGTACACGCAGGACACTCATCTTGATCAGGTGGCAATGGCACCCAACAGCTTGGGCACAATGGCTGTGTTTGCTCTAAACCACTCTCTAACTCATGGCCCATTGATTTAGCAAACTCAATTTTGTATTGCTGCAAGAGTCGATTGGCAATTGGATTTTGAGCTAATGTAAAACGCCATAAAGCTAGACGACCGTCTTGATTAAATAACTCAAGACTTGCAACACCCGCATGATCATGCAAATGAAGCTTTAGATCATCAGCAAAGTTCCAATAATTCCATTTGCTTGAATCTTGGGCAGTCGATACATCAAGCTGATTATCAAAAGCAATCAGGCCTTGATTGGTTAAACACACGAGTCCGCTAGAAAACTGTAATTGCTGATTTAAATCTAGCTCAAGCGCTAAGATCACCTCTTCGCCAGATCTCAAAATCAATGGCAAAACATCACGCCAATGATTGGCTAAACGGTCAATAAGGCTAGAGTCAGGAGAGGTCAAGGCAAAAATACTTTTTATCTTTATAAGTACGCAATTATCGCAAATTTAATGGAGTAAATATTTACCTTTTTTATGTCAATTTATGTCAACCAAAAACTGTCCAAATCGTTATACGACAAAGTACAATTAGGTATTTTTGGCACTTCCGGCCCGCATGAGTAAAAAAACTATAGAAATCATAGATATAAAGGTCCTAAAAGGACCCAGTATGTGGACCTATCGCCCCGTGCTTGAAGCATGGGTAGACATTGGTGATCTAGAGGATTGCCCATCTAACACTATTCCTGGATTTACCGAGCGTCTTTGCACTTGGTTACCTACTTTGATAGAACATCGTTGCAGCTATGGCGAGCGCGGTGGTTTTATCAAACGTTTAGAGGAAGGCACATGGCCGGCTCACATTCTTGAGCATGTAACCCTTGAATTACAAAATTTAGCTGGTATGCCTGGTGGTTTTGGTAAAGCACGCGAAACCAACAAACGTGGCGTTTATAAAGTAGTGGTTCGCGCATGGCACGAAAAGATTACAGAAACTGCTTTGTATCACGCTCGTGATTTAGTCATGGCAGCGATTGAGAACAAACCATTCGACGTTCCTGCAGCGATTAAAGAAATCGAAGACATGGTCGATAGCTTGTACTTGGGACCAAGTACAGGTTGTATCGTTGATGCTGCCCGTGAAAAGAGAATTCCATCAATACGTTTGTCTGAAGGCAACTTGGTTCAACTTGGGTATGGCAATCAACAGCGCCGTATTTGGACAGCAGAGACTGATTTAACCAGCGCCATTGCCGAAGGCATCTCAAGAGATAAAGATTTAACCAAGTCTTTATTGGCATCTTGCGGCGTACCGGTACCTGAGGGTCGCATGGTAGAAAGCCCGAGCGACGCATGGGAAGCTGCGCAAGATATTGGCGGGCCGGTGGTGGTAAAGCCCTACGATGGCAACCATGCACGCGGCGTGTTTACCAACCTAAGCACACAAGAAGAAATTGAAAAAGCCTACGATGACGCCCTCAATGAAGGTAGCGGCGTGATGGTGGAGCGTTATATCCCCGGTAACGAACATCGCCTTTTAGTAGTTGGTAAAAAAGTGGTGGCAGCTGCCAAAGGTGAATCTGCATGGGCTATTGGTGATGGCAAGCGCACGATTCGTCAACTGATTGAAGAAGAGATCAATACAGACCCGCGTCGAGGTGATGCGGAGATATTGCCACTCAGCCCTGTGGTATTTGATACCAAATTAGAAATTGAATTATCAAGACAAAAATTAACGCTCGACTCAGTGCCTGCCGTAGGTCAGCAAGTATTGGTTCAGGGCTCTGGCAACATGGCTTTCGAAGTCACACACCTTGTTCACCCAGAAGTAGCCGCGCAAGCAGCACTCGCTGCTAGAGTGATTGGTTTAGATATTGCCGGTATTGATTTAGTGGCAGAAGATATTTCTAGACCTCTTGAAGAGCAAGGCGGCGCAATCGTTGAAGTAAATGCTGGCCCAGGCCTGATCATGCACTTAAAACCTGCGGTAGGTGAACCTCAACCAGTGGGTGCAGCAATCGTTGAGCACCTATTCCCCAATCACACAGATGGCCGAATTCCGATTGTGGGGGTAACGGGCTCACGTGGCAAAACCATGGTGGCACAACTCACCACTCACCTCATGCAACTCACTGGTATGAAAGTAGGTCTTGCTTGCAGCAAAGGTGCTTACTTCAACCAACGTTTACAAACACCTGGCAATTGCGCTAACTGGACTAGCGGCAATCGTATTTTGTTAAATCGCCAAGTAGAAGCTGCGGTGTTTGAAAATGATAGCCGCACAATTTTGAATGAAGGTCTCGCCTACGATCGTTGCGCAGTTGGCATTGTGACTAATCTCGATCCAACAGATACGGTACCAGAGTGCTCTATCACCGAACCAGAACAAATTTATAACGTGATGCGCACTCAAGTGGATGTAGTTCTACCTACAGGCGCAGCAGTTTTAAATGCTGACGATGAAGCTGTTGCAAAAATGGCAGAACTATCAGATGGCGAAGTAATTTTCTTCAGCAAATACGGTTTAAATGACATTACTCAAAGTCATCTTGCCAAAGGTGGTAGAGCGGTGTTTACTGAAAATGACACGATTGTTCTTGCTCAAGGGGCAGAACAAGATCGATTGATTCGTATTGCAAGCATTCCTCTTTTGCAATCAAGCAGCAAAGCAAATACATTAGAAAGCGTACTTGCTGCAGTCGCTGCAGTTTGGGCTTTAAATACACCCAAAGACATTATTGCAACAGGTCTACAAACATATAACTAGCCAAGACTATGGAACTAACACGTATCCGCGCACTAAGAGGCCCTAACTTATGGGGTAGACACACCGCTTTAGAAGCTTTGGTGAAGTGCGAAGAGAACGAGAAAATCATCACCAATATCTCCGGCTTTGAAACCAGATTACGCGAACGCTTTCCACAATTAGGTCCACTTAGATCTTACGGACAAAATGAAACAGTCTCTCTAGCGCATGCGCTAGAAGTTTGCTCAAGAGACTTGCAAGCTCAAGCAGGCTGCCCCGTTACATTCAGTCGCACCATGGCCACCCCTGATGATGGCGTGTATATCGTGGTGGTTGAGTACACCGAAGAAAAAGTTGGTCGCCTTGCTCTAGATTTAGCTTTAAAACTATGTCGCTCAGCATTAATTGATAACGGCTCACACTTAGATGAATACCTCAAGCAACTCAGAGAACTTGATGAAGATATTCGTTTAGGGCCAAGTACTGGTTCAATTGTGGATGCTGCGATTGCTAGAGGAATTCCTTACCGCCGCCTCACTGAAGGCAGCATGGTGCAACTTGGATGGGGTAGTAAGCAACGTCGCATCCAAGCAGCAGAGACAAGCGTTACAAGCGCGATTGCAGAATCGATTGCTCAAGATAAGCAACTCACCAAAAACCTCTTACATGCTGCTGGCGTTCCAGTGCCGTTAGGCAGTATCGTTACAACAGCCGATGAAGCGTGGCAGGCTTACCTAGAAATTAATGCGCCTGTTGCCATCAAACCACGTGACGGTAACCAGGGCAAAGGTGTTGCAGTCAATATCGACACCCGCGAGCAAATTGATATTGCATTTAAAGCAGCCTCAGCCATTTCATCAGAAGTGATTGTTGAACGCTATATGCCAGGACATGATCACCGCTTACTCATCATCGGTGGACAATTGGTTGCAGCAGCACGCCGCGAACCCCCATATGTAATTGGTAACAATAAAAACACCGTTCGTGAATTAGTTGAAGAGGTAAATAAAGATCCCCTTCGCGGCGACGGTCATGCCACCTCTCTGAGCAAGATTCGTATTGATGAAATCGCCATTGCAACACTCAAGAATCAAAATCTAACTCCTGATTCGGTGCCCCCAAAAGGTTTGCGCGTAACTCTGCGTAATAACGCCAACTTAAGTACTGGTGGAACAGCAACAGACGTAACAGATGATGTTCATCCTGATTTAGCAGCATCAGCGGTAGCTGCAGCACAAATGGTGGGTCTTGATATTTGTGGCGTGGATGTGGTTTGTGACAATGTTTATCGCCCCCTAGAGGAACAAGGCGGCGGCATTGTTGAAGTAAACGCTGCGCCAGGGTTGCGCATGCACTTGCACCCTTCTTACGGTAAAGGTCGCCCAGTGGGCGAAGCCATCATTTCTACAATGTTTGGCAAAAATGATGATGGTCGCATTCCTGTAGTAGCTGTTACAGGGACCAACGGTAAAACAACCACCGTAAAACTCATGAGCCATTTGTTTGAAAAAAATGGGCTTCGCGTGGGTCACACAGGAACTGATGGCGTTTACGTTAATGGTCGCCGAATTGATACGGGTGATTGCAGCGGTCCTAAGAGTGCTCGCAATGTCTTAATGCACCCTGATGTTGATGCAGCAGTTTTAGAAACAGCTCGTGGCGGCATCTTAAGAGAAGGTTTAGGCTTTGATCGTTGCCAAGTAGCGATTGTGACTAATTTGGGTGAAGGCGATCACCTTGGTATGAATTACATCAACACTGCAGCCGAACTAGCCGCAGTCAAACGCGTGATTGTGCAAAACGTTGCGCCAGGCGGCATGGCTGTATTAAATGCTGCCGATCCTATGGTCGCCAAGATGGCCAAGGTCTGCCCTGCTGAAGTTACCTACTTCGCCAAAGATATCAACCATCCGGTAATGGCTAAACACCGCGCTCAAGGTAAGCGCGTTGTATTTGTGGATGGCAAAAAGATTGTGGCCGTTGAAGGTAAAAAAGAATTCCACATTGATTTGCTACAAGTACCCATTACTGCGAATGGCACGATTGGCTTCCAAGTTGAAAATGTTTTAGGTGTTGTGGGTGCAGCGTGGGCGCTAAACATCAACTGGGACATTATTGCCGAAGGTCTCAGCTCATTTGTGAGCGATGCTCAAACAGTACCAGGTCGATTTAATTTATTCCAACACAATGGCGCCACCATCATCGCTGACTATGGTCACAATCCTGACGCCATTATTGCCCTATCAGAGACCATCATTAATATGCCGGCTAAGCGCCGCATGGTGGTCATTAGCGGAGCTGGCGATCGTCGCGACGAAGACTTACGCCGTCAGACTGAAATTTTGGGCCAGTACTTTGATCACGTGATTTTGTATGAAGATCAATGCCAACGCGGCAGGCCAGACGGTGAAGTGATTGGCATCATGCGCGAAGGTCTTAATAACTCGAAACAAGTGAAAAAAATTGAAGAGTTTCATGGTGAGTTTTTAGCCATCGACAAAGCCTTGGCACAAATCTCTGCTGAAGATATTTGCTTGATTCTGGTAGACCAAGTTGAAGAAGCTTTAGCTCATATTGCTACAAGCGTTAAATAGTTCGCGTTATTTACGCTTGCTTACTTTTTAAGTATTTTGCTTTTACTAGCTTAAGCACTTCAGCTGCTGCAATAAAACCAAAGGTAGCCGTCACCGTCACAGCCGAGCCATAACCAGAGCAAGCCAAACCACCCGTAGCAACACCCTGCCTTGGCTCATCAGAATAGATGGCGGTAATACCCAACTTCTTTTTAGGATCATTAGAGAAGCCGTGAAGCTTTCTAAGTGTGTAGCGTATTTTTGATAGCAATGGATCTTGCGTGGTTTTAGCCAAGTCTGTTGCAACAATTCGGCTGGGATCTAATTTACCGCCAGCACCACCGCAGACCACCAGAGGAATGCCATCCTTGCCACTTGTTTTATTTTTTTTGCAATAAGCGGCCAGTGCAATTTTCATCTTTACATCATCTGTGGCATCCAAAACCACAAACAAAGAATTATTCGCATTTTTTTGTAGGTGCTCGTCCAGATTCTCTGGACTTAAAAAATCATCAACTTCGTTAATTTTGATACTTGGATTGATTGCTAATATGCGCTCAGCCATGGCCTTTACCTTGGATTTACCAAAGTTCTCTTGGGTAGCGTGCAACTGACGGTTCACATTACTTTCTGCAATGTGGTCAAAATCCACCAAAGTGACCTCGCCCACAGCGCTTCTAGCAAGAGCCTCTAGAGCCCATGACCCAACCCCACCTAAACCGGCAACCAAGACGTGGGCGTGCTCAAAAGCCTCTAAGCCATCCTCGCCATATAAACGAGCAACCCCACCAAAACGTCTATTTTGATTCTTTTCCATACCCAAGACTATATACTTAGCCCATGACCAAGTTAGCTGATTTAAGAAAATCCTACATGAAAGGCAGCCTCTCTGAAGAGGATGTCCAAGCGAACCCGATTGACCAATTTAATATTTGGTTTGACCAAGCTCGTCATGCAGAATTACCTGAACCTAATGCCATGACAGTGGCATCTGTGGATGCTAATGGCAAACCAAGCGCTCGCGTTGTACTCATCAAAGAAGTCACGCAAGCTGGTTTTGTTTTTTTCACCAATTATGAAAGTCGTAAAGGTCAGGCTTTAACAGCCAACCCCCATGCAGCACTCTTATTCTTCTGGCCAGAGCTAGAAAGACAAGTTCGGGTAGAAGGTTCTGTTGAAAAACTCTCAGATCAAGAAAGCGATGATTACTTTCACTCTCGCCCACTAGACTCACGCATTGGAGCATGGGCATCACCACAGAGTCGCATCATCAAAGGTCGTACTGAATTAGTTACCAAAGCAGCTGAATACGCTCTTAAGTTTGCTTTAAATCCACCAAGACCACCTCATTGGGGTGGGTTTAGGGTCAAGCCAGAAGCACTAGAGTTCTGGCAAGGTCGCCCTTCTCGTTTACATGATCGTATTCAGTACATCAAAGACAACGATGCCTGGAAAATCCAGCGTTTAGCGCCTTAAAGAATTGTTCTAATTAGTTCAGTAGTGCAGCAAATTGCTTTCTGAATTTACTGACTTTAGGGCTCACCACAAAAGCACAATACCCCTGATCAGGATGATCATTGAAATAATTCTGGTGATATTCCTCTGCCTTGTAGTAAGTCGGCAAATCTGCCAACTCAGTCACAATTGGTTGATCAAAAATATTATCTTTAGTTAGTTGCCCGATTACTTCTTGGGCAATCATGCGCTGTTGAGAGTCATGCGCATAAATCACTGATCGATACTGAGAACCTATGTCGTTTCCCTGACGATTAAGCGTGGTTGGATCATGAATAGCAAAAAATACATCCAATATTGTTCGGTAACTAATGACACCCGCATCAAACTCAATTTGCACAACCTCAGCATGGCCTGTTTTGCCCGTACAAACTGAGTCATAGTCAGGATTTAAGGTCTGACCACCTGTATAGCCCGATTCAACATGAACGACTCCACGCACCTGTTGATAAACAGCCTCAAGGCACCAAAAGCAGCCACCACCTAAGGTCGCTTTTTGTAAATTAGATTCAGTCATAAAAATAATGCTAATGCTTTCCAGGTTTTCCTGCAGACCAGGCCCCTAAACCACCCTGCTCTAGCTCCAAATCTGGAATATGGTTAAACGCAATCCGCGGACCACCTCTTTCTAGAGCATGATGTGCGCCACCAAAATATAAGGTGTTCTTTCCATACCTCAAGTTCACGGCATCTAATACCTGATTCAATTCATGGCGATCATCGTCAAACATACCTAAAGTAATTCCGGCAGCATCTCTTAACTCACTAAGAACCACTCCCACTGCCATTGGCTGCACATGTCCATCGCGAGGGTAATTGGCCCAAACAGTTTCTAGGGCCCTTAATAAAATGCTGGTGTCATTGGTGGCAGCCAAAGAACAACCTTCGCCCCAACTGATATACGAGTGCTCTGAACGCTTAGATCCTCTCACAATCAACTTCACCCTTACGCCTAAGTATTCTGCAGCAAACCCATAATCCCTTAAACGAGCGGCTGCTCTTTGCAACAAACGATGCGCCACAGAAAATGCTCCCGTATAGTCGCGATACTCAGGCGGCAAAACATGTGAATGCGAGACCGATGATTTTTCAGTGGCCGGATCAGGCACCCACTCACCTCTTAAGCGCGCCCACATCCTCTCACCCTCAATACCACCCCATGCTTTTCTGAGCTTTAACTTGCTAGCCATGCAAAGTTTTTCTACAGAATCAATACCATTAGCTATCAAACGCTCGTTCATAGCATGCCCAATCCCATTGAGATCTCTCAAACTCAAACGAAAAAGCACTTGTGGCAAATCAAGTTTTTCAATAACTACTAAGCCATTGGGCTTTTGCATATTGCTAGCAGTTTTAGCTAAATAACGATTGGGCGCGATACCAATCGAACAACGCAAATAATCACCCACTTCAGAATATATTTTTTCCTTGATCTGTATGGCTAATCTTTCTGCGTTCGCCCGCAATCGATCGCTGCCCTTTAACTCACACCACATCTCATCAATGGATCGCACAGCAGTCACTGGCAGGCAAGACTCAATGACTTCATGCAAACGATGATGCAAGCGAATATATTCTTCTGGCCTTGCTTCGACAAACTGAATCTCTGGGCACAAACGCTTAGCATCTCTAACTCCCGTCCCAGTCTTGACCCCAAAACGCTTAGCCTCAACACTTGCTGCAATACAACAAGTACTGGGAGTCATGACGGCCACAATACCAATCGGTTGACCACGCAACTCCGGACGCATCTGCTGTTCAGCAGAGGCGAAATAAGAATTAAAGTCCACGTACAAAGCACGTAGATGTGAATTAGCTACCTGACTCATATACTGTATAAATATACAGTATTTTTAAGAGGTCTTTTAAATTTAAGAAAAATGCCAATCACCTTAGGTGACTGGCTTTATTTAGATGCTGGCGTAGATTTGGGCGGCCAACTTGTACTGCTCTGCCGCCTCTGCTGGTTCTTGCAAGGCTTCGTGTAACTTCGCCAAAGTCATATGAGCCTCTGCCTTCATGCCTGGTTTAGCTTTGGAGTCGCGCACCACACCTTGCAAACTGGATTTGGATTTACCCCATAGTTTTTGCGCCAAACATAACTTACCCAAAGCCAAAGATAAAGCTGGCTCACTTGGATACTTAGTCATCCAGGTTTCTAGTTTTTGGGCTAGAACCAAAGTCGTTGAACCTGCTGGCAAACACTCTGGATAAATACCCAATAGAACTTCATCCCATTGATCATCCAAAGACTCTTCAATTAACTCTCTGGCCAAATCTTGCTGACCTGTTGCCAACAAACCTTTAGCCATCACCAAAGCAACCCTAGATGCTTTGCGATCTGATTTAGGTAGGTTTTTCCAGATACGCAATAAAGCTTCGTGATCAGAAGATTTTTGCTGAACCAATTTAGCCACAGCTTCTTGTACTGTTTTTTGTGCCACGACCGGATGAATCGCCTCACGCTTACTCAAGGTGTGCGTTAAACGCAAAACCTCTTCCCAACGTTTTAATTGCTGATTAGCTCTTAAAGCAATACGCTGCACAAAGAGTTGACGCGACCCACCTTTTTGCAATTGATCAATGGTTGCTAAAGCACCATCTGCATCATTTGAATCCATTTGCATATCAGCCATGGCTACTAAACGGGCCTGCTGTTTATCGGCTGATTTAATTTTTGCCAACCACTCATCTCTAAGTGCAAATTTATTCAAGCGATGTGCAGATCTTGCTGCTAAGAGCGCTGCCGTTTCAGCCATCGCACTATTAGCACTAGCAGCTTCTGCCGCTTTTAAAGCTTTTGAAAAACGTCCGGCAAAAATATCCTCAATCGCTTCAGATAAATGCGCAACAGCACGAGCTTCACGTTGTTTGCGACGATAGGCTGCTGCTTGCTTGGGTAAATCCAAAATTGCGGCAAAGGTGCGCCAAGCAACAAGACCAGCCACAAAAATACCTAAAACAGCCGCAATAAAGAAATTAAGACTTGTGTCCACTCGATACGGCGGAAAATAAATCGTGATGTGACCACCATTGCTGCTCGCAAATAGCGCCACAACAACCGCTAATGCGAATAAGAAAGCTAACCAAAGTGCGCTACGCATTTTTATGGGCCCTTCTTAGCCACTACTGGCTTAGCAATATCAGCTTGTATATCAACTAGCATTTTTTGCACATTAACAACTGCTGTAGATTGAGCCTGAAAATGCTTGGTCAACAACTGTTGCGCTTGCGTTAAATCTTCTTTTGCCAATTGAGGCATATTCGATAACCAAGCCATGCGAGCACTCAAGATCGTTAAACGCAATTGTTGACGAACCAAGTCTTGGGCAGCTGGCGTTAAAGCAAGATCTTTAATATCCCCCACCACTTGTACACGCACCAACTGATCACCCATGCGCTGAATAGCTGAAAATACTTTATCCGTTAGAGATGGTGCTTTGGGAGAGGCACTAGGAGTTACCGCTTGAGTTGCAGGTAGCGCTGTCATAGGTAACTGATTGATTTGGTTTAACACCGCTGTCATTTTTGCCGCAACCGGTGCAATGACTTTCTCGGCCTCTAGATTACCTTTTAATGCAGCCTCTAAATCTGCTTCATGGGCCATCACAGTGGCCAATTTAGCCTCTAACTCAGCCACGCGACCATCCAACTGAGCTGGGCGATGATACAAACGAATCCCGCCTTCAAAACCCAACCAAAGAATACAAACGGCAATGGCAATCCATAATGCTTTCCATAAACCCTGACTTAGAGCATCAGATTTATCTTTTTTAGAATTACCTACTGGCGCATTGTTTAATTCAGCGGTCATTTAAGCCTCTTTTATTCACTTCAATTGTTGAATCCAACGTTGACTAGCTAAGACAAGTTGATTATCTCCAGCATTACAGCATTCTACTTTCTTAAAACCCAATTCTTTAGCAGTTTGTGCAATACGAGGATGAGAACAAATCATAGTAGCTAAATTTAACCACTCCTGCCCCCATGGCTGCATTTCCTTGAGTACATCAGTCATGTGTCGCATACCTTCAGAAGATGTCATCAAACAAGCTGTTTCTTCTGGTGCCACAGTTTTTAATAACTGCCAAACTGGAGCGTCTTTTGATAAGGGCACCCTGCGATAAGTTTCCAAATGATGAATCTGGGCACCCTCACGCAATAATTGCTCACTCAACCATGCGCGACCACCAGCACCTTTTAAAAATAAGATGTGCTGATTAGCCCAATGAACCGATGCCTTTTTAAGCTCAGCCCAAAGACCCTCAGAATCCCAATTTTCTGGCTCTTTGGGGTAATAAATTTGATAGCCATTCTCTACAGTAATACCGCGACGCTCCAAAGCTTCAACACTGCCACCACCCACCACAGCAATAGGGATCGTTGTTGGCCAATCAGCCTTTAACAAACGCATCGTGCATTCAATGGCGTTAGGGCTTACAAATACTGCCAAATGAATGTTGGGTAGCAACTCTTGCAAACGCTTAGCGTCTTCGGGACTTTCGTTAGGAACAATCGATAACAACGGCAACTGAATTTGTTTTAACTCAGGCAATTGCTGAGCTAGCAACTCCCCTAATCGCATTGATTGCCCCAAAGGGCGAGTTAAAACAATTTGAGCCATTGTGGTGTTTTGCTTATTCTCTTGGTGGCAATAAATCTTTGGCACCCTGAGCAATCAAATCATCAGCCACTTGCAAGCCCATGGCATCCGCCTCTTGCATACTGGCTAAGGATAATTTTTTCTCAGAACGGCAAATTTTTTGACCATCCGTACTGGCCACAAATGCTCTTAAGTACAAATTAGTCGCATCTTCCCAAGTTGCGTAAGCAGCCAAAGGCACATCGCAAGAACCACCCAAAGCTCTAGAAACGGCTCTTTCTGCACTGACTGCCATCGCCGATGGGGCATGGTTGAGTGGCGCTAAACAGGCCTGGATCTCAGGTCTACCGGCACGAATCTCAATACCTAAAGCACCTTGGCCAGCCGCTGGCAAACTATCTTCTGCAGCCAAGAGGCTACGAATACGGCTAGCCATACCCAAACGCTTAAGACCAGCCGCCGCCAAAATAATTGCGGCGTACTCACCTTTATCCAATTTACCCAAACGAGTGTCTAAATTGCCTCGTAAAGGCTGAATATTGAGGTGGGGATATCTTGACCTTAAAGAGGCTTCACGACGCAAACTAGCCGTCCCTACAACGGCTCCTGCAGGCAAATCAGCCAAAGAGCCATAGTCGTTTGAAACAAAGGCGTCTCTGGCATCCTCTCGCTCCATGATGCAGGCCAGCTCAAACCCCTCAGGTAGCTGCATTGGTACGTCTTTTAAAGAATGGACTGCCAAGTCGGCCCGCCCCTCTTCCAAAGCCACCTCAAGCTCCTTCACAAAAAGGCCCTTACCACCCACTTTAGAGAGGGTACGGTCCAAAATTTGGTCACCCCGGGTGGTCATCCCCAGAATACTCACATCGCACTCTGGATAGAGCTTTTTCAAGCAATCACGGACATATTCAGCCTGCCACATGGCCAAACGGCTCTCACGGGAGGCAATAACTAGTTTTTTAGGATAAGAAATTTGTGTCATAACCATAAGGATAAGGCCTTTGAGGCAATATACTTGTGTTTATGGCAGATTTAGACAAAAACAAGAACTCTTTAGACAACAAAGACCAAGCTTGGTCGGCTCGTTTTGCCGAGCCTGTAGCGGAACTCGTGCAACGATATACCGCTTCTGTTGATTTTGATAAACGCATGGCTTTGGTAGATATCCAAGGCTCTTTGGCTCATGCCGAGATGTTAGCTGCACAAAAAATTATCAGTGCAGACGACTTGGCTCAGATCCAAAAAGGCATGACTCAGATACGCTCTGAAATCGAAGCAGGTTCTTTTGTATGGGAACTCGCGCTTGAAGACGTGCACTTAAATATCGAAGCACGCCTGACTAAATTAGTTGGCGATGCAGGCAAACGTCTACACACCGGTCGTTCACGCAATGACCAAGTCGCCACTGATATCCGTTTGTGGTTACGCGGCGCGATTGATGACATACAAACAGAATTAACGTCATTGCGCTCCGGCCTATTAGGTCTAGCAGAAAAGCATGCTGAAACAATCATGCCTGGCTTTACTCATTTGCAAGTAGCTCAGCCGATTACTTTTGGTCATCATGTGATGGCTTATGCCGAAATGTTTGCACGTGATGCTGAGCGCTTGGCTGATTGCCGCAAGCGTGTGAATCGTTTACCTCTAGGTGCTGCCGCTCTTGCAGGAACTAGCTACCCAATTGATCGCGAACGTGTTGCCAAGACTCTTGGGTTTGAAGGCGTTTGCCAAAACTCATTAGACGCAGTCTCTGATCGCGACTTCGCTATCGAGTTCTGCGCTACTGCCTCACTAGTGATGACACATATCTCTCGCTTATCTGAAGAGTTGATTCTTTGGATGAGTCCACGTGTTGGCTTCATTGATTTACCAGACCGCTTCTGCACTGGTAGCTCAATCATGCCGCAAAAGAAGAACCCAGACGTTCCAGAATTAGCGCGTGGCAAAACAGGCCGCGTGAATGGCAATTTGATTTCTTTATTAACTTTGATGAAAGGCCAACCGTTGGCCTACAACAAAGATAACCAAGAAGATAAAGAGCCTTTATTTGATTCTGCAGATACGCTACGCGACACTTTACGCATTTTTGCTGACATGGTGCCTCACATCCAAGTGAAAGCTGATGTGATGCGCGCTGCTGCCCTTCAAGGTTTCGCGACAGCCACTGATCTTGCTGATTACTTGGTTAAAAAAGGTTTGCCTTTCCGTGATGCTCACGAAGCTGTTGCGCACGCGGTTAAAGCATGCTCTAACAAAGGTTGCGATTTAGCAGATTTATCCTTAGCTGATTTGCAAGCAGCTTGCGACCTTGGTGATAAAGCCAAATTAATTGGTGATGATGTTTTTGGCTTCCTAACACTCGAAGGTTCTGTGAATAGCCGCAATCACACAGGCGGCACAGCTCCCGAGCAAGTTAAGAAAGCAATTGCTACTTACCGCAAGAATCTTAAGTAAGCTAGCGAATATCTAGTCAAGGAAAGTTTAATTAACTATTTTTAGTTAATTGACGAATGAAAAAAGGCTCATTTAATGAGCCTTTTTTGTTTTTGTTGCCGGGTTAAAAACTATTAGTCTTTAACGCAGTCCACGTAGTACTCTTTGCGACCATCAAGATCACCCTTGACCAAACCATGTACATCAGTTTCAAAGCCAGGGAACTGCTCATTGAAGTCACGTGTGAATCGCAAGTAATCAACGATGCGTTTGTTAAAGCGCTCACCAGGAATTAACAAAGGAATACCTGGTGGGTATGGCGTTACTAACATAGCCGTTACGCGACCTTCTAGCTCATCAATTTGCACACGCTCAATGTCGCGATGCGCCATCTTTGCCCAAGCATCTGATGGCTTCATTGCTGGCACCATGTCAGACAAGTACATCTCTGTTGTCATGCGAGCCACATCGTACTTTTTGTATACCTGATGAATTTGTTGACACAAATCTTTTAGACCAATGCGCTCGTAGCGTGGGTGCTTAGTGACAAACTCAGGAAGAACGCGCCATAAAGGTTGGTTCTTGTCGTAGTCGTCTTTGAACTGTTGCAAAGTTGTTACCAAGGTATTCCAGCGCCCTTTGGTAATACCAATAGTGAACATGATGAAGAATGAATACAAGCCGGTCTTCTCAACAATCACGCCATGCTCGGCCAAGTACTTGGTCACAATACTAGCAGGGATACCTGTGTCAGCAAAGTCACCATCCATCTCTAAACCTGGGGTAATGACTGTCGCCTTAATTGGGTCCAACATATTGAAGCCATTGGCCAACTTACCAAAGTCGTGCCAACGCTCATCCGCTTGCAATACCCAATCTTCTCTTTCGCCAATACCTTCTTCAGCAAGATACTCTGGACCCCAAACCTTGAACCACCAATCAGCACCCCACTCTTCATCCACCTTGCGCATCGCACGACGGAAGTCTAAAGATTCAGCAATTGACTCATGCACCAATGCTGTACCACCAGGAGGCTCCATCATGGCTGCTGCCACGTCACAAGACGCAATAATCGCGTATTGCGGACTAGTTGATGTGTGCATCAAATAAGACTCATTAAAGCAATCGTTGTCTAATTTATTAGACTCAGAGTCTTGTACCAAGATCTGTGATGCTTGAGATAAACCAGCCAATAATTTATGTGTTGATTGAGTTGAGAACACCATACTCTCTTTAGAGCGTGGGCGATCTTTACCAATCGCATGCATGTTCTTGTAAAAGTCATGGAATGTTGCATGTGGCAACCAAGCTTCATCGAAGTGCAAGGTATCCACCTTGCCATCCAACATTTCTTTGATCATTTCTACGTTGTACAAAACACCGTCATATGTACTTTGAGTGATTGTCAAAACTCGTGGCTTGGCATTTTTATCAGTAATGAATGGATTGTTCTGAATTTTCTTCTGGATCGTTTTCCAGTCAAACTCTTCTTTAGGAATCGGGCCAATAATGCCGTAGTGATTGCGCGTTGGCATCAAGAACACAGGAATCGCTCCTGTCATCATGATGGCATGCAAAATTGACTTGTGGCAGTTGCGATCCACCAAAACGATATCGCCGGGAGCCACTGTTGAATGCCAAACAATTTTGTTTGATGTTGATGTGCCGTTTGTTACAAAGAATAAGTGATCAGCATTAAAAATACGTGCAGCATTACGCTCACTCGCTGCTACTGGACCAGTATGGTCTAACAACTGACCCAACTCATCCACAGCATTACAAACGTCAGCACGCAACATGTTCTCACCAAAGAACTGGTGGAACATTTGCCCCACTGGGCTCTTCAAGAAAGCCACACCACCAGAGTGACCTGGGCAGTGCCATGAGTAAGAACCATCTGAGGCGTAATGGGTTAATGCTTTAAAGAATGGTGGCGCCAATGAGTCTAGATAAACCTTGGCTTCACGAATGATGTGGCGCGCCACAAACTCTGGCGTGTCTTCATTCATGTGAATGAAGCCATGTAACTCACGCAAAACATCATTAGGAATATGGCGAGATGTTCTAGTCTCACCATACAAGAAGATTGGAATCTCTTCATTACGTTTACGTACTTCCACCACGAATGCACGCAAACCTTCTAGAGCCACATCAATTTCTTCTGCGGAACCAGACCCGAATTCTTCATCATCAATTGAGAGGATGAAACAAGATGCGCGAGCAGCTTGTTGGGCAAACGAAGTAAGGTCACCGTAACTGGTCAAACCAAGCACTTCCATACCCTCAGTTTCAATGGCTTCAGCCAGGGCGCGCGCACCCGAACCTGAGATGTTCTCAGTGCGGAAATCCTCGTCAATAATGACTACTGGAAAACGAAATTTCATGGTGACTCCCTACCTAGCTAAACCTCGTTATTTTGAGGGTCTTTTTCTTAAAAACGTGACTATATATATAAATACAAGATTTCGCTGAATTTATTTCAAGAAATGTTGCGTTAAACGAACTAATTTAATGATTCAATAAGGCGCCCAGATGAAAATCCAGTAAAAAAGCACCTATTTAGGTGCTTAAGCTTGGTCTAACACTAGATAAGGCTCTAGGCTATTTTGGCGATTTTTTAGGTCTTTGGTAGCGTTACGCCTACCTGACCCTGGTATTTACCGCCACGATCCTTGTAAGAAGTCTCGCAAATCTCGTCGCTCTCAAAGAATAGAACCTGGGCGCAACCTTCGCCGGCGTAAATTTTTGCTGGCAATGGTGTGGTGTTTGAGAACTCTAGCGTCACGTAACCTTCCCACTCAGGCTCAAAAGGAGTCACGTTCACAATGATGCCGCAACGAGCGTAGGTACTCTTACCTAAACATACCGTTAAGACGCTTCTTGGAATCTTGAAATACTCCACTGTTCTAGCTAAAGCAAAGGAGTTAGGTGGAATGATGCAAACATCGCCCTTGAAATCAACGAAAGATTTATCGTCAAAGTTCTTTGGGTCAACAATGGTGCTATTGATATTGGTAAAAATCTTGAACTCATCCGCACAACGAATGTCATAGCCATAACTCGATGTGCCATAACTAACAATTTTTTGACCATCAGGTGACTGGCGCACTTGGCCAGGCTCAAATGGGGAAATCATGTCGTGCTCTTCGCACATGCGGCGGATCCAGCGGTCAGATTTAATAGTCATAAGTTGTATTTTGACATATCTATTAAATGAGATCTATTTTTAAATAACCCTTAAAAAAGAACGCCCTTCGGCTTGAGGAGATAACTGGCCAATCACCGCAGCATCACCAAAATCTTCTTCTGCAAATATTTCTAAAACTTCACCGAGCACCGCTGGATCACATGCCACTAGTAAACCACCACTGGTTTGAGGATCTGTCAAAATTGCCTGATCAACTGGGGTCAAATCCGTTGATAATTCAATATCAGCACCATAACTTGCCCAGTTACGATTTGAGGCACCTGTAATAAATCCTTGCTGCGCCAAATCTCTGACCCCAGGCAATATTTTCAGATCAGCATAATTAATTTGCCCTTGGACATTAGAGCCTTTACAGATTTCTAATGCATGCCCTAACAAACCAAAGCCCGTGACATCAGTCATGGCATGCACACCTGTGATGGCCGCCAACTTTTTACCAGGCGTGTTGAGTTTGGTTGTGTTGGCGATCATTTGTTCGTAACCGCTTAGGTCTAATTTTTCCTTTTTAAGCGCGGCCGAATAAATACCCACACCCAAAGGTTTACCCAATACCAAAACATCTCCTGCTTTAGCTGTGGCATTTTTCTTAAGATTCTTCGGATCAATAATGCCAATCACGGCCAAACCATAGATGGGCTCAACAGAGTCAATTGAATGGCCCCCAGCCACAGGAATACCAGCTTTAGCACAGATCTCACGACCTCCATCCAAGATCTCAGCAATGTCTTCATGGGGCAATACATTGATAGGCATACCCACAATTGCTAATGCCATCAATGGCGTTCCACCCATCGCATAAATATCAGATATTGCATTCGTTGCTGCAATCTGTCCAAAGTGTCTTGGGTTATCAACAATCGGCATAAAGAAATCAGTCGTAGCAATTAATGCTTGATGATCATTAATTTGATAAACAGCAGCGTCATCAGCAGTCTCAGTGCCAACCAATAACTGTGATGGAACAGCAAACGGAATGGCAGTCTTTAATAGATTTGCCAAAACACCTGGAGCAATCTTGCAACCACAACCACCACCATGAGAAAGAGAGGTTAAACGTGGTTTATCTTGTTGATTTGCTGCAGACATATGATTCCTAAAAAGTTAATACAGTGGTGTTGTCTTGAGTGGCACGATCTAACATCGTGACCATGCCGATAATTTCCCCAACACCATCAATCAAATCGCTTAACTGTAAATTTCTATCGCGCATAGCAGTACTACACGGATAAAACTTCACACCAGTTCGCATGGCATCATCAATAAAATCCGACAAACGCCTATTCATTGGCGGGATTGCCTGATGACGACGCTCGTTATTTTTAACAAACATTTCAACACTAGCGCCAATCATGTGTACTTGAACATGAATATCAAGTGCAGCAGCAGTAGATGCCATTAAAAATGGAGTTGTGGCTAAGTCTGGCTTTTCCAGGCTAGCTTGCCAAAGTTGAATTATTAAATGTTTCACCAGCCCTCAATATTTCGTCATCAACCTAATATTTATTTAGAGTAAGTTGATGTTTATTTTAACTTTGGGACAGCTCTGGAGAAATTAATTTAAGTTTGTAGCGCTCTCAACTCATCAATTGTATTGACGTTAGCAAAAGCCGCCGCATCGTCAAATACAACATACGCAGTTTTCATCGACTGAAACCATTTATCAATTTTTCGACCGCCCCCACTTAGAAATGGGGTAAGAGTAGAAATAACCGTAGATTTCATCAAAGCAAAAACAGGATGGGTTTGAATGTCACCATCTTCAAGTGTGGCAGCGTAAACCAAATCTAAATCCTGAATAATTAATGCCTGAGATAGCTTGTCTACTAAATCCAAAGGGAATTTAGGCGAATCACATGGCACAGTCACCAGGTACGGGTGCTCACAATTTTCCAAACCAGCTTGGAAGCCTGCTAAAGGTCCAGCAAAATCTCCAATAACGTCAGGAATAACCGCAACACCCAAAGACTCATATGCTGCCAAATTTCTATTGGCATTTACTTTAACAATACCCACCTGAGGTTCGAGACGCAAAATGGTATGCATCACCATCGGCGCCCCCCTAAAAGGCTGCAATCCTTTATCTGTGCCGCCCATCCTTCTACCTTGACCACCAGATAGAACTAACCCAGAAATCAAATCATGCGGTATGGACATCACTAGTCTTTCCAATAAATCGATTAATGCCGCTGTAGATTAAATAATGTTGACCACTACACCGACCAAATAAAGTTAGATTTAATTTATTGGCCATCTCAAGACCCATTGCCGTTACACCCGATCTAGACAATAAAAAGGGAATGCCCATTTGAGCGCCCTTGATGACCATCTCCGATGTTAAACGCCCGGTTGTATAGAAAATTAAATCATCGCCAGGCTGATCTTCTAACCACATGAGTCCCGCGATTGAATCAACGGCATTATGTCGACCGACGTCCTCAACAAAATGCAATAACTCAGCATGATCACCACAGTTTTTGAAAACTGCACAGGCATGCACTGAGCCCGCTTGCTTATAAATTGAAGGTTTAGTTCTAATGTGATCTACAACTTCATATACAGCAAGCTGGTTGATTTGAGCAGTTTCAGAAAGATGTATCTTATCGATATCATCCAATAGGCCACCAAACACCGTACCCTGACCGCACCCGGTTGTAACCACTCTTCGGCTAGTCTTTTGCTCAACATCAACGGTATTGCATTTTGTTTTTACCGCAGCAGACTCAGTCTCCCAGTCCACCTGAATACTCTCAATCACATCCACCGAGGAAACCAAGCGCTGGTTGCGTAAATAACCCAAGACCAACGCTTCAGGAGCACCACCCATGGTCATGAGAGTAACCAGCTCTTTTTTATCAAGGTAAATTGTTAGAGGCCGCTCACCAGGTATATGACCAATTTTTTTTCGCCCCTGCTCATCCATGACTTCAACCTCATGGATGAGTGGAGCAACTGCGTTAGTTAATTTGACCAATGGATGTGTGCCTAAAAAGAAATATGTAGCTAAGCCAGCTTAGCTACATATTAGTTCTTTGCCAATAATTAATTGGTCGCTGGTGGGACAAACGGACCTGGATTGGTGCATGCCCCAGGAGCTGCTGTACCTGCTTTTTTGTATTTGTTGGCAACCTCATTCTGTGCCAAACATAACTTGTAAGCACCCACCTTATCACCATGAGCAGTCTTCGCTTTTGCCAAATCAGCTGCGGCAGCTTGCTCAGGAGTTGGCGTTGGCAACTTTGCCATCACGAAACCAGAAGTTAATAAAGTAACGAGTAATAGTGAAATCTTTTTCATATCTGTTTCTTCCTTAGCTCTAGGTTCTTATAGTTTTCCAGACTTAACATCGTTATACCAAAGTTCATGATGCTCTTTACCCCAAGCCTCATCAACATAACCTGTTTTCATACCCTGTAAAGCACCCTCCATGCCAATTGAGCCAACATACATATGACCCATTGCCATGACCGTCATCAATATTGCCGCAACACCATGAATGATGTTGGCAAGTTGCATCGTGCCACGCCAGTACTCCATATTAGGGACGATCATATCTAGAACCCAACCAGATCCAGATACAACCATGCCAAGGATAGTCACACCAGCCCAAAACCAGATCTTTTCTCCAGCATTGAATCTGTGCGAAGGAACATGTTTACCAGATAGCAAACCACCAAAAGTGGCAAGCCAATGTAAATCATCTTTACTTGGCAAGTTATCCTTAACAAAGATAACAAAGAACAAAAGTATGCTTGCGGTAAATAGTGGCCCTGTGAAGTTATGAATATTCTTCATAACCAGCAAAAGAGCACCATATGCTGTACCGCCCATGATTGGCAATAAGAAATGTTTGCCAAAAAGAATCAGTAAGCCAGAGATTGCTAAGGCAATGAAGCTAAAAGCCATCAACCAATGTGAAAAGCGCTCTAAACCGCTAAAGCGTTTCATCAACCGGCCAGTCATCGGCTCATGAAGCTTAATTTTTCCTTTAACAACAAATACAGTCAAAATTAATCCAGCCATGATCACTATCAGCCAACCGCCCCACACTGTAATTACACCATTGCGGATTAAACGCCATTGCTGACCAGATTTTTGGATTAATACGCCTGCCTCTTTGTTAGGGATACTCACATAGTGAGCTTGATCAGAGTTAGCACTCTTCCAAATCGGTTGATTGTTAGCTGGTTGACTCTCTGCTTTTTCACGCTGAGCCTGAGCATCCTTATTCACCTCAAGAATGTTAACTGACTCAATTGGCTGCTTTGCCGCAGGAGCGGCTCCTTGAGCAAAAACAGCCGTTGCCGCTAATGAAAGCAGTAGGCTAGCGAGTAAGTTTTTTATTGTAATTCTCATACTGTCTCCTAAATTACTCTATCAACTTACTTAGATTTCACATAATCATCTTGGCCAAGACTACGAGTCTTTAATTGCTTTTCCCAACTCGCAGGATCGCCCGATGTCCAACCCTTAACCACGTAATTATTATCAGCAGCCACATGTGATTTTTCATCACCTTTCTTCGCCGCAACAACACCCTGAGGCTTCTCAGAGCATGCAGCTAACGTGAAAGACGTTGCAACCAGAGCAATTAATGAGATTTTTTTCATCATGATTTATTTCCTGATGGTTGTTGTGGTTTACCGTAAGCTGTACCCCAACCAAACACGTTAGCTCCAGCTGCCTTGCCGTTTGATTGACGTTTAACAACACGGTTACGGAAAATATCTGCAACCACGTCACCATCACCACCAATCAATGCTTTTGTAGAGCACATCTCTGCACACGCAGGCAATTTACCTTCAGCTAAACGGTTGCGACCATATTTCTCAAACTCAGCCTGCGTACCATTTTTCTCTGGACCACCTGCACAGAACGTGCATTTATCCATCTTGCCACGTAGGCCAAATGTTCCTGTACCTGGGAATTGAGGTGCGCCAAAAGGACATGCATATGAACAATAGCCACAACCAATGCAAATATCTTTGTCGTGTAGTACAACACCCTCATCCGTCCTGTAGAAACAATCAACTGGACAAACCGCCATACATGGCGCATCTGAACAATGCATACAGGCAACCGAGATTGACTTTTCAGCACCGATTTGACCATCATTAATCGTCACCACTCGACGGCGATTAACACCCCAAGGCACTTCATGCTCATTCTTACACGCTGTAACGCAACCGTTACACTCAATACAGCGCTCTGAATCGCAGATAAATTTCATTCTTGCCATCATCGTCTCCTAAATTCAGTCTCTATTAAGCGAACTTTTCAATCTGACAAATTGTTGTCTTTGTCTCTTGCATCATCGTCACACTGTCGTAACCGTAGGTAGTTGCCGTGTTGACAGCCTCACCACGTACGATTGGCGCAGCACCCTTAGGATAGGCATCAAGCATGTCTTTACCCTGCCACCATCCAGAGAAGTGGAATGGTATGAATGCGGTATCCGGTCCCACACGCTCCGTCACCAAAGCTTTCACTTTGATCTTGGCGCCCGTTGGAGATTTAACCCAAACGTACTCACCATTTCTGATGCCACGTTTATTGGCTGCTGCAGGATTAATTTCAACAAAGTTGTCTTGTTGTAACTCTGCCAACCATGGGTTTGAACGTGTTTCCTCACCACCACCCTCGTACTCCACCAAACGACCTGAAGTAAGGATGATTGGGAACTTCTCATACAACTTATCTTCAATGTTCTTTTGTTGAACAGACTTGTAGAGGGTTGGTAAGCGCCAGAAAGCCTTCTTGTCATCATGAGTTGGATATTTGGCAACCAAATCTGGACGTGTACCGTATAGTGGCTCACGATGTTGAGGCACTGGATCAGGGAAGTTCCAAACCACAGCACGAGCCTTAGCGTTACCAAATGGATGACAGCCGTGGTTTTTCATAATCACACGAATCAAACCACCAGAAACGTCAGTCTTCCAGTTTTTACCTTCAGCTGCCTTTTGCTCAGCTTCAGTTAACTCACCCCACCAGCCTAACTTCTTAACTAAGACATGATCAAACTCTGGATATCCAGTTGTGATGTCAGCACCCTTAGAGTGTGAACCATTCTCAGCAAGTAGATTTTTGCCATCTTTATCTACACCAAAGTTGGCGCGGAAGTTACCACCACCATCCATCACATGCTTGCTGGTGTCATAAAGATTTGGGCTACCAGGATGCTTCATCTCAGGGGTGCCATAACAAGGCCATGGCAAACCAAAGTAATCACCAGTCGTGTCGTACCCTGTCACTGGATCCTTACCACCCTTAGATTTCAAAGTCTTCACATCAAACACATGCATCATGCGCATATGTGCTTTTAAGCGCTCTGGAGAGTGTCCTGAATAACCAATTGTCCAAACTGACTTATTGATTTCACGCAAAATAGATTCAACTTCAGGCTCTTTCCAATCCTTACCAGCAAACTTGCTCTTAAGCATCTTGTAGTTCTTTGATAACTCATTACCAAAGCCTAACTTGTCAGCCATTGCTTGCATGATCACGTGGTCTGGCACTGATTCCCATAATGGATCAATCACTTTCTCACGCCACTGAATAGATCGATTAGATGCGGTTGCTGAACCACTGGTCTCAAATTGAGTAGCTGCTGGTAACAAATAAACAGCACGATCTTTATTAACTTGAGCACCTTCAACTTGCATCGCAGCCATCGCCGCTGTAGCGCTTGGGTATGGATCAACCACAACCAATAACTCCAACTTGTCCATGGCTTTTTTCATGTCTAAACCACGAGTCTGAGAGTTTGGCGCATGACCCCAGAAGAACACGCCCTTCACGTTACTATCTTGGTCAATTAGTTCATTCTTTTCTAATACTGCGTCCACCCAGCGAGAAACAGTTGTACCTGATTTCTCCATCATGTTTGGCGCATACTGAGCTTTGATCCACTCATAATCAACACCCCAAACACCTGCGAAGTGTTTCCATGATCCAGCTGCTAAGCCGTAGTAGCCTGGCAATGAATCTGGGTTAGGGCCTACGTCTGTAGCGCCCTGTACGTTATCGTGTCCGCGGAAAATATTAGTACCGCCACCGCTCTTGCCTACGTTACCTAACGCTAACTGCAAGATACATGAGGCACGCACCATCGCATTACCAATGGTGTGCTGCGTTTGACCCATACACCAAACAATCGTGCCTGGACGATTTTCATGAAGCGTCTTGGCAACTTTGTACATCTCAGCCTCAGGCACTCCGCAGGCTTCTTCAACTTTAGCTGGAGTCCACTTTTCAAGCACATCTTTCTTAACATCCTCCATGCCGTAAACACGGTCATTAATGTACTTCTTGTCTTCCCAGCCATTTTTGAAGATGTGATACAAAACACCAAACAAGAATGGAATGTCTGTACCAGAGCGGATCCGCACATACTGATCTGCTTTCGCTGCTGTGCGCGTATAACGTGGATCAACCACAATCATCTTGCAACCAGCTTCTTTGGCATGCAACATGTGCAACAATGATACTGGGTGGGCTTCAGCAGCATTTGAACCAATATAGATTGCAGCTTTTGAATTCTGCATATCGTTGTAGCTGTTGGTCATCGCACCATAACCCCAGGTATTCGCAACGCCGGCAACAGTTGTTGAGTGGCAAATACGTGCTTGGTGGTCTGTGTTGTTAGTACCAAAGAAAGAAACAAACTTGCGTAATAGATAAGCTTGCTCGTTGTTGTATTTTGATGAACCAATAAAGAATAAAGAATCAGGGCCAGATTTTTTCTTGAGGCTCTTCATCTTTGCGGTAATTTCATCAAGAGCAGTATCCCAACTGATTCTTTCGTACTTGCCATTAACCAGTTTCATCGGATACTTCAAGCGGAACTCACCATGGCCGTGCTCACGAATTGCAGCACCCTTCGCACAGTGCGCACCAAGATTGATCGGTGAATCAAACACAGGTTCTTGACGAGTCCATACACCGTTTTCAACTACAGCATCGATAGCACAACCAACTGAACAGTGTGTACATACTGTGCGCTTCACTTCAATCTTACCTTTGCCATCAAGCTTAGCGCCTGGAGTCGCTTTTGCTTTTTGCACTAAGGTTAATTGTGACGCCGCCAAACCAACCCCCACACCAACGCCAGAGCGTTTTAAGAATGTACGGCGATCCATCATAGGTATCGCTGATTGGAGGCTACGCGCTAAGCTACCCACCATTTGTGAAGTGTGACGAGAGGCAGCAACAACTTGCTGTGATGATTTACGAATCAGACTCATGGCTAGACCCTTTAGAAATCAAGAGAAATAAAAAAACGCTCGTTAATTAAAAAATTAAACGAGCGTAGTTTTGTAATACTTGCGGATGTGATCGGAAACTTTGTAACCCTTGTTGTCTTCGATCATGCTAGATGCTTGCTCAGCAATCGCAGTCCCAAGAGGTGTTTGAGAAACTACAGCGACTGCACCAGCAGTGACCCCCGCTGAAACAAAGAATTTTCTGCGCGACTCTTTGTGATTTTTTTCACTCATGTCTATCTCCTTTAATTCTTAACAATCTATTACTAAGTTATAAAAGTAATACTTGCATTTATGAATTAACTATAAACCTATATGAAATTCTTTGCACAAGACAAACACAAATTTTGATAAGGACTTTCCCTAGTGCTACTCCACCATGTCCATGCCATAGCTCTCTACTTCAAAAAAAGCTCTGGCTAATGACCCTACTGCCTTGTAGTGATTAGCGCTCGGATGATTTTCTATTGCATCGCACAAATCAACTAGCCATGAGCGCATGTGCTCATCAAAGAATTTCTTTTGCTGAGTTAAGTTAGCAATTGATAAGTCATCACCCGCAATCAAATAACGCATCACCTCACACAGTGAAGCAATGTGATCTTCACTCTCGGTAATATTTTCAGCAGCCTCAAGCCCAAGCTCTTGCAGAGCATCGCGCAATCTCACCAAGGGCTTCTCATTTAAAAACCCAGTCTGGTAATAAGATCCATAAAGAAAAACTTCTGGTTTACCAATACCAATGAATAACTCTTGATATTCATTGGCCCACTCTTGCGCATTAGATGCTGACGAAACCTTGACTAGTTGATCCCAAGCTTGGGTTAAGGCAGCGTTGTCCGGCGCATCAGCCCCAGAACCATATGCAGCAGAAGCAGCAATACGATGTAATAAATCATCATCAGGAGCTTTATAAAAGAGTTGCGCTAGCAAACCATAAAGATCAGCTCTTGCCACATCCTCTTCTAAGCCCTCAGAACTTAGCTCAGTAACTTCTTTATCAAGATTTTTATCCATGCTTTTTATCAGACCACATCGTTATCATTTGGTTTATTCATCATATCGACAACACGACAATCACTGCACATTTTTAGGCGCTCCATAGCCTCCCCTGAGAAAGCAGCATGCAGTGACAACTTTCCAAGCATTAACTCAACCATTTTTAGAGTGCCAAAAGGTTTCCCACAACTAATGCAATGGAATGGCTTCGTCTCATTCAGAACTACTGCCTTCTTTCTTATTTCAGTGATCTGCAACCGCGGTGATAGTGTCAATGCATTTTCTGGGCAAGTATCAACACACAAACCACACTGCACACAGTTACGCTCAATAAAAGATAGTTGAGGCGCTTCTGGATTGTCACGTAATGCACTCTCGGGGCAAGCGCCAACACAAGACATACACAAGGTACAAGCGTCTTGGTTAACCAACACACCACCAATAGGAGAACTAGCGGGCAAGGCCAGTGGTTGTTCTGCGGTAACTTTCTTGGTTGCGTGAAGCATTAAGTGCTCAAGTGCCGCCTCAAGTGTTTCTCGTTTTTCATTAGCAAATGCAAAAGTTGCTAATGGACATAGAGACTCTCTGGCCGATAAAAATCCAAGCGCCTTCTGTAAGGCGGGCGCATCCTCTGCCTGCAATAAAGTAATGGCATCTTTTGCATAACCCAACCCATCTAGGATAGATTGCGCAATTTCTACTTGCTTCATTAACGCTTGTTGATATTCAGGAGCTTCCTCACCAGTTAACAAGATCACTACCTGAGCAAAACCATGCGCCAAACTACCCAACCATAAATCAATACCTGTAGAGGCGCTGTGATGCAAACCGAATGGAATAACGTGAGAAGGCAAACCTTTGTACTGGTTAGATTTGGTTGCGGCCAAACGCCCTAAGTTATGAACTAATTCTTGCCCACCAGAATTACTGTGCAATAACAAGGTGGGAGCCATTTTTGCGCCCGCCGCCTTATAGGCTTTCGACATCGCTTTAATCTGCTGCCCTTGGTATGGAACACTTGGGTAGTTGTAGCGCATTGCACCTGAAGGACAAACTGTGGAGCAAGCTCCGCAGCCCATACAAAGATTTGGATTAACTTTAACAATACCCTTGCCATCTCTAAATTGAGATTCAATTGCAGCAGTTGAGCAAACATCAATACATGCTGAACAACCTATTTGCCCATTACGTCCATGTGCGCAATTTTTTTCGTTGTAAGAAAAGAACTTTGGCTTTTCAAACTCACCCACCATCCCCATCAACTCAGATGCTGCAATTGCCTGATCAATTGGATCTCCTTTAGGCGCAAAATAACCCTGAGGAGGCTGACTCATTTTTAAAATAGGGTCTTTTGATAAATCAAAAATTAAATCCCATGACTCAGTGCGACTGGTGTCAACTCGGTCAAAGTTTATTGCCCCAATTGATGAGCAAGCTTTGACGCATGCGCGATGGCTTTTACACTTGGTAAGATCAATTTGATAGCTCAAATCAATTGCACTCTCTGGGCAAGCATCTACACAAGCACCACAACGCGTACATAATTCCAGGTCAATAGGATTCTCTTGCAGCCACTCAACCTGAAATGAACCCAAATAACCTTTTAAATTTTTTACTGTGCCGCTATATACCGGAAAGTCTCTTTCTTGAGGTAGCACGCCACCCTCAGTACAAAGCACGCCTACACTTAAATTTTTTGATAAACGTTTAGCCCACTCTATAGCAGCATCGCCTGGTCCAACAATCAATACCCGACCACCACTCTGATAACTGACTGTATTAACAGGATCAGGATCAGGAAGCGAAGCCTTAGCTAATAAAGCAGCTATCTTGGGCATTGCACTCTTTACCTCTGCAGACCAACCGCCTGTTTCACGGATATTTACAAATTTGATTGGCGCAACCAAAGGCTTTTCTTGTTCTGATGCCACTTCTTCGAATAATCGCTTTTCTTGTGTGCAAGCCAAGATAATCTCATCAGATCCTTGGCTAGCCCCAATAAATGCGCCAATTTCTTGACGACACAAAGCGTTACTAAGAGATAGGTCCTTAGCCTCTAAGCCCAAGCCTTTTGCTATTTGGGAAATATCTAAGGGCATGGTCTGATTACAACTACAAACGAGCGTTTTTTTTGTCATCCTCTACCTTTAGCCATTTAAATGGCATTTATTGGCTTTTATGTTTATTAACCTGCTTTATCAGCAGGCTTAGCTTGGTTCGTATTTGTTACTTCTTGCGAGTTGTTCAATTCTAGTGATTTTGCCGAATCAATGCTGTTTATGTCACTAGGGGTTTCATCAGGTAACGCGTTTTGCGTTTGCTGCTCTTGATTATTCCCCTGCACATCACGATCGAAATTTGTCTGGTTATTTTTTTCTTCTTCTGACGTCTTGAATAAACCAAGTAATTGAGATTGATTCAATTGCTTAAGCATCTCTAAAGGAATGGGGTCTGGCTTGGAGTAATCATCAATGTAAATATCCAAGCCATCCATGATGTTGTAGTGAGGATCAGAGAAAAGCTTTTGCATAGCTGCTTGCTGAACAGCAGGATCTATGCCCGGTTTAACGTAAGCCGAATAATCTGAGTCTTTGGTTAATTTGAGAACATCCTCTAAAGTTGGGAGCGCCTCTTTAGGTGTTTCATCCGTTGAAGAAACACCATCGCCGTTTATTTTTGGCAACGAAGAAACTTCTGCCTGCTCAGAAATGGTTGACGAACTTACGTTCAGCTGCTTTTTTAAATCTGAGGATTCGTCAGTTTCGATTCCAGCCTTGCGCTTAGACCAACGATTTAGAAATCCTGCCATTAGCTAGCCTCGTCTTTGGGGCGATAAGCACCTTTGAAAGAAACAGGACGAGCACGTTTTTTGGGCTCAGGCTTGTAATGCTCGGTCACAAAATCAGATAACCATGCTGATGTTTCTGGATCCAAGGGGACATTTTCAACAGTCTCACCACCGTCTAACAATCGCCCAGCTTCGTAATAACTAACACTTAAGAAATGAGGAACTGCAAGTGGATCCTGGCCATTGGGATGATCTTCCATCCGCCACATCACAAACCATGCTGGCCTGGTAGAAGTTGCATTAAGGTAATACCCCTCTGCTTCATCCTTAAAGAGCTCCAGTTCAAATCCGGTATAAAGCCAACGCTCACCTGATTCATCTTGCCGCATGCATATAGCGGGACGATTGGCGATAGTAAAGTCGGGAGACTTGTGTGAAAACTGCCCCACATCAAACACCACCTCATCTAAAACCCACCGATGTGATTGCCAAGGGTTATCAATCAACTCCTTACGCATCACAACGGCAAGCTGTAGCTTCATAAGCTTAGGTGTTTTGAACCACAATACTAGGGAACTTGCTGGTCATATCTTTGGACATTTCAGCAACTTGTATGGCTATCTTGCGTGCAATTGCCTTATAAATACCGCTTATAGCACCATCAGGATCCGCAACCACTGTAGGGCGACCGGCATCCGCTTGTTCGCGAATAGATAAGTTCAATGGCAAGCTACCCAAGAATGTTGTTTCGTACTCATCACACATTTTTTGACCGCCACCTTCGCCAAAAATATGTTCCTGATGGTTACAGTTAGGACACACGTAGATGCTCATGTTTTCAACAATGCCCAAAATTGGAATACCCACCTTCTCAAACATTTTTAGACCCTTGCGAGCATCCAACAATGCGATATCTTGGGGAGTGGTAACAATCACCGCACCCGTGACAGGCACTTTTTGAGACAAAGTTAACTGAATATCACCAGTTCCTGGTGGCATATCCACAACCAAGTAATCTAAATCTCGCCAATTAGTTTGACGCAATAACTGTTCTAAAGCAGATGTCACCATGGGGCCACGCCATACCATTGGATTGTCTGGGTCAATCAAAAAGCCGATTGAGCTAGCCTGCAAACCATGCCCCTCCATAGGTTCGATGGTGTTTTCTGCAATAGATTCAGGACGACCAGTAATCCCCAACATCATTGGCTGGCTTGGACCGTAAATATCTGCGTCCAAAATACCCACTGTGGCACCTTCGGCTGCCAAGGCCAAAGCCAAGTTCACCGCAGTAGTCGATTTACCAACACCACCCTTGCCGCTTGATACGGCAATGATATTTTTAACGTTTGGCAATAACTTCACACCACGCTGCACAGCATGAGCCACGATATTCATAGTGACATTGGCGCTGACATTCTTAACGCCTGGTAATTCTCTTAGAGCGCCAATAACCAACTTACGAATAAGGTCAATTTGGCTCTTAGCTGGGTAGGTTAAGGCCACATCTAGGGTCACATCACCATCTTCAACTTTGATGTTTTTGGCGAACTTTGAGCTAATCAAATCTTTGCCAGTATTAGGATCTATAACGCTTTTAAGCGCATTTTGTATATTTTCTACTGTTACAGACACACCCATCTCCTAGAGGTTTTTTTACTTTTTCAGCTCTCAACTATATCCGCAGACTAAAATCCATGTCTATGCGTCGAATTTTAGTTACTTCTGCCCTTCCTTACGCCAATGGCCAAATACATATTGGTCACTTGGTTGAATACATCCAAACTGACATTTGGGTCCGCTTCCAGAGAATGCGCGGACACGAAGTTCATTACGTTGGAGCTGATGATACGCATGGTACCCCAATCATGCTTCGCGCTGAAAAGGAAGGTCTTACTCCTAAAGAACTGATTGCCAACGTTTGGAAAGAGCATAAGAGAGATTTTGATAATTTCTTGGTGTCTTTCGATAACTATTACTCAACAGATAGTGATGAGAACAAACAACTATCTGAACAGATTTACATTAAGCTCCGTGATGCTGGCTTAATTGAGAAACGCGCGATTGAGCAAGCCTATGATCCGGTGAAAGAAATGTTCTTGCCAGATCGCTTCATCAAAGGCGAATGCCCTAAATGTGGCGCAAAAGATCAATATGGCGACTCATGCGAGAAATGCGGGGCCACTTACGCGCCAACAGATTTAAAAAATCCTTTTTCTGTTGTGAGTGGCGCCACTCCAATACGTAAAGTATCTGATCACTATTTCTTTAAATTGTCAGACCCTCGCTGCGAGTCTTTCTTAAGAGAGTGGACACAAGTTAAAACACCGTTGCAAGCCGAAGCTCGCAATAAGATGAAAGAATGGGTTGGCGAACCTGGTGAAAGTAAGTTGGGCGATTGGGATATCTCCCGCGACGCTCCTTATTTTGGTTTTGAGATTCCAGACGCCCCCGGTAAATATTTTTATGTATGGCTAGACGCGCCAATTGGTTACTACGCGAGCTTTTTAAATCTTTGCCAACAAAAAGGTCTGAACTTTGAAGAGTGGGTTAGACCAGATACCACGACTGAGCAATACCACTTCATTGGTAAAGATATTTTGTACTTCCACACATTATTCTGGCCAGCTACTTTGCAATTCTCTGGCTACCGCACACCCACCAATGTGTTTGCTCACGGCTTCTTAACAGTTGACGGCGAGAAGATGAGTAAATCACGTGGCACGTTTATTACTGCCCATAGCGTGATTGAGTGCGGCCTTAACCCAGAATGGTTGCGCTATTACTTCGCTGCCAAATTAAATGCCAGCATGGAAGACCTAGATTTAAATCTACAAGACTTCACTGCTCGCGTTAATAGCGACCTATTGGGTAAATACATCAATATTGCTAGCCGCAGTGCTGGTTTCTTAGTCAAACGCTTCGGTGGCATTGTTGATGACAGCGCAATGAGCCATCCACTTCTTCAGCAATTAGCAGATGCTAAAGATGAAATTGCTGATTTATATGAGACTCGTGAGTTTGCTAAAGCATTACGTCGCGTGATGGAATTGGCTGATGCAGTTAATGGCTTTGTTGATAGCAATAAGCCATGGGAAATCGCCAAGGATCCAAGTAAAGAGCAAGAGCTACAAACTATTTGCAGCATTACTTTAGAAGCATTCAGAAGATTAAGCTTGTACTTAAAGCCTGTTGTACCTAATGTGGCCGCTGGCGTTGAAAAGTTCTTCAATATTGCTCCAATGACTTGGGACGACATCAATCAACCCTTGTCTTCTAAGCAGGCCATCAATCCTTATCAACATTTGATGACACGTGTTGATCCTGCCATGATTGATCAACTGATAGCGGCTAATCAACAATGATGAATTTGATGCGTTTTCGACCAAAAATCGTTGACGCCATCAAAGGCTACGATAGCCACACTTTTATCAAAGACTTAAGTAGCGGTATTACTGTTGGGGTAATTGCCTTACCCCTTGCCATTGCCTTTGCAATTGCATCAGGACTTAAACCAGAAGCGGGTTTAATTTCTGCGGTGATTGGCGGCTTTTTAATTTCCGCATTTGGTGGCAGCAAAGTACAAATTGGCGGCCCTGCTGGCGCCTTTGTGGTGATTGTGTATGCCATCGTTGAGCGATATGGTGTTGCTAACTTAATACTTTCAACATTCTTAGCTGGCATGTTGTTAGTCACCATGGGGCTATTTAAAGTCGGTAACTTAATTCGTTTTATACCTGTTGCGATCATCATTGGTTTTACAAGTGGCATTGCGGTATTGATTGGCTTGTCGCAAATCAGAGATGCCTTTGGTTTGCAAATCGATAAACTGCCATCTGATTTCTTCTCACAAATTAATGCATTTGTTAGATATGCAGATACAGCCAGCTTGGCTGCCAGCCTCACATGTTTAGGTACTTTGGCATTAATTATTCTTTGGCCAAAAATTACTACTCTATTGGGTCGTCTCTGGAAACCCATCACCTTAGTACCAGGCATCATCATTGCCTTGATTGCTGTAACAATCATTACTGACTTCTTAGATTTACCTGTCGAGACAATTGGTAGTCGTTTTGGTGAAATACCCAATAGCATCCCAACACCCAAAGTTCCTGCCCTAGACTGGGAAACTGCTAAACAGTTATTTGCGCCCACATTAACAATTGCTTTATTGGGTGCAATTGAGTCTTTGTTGTGCGCTCGCGTTGCTGATAATTTGAGTGACGATAAACACAATCCCAATCAAGAACTAATTGGTCAAGGCATTGCCAACATTGTTGTGCCGTTCTTTGGTGGATTACCTGTCACAGGAACCATTGCTAGAACTGCCACAAATGCCAAAGCGGGTGCGAAGACTCCAGTCTCCGGCCTAATCCACGCCGCCGTGATTCTGTTAATTATGTTGATGGCTGCTCCACTAGCCAGCCACATCCCAATGGCTTGCTTAGCGGGTATCTTGCTTTACATATCTTGGAATATGTTTGATGTTGACGAGTTCAAACGTTTGAAGCAGTTCAATATCACTTATAAATTTATTTTGTTAGGCACTTTTTTCCTAACGATTATTTTTGATTTAACAGTAGCCGTTCAAGTAGGCCTGGTTTTAGCCTGCATCTTTTTTATCTACAGAATTTCATCACTGACTCAAATCGAGGAACTAGAGTTACCTGAAGATTTTCATAGTGATGATGATTTGGCACTACCGGATGAATTCGATCTAAGAGATAGCGTCAAAGCCTATGGAATTTATGGCTCACTGTTCTTTGGAGCGATCGATAAAGTTGAAGATTTAATTGATGCGTCCAATCCTAATCACAAAGTACCTAAAGTGATGATTTTGGAAATGCATCAACTCATCAATATTGATACAAGCGGCATCGATGCACTAAAAGCGCTCAATAAGTCTCTTAAAAAGCTAGGTAGCACGCTGATTGTGTGTGCCGCTAATGCTCAACCAGCATCACTCATGGCACGTAGTGGCTTTATTGATGAGATTGGGGATGAGAACTGCCTAAATGACCTTCCAAGCGCCTTTTTACAGGCCAAAAAAGTGGCCGCAGACGCTTGTAAGCTAAATGTAGGAAGCTAGGCTCCTTAAGTCGCTACAATTAAGACACTATGGCTCATTACAAATCAAATATCACCCTCTTTTTGGAAGAGCTGAAGGCTCAAAAACCTCAGCTAGAACAGGCTCAGCAGGAAGGTCGCGCCCTTTTATGGGATAAAGCCCCAACCACCCCTGACGAACAAAAACGCAACCAAATGGCTCGCGTTAAGCAAAAAGCTTACGTTTATCAATGAGTGATTTGCTAACCGCTGTTCCGGAAGTCACGGATGGCATGTCTGAGTCGTTTGCCAGGTTATATGGCGAGCCGTTGTTTCAGCTCCCCACAGATCTGTACATTCCACCAGATGCCCTAGAGGTTTTCCTAGAGGCCTTTGAAGGTCCTCTAGACCTTTTGCTATACCTGATCCGCAAACAAAACTTTAACGTTTTGGATATTCCGATGGCGGAAGTAACCAAGCAGTACCTTGGTTATATTGAACAAATTCGTCAAACCAACTTAGAGCTTGCCGCTGAATACTTGCTCATGGCTGCAATGCTGATTGAAATCAAATCACGCATGCTCTTGCCAATGAAGAAAGCTGACAGCGACGAGGAAGTCGAAGATCCACGTGCCGAACTAGTTAGACGCTTACTTGAATACGAGCGCATGAAACTAGCTGCCCAAGAACTCGACAAAATGCCAGTCTTAGGTCGTGACTTTTACAAAGCAAATGGTCATGTTGATACCACTGTTGCAGTAACTTGGCCAGACATTAATCCATTAGATATTCAAGCAGCTTGGAGAGATGTTCTCTATCGCGCCAAGTTAAATCAACATCACACGATCACTCGTGAGCAGTTATCTGTGCGCGACTTCATGACGCGCATCTTGCGTCGCTTACAAGGTGAGCGTTTTATTGAATTTACAGACTTGTTCGAAGAGGCTATTGCCACAGGCAAAGGTGCACCGATGGTGGTGGTGAACTTTATCGCGATGCTTGAACTTTCTAGAGAGTCTCTGATTGAAATCACTCAAGCTGAGCCATACGCACCGATTTATGTGCGCCTTGCTTACTCGCCAAACTAATTTAGCCAATTAATCTTAGAAAAAGAATAATCAATGAAGATTATTAGCAATATTCAAGACTTGCGCGATCAATTACGTGGCCAAAATCGTGCAGTATTTGTGCCAACAATGGGTAATTTGCATGAAGGTCACTTATCTTTAATGCGCTTAGCGCGCCAACATGGTGACCCCGTAATTGCTAGTATTTTTGTGAACCGTTTGCAATTTGGTCCTAATGAGGATTTTGATAAATATCCTCGTACTTTTGAAGCCGACGTTGAGAAACTAGAAAAAGAAGGGGTGTATGTTTTATTTGCCCCTACAGAAAAAGATTTATACCCAGAGCCACAAGAGTACCGTGTAGAACCACCACAAAACTTAGGCAAAATCCTCGAAGGTGAATTCCGCCCAGGATTTTTCCAAGGCGTTTGTACTGTTGTTTTAAAACTGTTTTCTTGTGTTCAACCGAAGGTAGCAGTGTTTGGCAAGAAGGATTACCAACAATTGATGGTGATTCGTCAGATGTGTCGCCAATTAGCCCTGCCCGTAGACATTGTTCCAGCTGAGACTGTGCGTGCTGAAGATGGCTTGGCTCTATCTTCTAGAAACGGTTATTTATCAGTAGAAGAACGTGCCGAAGCAGTTCAACTGATACAAACACTAAAAGAAATTCAAGATAAGGTGTTGCAAGGCAAACTGACTGCAGCAGATATTTCTAAGATTGAGCAAGAAGCTTGTGCAAAGTTGAGCTCTAGAGGTTGGCTACCTGATTACATTTCTGTGCGTAAACGTAAAGATTTGTTAAGTGCTAACGATGTAGAACTGTCAGCCAATGAGCAGTTAGTTGTTCTAGCAGCTGCCAAATTGGGCAAAACTCGCTTAATCGATAACCTAGAGATTTAAACCTCATGAGCTTTCAACGCTACCAAACAGCATTGAACGCTAAATCATTAGTACTCGCACTATTCGCTAGCTTTGGCATTATTGCTAGCTCAATCAGCTTCGCGCAAAACAAGCAAGCACTCCATCCTCAACGCATCATTACCGTAGCTCCACATTTAAGCGAAGTGGTTGAGGCTGCTGGAGGAGCTAATCGCCTCATCAGTGTGAGCGCGTATAGTAACTTTCCAGAATCAGTCAAAAAATTACCGATTACCAGTGATGCAAGATCTATTGATTTAGAGAAGATGAAATCACTTCGCCCAGACCTCATCATTTACTGGCGCGGCGGCACACCAGAGAGTCAAATCGAATCAATCAAAAAAACTTTTACATCGATTCAGGTGGTATCCGTTGAACCCAAAAAACTGACTGATATTGCTAGCGATATTGAAATGATTGGCAAACTACTGGGCACAGAGACTATTGCCAAAAAGAATGCTGACACGTTCAAAGCTCAAATTACTGAACTAAAGAATCAATACCAAAATAAAAGCAAAAGAAAAGTAAGGGTGTTTTACCAAGTATGGGCTCAACCACTCATGACCCTCAACCAAGATCATTTGATTGCTGACATTATTAACATTTGTGGTGGCGAGCAATTATTTGCCAAAGAAAAACTTTTGGTAGCCACAGTTAGTCGTGAAGCTGTCGTAAAAGCAAATCCAGAAATTATTTTTACTGCAGTTGATACTCAGCAAATGAAAACAGATTGGTCAATGTGGTCTTCAATCCCACAATTGGCTGCAACACAAAAGAAAGCCTTTATCGATATCGATGGCGATATGATCAGTAGACCATCAACTCGCATCATGCAAGGGGCTAAAAAGATTTGCTCAGAAATCGATAAGATTCGCTAGATCTAGTGCTAGCGTTTTAAATTATTTAAGCAGGTATGTAGATTATTTGACCTAAGGCCGTTGTGGCTTCGGCGATTGGGTGGCCTAGAGATTTTTGCAAATTAACAGGGTTGACCACCTCTGCAACAGAGCCAGCCAAATAAGAGCCATCCTCAATAAGCAGTAATGCGTGAGTAAAGCCACGGCCAATTAGAGAAATTTCATGCAAGCTAGCAATAACTGTTTGCTGGCAAGTCTGACTTCTTTCCGTGAGAGTATTTAATAAAGAAACTTGATGCCCCACATCTAGATGAGAGGTAGGCTCATCCAGAATTAAGGCCTTGGTGTTTTGTGCAAAACAAGCGGCTATAGCCACCCTTTGACGCTCACCACCTGACAATGTCTGCCACTGACTATTTGCTAAATAATCAACATCACATGTTTTTAGAGCTTGTATTGCCAACTGATAACTAGTTGATTCTGTTTCGCTCCATGGCCATTGTGCTGCCAGAACAATATCAATCGCTCTCAAGCCAACTCCAGCTATTGGCGATTGCTCGGCATAGGCTCTTACTTTTGCAAGGTTCTCTGGTGTGTAAGTGGCAATGGCTTGGTTTTGCCATAAAACTTCACCCGAACTAGTTGGCTGTATGCCTGCGATGATTTTTAATAGCGTTGATTTACCAGCACCATTGCGCCCAATCAAACACCATCTCTCACCTTGCCTCACTTGCCAATTTAAGTTGTCAATCAAGGTTCGACCTGGAACCTGAACATTTAAGTTCTTGGTTTCCAATACAACTGGCAAATCTTGGTTAGCGTCATTAGTCATCATGAATTCCACTGCCTAAAACGAGAGAGGATCCACAAGAAACTTGGCACACCAATCAAAGCGGTAATCACGCCAACAGGCAACTGGGATGGCGCAATCACGGTTCTTGCAAACATGTCTGACAAGACTAAGAAGGTTCCACCTAATAAGGCTGAAGCAGGCAACAAGAATCGCTGATCTGGGCCATGCTGTTTCACAATCAGAGCGCGCAGAATATGAGGTACTAGTAAACCAACAAAACCAATTGAACCAGCTATCGAGACTGCAGCTGCAGCTGATAAAGCAGACAAAAGAACCATGACCCACTGAATGTAAGAAACATCTATGCCCAATGTGATGGCTTTATCCGTTCCTAACTGCAATATATGAATTTTTGGCGATAGTCGCCAAACAATGATGAGCACCGATAACCATACGCCCAAGATGGCTCCAACTGACTCTAAACTCATCACAAAATCTAGATCACCCATGAGCCAATGAATCATGCCCGGCATAGCCACATTCGATGCAAAAGCAATCATGAGAGTCGTGATAGCTCCACAACCTGTTGCAACCATGACGCCTGCCAATAAGAGTCTTGATGGATGAGCAGAAAAACCACCGACCAAAACCCACAAAACAATCATCACTGTAACGGCACCCAGCCACGCACCACCTGCAACCCAAATAGTTCCTGCACCACCCAACATGAGTACCGCTAGCGCCCCTACTGAGGCACCACCTGAAACACCTAAAACTGATGGCTCAGCCAAAGGATTGCGAGTCAAAACTTGTAAGAGACTTCCAGACATTGCCAATAAGCCACCAACCGCAAAGGCGGCCAGAACCCTAGGTAAACGCAACTGGTAAATGATGGCAGCATCTGCATCAGAGACACTGCCAATGAATAAAGCTAAAACCACCGATGCCAGCGAGAGAATCGCTAGCAAGATGAGAGTGGCGGTTTTAGATGTGAGCATTATTTAAAGGTATAACGTGTACTCAAGAATATAGCTCTTGGATCTGCAGGATAGTAGTAATAACTATATCCATTACTTCCTGGTGCAGTTTGAACAAACCCATAACCCCCATAATTTGAATGGCGTTTATCAAAGATGTTTTTTATGTTTACTGATGACTCCCAAGAACCATATTTATAAACAGCACTTAAATCAAGCGTCGTAAATGATGGCATCTTGTTTAGAGCATTATCCTCATCCCCCTCATATCTTTGCTTGCCAACATAATTTAAATAACTTGTGTAAGAAAGATTAGGTGTTGGCTTATATGAAACCCCCAAAGATGACGTGATTGTAGGCACCAACCCAATATCCCTTCCGTCAAATGAGCCGGCTTGATATTTAGCTTTTTGCAAATTAATTCTTGGAGTAATTAGCCACCCTGACGATGGAGCTAATTGAGTCACAGCAATCACACCATATCTACGAATATCAGCAGAATTTATATTTTCACCACTTGCGTGATCATATCTAATCTCATTAGCGCTATCCATTTGATATATGGTTAAACCAAATTTCTGGTGATTAGAAAAAAACCACTCTCCACCCAACTCAATTGTTTTATTTTTTTGCGGAGCAAGTATTCCTGAAAATACTCTATAAGCCGTATAGTTAGGTGCCGGCCCATACCCCATCGCCCAATACTCATCAATATTTGCAAACCTATATGAATTATTTAGCCTTGCATAAATCTTATTTAATTTTGATTGCCCATATTTATAGTTAAGAGCTAGATCAGTTGCATTAGCTGACTGTTCTTTCACTGCATTGTTTTGACCAGTGCTGCTTTTATAATCATAAGCAATAGCATCTTGCGTTTGTCTTCTATATCCACCTAGCAAATCTAGACTCTGACTCAGAGGAAGACGGTGCGTTAAATAATATGATCTATTCGTTACATTCGCCTTTTGAACATTGCCGGTATTAGTTACGAATGAACCCATCGATTCAGAATAATCAAAACCTAGGACCGAGTCTCCATAACCATCCCAAGATCTCTTAATACGTGGATTTAAATCAAACCCCCACTTATCATACGTCGTTGTTTTATCGGTTAGATTTGGCGTGTACTGGGTGGCGCCAGAATCCTTGTATGTGAAATCAATCTCAAATCTATCATTGCTACTAACTGCTTTCGTTAAGCCCAAAGTAGCACTAGTTCCATTAACAACATTTTTATCGCCAATATTATTAAATTTGACGGCCTTTGGGTTGCCCTGACCGACTTGACCTAAAACACCACCTGGTGTTCCATATGATTGAGTACTAAATAAACCATCAAAAAATATTTTGTCAGACTGTCCCAAATAATGTATGACACCAACTTTTGCTACACCCTGACTTGCCTGTGAGTTATCCCGCCAACCATCACTATTGGATGCGGAAAAATCAAAGTTAAATTTTGTATTCTGAACTAGCTTTGAATAACTTCCAGAAGTAATTGCCGTTCCAAAACTACCGGCTTTAACAGTCACAGATTTACTTTGCTCAGCATCCGAACGTGTAATGATATTAATAACCCCACCGACTGCTTTGTCACCATACTGAACACTACCACCGCCATTCAGAATCTCGATTCTATCGATAGATTCCATTGGGATTGATTCCCAGCGCACTGATCCACTATCGACAGGATTTAACCGTTGGCCATTAAGTAGTATTAGGGTGTTGTCTTTAGCACTTGCACCAAATCCACGCATATCAATTGTTGCACCGACGCCTAATTGGCCCCCATTGAGATTTCTGACATTGATATTTCCAATTTGCTGGAGAACATCCGGAATACTTGTAAAGCCACCGTCTTTAATTTGCTGCCTTGAAATGATATCGACTAGGGCGGGAATCTCGGATTGCAACTCTGCAAACCGACTAGCCGAAATAACAACTGGATTAAATTCTGAGCTGGTTTGTGCCTGAGTTGAGGCGATTGTGGCAAAAGTAGCGGCGCAGGCGAGCGCAACCTTGGTTGGTTTGGTAAACATAGGATTAACTTTCAAAAACTATGGCCTCTGGCTTGTTCCCCCGCAAGCACGGGACCTTCATCACTAAGCAACGTCCCCGTAGCTAGGTGAACCATTCCAGGCCGGTATCCGGGCTTATGAAACTAACTCAATGACCTTCCCAGCCTAAGCCAGTGGTATTCGATTGAGCCGGCACTTGCGTGCGTTCACTTACCGTTGCGGGGGCAGCACAGGTTATCCTTCAATCTATTGATTAAAAAACCCCTGTTTCCCGTTTAACTTTGATAAATTGCTATCTATCAAGAGCACCTAAGAACGCGTGTAGTATATACAATATGCCTATGTCAGAACTTACAAACAACTCTTATAGCCGTTTGCAAGACAGCCTAGAACGCCTAGAAGGTAAAACCAAGGCTTTGCTAGATGCTGTGGCGCAATCCCATAAAGAACGCTTGGCGTTAGAAACCAAGATTGAGGATGCCCAAGCGCGTATCCAAAATATCTTAAATAAGCTACCAAGCCAAAGCGATAGTGGTCAACTAGACCTTTTAGCCTCTGCACATAAGGATGAGCAATGAGCCAACATCGTATTGAACTCACCCTAGCTGGCCAAAAGTTTGCTTTTGCCACCACTCCAGAACATGAAGCTAGCTTGCGAGCAGCTGCTGCAATAGTTGATGAACAACTAGAAGCAGCCCTATCTGCTGGCAACCGCAGCATTGAGCGCGCCGCCATCATGACAGCTATCAAATTGGCTGGTGATTTGCAGGCCGCCAAAATGAATCTCAGCAACACAGAAAACCCTGGTGCATCTCTAGATCAGATTAGTACTTTGCAAAGCAAAGTTGATCAGATCGAAGCATCAGTTGATTCTGCGCTGAAAATGCTTTCCCTACCTGGTGCGCCAAGGCCAATAGTTCCTTGAACCGATGCGCAAGCATCTGGCGTGGGCCATATAGTGTGGGCGCGAGCGTCTCGTTGCTCATAGGGTATTGCTTCTGGCAATATTCTCCCTGAAAGACTTGATGCACCCGAAACATTATTGCCATGCCGCCTTGAACCTACTGGGTTCAGGATGACGGCCTAGCGGCTATGGTGGGGAATCTAATACGATTAACAAGGAGACAGCAATGCTAAAAAAATCAATCTTAAGAATGGGTTTCATTGCAATAATCGGTTTGGCAGGCAGCGGCGCTTATGCTGCAGATGTTAATAATGGCAAAACATTGCACCAATCAAAATGCTATCAATGCCATGCTGAAAAATCAGGCCTAGGTAATGGCGACATCATTTACACAAGATCTGATCGTAAGGTCAAAGATGCTAATCGCCTTAAATCAATGGTGAGCATGTGCAATACACAGTTACGTCTTGATCTTTTCCCTGAAGATGAGGCTGATCTGGTTGCCTACCTCAATCAACAATTTTATAAATTTAAATAAATAGGTCCCACAACTAACACATGACACTTTTACAGGTTGGGGCATTAGCAGTACTGGGTAGTTTCACTGGATTTGCTGCAGGTTTATTGGGTATTGGCGGGGGCATGATCATGGTGCCCTTCCTAACTTTTTTGTTCACAATGTATGGCTTTCCAGCTGAGGTGGTGGTGCACGTTGCGATTGCCACATCAATGGCAACGATTCTATTTACATCTTTATCATCAGTCAGAGCACACCACAAACGTGGTGCGGTACGCTGGGATATTGTGATGACATTAGTTCCTGGTATTTTGATTGGTGGCCTACTTGGTGGCGGCAAGTTATTTGCCATGCTAAAGACTGCGTGGCTATCACTCATCTTTGCTTCATTTGTGGGTTTTTCTGCCTACCAAATGCTCATGAATAAAAAACCAAAACCTAGTCGCACATTACCTGGCAAGGTAGGCATGTTTGGCGCAGGTAGTTTTATTGGGTTTTTATCTAGCTTAGTGGGTGCCGGTGGCGGATTTGTTTCTGTGCCATTTATGACTTGGTGCAATATCACCATGCATAACGCAGTTGCCACTTCAGCAGCTCTGGGGTTTCCGATTGCACTAGCCAGTGCGATTGGTTACATCATCAGTGGTTATGGCAACCCTAACCTACCTGTAGGCTCTCTAGGCTATGTTTACTTACCTGCTCTTGCATCAATAGCAGTAGCCAGTGTTTTAACTGCGCCACTTGGCGCCAAAGTTGCACACCAACTGAATGTCGCTCAACTCAAACGAGTGTTTGCTTTGGTTCTTTTCTGTTTAGCAGCTTATATGCTTAATAAAGGGCTTATTAGTTTTGGTCTTTATTAAGATCTTACAAAAAATCACGTGATGGAAAAAGTCATATCAACGCTCCAGTTCTAACAAGCAGAATCTATCTCTGATTCAACATAAGAGAACTCAGAAACTGCGTTGCTCTTTTTGCAGCCTCATCGTAACTTGGCTTGTAATACAAGGTGTCAATTTCTGCAAACTGAGTTTTTAATACTGCTTCCCTAGTGGCAAGTTGATTGATAAAAATTTCTGCATTCTTTCTTAGGAACTTTGCCACCTTTATTAATGCTTCTGGTTCTTTTTCAATAACCAGTGACAAATCAAATAGATCACGCGCTGTTACCCGATCGCCACGATGCCATAACTTTTTTGCCACTATCTCAGCAGCAGTCTCTACCCTAATATGCCGCCCATCAATATTCCATATTTCAAATGGCGCTTCAGTTAGATTTGGAGATGCAACAAAATCAATCTCTCCCTCCGAACGAATTAACTTAACGTAGGAGCTCTGATCTTCGACGTAGTCTGTGCTAACCATTGCTGCAACATCACTTAGCCGTGGCGTTACAAAACCTAAATACTGTGGGTCTGGGACAAAGATATCAATGTCTTTACTCATTCGATGCTGATATCGAAACATCAATACCGTACCACCACCCAAAGTCCAAAATGGGTTAGATGTGCCATGATTTTTAATATCCTCAATGATGGAAAGTGCATGAGGCAATAAATCCTTCCAAACCCCATCAGGAAGATCACGTTCAACAATATTAATCATTAGTTAAGCCCAAGCCATTCTTGGCGAGTGCATCTCATGCGCCCAACGATTAATATTCTTCCATATAACCTTAGGAGTCACGTGATTAATCTGTGCAGCCTCTTCAACTGCAGCCACAATTATTTCTAGTGGCGCTTCGTCTAATAATGTTGCAACATGAGGGTAAATACTCTTAGGCAACTCTCCATACGCCAACGAATGAGATAAATCACTACTTTGCAACTTTGTCTTATAACTAACACTGGCTGTCTTACTAGCCATATCCAAGCCATGATGCTTTTTGCTGTGCTCTTGAGTGATCACATCCAGTCCTAGCAAAGATAACAACGATAGCAATTTGGCGGCGCCCAAATCATTCAAGCTACCCCTCTCCAGATGATGAATAGTAGACCTTGAAAGGCCGCAAAGCTTTGCCAACCGCTCTTGGGTTAAACCCAGATCAGCACGCCGCTGCCCAACCTTGAGACCAATTTCACGTAAGTTCATAATCTGCAATATAACACAAATTGTGTAATATATTACACATTATTTAATTAGGGTTATAGTCGCTCAAAAAATAAAAAAGCGCCAGATGCACAGCATGAGGCGCTCTTAATCTTCAAACTAATCTAGTATTTTTACCTATACCTCTTACTTGTACTAATAATTAAGAGTACGTTTGGCGCAGAATATTTTTCTGAACCTTACCCATGGTATTTCTGGGGAGCTCAGGAACAACAATCAAGCGCTTAGGCACTTTAAAGTTTGCAATCTTGCCTTTTAACTCGGCAATCATGCTCTCTGGATTGAGCTTGGCGCCGGGTTTTGCAACCACCACAGCAACCACCGCTTCACCAAAGTCTGGATGTGGCACACCGATCACAGCACTCTCATCAACACCTGGCATGTCATCAATAAAGCTTTCAATTTCTTTTGGATATACGTTGTAACCACCAGAAATAATCAAATCTTTACTTCTTCCAACAATGCATAAGTAGTTGTTTGGCACCTTTCCGGCACTTGTCTCCCCACCCCAGCGTCCAACATCACCAGTTTTAAACCAACCATCCTTGGTGAACTCTTCTTTGGTCTTTTCTGGCATGCGCCAGTAACCTTTAAATACATTCGGTCCTTTAACCTCAACGTTACCAATCTCATTCACGCCACAAGATTGACCATCGTCTTTAGTAACTCGTACTTGAGTTCCCGGCAAAGGTAAGCCTACAGAGCCGCCTACTCGTGCACCTTCATATGGATTGGACACCAACATGACTGTCTCACTCATCCCATAACGCTCAAGAATGGTGTGCCCCGTTCTCTCTTTGAAGAGATTAAATGTTTCAGTGAGCAATGGCGCTGATCCAGAAATGAATAAACGCATATTTCTGACAGTTTTCTTAGTGAACTCTTTATCTAACAGTAAGCGCACATAGAAAGTTGGCACACCCATCATGACTGTAGAGCGAGGCATGTGTTTAATTAGCTCTTTGGTATCTAAACGCGGCAACCAAATCATCTTGCTGCCGTTTAGCAATGCGCCATGAGAAGCAACAAATAGACCATGCACATGGAAAATTGGTAGTGCGTGCAACAACACATCTCCCTTTTTCCAACCCCAGAACTTTTGCAATACCTTGGCATTACTTCCCAAGTTCTTATGAGTGAGCATGGCTCCTTTGCTACGACCAGTAGTTCCTGAGGTGTAGAGGATGGCAGCTAAATCATCATCAGACTTTTTAACTGTTTTGAACTGATCAGATAACTTACCTGCTTTTTCCAATAACGTACCCGATCTGTCGTCACCCAATGTGTACACATGCTTAGTGCCGCATTTTTTTGCCACATCAGACACCCAGGATTGATTCTTGGGGCTACACACCACAACCGCTGGCTCTGCATTACCCAAGAAATACTCGATCTCAGCAGCTTGGTATGCCGTGTTAAGTGGCAAGTAAACCAAGCCTGCTTTTAAAGTTGCCAAATATAAGAAAAGTGCCTCAGGTGACTTTTCAACTTGAACAGCCACACGCGAGCCTTGTGGCAACTTTAAGCCAGCCAATAAGTTAGCCATCTTAGATGTGGCTTTTTCTAGATCATCCCAACTGTAGTACAAACCATCATGCGTCTCAATCGCGCACGATGATTTGTCTTTGGGAAACCCCTTTTCTAAAAGTTCATATAGGTTCATGGTTAGTCCATTTTTGCGCCTGAGGCTTTGGCTACATCAGCCCAACGCTTAATCTCCGCGGTCACAAACTTACCGTAAGCCTCACCTGTCAAGTTAGGTGTTTCTGAACCGTTGTTTAACCATGCATTCTTAAGCTCAGGGCTATTTAGTGCTTTTGTCACTTCAGCAGTCATCTTATCGACCACTTCTTTAGGTGTGCCCTTAGGCGCCCAAAGACCATACCAAGTACTTACAACATAACCAGGTACACCCGCCTCTGCTGCAGTTGGCACATCAGGAAATGCTGGGGAGCGCTTAGTTGCCGCAACCGCTAAAGCTTTGATCTTTCCAGCCTTGATGTGCTGTGATGATGAACCTAAACCATCGAACATCATTTCTACTTGACCAGCAATCAAATCAGACAAGGCAGGACCTGCGCCACGATATGGAATGTGCGTGATGAATGTTTTAGTTTGCATCTTGAATAACTCACCAGCAAGGTGATGTGAGCTGCCATTACCTGCGCTACCGTAATTGAGTTTGGCAGGATTTTTCTTCGCATACTCAATCAAACCCTTCAAATCAGTAACAGGTATTTTTTGAGCATTGATCACAACCACTTGTGGGGGTGTTGCCAACAACATGACTGGAATAAAACTTTTCTCAATGTCATAGTCCAATTTTTGATACATCGTTGGGGCAATCGCATGATGTGCACCACCCATAAAGAAGGTGTAGCCATCTGGTGCGGCCTTTGCTGCAATACCTGCTCCTAAAGTGCCACCGGCACCACCACGGTTATCAATCACAATTTGCTTACCCATTTGTTTGGTTAAATGGGCAGACAAAGGTCTTGCGAACGCATCTGTACCACCACCCGCAGGAAATGGAACAACGATGGTGATTGGTTTGCTTGGCCAATTAGGGTCAGCTACCGCCAATCCCGAACCACCTATCAAACTTACAACTGCTGCTACTGCACTTAGTGCCTTTACTACATTTACTGGTTTTTTCATGGTTGTCTCCTCGTACTCCAGTTAAATTTCATTGTCCAAACTACTTAAATTAATTGAGAAACTGCTCTTGAATAAATAACTTCGCCATTCACAAAACGCTCGTGGTTATCTTCCACCTTATCCAAATCATATAAATAGTTCACCATCAAACCTGCTGACTGTTTAATACCTTTTTTAGATAAGTCAGCAGACCAATTGATTCTGTGTAATTTCGCACCATTACCTAAGTGAAACTTAGCCACTGAATTTCCACCACGCTTCGGTGAATAATGCATGAGATAAATTGAGCAAAGTGCTAGTAAAGCTTCTTTTTCCTTGGCGCTGGCGCGCTCTGGATGCCAGCCATCTTGCAAACGATCATTCCAAGATTTATCTTTTAAGTTAAACAACTTAATTGCCTCTTGGTATCTCTCAATGACTGCGGGCTTTAATTGGTCTACTGGTAAATCAGCCCCGCCATGCAACCAGTCAATAAATCCAGGTATGGGAGATAAGGTACAGAATGTTTTCAAGCTCGGAAATTCTTTTTTCAGACTATCAGCAACACGCTTAATCAAAAAATTACCCATCGATACGCCACGTAAACCAGGCTGACAGTTACTGATGGAATAGAAAATAGCGCATTTGTATTGATTCGGTTCCACTGGTGCAGATTTTTTATCCACCAATGGTGCTATTGATTCTGGAATGTCTGGCAAAAGTGCTACTTCAACAAAAATCAAAGGTTCATCTTGTAGCTGTGGGTGAAAGAATGCAAAGCACCTGCGATCAGGTTGTAAGCGACGACGCAAGTCATCCCAACCGTCAATCTCATGCACCGCTTCATGCTGAATAATTTTTTCTAATATGTGCGCAGGAGATTTCCAGTCAACCTGATGCATTTTTAAAAAACCTGGATTAAACCAAGAGTTCAATAGATGCTGCATATCGGCATCAACTGCTTTGAGCTCAGGTTTTTTAGGCAAGAGTTTGAGTAACTGCTGACGCATGTTAATAATCATGTGCGTACCACCAGGGGCACGATTTAAGCGACGCAAAAGTTCTTGTCTTGGCGCTTCTGATACTTTCATTAACCAGACGAGATTGTCAGCAGTTGGAACGTCGGCATAAATTTGTGCAGCACTCAATACATCTGCAGCACTAGGATTGAATTTTTCAGCCAAGTAATGAAAGTACTGTGCTTTTTGCTCATCATCCAAGGTGTTGTAGTTCTCAATCACATCACTGGCCATGCTGGCAGCATTGGACTCGCCACGCTCAGACAAAAGACGCTTGGTGGCATTGACCGTTTTGGTCATGTGCCTAGCCTTAAGTAGCTTATCCAAGATCATGCGGATAACCTCTGCTCTAGCTTAAGAAGCTTCAAGGCTTCACGTTGATTGAGAATGTGCAACTTCATTAACTGCTCGGCGTTATGCGCATCGCGTTTTTTCAGCGCCTCGAAAATATCCAAGTGCTCTTTACAAGATTCCTCGATACGCCCCTTGTGATGCAAACTACGATGCCGCGATAAGTTCAAGATTCTTCTTAAGTCATGCACCATGTGAGTTAACCACTCATTGCGCGCTAGAGTTTGTATCGCAATATGTATCTCACGGTTAGTAGCGTAGTACTGATCAATTTTCTTTTCTTTGGCGTAGGCTTTTAGTTTGTTGTGTAGGTTTTCTAAAGACTGTATCTGCGCATCACTGGCTCGCTCTGCAGCCTCATAAGCACAACGCCCCTCCAACATGGCCATTAGAGGAAAAATCTCATCAAGATCTTTTTCAGTTAACTCAGTAACGTAGCAACCACGACGTGGCTCAATTCTTAATAAGCCCTCTGAAGCCAAAATACGAATAGCTTCCCTGAATGGTGTTCTAGATACACCCAATTCTTCTGCTAACTTTTGTTCATCGATCCATGAGCCCGGAGACAAAACGCCACCCGCAATCATGGAACGCAAGCGTTCCGTGACTTCTACATAAAGGGCTGTTTTGACTACTTTTAATGTCATGTTCACCAATGTATTTTGTATACATTTTTGAATACATTAGTAAAAACCCTTAAAACATTGGTAAAAAGGGAAACTACCTAGATAGGTAAAAAAGACTTAATGAGGTTTTCTAAAAAGAAGGTAAATACCAAAGCCAATCATAGGTACCGATAACCACTGCCCCATGCTCAGCCCAAGGCTTAATAAACCTAAAAAGCTATCTGGCTCACGGGCAAACTCGGCTAAGAATCTGAAAAGTCCGTAGCCCAATAAGAACACTCCAGATACCTGCCCCACTGTGCGCTGTTTGGCAGCGTAGATCCATAGGACAAATCCAAGACATAGACCTTCGCCAACAAACTGATACAACTGCGATGGATGACGCGCCAACATATCACCCGCCTGAGGAAAGACCATCGCCCAGGGAAGATCTGTAGGACGACCCCATAACTCACCATTGATGAAGTTACCCAATCGGCCAAATGCCAGACCAAAAGGAACTAACGGTGCGATTAAATCAGTGACTTGAAAAAATGTTTTACCTTCTTTTTTAGCGGTCCACCACATGGCCACTAAGACACCTAAGAAACCACCATGAAAAGACATACCGCCTTCCCATACTTTTAGGACATCCAAAGGATTAGCTAAGTAGTGACTAGGCATGTAAAAAATTACATACCCTAAACGCCCACCGAGAATGACTCCTATCACCCCAGCAAACAAAAGATCTTCGATATATTTATAGGTAAGTCCTTGGGATTGGTATTGGGCTTGCCCAACACGCCATTTACCTAACAATAAAAATTGTGCGAAAGCTAACAAATACATCAAGCCATACCAATGAATAGCAATGGGTCCCACGCTAATAGCAACTGGATCAAATTGTGGGTGCATCAAAGGCATGGTTTACTTTCTGTGAGTCTTCATCATTTTTATAGTTGGCATCACTGACCGCTTTGATCAAAGTTATGCAACTCATGCCCTTGATCACGATAAGCTTTGTAACGCTCACGACCTGCCTGACGATCTGCCTCATCGGTAGAGACAATTTCAACAATGCGCGGAAATCTTGCCGCCAAACTTTCAACAGATTTGGGCAAATTTCTACCCACATGAATCAGGACATCACCATGAGGCAAGACATCTAACTCTGGCGCCTCAAAACTTTCAACTAACACTATCGGAGTTTCGATTGCAAAATCATCAGCGCCCCAGGCATGAGGCAAAAAGTCTGATGCACTAAATGTCCACAACTGAGTATCTAGCTCGCGCAAGAATTCTTTTGAGCCCACCACGACGATGTTTCTCATGGGCAAGTCCTCCCGTGGACTTGCCATGATTTTGCGAATCAAGCGGCAACTGTAGAGCGGCTTATTGTTAACTTGGCTATGGAAATCTATTCTGGCCATCTGCTTATAACTTAGGCCAAAAGATAGTTAACTAGCAAAGGCACTGGTCTGCCTGTTGCTCCCTTAGCAGCACCACTCTTCCAGGCAGTACCTGCAATATCTAGATGCGCCCAAGTATATTTTTCTGTGTAGCGCGCCAAGAAACAAGCTGCCGTGATACTGCCCGCAGGACGACCACCAATATTTGCCATATCTGCAAAATTTGATTTCAACTGCTCTTGATAAGCTCCATCCAAAGGCATGCGCCAGACTGTATCTTGAGAGGTTCTACCCGCACTTAATAAACCTTCAGCCAGCGCATCATCATCAGAGAACATGCCTGAATGCACAGCTCCCAATGCAATCACACATGCACCAGTCAAAGTAGCAATATCAATCACTGCTGCAGGCTTAAATCGCTCTACATACGTCAATGCATCGCAAAGAATCAAACGACCTTCAGCATCGGTATTAAGAATTTCAATTGTTTGACCAGACATGCTAGTCACGATGTCGCCAGGACGCGTTGCGTGAGCGGATGGCATGTTCTCACAAGTTGGAATCACACCAATCACGTTGCGCTTAAGCTTAAGTTCACCAATTGCTCGCATGGTTCCTAATACAGATGCAGCACCACACATGTCGTACTTCATCTCGTCCATGCCCTCGCCTGGCTTTAATGAAATGCCACCTGTATCAAAGGTAATACCTTTACCTACCAATACTGTTGGCGCATCTTTTAAAGCAGCTCCTTGATGACGAATCACAATGAACTGTGGGGGTGTCAAAGCACCCTGAGCCACTGCCAAGAAAGCACCCATTTTTAATGCTTCAATTTCTTTGCGACCCAATACCTCTACCTTGAAGCCAAATTCTTTAGCTAGCTTTTTAGCTGTTTGCGATAAATAGGTAGGTGTACAAATATTAGGCGGCAAGTTACCCAAATCTTTTGTGAGATCCATACCATTGGCAATCGCCATGCCTTCAGCCACAGCTTTTTGCAAATCCTTATTGTTTTTTGCATGACTTGCAATGGTTAGCTGAGCAAGTTTCGGAGCCTTTTCGACTGGCTTAGTTTTAAATTGTGCATGACGTGCGCCAAATTTATAAACATGATCACGAGCCAATTGAACCAATAAACGCGCCTGCGTTAGGCCATCATTGCTAGAAAGATCCTCAAAAACCCACAAAGCATTTTTTGCATTTGTAGCTGTTAGCACCTTTAAACCAGCCTGCATCCATTTTGAGAAAGTTGGGTTACCCGTCTTTGTTTTTGATGACTTTGGCTCATCTCCTGTAGAAACCAATAACAAACGCTCGGCTTTCAAGCCCAACTTTGCCCAAGCATCTGTAGCCGTCAATAACAAGGTGCTACCCACTTTTGCATCCAAATCACCCTGCTCAATAGCTTTAGTAATGGCGCCATGGGTTGCAATATTAAGAGCGGCTAGAGGGCCTGTTAATTTTTTAGGATTCTTAATTGCCAAACCATCAAATGCCAAAACTAAGCATGCTGTGGCTTGATTCATTTGAGCTTTTAGGCCTAAAGAGCCCTCTGCAAATACTTTCGTGCTACATTCCATGTGCTTTCCTTTATACAAGGGAATTTTTGATACTTTAGATTATCGCCCAGCTTCACTTTTTATGATTTTTAAAAAAGTACTACGACAAGAACTTAGCTTCACCACAGGCGTGGTGTTCATGGTTTTGGTCACCTTGGTTTTAACTAACTTGGTAGTACGAATTTTAGCGAATGCTGCTAGCGGCTCTGCCAATCCAAAAGACGCCATTGTATTAATTGGTCTTGGCATGATTAACTACTTACCCATTCTTTTAACTGCCTCGGTGTTTGTCGGCATTTTGATGGTACTTACACGCTGGTACAAAGATTCTGAGATGGTTATTTGGCAAACCGCTGGAATTAGCTTATTTAGAATTCTGCGTCCCATCATTCATTTCACCATTCCAGTAGCTCTAGCGGTAGCTGCCCTCTCAATTTTTGTTTCACCATGGGCAAGCGAACAGTCAGCCACCATTAAACAACGCTTTCAACAACGTGATGACATCTCTATGTTGGCGCCTGGTCAATTCAGAGAATCCTCAGGAAATAATCGCGTATTTTTTATTGAGAGCATGAATTCAGAGACGAATGTTATTAAAAATATTTTCGTGACTGATTTTGGCAAAGACAGGCAATTGGTAGCCGTTTCAAAAGAAGGCTATATAAGCAACAACAAAGATGGTGATAAAACCTTAATCCTAGAATTAGGGCGCCGTTACGAAGGCACTCCCGGTAACACCGATTTCAGAATTACTGAATTTAATCGATACACTGTCAAACTTGAAGACAAAGTGATTGATCCAATTCTAAATAGCCCCAGAACCATGAATATTGGTGAGTTATTACGAGACTTGAACTTGCAGTACCTTGGTGAAATTCTCTGGCGCGTAGGATTGCCACTAATGGCGATAGTATTTGCAATCATTGCTATTCCACTGTCATATATTGACCCGCGTCGGGGCCGCTACACTGCCTTGATCCTAGCTGTACTAATTTACTTTACCTACTCCAATTTATTAAAACTAATGCAAGCGTGGGTTGGATCAGGAAAAATCAAATTTGGTATCGCTATTTGGTTACTGCATGTAGTTGCAGCCTTAATAGGCCTTGCATTTATTTACTACCGTCAAAATCGATCAGTGACATTGTTGGGTCGCTACAAGATTTGGATGCGCAAACGACAAGAGATAAAAGCATAATCATGTGGCACAAACTATTCCCTCTTGTTTACGAAAGATACTTAGCTAAGCAGGTGTATCTAGCTTTTACATTTATTTTATTTGCCTTGATTTCACTGTTTATTTTCTTTGACTTTATTGCAGAAATGGGAGACACCAATGCTAGCTACACAGTAGTTTTAGCTTTTGTCACGGTACTGCTGCGAGTCCCGAGCCGTTTAGTCGAGATCATGCCTATTGCAGGCCTGATTGGTGGTATTTACGTGATGGCAAATATGGCATCTCAGTCGGAATATACGATTTTACGTATTGCTGGACTCGATACCAATCGATCACTCAAAACTTTGATGAAAATCGCCATTCCAATTGCTTTAGTCATTTTGCTAATGAGTGAAGTAATTGGCCCATTTACAGAAGGCCTATCTAAGAATGTGCGCTTAAGCGCCATCAATCAAGGTAAAGAAGTTTTAGAGTTCCGCTCAGGAGCTTGGATTAAAGACAAATTACGTGGCGATGATGGTAAAGGTCAAATTAAAAATGGCATCCGATACATCAACGTAGGCTCACTAGAAGGTAATGAGACGATTCGCGGATTTAGAATGTATGAATTCGATGATAAGTATGGTTTGCTACTTAGTCGTACCGCAGAAACAGTTAAGTTTGTTGGGAATGGAGTTTGGCGCCTCAATAAAGTCACCGAAACCAGATTCACAGAACTTCGTGGCTCCAACCCCTTAGATCCTAGCTTTAATACTGAAATTAAACGATCTGAAACTTTAGATATTGAAACTGAGGTTAATCCTCAGTTACTAGGCGCTTTGCTAATCAAACCAGATCGGCTATCCATCATTGATTTGTTTAATTACATCAATCACCTCAAAGAAAACAAACAAGACTATCAGCGCTATGCGATTTCTTTCTGGAAAAAGGTCATCTACCCGTTCACCATCCTAGTGATGCTTGCCCTAGCATTGCCATTTGCTTATTTGCAAACTCGTTCAGGCGGAATTGGCTACAAAGTCTTTGGTGGAATCATGATGGGTATTAGCTTCCAGTTGTTTAATAGCCTTTTCTCTCATTTGGGTTTACTAGGCGAGTGGCCTGCTGTGGTCAGCGCCATCACGCCTGCGATGATTTACTTTATCTTGGCATTGGCCGGCATTCGCTGGGTTTCAAAAGTCTAAATATTTAAGTTTTTGCATTATTTCTACAAATAATATTAAATCGATTTAATATACGATTTAATACATATAGAAATGATCAGCCATGAACTTACATCAATTTAGATTTGTTAGAGAAGCCGTTCGCCAAAACTTCAATCTGACCGAGGCAGCGAAGACCCTATTCACATCACAACCAGGTGTCTCAAAAGCAATTTTGGAGCTTGAAGATGAGCTAGGGGTTGATATCTTTCGTCGTCACGGTAAAAGAATCCGAAGTTTGACCGAGCCAGGCAAACGAATTCTCACCTCCATCGAAAGAATTTTGATTGAAGTTGAAACCCTCAAGCGCGTGGGTAAGGATTTTGCAGCCCAAGACCAGGGTAACTTTGTGATTGCCACAACCCACACACAAGCACGCTATGCCTTACCTAAAGTGCTAACAGAATTTACAAAGCGTTTTCCTAAGGTACGCGTGAGCATTCAACAGGGCAGCCCTCAACAAATTGCCGATATGTTGATCCACGATCAAGCTGATATTGCAATTGCTACTGAGGGTATTGCTGGCATCGAAGGCTTATTGGCACTACCAGGCTATCAGTGGCAACACGTGATTGCAGTTCAACCAGAACACCCTCTTTTGTCCAAGAAAAATATTTCTCTAGAGGACCTGGTGGAATACCCGGTCATCACTTATGACAAAGCATTCGCGGGCAGAACAAAAATTGATAAGGCATTTAATAGCAAAAATCTAAGGCCAGATGTAGTGTTAGAGGCGATTGATGCGGACGTGATCAAAACTTATGTAGAAACTGGCATGGGTATTGGCATCGTGGCGGGCGTTGCTTATGACGCTGAGCGAGATCGTAATTTAAGAGTAATTCCTGCTGGTCACTTGTTTGGCAATAACGTCACCAAGATTGCGGTCAAACAAAATGCCTACCTGCGCTCTTTTGTTTATACCTTTATTGAATTGTTCTCACCAACGTTGACTCGTAAGCTCGTCGATCAGGCCATGTCTGGCGAAAACGTGGATTACCAAATTTAATTAAAAGAACAGCTTATTTTTTATTAAGTGTTTTATTTTTTTAATTTTTATTTGTTTTTATTTATTAATTATTTTTAATTTTTAAGCTACTTCATAGCTGGCGCCTGGGTACTGGGCTAACTTTTCTACCAAATATGGCATGATGTCTTGCATCGTGTCTTTGAGAGTCCATGGCGGATTGATGATGAAAAGACCGCTACCCAACATACCAAAACCTTTTTCATCTGGCTGTTGAACTGTCATCGCAATGTTGAGTGTTTTTTCTGATAGCTTGCGCAACGATTCAAGCATGCGAATGTGGTCACCTCTTGTCAAAATCGGATACCAGATGACATACACACCCTCAGCAAATCTTGCCAACCCCTCTTCCAAGGCATCAACCACTTTAGGGTAATCAGTTTTGATTTCATAAGGCGGATCCATAAAGATCACAGCTCTACGAGTTGGGGGCGGCAATAAGGCTTTTAATGATGCGAACCCATCGCTTTTGAATAATTTGGCCTGACGATCACGCTCAAAGTTTTCTTGCAAGATCTCAAAGTCAGTTGGGTGCAACTCAAAAAGACGCATGCGATCATCCGCACGAATGGTTCTGCGAATAACTTCTGGGGAACCTGGGTACAAACTCCAATCCCCTTTGTTATTGCATAACTGAATCAGATTCATGTACTCGCGCAGCACCGGTGGCAAATCATCACAATCCCACAAACGCGCCACACCATCTAGGTATTCTGATTTTGTATTGGCATAGTCAGATGCCAATGAATACATGCCAGCACCTGCGTGGGTATCGATGACCCAATAAGGCTTATCCTTTTGATTCATGTACATCAAAATTTGCTGAAGCACGCAATGTTTTAAAACATCAGCATGATTGCCTGCATGAAAAGCGTGACGGTATGCAAGCATTGGTCTGTGTAGTTAACTGGAATGAGTGTTGGTCAGAATGACATCGATGCAATTTTTGGTGCCGCGGGACGGACTCGAACCGTCACACCTTTTGGGCGGGAGATTTTGAGTCTCCTGTGTCTACCAATTTCACCACCGCGGCATGCACCTTTTAAGTACTTTTTTAAGCACCAACTGCAGGTAAGACCGCTATTATGCCTCAAGTACCTTAAGAAGTGAAGATGTATCGTCGTACCCCCACCCTGCATCCATGAGCTTTTCTAGCTGGCGAGCCACTGTTTGTAAGGCTGGCATGTCCAAATTGGCTGCCTGAGCAGCATCTTTCACTAAGAAGAAATCCTTGGCATGCAAGCGTGCCTCAATGCCAGCTTTGAAGTCTCTACCCACCATCTTTGGGCCCATTAAATCGAGCATGCGGCTACCGGCCATTCCACCAGAAATTGCCTCAAATACCTTTTGTAGGTCTGCTCCATTCGAGGCGGCAAATCGCAAGGATTCAGCAACACCTTGAATATTGATCACCTGGGCAATCTGATTACACAACTTGGCAACCTGCCCATGTCCCACCGCTCCAATGTGTGTGATTGTTTTGGCGTAGTTTTTAACGATGTCTTTCACTTTAGCGACATCCGCATCGGCACCACCCAACATCATGACCAATGTACCTTCTGTAGCGGCCTTCACACCACCGCTGACAGGGGCATCAACATAGCCAATATTTTTACTAGCCATGATGGCTGCAATCTCTTTCGTGCCCTGTGGATCAATGGTGCTGTGATCTATACAAATTGCCCCCGACTTAGCGGTAGCTAAAGCAGGGTTTTTGCCAGCATGTAAAACTTCAGCAACATCTTGAGTACTCATCACATTGGTAATAATGAAATCTGCTCCATCAGCAGCCTCTGCAGGAGAAGCGCATGGTATTGCCCCAGCATCTATCAAATGCTTGGCTTCATTTTGATAGACCTCAGGACGTCTGGCATAGATCCTTAATTGGTGTCCTGCCTTTAACAAATAACCAATCATGGGGCGACCCATATTGCCTAGACCAATAAATGCAATCGTACTCATTTGTATCCTCAAATTTTTAAGTGGCTATTTGTATTACCAAGGCAATAAGATTGTTGAGCCAGTTGTTTTTCGATCTTCTAAATCACGATGGGCTTGCGCAGCATTTTCTAATTGATACTTTTGATTAATTTCAATCTTAATTTTTCCGCTCATGACCTTGTCAAATAAATCAGCGGCCATAGGCTCTAACAAAGTTCTGTCATGCGCGTAGGTCATTACAGTTGGTCTTGTTAACTTCAATGAACCCTTACCACCTAAGATGCCAACATCAATCGGAGGAACGGGTCCAGAGGCGTTGCCGTAAGTGACCATCATGCCTCTTGGCATGATGCAGTCCAAAGACTGCATGAAAGTGTCTTTACCAATTGAGTCGTAAACCACATTCACACCACGACCATTGGTAAGCTCACGCGTACGTTTTACAAAGTCTTCTTTGTTATACAAGATGGTGTGATCACAACCATACGATTTAGCCAGTTGGGCTTTTTCTTCTGAGCCCACTGTACCAATCACAGTGGCACCTAATAGCTTTAACCATTGCATGGCAATCAAGCCCACTCCACCAGCTGCCGCATGGAATAAAACCGTATCACCAGGCTTTACCTGATAACTGTCTGTTAATAAGTATTGAACTGTTAAACCCTGCAACATCATGGCTGCACCCATTTCAAATGAAATGGCATCTGGCAGTTTGACAACAATATCAGCCGGCATCACACGAATCTGGCTATAAGCCCCAGCAGGTTTACCAGCATAAGCAACTCGATCACCCGCTTTTAAATGCTTTACCTCAGAGCCCACCGACTCAATAACACCGGAAGCCTCCATACCCAACCAACCTGGTAAGGGTTGTGGATACACCCCTTTACGGAAATAAACATCAATGTAATTAAGGCCAATGGCTTCATGTCGGATTCTGACTTCCTGAGGGCCAGGTTCCCCCACCTCAATATCCACCCACTGGAGGACCTCTGGACCACCTACTTCCATCATTTTGATAGCTTTAGATTGCATCACACTCATGTTTGTCTCCTGCTTTTATTAACTGTTTTTGTTTAATTTTTTTGGTTTTTTAGGTAATCAAGCCTCAATTTGCCTAAAATTACATACTTAGCTAAATATATAGCAATTCTTTACTAAAAGTTATCTACGGGAGTATTTATGGCCGGTCATTCCAAATGGGCCAATATCCAGCATCGCAAAGGTCGCCAAGATGAGAAGCGAGGCAAGATCTGGACGAAGTTAATTCGAGAAATCACAGTAGCAGCCAAAATGGGTGGGGGAGATATTGCCACCAACCCACGTCTACGTTTAGCAATTGATAAAGCTAAAGACTCGAACATGCCTAACGATAACGTGCAAAGAGCGATTCAGCGTGGCACGGGTTCATTAGAAGGCGTTAACTACGAAGAGATTCGTTATGAGGGGTATGGCCTTAATGGTGCTGCAGTGATTGTTGATGCACTGACAGATAACCGCACCCGCACAGTGGCTGAAGTAAGACATGCTTTTACAAAACATGGTGGCAATTTAGGTACCGATGGTTCAGTGGCGTTTTTATTTAAGCACTGCGGCCGCATGTTCTTTGCACCTGGCACATCTGAAGACGCATTAATGGAAGCCGCTCTTGAGGCAGGCGCTGATGATGTGATTCCTCAAGAGGATGGTTCTATTGAGGTGGTAACCCCAGCGTATGAATTTACTTCTATCAAAGAAGCTTTGATCGCTAAAGGTTTTACCCCTGAATTAGGTGAGGTAACGATGCGCCCAGATGCAGATACCGAACTATCTGGCGATGACGCTATCAAAATGCAAAAACTATTAGATGCACTTGAAGCTTTGGATGATGTTCAAGAAGTATTTACAAATGCGTCAATGGAGTAAAGATTTTCTCTATTGAACGCTGCGTCAGATTATCAAGTTAGTTAGAGTCAGTTGAATAAACGAAAGTATTTATGAAAATTTTAGTTGTTGGTTCTGGTGGTCGCGAACATGCATTAGCTTGGAAACTAGCTCAGTCACCAAAAGTACAAAAAGTATTTGTTGCTCCAGGCAATGGCGGCACAGCAACTGCAGCTGCTAAGAATATGGGCATTGAGAACCTTCCAATCACTGACCTTCAGGCATTGGCTACATTTGCTCAAGAAGAAAAAATTCATTTGACAGTGGTGGGTCCCGAGGCCCCATTGGCTGGTGGCATTGTGGATATTTTCAGAAATCAAGGTTTACGTGTTTTTGGACCCACACAAAAAGCTGCCCAATTAGAGTCTTCTAAAGACTTTGCTAAAGCGTTTATGAAACGCCACAATATTCCGACTGCGGAATATCAAACATTTTCAAACATCACAGAAGCACATGCTTATATCGATGCCAAAGGTGCACCGATTGTGATTAAGGCCGATGGCTTAGCTGCTGGTAAAGGCGTGGTGGTTGCCATGACTTTAGAAGAAGCCCATGGTGCTATTGACATGATGCTATCTGACAATAAGCTAGGTGATGCAGGCGCCCGTGTGGTGATCGAAGAGTTTTTACAAGGTGAAGAAGCTAGCTTTATTGTGATGGTCGATGGCAAGAATGTTTTAGCTCTTGCAACTAGCCAAGATCACAAGCGTTTGTTAGATGGCGACCAAGGTCCTAATACAGGCGGTATGGGTGCCTACTCTCCGGCACCAGTGGTCACACCAGAAATACACGCAAGAGCTTTAAAAGAAATCATCATGCCAACTGTGAAAGGTATGGCTGCAGATGGGATTCCATTTACTGGATTCTTGTATGCGGGCTTGATGATTGACTCAAGCGGTAAGGCAAAAACACTGGAGTTTAATTGCCGCATGGGAGACCCTGAGACTCAACCAATCATGTCTCGCCTACGCAGCGACTTTTTAACAGCTCTTGATGCTGCTGTTGATGGCAAGCTAGATCAGGTTGAACTAGAGTGGGATCCGCGCATCGCGTTAGGCGTCGTGATGGCTGCGCACAATTATCCCGAAACACCTCGTAAAGGTGATGTGATTAGCGGCATTCCTGCCGATGATGAGAATCACGTGACCTTCCATGCAGGAACCACAATGGAAGATGGCGTACTGAAGACATCTGGCGGTCGCGTATTGTGCGTGGTTGGCTTAGATCACACCACTAAAGGTGCGCAACAGAGAGCTTATGCTCATCTAGAGCAAATTAAGTTTGATGGTGCCCAGTTCCGTCGCGATATTGGTTATAGAGCTCTTTGATATGTCTAACACTGTGATTGATACCAATACCCTTCGCAACTATTTCTTAGGTTTGCAAGATCGCATCACCGATGCGATGGGTGAACTAGATGGCAAACCATTTATTACAGATGCCTGGACAAAACCTGCTGATGCCAAATTAAAAGGTGATGGTAGATCTCGCATTTTGGAAGATGGCAATATTTTGGAGCGCGGTGGCGTTGGATTTTCACATGTGCGCGGCGATGCCATGCCCCCTTCTGCCACAGCACATCGCCCTGAATTAGCAGGTCGCGCTTTTGAAGCCATGGGTGTGTCATTGGTGTTTCACCCACGTAACCCACACATACCAACAGTGCATCTGAATGTGCGTTGCTTTATTGCACAAGCAGAAGGTAAAGAACCTGTTTGGTGGTTTGGTGGCGGCATGGATTTAACGCCTTATTACGGCGATGAAAAAGACTGCCAACATTTCCATCAAACTTGCAAAAATGCTTTGGATCCATACAACCCAGAATTACATCCTCGTTTTAAAAAGTGGTGTGATGAGTATTTCTATTTGAAGCATCGCGATGAGCCACGTGGCATTGGCGGCATTTTTTATGACGACTTTAGCGAACTAGGCTTTGAAAAGAGTTTTGAAATGACTCGTTCAGTTGGCGATGCGTTTTTAGATGCTTATCTGCCGATTGTTAAAAAACATCAACACGATCCCTATACAGAAAGCCAAAGAGAATTCCAGGCTTTCCGTCGCGGCCGTTACGTGGAATTTAATTTGGTATTCGATAGAGGCACTCTATTTGGCCTGCAATCAGGTGGCCGCACAGAGTCAATTTTGATGTCGATGCCACCAGTAGTTCGTTGGGGCTACGATTGGAAACCAACTGCCAATAGTCCTGAAGCACGCCTTTACACCGACTTTTTAAAGCCTAAAGATTGGATCAATCTTTAATGGATATTAAAAAGCGTAAAGCCATAGGAATTTTGGGTGGCACCTTCGACCCACCGCATTGGGGACATTTACGTTTAGCAGAACACTTTTCAAGAGTGTTGCAGTTAGATCACATTATTTGGATGCCAGCTGGTCAACCATGGCAAAAGAGCAGTGATATCACTCCAGCCAAACATCGCTTGGCCATGAGTGAATATGCCATTGAAACCCTGCATGACTTATTTGTGGATCACCACATTTATACCAAGATTGAAATCAGCACCCTAGAGATGGCCAGAGAAGGTCCTAGCTACGCGATTGATACAGCCAAAGAGATCCGCGCGTTGTATGGCCCTGATGTATCTATTACCTGGTTAATGGGTGCAGATAGCTGGGCAAATATCAAAACATGGCACCAGTGGCCAGAATTACCCAAATATGTACACCTAGCAGTGGCCAGCCGCCCAGAAACAGATTTAGGTAATGGTCTTGATGTTGCTAGCAACGGCAATGAAGCCACTGATGCGGTTTTTGCTGATAAACAGACCCAAGACCCTCAATTGTTACAATTGAACCCATTAGGGCATGTTTTGTTTGATCAAAGCCTGCAAATTAATCTTTCCTCCAGCGCACTTCGTGATGGCTTTTACAACAACGCATCATGGGATGAATTGGCTGATGCAATACCACCCTTGGTTCTCGATTACATCGAAGCCAAAGGTCTTTATAGAAATGAATGATGGATATTCCAAAACTACAACGTGTGATCATTGATGCGCTTGAAGATGTCAAGGCTGAAGATATTCGTGTGTTTGATACGAAGAAAATTAGCGACCTCTTTGATCGCGTGATCATTGCTACCGGTAATAGCAACCGCCAAACAAAATCTTTAGCGATGTCTGTCAAAGAAGCCGTGAAAGAAAAAGGCGGCGAAGTGATCTCTGTAGAAGGTATGGAGACTGGTGAATGGGTATTGGTTGATTGCGGCGATATCGTTGTGCATATTTTGCAACCAATGTTGCGCTCATACTACCAACTAGAAGGCATTTGGGGTGACAAACCTGTGCGCGTTAAGTTGGGTGGCAAAGCTAGTAAATCAAAACGCTTTGCCAGCGAACCAGAGGATGAAGAGGACGATTAAGCCCATTGGCTTAAAACTCCTTTTTTAAGCCATGAAACTGTGGGTGATTGCAGTTGGTCACAAAATGCCCGCCTGGGCAGAAACTGCCACCCAAGACTATGTGAAGCGCATGCCTGCAGACTGCGCCATACAGATCAAAGAACTAAAACCTGATTTAAACCCCGCCAAAGAAGCTATCAAGATTAGAGAAGCTTTACCCAAGGGTGTACACATCATTGCTTTGGACGAACGTGGCAAGGATGTTTCCACCAAAGACTTGGCTAATCAAATGAGTGCTTGGCGCCAAGATGGTAAAGATATTGCCCTATTGATTGGTGGTGCTGATGGCTTAGACCCAGAGCTAAAGAAAGAAGCTGCATCGATGATGCGCTTATCTAGCATGACCTTGCCACACGCTATGGCACGGGTTATTTTGGTTGAACAGCTCTACAGAGCTTGGACGATTTTGCAAGGCCACCCCTATCACCGGGTTTAAATCTGAATTACTTCTAATAGATGCACTCTTATATTTATTTAGCCTCTCAAAGTCCTAGACGCCAAGAACTTTTGCATCAAATTGGTGTGAAGTTCGAGTTATTACTAGCAGATGCCTCAGAGGATGCCGAAGCTCTAGAAACTCATATACCCCATGAATCTGCACTGAGTTATGTAGAGCGCGTTACTTTGGCTAAGTTAGATGCTGCAGAGCAACGCTTACTAAAACGTCAATTACCTTGGGCACCCATTCTTTGCGCAGATACAACCGTGGCAATTGTTTTGAATGACAAAGAAATTATTTTAGGTAAACCTGAAGATGAGACAGATGCCAAAAGAATTCTTGAGATATTAAGCGGCAATACACATCAGGTTCACACAGCCATTGCACTGCTCGCCAATCAAGGTTCAAAACCAAAGGTTTTAGTCTCCAGCTCATCCGTTACTTTTAAAAGTTTGAGTGGTACAGAAATTGATGCCTATATCGCTAGCAAAGAGCCTATGGGTAAAGCAGGGGCTTATGGCATACAAGGCATCGCTGGATCGTTGATTAGTCACATTTCTGGTAGTTTTAGCAGCATCATGGGCCTACCTCTTTATGAAACCGCCCAGTTACTTCAAGAAACTGGTATAAAGTTTTCTATACAAAACTAAAAACCACCCAATATCCCCCATCGCAATGATCGAAGAGATTCTAGTCAACATTACCCCGCAAGAAACACGCGTTGCGATTATTCAGCAAGGTGCCGTACAAGAACTTCATATTGAAAGAAGTCAAAGTCGTGGCATTGTGGGTAATGTGTATTTAGGTAAAGTGACTCGCGTCTTACCAGGCATGCAATCTGCTTTTGTAGACATAGGTTTAGATAAGGCTGCTTTTTTACATGTGGCTGATCTTTGGATGCCAAAAAACTCTAAACCTGATAACACTCCGATTGAAAAACTGGTGTTTGATGGTCAAACGATTTTGGTTCAGGTGTTAAAAGACCCACTAGGCACCAAAGGTGCTCGTTTAAGCACGCACATCAGTATTGCTGGGCGCAACTTGGTGTACCTACCTCAAGAAGACAATGGCAATCAAATTGCTATTTCTCAAAAAATTGATAATCTCGAAGATCGTGATGCACTAAAGAAACGCTTTCAGGCATTGATGCCGATTGGTGAGCAAGGCAGTTATATTCTGCGCACCAGCGCTGAAGACGCTGATGATCAAGAATTACAGAATGACTTGAGATACCTAAGCGCCACTTGGAGAAAAGTTCAAGAAGGCAGTCTGCGTTTATCTGCACCAAGCTTGCTACACCAAGATTTAAGCCTGGCAGAACGTGTTTTAAGAGATTTAGCGACTGATGCAACGGGTCAGATACGCATTGACTCAGCAGAGAATTTTGAAAAACTCACAACCTTTGCAAGAGACTTCACACCCAATCAAGAAAGCAAGTTAGTTCTATATCGTGGCGAGCGCCCTTTATTTGACTTGTACGACACCGAATCAGAGATTAATCGCGCACTAGGTAGACGCGTTGATCTTAAGTCAGGCGGCTATTTGATGATTGATCAAACGGAGTCAATGACGACGATTGATGTAAATACCGGCAGCTTTGTTGGAGCTCGTACTTTTGACGATACGATTTATAAAACTAATTTAGAAGCTGCCCAAACCATTGCACGCCAGCTACGTTTGCGTAATTTGGGTGGCATCATCATTATTGATTTTATTGATATGCACAGCAAAGAACATCAAGATGCTGTGCTTGATGAGCTGAATAAAAATTTAGCTAGAGACAAGATCAGAACCTCTGCCAATCCCTTCTCATCATTGGGTTTGGTAGAGATGACTCGCAAGCGTACCCGCGAATCTTTAGCTCATTTACTATGTGAACCATGCGAAGTTTGCCAGGGCAAAGGTCAGGTTAAAACTGCTCAAAGTATTTGCTATGAAATTTTGCGTGAAGTGCTGCGTGAACACCGTCAGTTCAATCCCAAAGAATTTAGGATTATTGCCAGCGCTGACGTGATTGACCGCTTCTTAGAAGAAGAAAGCGGCCACCTTGCTCAGTTAATTGAATTTATTGGTAAACCAATCCGCTTACAAGCCGAATCTAGTTTTAATCAAGAACAGTACGATATTGTTCTGAATTAAGCTTGCGAGAACTGTAAGCGATGCAAGCTTGCATACAGTCCGTTTTGCGCCATCAACTCTGCGTGAGAGCCATTTTCTACAACACGGCCATGATCAAGCACGACGATTCTGTTGGCGTTCTCAATGGTTGAAAGACGGTGAGCAATCACCAAGGTTGTGCGCCCCTCCATCAATCGTTCTAGGGCATCTTGCACCTGACGCTCTGACTCAGAATCCAAAGCAGAGGTTGCCTCATCCAGAATCAAGATTGGGGCATCTTTGTAAATAGCCCTAGCAATCGCCAAACGCTGACGCTGACCACCTGATAATCGGTTACCGTTATCACCCACTTCAGAATCAATCCCCTCAGGTAATTCTTTAATGAGTTCTGCTAAGTTGGCAGCTTCCAATGCTTCATGCACTCTGCCTCGATCAATCTCTTCTGGGCTAGTAGCACCATAGGCAACGTTCGCAGCAATGGTGTCATTAAATAAAACCACATCTTGACTCACAAAAGCCATTTGGCGGCGCAAATCTTTAAGATCGATTTCTTGAATATCCACTCCATCTAGATGAATTGCACCAGATGTTGGATTAAAGAAGCGAGGCAATAAATTAACCAAGGTAGATTTACCGCTACCAGATGGACCAACAAAAGCCACCACTTCACCCGCTGGAATTTTCAGATCTATGCCTTTAAGTACTTCTTTTTTAACCTCACTCGAGTCATCAGCACCCAATGCACTTGAACCAGAATAACCAAAACTGACTTGCTTGAACTCAAGGTCACCATGAGCCTTATCTAATTTGACCGCATTAGCTCTGCGTGATGAGTCTTCTTCAATCGGCTGATCCATCAATTTAAAGATCATGTCTGCAGCCGCTATGCCGCGTTGAAGCGGCTGATTAATGTCTGCCAGGTGCTTTAAGGGAGAAATAATCAAAATAAGTGCTGTCACAAAAGCAACAAAACCGCCTACTGTGGTCTCAGCCATCGATGACTGAAATAAGGCCACCAACAACACTCCCGATAAAGCAATCGAGGCAATAAACTGTGTCATTGGTTGATTCAAGCCACCAGCTACAGCAATCTTCATCGAGTAGCGGCGCAGCTTATTAGCAATTAATGAGAAACGCTCTTTTTCATATGCTTGGCCGCCATGAAGCTTTACAACTTTGTAACCACCAACACTTTCTTCAACAACATAGGAAAGCTCATTAGTCATATCTTGACTAACTTTATGAAGTTTACGTAATCGGGTGTTGATTAATTTAGCGATATAACCAATGATTGGGAAAATGATCAAAATCAAAAGGGTTAGACGCCAATTGAGGTAAAACAGATACGCCATCAAACCAATCACGGTAAGACTGTCTCTAACGAGATTCATAGCAACACTGGTGATCACCTGAAGTACGGCATTAACCTCAAATACAACAGCATTGATTAACGATGCAGCGGAGCGATTCATGAACAGATCAGCAGGCGCTTGCAATAAGCGATTAAACATCTGCTCACGTAATTTATATAAAACTGAATTAGTTAAATGGCTTAGGGCGTAATTAGAGCCAAATTGGGCAAATCCACGAATAAATGCCAAACCCACTAAAAATGCAGGTACATGCCATAACTTGTTATCTAACTTGCCACTAAAACCTCTGTCCAACAAAGGTTTCAAAAGTGCTGGAATCGCGGTTTCTGAAGCGGCGACGATGCCTAAGCCCAGTAATGCCAATACCACGGCCAGCTTATGAGGCAGCGCATATTTTAAGATGCGTTTTAGCGCAGTTTGAGTCTTAATATTGATACTATTTGAATCCATAACCTCAATCGTAACCTACACGGTGCTAACATCGCTTAATGAGCTTATCAGTCATCTTAATTACCAAAAATGAAGAAGCCAATCTCAAGGACTGCCTTGAGAGCGTTTCCTTTGCTAACGAGATTATCGTCGTTGATAGCCAAAGTAGCGATAAAACTCAAGAAATTGCTCAATCATTTGGTGCAAAACTAGAAATAACAAGCGATTGGCCTGGTTTTGGCCCCCAAAAAAATCGTGCCCTTAACTTGGCAACTCAAGAATGGGTGCTATCTATTGATGCTGATGAAAGAGTCACCCCGAAGCTCAAAGAGGAGATTTTGGCGGTGATTTCATCAAAAGATGCTGCAAACTGCTATGCCATTCCAAGATCTTCTTGGTACTGCGGTCGCTTTATGAAACATTCTGGTTGGTACCCAGATTATGTCGACCGCTTGTTTAAACGCGGCACAGCAAAGTTCTCTGATCATTTGGTTCATGAGCGTCTATTACCAGATGGTCCAGTGGCTAAGCTTAAGAATCATTTTTTGCACTATAGCTTTAGAGACTTCTCTCAGGTATTAAAGAAAGTTGACGCCTATTCAACTGCATCTGCAGAACAAGCTTATCTGAAAGGAAAGCGCTCATCAGTTGGTAAAGCAATTGGTCATGGGCTATGGGCATTCTTCAGAACATACTTCCTACGCCGAGGTTTTCTAGATGGCTCTCAAGGTCTAGCATTAGCTATCTCAAATGCTGAGGGAACCTACTATCGTTACATTAAAATTTGGCTACTAGAACAATCTGGAAAATCTAAGTGATTAGCGTTTTACTAGCGACCTATAACTGGCCCGAGGCTCTTTCTCTGTGTTTGCAAGCATTGCGTGAACAAACTAATAATGACTTTGAAATTATCGTTTGCGATGATGGATCTACAGATGAAACAAAAAAAGTTATCTGTGAATTCCAGAAAGATTTTCCAGTTCCACTTAAACATCTATGGCAAGAAGATCAAGGCTTTAGAAAAACTTTAATTTTGAACCAAGGTATTGATACAGCAAATGGGGAATATTTAGTTTTTCTTGATGGCGACTGCATTCCACAAAGAGATTTTATTGATCAACATTTAAAGTTATCAGAAACCAATCATCTTGTTACAGGCAGTCGTATTTTAAGTAATCAAGAATTGACGAAAATCTTGTGCACCAATGGACATTGGTCACATAAAAAATTAATGGCCAATGCTGTTATGTGGGGAATCAAAGGATTCTTAAATAAATGGTTACCACTTTTTATCAAGCTACCAAATTACTCAGGTCGTCTTTATAAGAAATTTGAATGGCGTCGCATTAAGGGCTGCAACATGGCCTGCTGGAAATCTGATGCAAAAGCTATCGGTGGATTTGATGAATCTCTCTTAGGCTGGGGTCACGAAGACGCAGACTTCATTTTCAGACTTCAAAATAATGGTGTCATTAGAAAATCAGGGGCATGGGCCACAGAGGTTATCCACTTATGGCACAAAATGGCAGACAAACAAACTGCAGAAAAAAATGCAGCCATTGTTAGAGCAAAAATACTTGCGAAAGCCAAGTAACATAGTTGCCATATGCGTATTAAAAAAATAATCATCATTGCTACACGCCAAATTGGCGACACACTGATCACAACACCATTAATTAGTGCTGCTAAAAGAATTTGGCCAGATGCTCAAATTGATTTTTTTGGATTTGAAAATAGCCTATCCATGCTAAGTGGTAATCCAGATATTCATCAAGTCATTGGTACAAAGCAACGACTTAAGTTCAAGGATTATCTAGGTCAATTCTTTAGATTGTTTAAGCGATATGACTTGGCAGTTATTACTCAACCCAGTGATCGAGCCTATCTTTATGGATTGGTAGCTGCCAAACATCGTGTCGGGGTGATTCCCACAGAACCAAAATTGAATTGGTGGAAGAAAAAAGTTTGTCTTCATACAGTTGAGGTTGATTATTTTCATCAGCATGTCATCACAGAAAAAATTCGCTTATTAGAAAAATTTTGTGATGAAAATCTATTATTTGGGCAAGAGATTAGCGTTACACCTCCTGCAGCTACACCCCTTCCGTCTGAGATTTCTAAAGAACTAAAAGAATCATTCATTGTGATTCACCCAACGCCATTAACTGCATACAAACGTTGGCCTCTGGCTAACTGGGTGCAATTAATTGAATCACTACCCAATGAATATCAAGTGGTTTTAAGTGGCGCCCCAATTGCACAGGATCGAGAGTTAAATCAATCCATTATTGATTTGTTAAGCGACACCGCTAAAAGCAAGATTCTTAATCTAGACGGTCGATTAAAACTGGATCAATTGGGAACCTTATTGCGCCAAGCGAAGCTTTATATTGGCGTTGACACATCCGTGACCCACCTGGCTGCAGCTTGCAATACGCCAACCATCACGCTATTTGGTGCAACTCCACCCACCAATTTTGGTCCATGGCCCAATGGGTTTGTTGGCAAACAACCCTATCAACTTAGAGGCTCCATTCAAAAAGTAGGTAATGTGACTATTTTGCAAGGCCCTGGTGAATGTGTTCCCTGTCGTAAAGCTGGTTGCGAGGATAAATCAGATAGTCGCAGTGATTGCCTAATCAATTTGCCAGTTAGCCAGGTGATAGAAGCTGTTAGAAGCTATGGAATTAACTGTGCTTAAAGTTTGATGTTTATGCGAAATTAAGTTTTCGTCTTTTTTCTTTTATTTTTTTGTTTTTGTTTTTTAATTGCCTAGGCGTATTTCACTTCAACATTGCCCTGTCCACCAGATTTATTGAGAGCAATACTTAAGCCTCTGATGCTTTCATCATCAGGGTAGATTTTCCAAGTCTCTGGGAACTGAACCAAGCAAACACTGCCATTACTAATGACATCTGCTGTCATCAGTAAACCCTGAGGCTTTTTGCCCACAAAGTTGTTAACCTGTTGCTTAAATCCCTGGATGTCGATACCTTGCTGCAACTGTACATGCAGACTTCTTGCAAACTTTAGTCGTGCCGTGGTGACATCCATGATGGATTCTGCAACCACTCTCATACCGCCCGAAAATTTATCAGGAGTAACACTGACTTTAGCGATGATGAGTTCATCTTCTTTGAGCCAGTGACGGTTAGGCTCAAATAATTCGCTGTAAATGGTCATCTCAAGTTGAGCCGTACCATCATCGATGGTAGCAATCATTAATTTGCCACGCGGGCCCATCATGCTTCTGGTAGAAGTCATGATGCCTGCAATTAAACGATCTTTGCCTTCAGTCAACTGATTTAATTTGGTACGTACAAAATGACTCACCTCATCACGATAAGCATCAAATAAGTGGCCAGTTAGGTACAAGCCCAGGGCCGTCTTCTCTTCTTGCAAGCGCCTCTTCTCAAACCAAGGTTCTTCCTTCACTAATTCTGGTTTGTGCTCGTCAGCAGATCCTGCCATGTCAAAGAGGCTCACTTGCTGAGCAGATGCATCAGCCTGATCAGCAGCTTCCATAGCTCTTGGCAAGGATGCTAATAAGGTAGAGCGTGAGTCAAAGCCACCATAGAGAGAATCAAATGCGCCCGCACGAATCAACGCTTCCATTGTGCGTCGGTTTACAACCCGACGATCTAATCTTAAGCAGAAATCAAATAAATCGACAAAAGGCCCATTAGCTCTGGCTTGAATAATTTGCTCAATGGCACCCTCACCCGTTCCTCGAATAGCCCCTAGGCCATAACGAATCATGGTGGCTGCTTGCTCTTTATTGTTCTGATCTTCACGCAATGGCATGAAGCGATACACGCTGGTGTTCACATCAGGCGGCAAGATCTTGATCTTGTTAGCTAAGGCATCCTCATAAAGAATCTTTACCTTATCCGTATCATCCATCGCCAATGACATGTTGGCTGCCATGAATTCTGCTGGGTAATGCGCTTTTAACCAAGCGGTGTGATACGCAAGCAGAGCATAAGCAGCCGCATGAGATTTATTAAAGCCATAGCCTGCGAACTTTTCCATCAAGTCGAAAATTTCGTCAGCCTTATCAGGCTTTAATCCACTCTTACTCGAACCATCTCTAAATAACTGACGATGCTCAGCCATTTCTTCTGGTTTTTTCTTACCCATGGCACGACGTAATAAGTCAGCGCCACCCAAAGAGTAACCGCCGATGATCTGCGCCATCTGCATCACCTGCTCTTGATACACCATGATGCCGTAGGTTTCCCTTAGAACCGGCTCAACACGAGGATCTGGGTAATGAACTTGCTCTTTGCCGTGCTTACGAGCAATGAATGACGGAATCAAGTCCATAGGGCCAGGACGATACAAAGCCACCAAGGCGATGATGTCTTCAAAGCGGTCTGGCTTTGCTTCACGTAGCATGCCTTGCATGCCACGACTTTCTAACTGGAACACTGCAACCGTGTTGGCATTTTTTAAGACTTCAAAAGCTGCAGGGTCGTCCAGTGGAACCTGACCAACTCGCCAATCTTTTTTCTCTGGATGTAACTGATGGATGTATCTTTCAGCCCAATCCAAAATTGTTAACGTTGTAAGACCCAAGAAGTCGAACTTCACAAGACCGACGGCTTCAACGTCATCTTTATCAAATTGGCTAACCACACCAGCGTCACCACCATCTTTTGATCCTTGGGTATACAAAGGACAAAAGTCTGTGAGCTTACCCGGTGCAATCAATACACCACCCGCATGCATACCAACGTTACGAGTCATGCCTTCTAACTGCTGCGCTAGGCCGAGCAACTGCTTAACCTCTTCTTCACGCGACTCTCGCTCCGCTAAGAGTTTTTCATCTTTTTTGGCTTGCTCAATGGTCACCTGTTGGCCAGGCTTATTAGGAATGAGTTTAGAAATGCCATCCACAAAACCATAAGGCTGCTCAAGAACTCGACCCACATCTCGAATCGCCGCACGTGCCGCCATCGTGCCAAATGTGGCAATCTGACTCACCGCATCTTTGCCATATTTTTCTTTTACGTAGGCAATCACACGATCACGTCCATGCTGACAAAAGTCGATATCAAAGTCAGGCATCGATACACGTTCTGGATTTAAGAAACGCTCAAAGAGTAAGTTGTAACGCAGCGGATCTAGGTCTGTAATACCTAATGAATAGGCCACCAAAGAACCCGCACCAGATCCGCGACCAGGCCCCACAGGAACACCATTATTTTTTGCCCAGTTAATGAAGTCCGCAACAATCAAGAAGTAACCAGGGAAACCCATTTGTGAAATGGTTCTTGCCTCAAACTTCAAACGCACTTCATAGCTGGCTCGCCGCTTTTCTCTTTCAGCTTCATCTGGATATAAATGGATTAAATGCTTGGATAAGCCCTCCATGGCTTTTTCCATCAAATAATCATCCAATGTCATGCCTGCAGGCACTGGAAAATCAGGTAACTGTGGTTTACCAAGCGTTAGAGATAAGTTACAACGTTTGGCAATTTCAACACTGTTAGTAATAGCCGCCGGCAAGTCAGCAAATAACTCTTGCATTTCTGCTTGGCTCTTGAAATATTGCTCAGGGGAGAATTTCTTAACCCGCCTAGGATTAGCAAGAATCTCACCTTCTGCAATACAAACCCGAGCTTCATGCGCCGTGAAGTCAGATTGCTTCATGAACTGAATCGAATGAGTTGCCACTACAGGTAACTTGAGTTGATTCGCTAGATGGACTGCGCCATGCAACTGAGCCTCATCCTGCGGATGACCTGCTCGCTGAATTTCAATATAGAACGAGTCTGGGAAATACTTAGCCCAAACTTTTGCTCTGTTAAGAGCTTCATCCTCTTGGTTAGCTAATAACGCAACACCAACATCACCAAACCTTGCGCCCGATAGAGCAATCAAACCTTCAGCATGCTCTTTGAACCAAATTGGATCAACTTCAGCTCTACCTTTGTACTGGTTGGTTAATGATGCTTTTGTTAATAACTCACAGAGGTTTAAATAACCCTGATGATTTTTTACCAATAACTGCAAGCGATAGGGCTTGTCTCGATCTTCAGGATTAGTGATCCATACGTCACTACCAACAATGGGCTTCAAACCCTCTTTGCGGGCTGACTGATAAAACTTAACTAAACCAAAGACATTACCCAAATCAGTGAGCGCCAAAGCACCCATTTGATCACTAACCGCCGCAGAAATGGCATCATCTATGCGTACAGCCCCGTCCACAATGGAATATTCCGAGTGGAGTCGTAAATGGACGAAGCTGGTATTTAAAGACATGAGATGATTTTAGCTATGTTCAAAACCCAATACCGCGGTCGCTTCGCACCCTCACCCACAGGCGCTCTCCACGCCGGGTCGCTCGCAACCGCTTTAGGTAGTTGGCTCCACGCGAAAGCCCATGACGGAAAGTGGCTTTTACGGATCGAAGACCTTGATTTACCAAGATGTGTGCCAGGCGCTGACCAGACAATCATTCAACAATTGTCGGCCTGCGGTTTAAGCTGGGATGAGGAAATTGAATATCAATCCAAACGAACCCGTTGTTATAGCGATGCCCTAACGAAGCTGATTGATTCTAAAAAAGCTTATGGATGTCGTTGCACCCGAAAACAAATCGAAGATGCGCATCTAGCATCAGGTCGAAAAAAAGATCGTCATGGTGAATTGATTTACCCAGGAACATGTCGCAAGCGCACAGACATCACAGAACCTTGCGCCTGGCGTTTATATGTTCATGATGCTGAGATTGAATCAACTGTCGGGGATTTTGTATTGCGTCGCGCTGATAGAATTTTTACTTATCAGTTAGCAGTAGTGGTCGATGATCATCTACAAGGAATCACTCACATTGTTCGTGGGGCCGATTTGCTAGATAACACCCCAAGGCAAATTTATTTACAACAAGAACTTGGCTACCAAACTCCTAGCTATGTTCACTTACCCTTAGTTCTTGATAACAACCAAGAAAAACTCAGCAAGCAAACCAAAGCAACAGCTATTGATGTCAGCAGTTCCAAAAACGTCTTAAATGCGCTCAGGGCAGCTGCACTGCATATTGGCCTCACCGACCGTCGACTATTGGCAAAAAGTAGTGCTGAGATTGATTTAAGTGTTTCTGAGTGGTTGACTGTTGCCCTTGGGAACTATCAAACCCTTTTAAATCAGGGTTTGATTAAATTCGCTTAATTAAGTTTGCTGAGTGAATTTTTCTTAATTCAATTAATTGGGCTTTTTAAAACCACCCAATAGTGCTGCAACTGGTTTATTGGATTTAGGCCCAGGCTTGATGGATGGGTTACTAGATATATTCGCTGAAGCATTTGATGCTGCATCTTTAGTATCTTTTTTATCTATGGCAGCCTTGTTATCTTTTGCTTGATAAGGCATGTAAAAGAATGGATCAGCACCTGGACCACCAGCTGGATCAGGCACAGGCATTCTGATGAGCTTGCGACTCATCAGCTTTTCAATATCAGCTAATAATTTTTCTTCAGAGGCATCTACCAAAGCAATAGCATCACCTTGCGCACCGGCACGACCGGTTCTGCCAATACGATGAACATAATCTTCTGCGTTAAATGGCAACTCGTGATTGATCACACAGGGCATATCAGCAATATCAAGACCTCTGGCAGCCACATCAGTTGCGACCAAGACATCCATGGAACCATTTTTAAATGACTCCAAAATTTGCATGCGTTCAATTTGGCTTTTATCGCCATGAATCGCACCAGCTTTGATACCACTTCTCTCTAATGCACTTGCCAACTTGCTGCAACCAATGCGGCTATTAGTAAAAACAATCGCTTGACGAGAAAGACCTTGTTGAATACGCGCGTTAAGAACTTTGACGACAGCGTCTTTTTTGCGCTCAGACGGCACCATATGAATCACTTGACGCACAGTGTCCGCTGCAGCATTTTGTCTAGCCACTTCAATCGTCACAGGATCACGCAAATAACTTTGCGCTAATTTTTTAATTTCTGGTGAAAAGGTTGCTGAGAACAATAACGTTTGTCGCTGCGCAGGAATCAAACTGATGATGCGTTGCAAGTCTGGCAAGAAGCCCATATCCAACATGCGGTCCGCTTCATCCAAAATCAAAATTTGCACTTGTGACAAATTAGCTGTTTTTTGGGTGATGTGATCAAGCAATCTACCTGGTGTTGCAATTAATAGCTCAACACCTGAGCGCAACAAGGTGGTTTGCGCCGACATATCTACACCACCAAACACCACAGCAGTTCTAATGTCTGTGTACTTGGCGTATTTGAATGCGTTATCCGCTACTTGGTCAGCTAGTTCACGAGTAGGCGTTAATACCAAAGCACGAATCGGATGTCTTGCTGGTGAAGCACTGCTGCTAGCCATTGGCAAAATATTTTGCAGAATTGGTAAAACAAATGCTGCTGTTTTACCTGTGCCAGTTTGTGCTGCGCCCATGACATCTCTGCCCTGCATGACATGAGGCATGGCTTGCGCCTGAATCGGGGTAGGTTTTGTATAACCTTGCTCTAAGACGGCTTTCAAAATTGGCTCAGCAAAGCCAATTTCAGCAAAAGTTAGTTCGGTGTTGTTTTGTTCTGTACTCACAGGGCTCTATTATGAGGCCTGTGAGTCATTGACTGGGATTTTCTTGATATGGCTATATTACAAAGCAGCAATGCCTGCTTTGGCCACTTCAGCATCTTGATCTGATTTGGCCCCAGAAACGCCTATGGCACCAATCGTTTGACCATCCACCACAATGTTCACACCACCCTCTAGGGTGCCCTGTAAAACCGCTGTAGCGTTCAAGAATGACTGACGACCACCGTTGATGATGTCTTCATACACTTTGGTCTCACGGCGCCCTAAAGCAGAAGCTTTAGCCTTTTCTTGGGCGATGTAGGTAGAAATGGTTGGGCAAGCATCGCGTCTTGTGAAACCCAATAAATGTCCACCGTCATCCACGACTGCAATACTCACACCCCAATTGTTTTTTTCCGCATGAGCATCTGCTGCTGCCAGGATTTTTTTTACATCTGATTGATTTAAATAAGCTTTTTGACTTGGCACGACTGTCTCCTATCGATTTTTTTATGGTTTTAATAATTGTTGTATCTGTTGTTGTGTTTTCTACGATACCTGAATTTATGACTTCCTTCAGACGCTGAATGATTTTTGATAAGAATCAATTAATTAATCTATTTATAGTTAAATATAATATATAATGTAATTAATGAATCTTTCTTAGAGAGTAATTGATATGGATACGCAAGTAGTTCAAACCAATGAAGCGATGCCACAACTAGATATCAGCCTCATGCGCGCTAACGCAGATAACGCATGTCGCATGATGAAGACATTGGCCAATCGCGATCGCTTGATGTTGCTTTGCCAATTAAGCCAAGGTGAAAAACGCGTGGGTGAATTAGAAGAAGCCACCAATATTCAGCAACCTACTTTGTCTCAACAACTCGCTGTGTTGCGCGAAGAGAATGTTGTGTCAACACGCAGAGATGGCAAACATATTTATTACAAGATTTCTAGTCCCATCGCGATGTCAGTGATGGAATTACTGTATGCCACATATTGTGGAAAATAAGGAGAGCACGATGCAATGCAATGTTGGCGGTATCGACCGCGTTTTACGTATCACTGTTGGCGCACTTTTAGTGATTCTTGCAATCACTGGTGTGGTTGGCACATGGGGTTGGATTGGTTTAGTTCCAATGGCTACAGGTATCTTCCGTTTTTGCCCAGCCTACCCATTACTTGGCATCAAAACTTGCAGTAAAGATTAATCAATAGATTAATTGATGTAATTGACTGCTAGTGCATACAGCACTAGCGCCAAGGTGCCCGTTAACAATGCGGGCACCATTCTTTCTCCAGGCTTTGAATACATCACAATCAATGCCAAGACACTAACGGTCAAGCGAACATAAATTGGCACCGTACTCAAAAGACCCACTGGTAACAAAATAATTCTGAGCGTTAAAGCAGCCACCATGGCATAAGTAACAGCAGACAACCATTTAAAGATTTCGCTGTCTTGACTGATTTTCCCTGACAAGAAAACACCCAAGCCACGCCACAGGTATGTGCCTAAGCAAGCTGCAATTAATGCAGCCCACATACCTGCATCATTGAACATATTTGATAGATCAGTCGTTTCAGGCAATTGCTTTTTTCCTCAAAGAAAGATCAACGCTATACGCAATGGTGCCACCCACCAAACCCGCGATTAGTAATGAATAGTTAGGAAACCAGAGATATGACACTGGGCCAATCACAGCACCCAACAAAATAGCGATGCGATTAGCTCTGGGCTTTACCTCGGTAAAGGTTAATAAGAAAAACAGTGGGTTAATAAATACCATGCCAAGACTCAGATAAGTTGGCACTTGCCCTGCTATCAAATAACCCAAGGCTGTTCCTGGTGTTGAGACACCCCAACAGACCAATGCAAACCCCGTGAAATACGATAAGCGCTTATCTGGTTCAATTTTTGGAAAATCTTTCATGGCAATAGCCCATGAGGTCATCGCCATAAAGTGAACCAATAGATAGTAAAAAGAACTGCGTTGTTTTTCTGGAAACTGCGGAAACAGCGTCAAGCACATGGTAAAAAATCTTGTGGCTGTCAGTGTCACAGCAAATGCAATCGCTACACCCGAAGCTCCCAATACAAGCATCTCAATCAAGACCACTTGCCCAGGCAAGGCAAACATAAAGAAACTGGTGGCACTGGTTAACCAAATATCTAAACCATTGGCTTGCCCCATCGCACCAAAGCCCACCATGCCGGCAAATAAAACGGCAGCTGGTGCACCGAAAGCATCTTTAGCTCCCCGTAAGACAACTTCTTTGTTCAAGCTCATGAAAAGAGTTTATTGTTTTTTTTGGTTTTAGTTTGACGAACTATTTAGTCAAGTATTTAGCGCCCCGCATTTAAAGCCCAATCAATGTGCTCTTGAACCATTGGGCTCACAGTTGCTCTTTTATTGGTGAGCGCTGCACGCATCTGCTCTTTTTGGCTTTGGCTAAGCGCTCTGGCTTGCAATGCATTACCAATGCCCACCGCCAGGTTTCTGAGCCAAGCCTGGTAACCAATACGCCGAATGGGACTGCCCTCATGACGAGATAAGAAATCTTCTTCTGACCATGACCACAAATCAAGCAGTGATGCCTGATCTAAACCATGCCTAGGTAAAAAATCTGGCAGAGATGTCATTTGTGCAAACTTATTCCAAGGGCAAGCCAACTGACAATCATCACAACCATAGATACGATTACCCATCAAAGGCCTTAGCTCTAATGGAATAGATTCCTTATGTTCGATAGTCAAATAAGAAATACAACGTCTCGCATCTAATTGATAAGGTGCGGTAATAGCTCCTGTAGGACAGATATTGATACATGCAGCGCACTCACCACAATGACTAGTAATTGGCTCATCCACTGGGAAAGGCACATCAACCAAGATTTCTCCCAAGAAGAACATAGAGCCGGCTTCCCTGTTTAATAGAAGAGTATGTTTGCCTCTCCACCCCAAGCCAGATTTTTGGGCTAACTCAACTTCCATGACTGGGCCAGAATCAACAAAGACGCGATAACCTAAAGAGCCGACTTTTTTTTGAATTTCTTCTGCCAATGTTTGCAGGCGTTGGCGTAAGACCTTGTGATAATCGCGGCCACGTGCATACATGGCTACAAAAGCTTGCGTTGGGTTTTCGACCTTGGCCATTTCCGTATCGCGCCAATCAACCGCCTGCCGAATTTCTGTGTTATCTGGCAAATAATCCATGCGAGCCGTGATGACTCGAATGGTTCCTGGTTGAAGTTCTGCAGGATTAGCACGCAAATGAGCTCGCTCGCTCATATAATTCATATCACCGTGACGACCTGCCTTCAACCACTCCTTCAAATGCTCGCTGGCCTGACTCAAATCAGTGTCAGAAATTCTGACATCCCCAAATCCAAGAGAACGAGCTGCATCTCTGATCCAAGAAATATCTTGGATCCAATCTACAGATGTTGCAGTCGTTATTTTTTCTTGCGTCACGATTTATGCTCCTTGGTGAGATTGTAGGTCGCCATGACAGAAAAAACATTTCTTTTATCGTCTGAAGCACAAACAGCAGCAATTGCTGAGAAATTAGCAGGTGTGATGTCTGCTTTAATTAAAAAATCTAATTCAAACAAGTTAAACACTGCTGTTGCCTTGCATTTATCACTAATTGGCGATTTGGGTGCTGGTAAAACAACTTTTACGAGGTATCTATTAAAAGCATTAGGTCACACAGGTAAAGTTAAAAGCCCCACCTACACTTTGTGCGAACCTTATGAGTTAGCAACTGATGGCATTCAATTTTCTTTGCATCATTTTGATTTATACCGAATGCGCTACGCTGAGGAATGGTTGGATGCTGGATTTAGGGATACATTTAGCAATCCTGGTATTTGTATCGTCGAGTGGCCAGAAAAAGCCGAGGGAACATTACCAGCAGTTGATGCCGAATTGCACCTGACCATGCATGATGATGAAACTCGTGAATTAATCATCAAAGCTATCAGCCCTGCCGGCAAATCGCTCATAGAAGCTTTATGAAATTTATCCCTAGAAACGCTAAGCGCCGCGATTTACTAAAAAATATTGCAAAAGCGAGTGCCTTGCTTTTTTTAGGGCCATCTCAATTAGCGTTTGGTGCGAAATTATTAGCTGTGCGCATGTGGCCCGCAGAAGACTACACACGTGTGACCTTGGAATCAGACGAAGTGCTCAAGGTCAGCCATCAACTCTTAACCAACCCTCACCGTTTGGTCGTGGATGTGGAAGGGCTAGAACTCACCAACACACTCAAAGAGTTAGTCGCTAAAGTAAAAAGTAACGATCCATATGTATCTCATGTTCGGGTAGGTCAATTTCAGTCAAGAGTAGTTCGATTGGTATTTGATTTAAAAGAGAGTATTCAGCCACAATTATTTTCATTAGAACCAGTTGGCAGCTACCAAAATCGTTTGGTGTTTGACTTATACCCAACCGTTGCTAATGACCCACTGATGGAACTGGTACGTAGTAGCTCAAAAAAATCAGCCGCCTTGGATCTTGAAGACCCTATTGGCGCCATCGCCAGAAAAGAAGCTTTAAGACAAGATAAGCAAGACAAGAGCAATAAAGATGACAGCGCTCACACAAGTGATGCTAAGTCACCTTATAAGCGCCTATTAACTATTGCGATTGATCCTGGTCATGGCGGCGAAGATCCTGGCGCGATTGGTAAACGTGGTTCACGAGAAAAAGATATCGTTTTAGCGATTGCTAGAAAACTCAAAGAGAAAATTGAGCAAGAGCCAGATATGCGTTCATATTTAACACGCGATGGCGATTATTTTGTACCACTACATACTCGCGTCAATAAAGCACGCAGAGTACAAGCTGACTTGTTTGTCTCAGTACACGCTGATGCATTCGTTCAACCTCATGCAAAAGGTGCTTCTGTGTTCGCTCTATCTCAACAAGGGGCTACTAGTACAGCAGCTAGGTGGTTAGCCAATAAAGAAAATAATGCGGACTTAATTGGAGGTTTAAATATTAAGTCGCAAGATAAGCAGGTAGCTCAACTACTTTTAGACATGTCCACCACTGCGCAAATTAAAGATAGTCTCAAACTTGGTGATGCGGTATTAAAGCAAATTGGTGGCTTTGCCAAATTGCATAAAAAGCACGTTGAGCAAGCTAGCTTCGCTGTACTAAAAGCACCAGACGTTCCATCGATATTGATTGAGACAGCTTTCATTAGCAATCCAGAAGAAGAAGCTCGACTCAATGATGTCGAGTACCAGGAGCAAATCGCTTCAGCGATATTAAAAGGCATCCGAAGTTACTTCGCCAAGAATCCTCCCGTCGCAAAATCTAGACAAATCTAGCTCTAATTTAAAAAGTCCGCTATAATCTTCTTTTTCGCAGATTTGGGTCGGTAGCTCAGTCGGTAGAGCAGCGGACTTTTAATCCGTTGGTCGCGAGTTCGAGTCTCGCCCGACCCACCAAATCAAGGCTTTTTCCAAAAAGCCACCTAAAAGCACCTAAGCAATCGCTTCGGTGCTTTTTTCTTTGGTCAATCAATTAAGTCATGAATTGATAACCATCAAATATAGATAGTCAAAACAAGAAATCATCCTGAATATGGCTTAATATGAAAGCGTAGGTGACAAACTAATTATTAAAAGGAGATTTGATGAAGGTTCTAGTATCGATCGACGGATCAAAACACAGTGCGAAAGCCATTGATTACTTAATCGCTCACTCCGCCATGTTTGAAGGCAAAGGTTCAGGCTTGGTTGTTCTTCATGTTGAACCTGATGTTATTCCACCAGAGGTGACGCAATATATCCCTAAGAAATCAATTGCAGATTGGTATGCTGATCAGAGTAAGGCAGCCATTAAATCAGCCACTGCAAAATTAGATAAAGCAAAAATTCAGTACAAATTAGTGCAAAAAGTTGGTCATGTGGCCGATACGATTTTGGCTGAATCAAAAACAGCCAAAGCTGACATGATTGTGATGGGCTCTCACGGTCGCAGCTCACTCATGAACTTGATCATGGGTTCGATTGCCACTCAAGTGCTATCTCAAGCAAAACAGCCTGTATTAATCGTTAAATAGTTTTCGCTGATAATTTTCACTGGCTCACAAAAAACGCTGCCTGTTAATAGGGCAGCGTTTTTTATTGGCTATTTTATTTTCTAGCCTCTTATTTTTTAGAACCAATCCTACCCTCTTCGCCTCTTAACAATTTTTGTATATTGGCTTTATGGCGCCAAATCAACAAAGCACTCATCACGGCAATGGCAATAGCCATTGGCTGCACACCAAATAAAAAAATGAAATAGATCGGGGCAAATACCGCAGACACCAAAGCTGCTAGTGATGAGTAGCACAAGAAAACAGCCACAATCAACCAAGTCGATAAAGTAGTAAGACCTAAGACCCAATCAATTGCCAACAAAATACCTAAAGCGGTTGCAACACCCTTACCGCCTTTGAAACCATGGAAAACTGGAAATAAATGCCCAACAAAGGCAGCGGCAGCAACAGCGGGCAAGACCCAAGAATCAATCTCCACACCAATTAAAACTCTCGCCATAACAACGGCCACATAACCTTTAGCCGCATCCCCTAACAAAGTCAGAATGGCTGCCAATTTATTACCAGTTCGCAATACATTCGTGGCTCCTGGGTTACCTGAACCATAACTATGAGGATCAGGTAAACGCATGGCTTTACTAACCACTACAGCAAATGAAACAGAACCAATCAAGTAGGCTCCCAAAATTACTAATGTATTAAAAATTGATAAGTTCATGTTTACGCTCTAGGGTGATGCTGTTGATGAATATTCTTTAAACGCTCACGTGCAACGTGAGTGTATATCTGTGTGGTGGATATGTCTGCATGGCCTAATAATAATTGCACCACCCTTAAATCAGCGCCATGATTTAACAAATGTGTTGCAAAGGCATGTCTTAAGGTGTGAGGTGAAAGGGGTACATCAATACCTGCTGATGTGGCGTAACGTTTGATGATGTGCCAAAACGCTTGCCTAGTCATACCCTGGCCAGTGTGTCTTGCTAAAAATAAATCTTGCGTTGCTTTGTGTTGTGCTTTTGTATCTAGTAACTGAGGTCTAGCTACTTCTAAATATTTTTTCAACCAAGTGGCGGCCTCTGCCCCAAAAGGCACCAAGCGTTCTTTGCCACCTTTACCGCTAATAACGCGCACGACCCCCTCATTAAGACCCACCTCAATAGTCTTTAGATCAACCATCTCCGATACACGCAAACCACTGGCATACATCAACTCAAGCATGGTTCTATCTCTGATACCTAACGGTGTATCTGTGTCTGGTGCACCTAGCAATGCTTCCACCTGAGACTCACTCAAAGTCTTAGGAAATCTTGGGGCTTGTTTAGCAGCTCTTAGATTTAGGCACGGATCAGCTTTAACTAAGTTTTTACGAATACCTAAACGATAAAAACGCTTTAATACCGTCAAACGCCTGTTGGCTGTGGTTGCTTTATCCGCTCTGCGATGAGCAATGTATCCCATAACATCTGCTGAATTTGCTTCATAAATCGTTTTAGATGTTTCATCATTTAACCAGCGTGCAAACAAGAGTAAATCTCGACGATAAGCACTCAGACTGTTCTTAGATAGACCGTCTTCTAACCAGCAAGTATCACAAAATAAATCAATCGCTTCCATGCTAGCAATGAGCTTTTTACTAACAGGCTTAGAATCCTGATTGTCATCCTGCGAGCGAGAAGTTGATTTTTTAACTACCATTGAGGTTTTATTCTAAAAGAGACGCCATTGAATCCAGCTTTTTTATTACTTCCTGATTTTTTGCTGATTTTGCTTGGCTTCATCTTAGTACGCTTTACGCATCTTGATAAGAACATTTGGACAAGCGCTGAAAAGCTTGTCTACTACTTGTTATTCCCAGCACTTTTGTTCAATGCTATCAATCAAACTAGGTTTGATTGGGGTGGCACCTACACCATGATTTTTGTAGCAGGCATCGCCTTTTTTTCAGCGATGGGCCTTAGCTTTATTTCTAAATGGATTTTTAAGCCAACAGACTTAAGCTGGTCCTCAGGATTTCAGACAGCATTTCGCTTTAACTCATACATTGCCTTTGCAGCAGCCGGTCGACTAGCTGGCGAGGAAGGTGTGGCATTAATGGCCTTGATTAGCGGCTGCCTGGTACCCATTGCCAACGCAGCAGCTGTATGGTCATTAGCCAAACATTCAGAATCTCATATCTTCAAAGAGTTAATTAAAAACCCTCTGATTATTGCAACCGTCCTTGGATTGATTAGTAATGTTCTTGGATTAAGAATGCCTGACTATTTGGCGCTCAGCTTATCGCGTTTAGGTGCAGCCTCCATTGCCCTAGGCTTGCTAAGTGTTGGTGCAGGACTCATGTGGGTTAAAAGCAAAAAAGATGGCGCACTAGTGGCTTATTGGACCGGCATTAAATTGTTAGCCTGCCCGGCCATTGCATTATTTTTTGGTAAATATTTTGATTTACCCCAAGCTCAACTTAATAGCGTGGTGCTATTTGCAGCAATGCCTACTGCAACAAGTGCCTATGTGCTTGCCAACAGAATGGGTGGCGATGGACCACTTGTGGCTATTTGTATTTCTGTGATGACTTTAGCTGCTGCGCTAACTTTACCGATGTGGCTAATGTTCCTCTAATAGGACTAGCTCACTTGCTCACTAGCTCACTATTACACTGTCAGTTAGTTAAAGATAACCGGCTCGACGGTTAAAGAAACATCAAAAGTTTCTTTAACCTTCTTTCTAATTTGCTCGGCCAATTGCAGCAACTCTCCTCCAGTGCCACTGCCATGATTAACAAGCACCAAGGCTTGCTTCTCATAAACACCTACTTGCCCCAACTTGTATCCCTTAAAGCCGCACTGATCGATTAACCAGCCAGCAGCTAACTTCCATTGTTGCCCACTGGGGTAAGCAACTAGTTGAGGAAATTGCTGCTTTAACTGTTGATACAACTCATTGGTGACCACAGGGTTATGAAAGAAACTGCCGGCATTACCAATCACTTGAGGGTCTGGCAACTTACCTCTTCTAATCTCGCACACCCGATGAAAAATATCAATGGGCTTTAATGAATCCTGATTAGCAAATACTTTTGCCAATTCTGCATAACTTAGCTTTGCTTGCCACTGCTTTGGTAAGGCAAAACAAACTGAAACCACCACATAACGATTTGGCTCGTCTTTAAAAATGCTGTGACGGTACGAGAACTTGCAATCGTGTTTATTTAAAGTAACAAATTCATGGCGATTTTTATCAAATGCCTGAAGGCTCTCAAACACCTCCTCGAGCTCCACACCGTAAGCACCAATATTTTGTATGGGGGCCGCCCCTACTGTGCCGGGGATTAAGGCTAAGTTCTCTAGCCCTGGATATCCCGCATCGAGTGACCACTGAACAAACTCATGCCAAGACTCACCCGCCATGGCCTCAACATAAAAGTGCGTAGGAGTTTCTTTTAATAAATATTTACCTTTTATTTGCATGAGAGCTGTATAGCCTGGCAAATCTTTTGCCAAAACCAAGTTGCTACCGCCCCCAAAGACCTGCCAAGGCTGCCTATCTGTTTCTGCTTTAGATATAAATTCCACCACATCTGACTTATTCTCCAAATAAGCCAAATACTGAGCGGATACATCAAATCCAAAGGTGTTGTGGGCACGCAAACTAGCGTGTAAATCAATCTTCATGCCACAATCTTAACTGTGATTAACTTTACTTTAGATTTTTAGGTGAA
>VFQT010000150.1_pt1 | contig 109399 bp, 64 predicted proteins | sample 3512381 | NCBI WGS metagenome assembly VFQT01 (sample SAMN10412376, study PRJNA504923) | tailings metagenome | isolation source: Relicate 2 Philex TSF3 active mining site | place: Philippines: Tuba, Benguet | collected 2017-08-29
TCCCTGACGCCCCCAGCTCTTCATCCTAATCTTAACCTTAATCCTACTCCCCACTGGGGTTGGTGGCTGAGCGAGGTGGGCTGCGGCTGAGCGAGCCCGGGAGCCGAAGGCTTTCGAAATGCCTTTGTTCAAGAAGCCCGGTGGATTTAAGGGCGTCGCTCGTCCTTTGGGAAAAGCATAGCCGCGGAAGGTGGCAGTCAGCAGTTTTTAGTGGGCAGTGTTCATGGAATTGCAGGGCAAGCGAAGGGTTCAGTGGAGTCGCGAGCCGGAGATGCGTTCCGGACCTTCTTGATTTGCGAACATCCATGTTGGTCTGCCGTTCAGCTACCGCATGCAATCTGGGCCGAGCTTTTTCCGGTGATGTGTCGGTCCTCCTGGGCCTTGAGGACTTTTGGGCACCGTTTCCGGTGGCTTACGCACACCGGCAAGGGTTGTGGCGACCCTCCGGGCCTGAGTCGCAGAGACGAGGCACTTTCTGTCGCCGCTTCGCGGCTTCGGGACGGTTTGTGGATTGCACAATCCTCGGGTTGTCACCCGAGGCTATTTGCTGGCGCAGCTTCGCTGCTGAAGACAGGAAATTGTCGTCCTGTGGTGGCTTATCCGCGCTTATCCGTGTCATCCGCGGTTCACTCATTGCCGAGCATTTTCAGGGGACAAGCTGCGTCTATACGGTCCTACTCGTACTCAGTGCAACGGTACTCGTACTCGAATGGATCGTGAAGCAAGAACCGATGTTCGATCATGAACGACGCGACATTGACCGGATTTCGACGGATTGAACAAGAGAGTCTCGGAAGATTGAATCGAGTACGAGTACCGCGATGCTGAGTACGAGCAGGAGTATGAAAGGATGGCAGAAGAAATGTGGCTTTGAGTTCGCGGGGAACGAGGTAGTGCCGAGGCCTGGTTTTCACCGGGATCAACCCGGGTTCTAGCCCAGTGGAGTCAGGTTTTTGCTCTACCACGGCCTCGGCTTCCAGACAGGGGCACCAAACCCATTCAGCACAGTCCGGTCTCCTGCCCTATCCGCGATCATCCGCGTCATCCGCGGTTCCTCACTAAGCCATTTCCAGGGTGACAAGCTGCATCGCCAACGGTAAACTCTGACCGGCGAGGGTTGCTCACCGTGAAGAATCCCGCAAGGGCCATTCCTGAGCCCGCACCGCTCACAAAGCGGCAATGTTCAACGCACGATCTATACGTCGGGGAATCGCCGGACGCATAGAGCGCAATTCGTTATGCCGAAGGAATTGAGTGCCTCACAATGGATCGTGCCATTTTCGAGTGCGATGACAATTGGCTCGGCTCGTACTACGAGTTGTGCATGCAACTTGGTCCTACCGGTGACGACTCGCTGCTCTGTGCTGCGATAGGGCATGTTTGGTCGCAACCGGAGCTTCGCGGATCATGGAACACGCGATGCGACTACGGCGGTCCATCGGCGCCAATTGAATGCCGAGATGGTCATGTGGATCCCAGATACGGAATCATCGCGTTGACTCCCGACGTCTCCGTCGGTTGTGTCACACACACCGTTCGCGAACCGGAGGGATCAGATTGGCTCGACCTGTGTATTCCAACTGGAATGCTTGAGCTGCTCTTCGACATTCAATACCCATTAGACTACCAAACTAATCCGTGGATGTGGCAAATCGACAAACTGCTAGCTCAACTCGGCGCGTCAGTATTTCGTTCAATTCCGTACAAACTAGCCATCATTGGCGAAGAAGCGTCTGGCATCACTGATGCTGAGTCCATCACAGCGGATGATTGTCGATACGGCCCTTTCCTGTTCCCTGAACCACTATGGCAGAGACTTGGCCTCTCATCGAGATCCCAAATACTCGCGCCAGGCTTGGTAGCGACAGGGTTGCAAGACTCAACAGAAGCGGCATAACAAGGCGGTCAACCCGAGACATCTGAGTGACTGAGTCAAGTGCTGAATTGGAATTGAATCAGAAGTTGTCAACAGGTTATTCACAAGGCGTCGGTGCCTGAGTGAAGGGGCGATTTCTCTTTCGATCAATGCGACGAGTGGGGTGGCGTTCCTCGGTGATTTGATGAGTTTTGCAATCGGTTGCTTCGTGCCACGTCGGGTAGTGCAGAATCCGGGGCTCACCGGGGTGAACCCGGGTGGCGGTGGGTTGTTGGGGAAATAGGAAATGAGCCGAGGATTGCTGAGTGAACGGTTTCACGTTGACATCGGGCGAGCCGATGGTGGTCGGTCGTTTATTCGAATCACCGACACGGTGACTCAAGTAAGCCGGACTCATGTAGGGTTTGATGGTGAATCAGCCGACGTCATTGCGCGGCGTCTTGCCTCGCAAATCATCGCGGAGTCAAACGTTCCTGTCGTTGTCGGAAGGATCTTTAACGCTGACATCTGTCGTGATGGTGGTTCGTACTCAATGGGCTTCTATTCTACGGACGGTGAATGGTACGAGTTTTTCGTACCTATCAAATGGGATGGTGATGCAACAGATGGCTATGACCTTCCGAAACTCTATTTTCGCTCCGTGAACGATCGCAATGTGATTCACAGTTTTACATGGGAGGAGGCGCAACAGTTTTTGGCGCCTCATCGATTTCCAGGTTCACGTTTCGATGAACTCGTTGCAATTTGTCAAAATCAGGGGCGGTTTCGGGAAAACTGATTGCCTGTTGGAAACGCGCCAGTTCTCAGTCGATGCTGCGTCGTGGATTCACCGGACGGCTTGCGACGTTCCGCTACGATAATCCTTCACGTGCGCGTGAAAAAAGCCCGCCGGCTTGGCGGGCTTTGGTCCTGTTGTGTTGTCAGTCTCCAATCGTTTGAGCGCGATCAGTTGGTGACTGTTGCGGTTTCTTCTCCGATCAGCGGCTCGGTGATGGATTCGCTGGCGACTCGCAGGCGAAGGTGCTGATTGCCGGCTCGGAGACACTTGCCGGAGATGGTGAAAGTGACAGTTTCGCCAGCGGCGACTTCAGGCAGAGAGCGGAAGACCATCACACCGTTCTCTGCGATGTATTCTGACGGACCTTCGGCAGCGACCAGTTCAAAGCCGGCGGGAAGTTCGCAGGACAGACCGACGGCGTTTGCTGCTCGGGATCCTGTGTTGGCGATGGTAACCTGCCATTCGATCTCTTCTCCGGCCTTCACACTTGGCTGGCTAGCCGCGATCTTCAGATCCAAAGCAGCAGTTCCTTCGACCTGTGTGAGGTTTTCACACATCGTGACCTGGCCGTGTTCTGAAATGACACCCGCCTGATGCAGCGCTTCGCCAGTCTTTGTGGCCTTCAGGGTCAGTTGAAACTCACTGGTTTCTTCCGGCTGCAGTGTACCAACGAACCACTCGATGGAATGATCTGCTTTCGCGTACTTGCCACCGCGATTTGCGGCGACAAATTCAAAGCCTTCGGGGATGCGATACTTCGCACGGACGTTGGCAGACTGAACGATGCCGGCATTTGAGACGGTCATCTTGTAGTCAGCCGTTCGACCGGACATCTGCTCTTCAGGGCCTGTGATTGCAATCTGCAGTTGCGGCTCAGCCACTTCAACTGAAGTCATGCTTTCGTCAGTCAGGCCACCTTCGGCCACGGCTCGCACAGCAAGTTCCTGATCGCCGCCCTTGACGGCTGTCAGATTCAGCTTTGCCTGACGTGATTCGCCAGGATTCAAGGTTCCGATGTCAATTGTCAGCAGGCTTCCTGAGCGATGCTCAAGCCCTTCTGGAATAGCTGCCTGGATCACCACATTGTTGGCGATGCCGGTTCCCGGATTGCTGACTCGAATGGAGTACGCAGCCTGCTGTCCAACTTCGACTTTGTCGGGTCCTGCGACTGCAACACCGATCATTGGTTCCTGCACGCTGAATGCAGCGGAAGCACTGCCGGTCAGTCGAACGAAGGCATCCAGACGCACATCGCCTCGCTGACGAGGAATGACGCGGAGTTTCACGGTACGGCTCTCACCTGGTTTCAGCTCACCGAACGTCCATGATGGAACTTCCGTACCGGTCATTGGAGCCGGTGTCGCATCCAGCACCTCGACTTCAGATGGAATGACCGCTTCCGTCATGACGCTGCGGATGGTGGACTTGCTGTTGTTCTGAACAAGCAGATCGACATCACACTCCTGACCCACGTTGAATTCACCGTGGCGCACCCATTGCACGGAGACGCCAGGCGACTGGGGGCCCGAATCCGCGACAGAGGCCGTGGCTGCTGCTTTTGGAACGCTGCCTGGCAGAACTCGACTGGAGCTGACTGGCATCGTTACGTTGGCACGAGGAGCCGCTGGAGCGGCCTTTGATGCTGCGCTTGATGGAGCGGCTGGCTTCTTTTTTTCAGCCAGCACAGCTCGCTCAAAGTCACTCGCGTCATCCGTAGCTTCAGGAGCGGAGTGCTTGAGGTAGGTATTGAACGGGTTCTCGTCTTTCTCGGGGGCGGCCGCCGCGTCCTTTCGGATCTGCGTGATGGTTCCCTTCTTTTCTTTTTCGGAGTGAGCTTCGAAACCTGCCTGTCGAATCTCGGCAGCAGGTGCAGCACCTTTGGCAGGGCGCGCACTGGCCGTGGCGGCCTTGGACGCAGCGGTCTCCGCGACTGTGGCCTTTGAGGCTGGCTTGGCAGTCGCAGCAGTTTTTAAAGGAGCTGCCGTATGCTTTGAAGGAGCGGCTGTGGGCTTATCGGACGCCCAGCTGAAGTCCTGTTCGCTTTCCGAAACGGTCGCTTCTTCGGTCACAGCAGGAGCAATAGGCTTCGCGGTCTTCGCCTTCGGAGCGGTGGGCCTTGCAGCGGCCGGCGTTGGCTTGCTCGTGCCAGCAGTGGTTTCTGCCGCACTGCGTTCTCGCATGCGGACCTGCCGGGCGGGAGCCGCTGGTTCCTGGCTGGCAGCGGTTTCCTCGGCTTCCCCTTCAGCGGGCTTTGCTGAGAAGTATTCTGTGGATTTCGAAGCACTGCGAGCAGACTTCGATGTCGTTCGAGCGGTCTGTCGATCCCATTCAGCGAACGGATTTCCGTCCTGAGCCGCCACAGGGGCAGCCCCAATCGCCATCAGGAAAAGTGCTTTCAGGTATGACCGTCGAATAGGCATAGGGACCTCCGAAACGTCAGGAATCGCAACGCGTGAGCAGCGCAAATCGTCCTGCTTGAACGCTGCACAGGGATTCATCGTTGTTTCTGACTGTGAGGCTTGAATCGATTTGTCAGACGGAATTGATTGTGAGTGTTGTGAGGATAATTTCTCCAAAGACTGCGTGGCATTTGAGCCTTGAGCGGCAGTTTTCGCGGAACTGTCGAAGAGTCCGCCTTTGCTGTGGTGTTCCGGGGCCGACGTCCGATTACCAAAATTGAGAGCTAATGGATTGCGAGTTTTCCCTGCAAACCTTTACACTGCAGGTTCTTCTGAAGGGGCAACACCCGTCAGAATCAAAAGCAAACAACATCCAACCTGATCCCCTCCTTCAATTCCCACCCCGCAGTTGCAAACCTCGTTTCTCAAAGGAGTCGAGTATGCTGGTCATTCCAGGCCGCTATGGCAAAGACACGTGTGACGGATATTCTCGACGAGCCATTCTGCGGGTTGGCAGCTCTGCACTCGCCGGGCTGAGCGCTGCGACTCTTTTGGAGAAGGCGGCTGGTGCTGGGGAAGTGACCGACGAGGAAGCACGATACGGCGGCAAGGGTTTTGGGTCAGCGAAGAGCGTGATCCTTCTGTATCTTCAGGGCGGACCGAGTCACCTGGATCTTTGGGACCCGAAGACCAATGTTCCGGACAACGTTCGCAGCGTGTTCACGAACATTGATACGAAGATTCCGGGAGTTCAGTTCACAGAACTTCTTCCAAAGCTATCACAGCAAATTCATCGCGCGACTTTGATTCGTTCGCTGAGCTACACGCCGATCGGATTGTTCAATCACACTGCCGCGATTTATCAGATGCTGACTGGATACACAGCAGACAACGTCAGCCCGTCAGGTCAGCTGGAACCGCCGAGCCCCAAAGACTTTCCAAACTTCGGCTGTAACATTGTGAAGCTGAAGCCGCTGACGGCACCGATGCTCCCGTTCGTGATGATGCCTCGACCGTTGCAGGAGAGTAACGTCATCGGCAAAGCGGGCACGGCAGGATTCCTTGGCCGTGCGTTCGACCCGTACTATCTGTATCCGGCCGGCGACGACATGGACATGGCGAAGATGGAACGCATCCGAGTCGATGACTTGTCGCTTCGACAGGATGTGCCACTCGATCGTCTGCAGCGCCGTGCGTCGTTGCGTGACACTGTCAGTGCAGGAATGAAGAGTCTTGATCGTGCTGTAAATCAGTATGCTCTGAACGAGTACTACGAAAAGGCGCTGGGGCTGGTATTGTCCGGGAAGGCTCGCGAAGCCTTCAACCTGTCGTCCGAGTCACAGGAATTGCGAGACAAGTACGGCAACAACACCTTTGGTCAAAGCTGCCTCCTGGCTCGAAGACTGGTCGAAGCGGGAACTCGCGTGGTCGAAGTGAACTGGCCGAAGGTGGCAAACAGTGACAACCATTCGTGGGACGTGCACACTGGGCTCAGTCAGCGTATGAAGACTCAGTCTGCCCCGATGCTGGACTCTGCCATTTCCGCGCTGCTGGAAGACCTGGACGAACGAGGATTGCTGAAGGATACTCTGGTCGTTGCGGTCGGCGAATTTGGACGCAGCCCAAAGCGTGGCGTCAGCACTTCCGGAAACAGCAACAGCGACGATGGTCGAGACCATTGGCCGTATTGTTACACCGGACTTGTGGCCGGAGCCGGAATTCGACGCGGTTATGTGCATGGTAAATCGGACGAGACGGGATCGTCGCCGACGGAATCGCCCGTTCATCCTGGCGAGCTGCTGGCCACGATCTACCACGCGGTCGGTCTGTATCCGCGTCGAACCGTCTACAACCACCTGAATCAGCCGCGTGAAATGGTGAAGTCTGACGCCGTGATGGAACTGTTCTCCTGAAACGACTGGAGCCCTCGTTTGGTGAAAGAGTCACCAATGGGTTGCGTTGTCCTCGATTCGCGGAGCAGCCGATGTCCGGACAGTCTTCGTCGCACAGCAGTCTTCTGTCAGCTCAGTTTGGGCCATCGACAGCTCCGGTCATCCAGGTTGGTCGACGGCGATGGATTCTGCAGGCCGGGATTTCCGGCCTTGCAGGGCTTTCTGTGCCCTTCCTGCTGAAAGCGCGAGCAGACGGCGGGCAGGGCAGTTCTGCTGCTCGCGACGTGCGTTCTGTAATTCAAATCTGGCTGTCAGGTGGTCCGAGCCAGATCGACATGTGGGACATGAAGCCGGACATGCCTCCGGAGATTCGTGGACCGTTCCAGCCGATTTCCACCTGTGTTCCCGGCGTGCAGATCTGTGAGCATCTGCCGTTGCAGGCCGCCATGATGGACAAGTTCACGCTTGTTCGGTCCATGGATGCGAAAGCCAGCAACCATACCCCGATCACCTTCCAGGCGGCGAACCCCAAAGCGCAGAGAACGGAGATTGGCAGGCAGGGAGGCGGCTATCCGTCGATGGGATCTGTTGCCGCTAAGTTTCGCGGCGCGAATCGTTCGGGTATGCCAGCCTACGTCGCACTGGCAAACAGCATGGTCGCGGATATTTACGGAGCCGGCGACCTGGGTCAGGCCTACGAACCGCTGGACGGTGTTCGGATCAACGGAAAGTTTTCTCTTCCAAAAGGGATTGAGGTTTCAAGGCTGCAGGATCGCAATGCACTGCGAACGGAGCTGGATCGATTTCGAAGGTCGCTTGATTCTTCGGTCGGATTTCAACAGCAGGACCGATACACACAGGAAGCGTACGATCTGGTGTTGGGCGGAGCGGCTCAGAAGGCGTTTGATCTGACGCAGGAACCGGACGAGATTCGGAATCGTTACGGGCGCGATTCGATGGGAGAGAAGACGCTGCTGGCACGACGCCTGGTGGAAGCCGGGGTGACATTTGTGACTTTGAGTGATGCCTGGGGACATTGGGACCATCATGGCGACGAAGTTCAGTGGGGCGGGATTGCGAAAGGCCTGACTCCCATGCTTCCGGTGCTTGATCGAGGCATTACGGCCCTGGTAAGTGACCTGGAGAATCGCGGACTGCTTGAATCGACACTGGTCATCATCATTGGTGAATTCGGTCGAAGTCCGGTGATGACAAAAACGGCCGGTCGAGATCATTGGCCCGGCGTCATGTCGTTTGCTCTGGCCGGCGGAGGTTTTGGAGGCGGTCAGGTCATCGGTGCGACGGACCGCCGCGGAGGAATGATTCAGGAGACGCCGCTTGGTCCTGGAGACCTGGCCGCCACGGTCTTCCATCATCTTCAGATCACACCTTCGGCTCACTGGGTCAATCCCGCAGGTCGCCCTGTTCCGCTTGTCGAACAGGGAACTCCGCTTCAGACGATTTGAACCTGTGCAGACCGTGTGAGCCTGTGCACGCCGTTGATGAAGAGGTGTTCTGAGCTTTTGTTCAGTCTTAATCACCGGGGAATAGCGAGTTTAGTCGCGAGCGCTTGGCAGAGTTGGTCGTTTCTGGCGGATCTGCCAGACGGGACTTTCGTCGCAAGCCGAACCACGCTCTGGCACACACGACGAGCACACTTTCTCGCTTAGCACTCAAGACTCTGCAGGGCGTTCTTACCACGTCGTCGCTGGAGATTCTGGCACATCGAATGGTCGGTGGTCGCGGCAAGGCCGCGAAGTGCCGCCCGGCAGTCGGCACCTACAAAAGTCCGCGACTGCCTCCGGGAAAAGCGGTCGTGTTGGCTGAACAGGTGGTTGCCAGCGGGTAAGCTGTCCCTAAAACAGTTGGGGCGAGGTGCGCGCTTTCAGGCCGGTCACCTTGCTGTCCATGAGCCAACACGAAGCAAGATCGTATGTCGGAAACCAGCACTTCTGCTCCCAGCGATGCTCTGAATCGGCTGAAGATTCGTCGAGGCAATCAACAGAGACCGCCATCAGCGCTTGGGCGGCTGTTCCGCTTTCTTGTGTTCGTCCTGGTGTTCTTCGGTGCGATTGGCGGAGCCGTCATTTATGGTCAGTCCCGCGGATGGATTCCTTCGTGGGAGCGGCTGCTGGAGTCATTCAAGCCAAGGCCGGAAGTTCAAATTTCCGTCGTGAGCGTGGAAACAGGTCGCCAGGCGGATGCGTCGGTTGTTGCCACTGGATTCATTGAGTCACGACAGCAGGCAAGAATCGGAGCGCGTGCCACAGGGCGAATCGAATCGGTCCATGTGGAAGAAGGCGCGAAGGTAAAACTGGGCGATACTCTGGCAATCCTGGAACATGCAGACCTGGATGCGTCGCTGGCTGCTGTGGAAGCAACGGCAGCGCGGGCTCGAAGTGAGCTGCAGGAACAGGAAGTGGAAATTCAGCGCACTCAGAAGGATTTTGAACGTGCGGAGAAGTCGTACGCCAACAAGACCATGACGATGGCCGAATACGATACGGCTCGTTTTCAGAGAGATGCGGCAGCGGCACGCAAGGATTCCCTTGAAGCGGCGATCCGTCTTTCTGAAGCAAGAGTTCAGGAAGCAAAGCAACTTCGGGAGAACATGTTCGTAAGGGCTCCATTCGCCGGGACAGTGATCTCCAAAGATGCCGAAGTGGGTGAGTCGATTATGCCTGGCGGCATGGGAGAAGCATCTGGTCGAGGATCCGTGGTGACGATTGCAGATCTGGAACATCTGGAAGTCGACTGCGACGTGAAGGAAGACTTTATCTCGCGAGTCAAAGCCGATCAGGAAGTTGAGATCGCGGTTGATGCTGTTCCGGATCGTCGCTATCGCGGCAAAGTTCGCAAGGTGATTCCGATGGGCGATCGTGCTCGAGCGACCGTGAAGGTCAAAGTGGAGATTCTGGATTCCGATGAAAGCCTCTTCCCGGACATGAGCAGTACGGTCTACTTTCTGTCTGCAAAAGCACCGGTGGCAGACGTCAATCAGAAGCCTCGCATCTTTTGTTCGAACGAGGGAATCCGAACTGCAGGCGACGAAGTGTTCGCCTGGACGATCACGAACGAACAGCGACTGAAGAAAGTCACCATCAGGGTCGGTGAAAAGAAAGAGGACCGAACTGAAATTCTGGACGGTCTTTCCGGCGGAGAAAAAGTCGTGGTCGGCGAACCGAAGGACTTCCGGGAAGGAATGCTGGTCAAGACGGCTCAGTAGCGACACAAGCCGCCGAGTTTTCATGAGTTCAACGAGAACATGATTGGTTCAACAAGAGAAGGTAATTCCGTGTCCGACGAATTGATTGTCAGTGTGCAGGACGTCAGCAAAGTGTTCTACCGCGGGAGCATGGAGATCCCAGTGCTCGAGAACATTAATCTGAAGCTGAAGAAGGGCGATTATCTCGCACTCATGGGCCCCTCGGGATCTGGCAAGACCACTTTGCTGAATCTGATCGCGGGGCTGGACAGGCCTTCTTCAGGTGCAGTGGAAGTGTGTGGAACAGACATCGGAAAAGCCTCCGAAGGAGCGCTGGCTCGCTGGAGATCGGAACATGTCGGTTTCATCTTTCAGATGTACAACCTGATCCCGGTACTGACAGCCTTTGAAAACGTTGAACTGCCTCTGACTCTGACAACTCTTTCGCGCAGAGAGAGAGCGGAACATGTCAAGACAGCTCTGGAGGTCGTTGGTCTCGGTTCTCGCATGGACCATTACCCTCGGCAGCTTTCCGGTGGACAGGAGCAGCGAGTTGCGATTGCTCGCGCCATTGTCACAGACCCCGCGCTTCTGGTTGCCGATGAACCAACGGGTGACCTCGATGCGAAATCTGCCGGAGAGATCCTTGATCTGATGCAGAGGCTGAATGCGGAATTTCGCAAGACCATTGTGATGGTGACACACGACCCCAACGCTGCGGCCCGGGCAAGCCGCATTTTGCATCTTGAAAAGGGCGTGCTTGTGGAAGATACGATTGTCGCGAAAGGAGCGGCTCGATGAGCACACTGAAGTACATTTGGCGCAACATCCGACGAAACCCTGTTCGCAGTGGTCTGACGATTTTGTCCGTGGGATTCAGCCTTGCTCTGATGACCGTTCTGTACGGATTCCTGGCATCTCAGGAGACTTACAAGAACTCTGCTTCAGAAGCCAATCGCATCGTCGTGATGAATGTGCAGGGATTCAGCGGCGAACTTCCAATTTCCGCTGTGGATGATGTCCGTTCGACAAAGTCGGTCGTCGCGGCGGTCCCGTTTGCATGGTTCGGCGGAGCTTACGGCGACGAAGAAATGCCGTTTGCACAGTTTGCTACTGACCCGGCGCAGGTGTTTTCTGTCTGGCCGGAGTACGAGATCCCTGCTGACCAGCTGAAAGCGTTTCAGGAGAATCGACAGGGGTGCGTGATTGATCGCCGCATTGCGGAACGGCGAAAGCTGAAGGTGGGCGACCGGCTTCCGCTCAAAGGAAACATTTATCCGCTTGACCTCGATCTGGTGATCTCCGGCATATTTGATTCGCCGAAGAATACAGACTCCGTGTTCTTTCACTGGGACTACCTGAATGAGGGATTGAAGCAGAAGAACTTTGCCCGCGTTGATAATTCCGGGACGATCTTTGCACGGATTGAATCGCCCGGGCAGATTCCCGCTGCGATTCAGGCGATTGATGACCGCTTCGGAAGTTCCGATACCCCGACGCGTTCTCAGACTGAAGCGGCATTTGCTCAGATGTTTGCGGACATGATTGGCAACGTGCAGATTCTGATTCGAAACATCGGACTGGCCGTGGTCTTTTCGCTTTCGCTCGTGACGGCGAATTCCATGATGATGGCGATGCGTGAGCGAACAACGGAGATTGCTGTTCTGAAGGCCATCGGTTTCCCGAACGGTCGAGTCCTTTTCATGGTGCTCGGAGAAGCGTGTGCGATTGCCATGTGCGGTGGATTCATTGGCGTCGGCCTGGGCTGCTTCTTTCTGCAGGGAATGAATCAGGTGCTTCCTCAGTTCTTCCCGTTCACAATTACGGAAATGCTTGGGCCGTGGATCAGCTACGGACTGATTGCCGCAGCGTTTCTGGGTCTGGTCAGCGGAATCGTGCCGGCGATTCGCGCGTCACGACTTTCTGTTGTCAATGGTCTGAGACGCGTCGCGTGATCACTGACGAGCGTCTCTGACAAGACGGCTCTCTGACGGTGTCGGAGTTCTTTGTCACAGCTTTCCCTGGAAAACACGTACCATGGTTCCACTGAAGTACAACCTGAGAAATCTCCGCGTGCGATGGATGACGACCCTGCTGACCGTGATCAGCACGGGACTGGTCGTCTGGGCCTCGGTGCTTTGCTTCGGGCTGACTGATGGTCTTCGATATGCCCTTCGAGTGACCGGTCATGAACTCGACCTGATCGTACTGAGAAAAGGATCGACTGACGAAATTGGATCCGGTGTCGAACAAAAGGTCGCGGGGGAAGTGTCCTCGCTGCCCGGCATTGCCAAAGATGCGGAAGGCAAGCCTCTGTGTTCGGTCGAATTTGTGACCGTGCTGACGAAGCCTCGCCGAAACAACGGAGGCACAGTGAACATGACAATTCGAGGACTCGAGGCCGGCGGACGCTCGCTTCGACCCGACTTTCGAATTGTTGAAGGCCGGGATATTGAACCGGGGAAGTTTGAAGCCATCACCAGTCGCAGCATGGCAGCTCGGTTCGAGAACCTGGCGATTGGTGAAAAGCTGGAAATCAATCGTCAGCCGTTCACGGTCGTCGGGTACTTCGAAGCGGCAGGCAGTGCTGCGGAGTCGGAAGTCTGGAGTGACCTCCGGGACATCACGCTGGCCAGAAAAACTCCCGCGGCTGTCAGTTCCGTGTGCCTTCGGGCGGAATCGGCTGAGCAGCGTGACAATTTGATCAAAGTGCTGGCCGAAGATAAGCGCTTCCTGCTGAGCGCGATACCGGAGAAGACGTATTTTGAAGATCAATTGTCGGACGCGAATGCGATCCAGATCATTGGCTGGGTCATTTCGTCGTTTCTGATTGTTGGTGCCATGTTTGCCGCGGCCAATACCATGTATGCCGCGGTCGCCAGCCGAGCACGGGAGATTGGAACATTGCGTGCCCTGGGTTTTCCTCGGATCAGCATTCTGAATTCATTCCTCTTCGAATCGGTCTTCCTGTGCCTTCTCGGCGGCTTGCTGGGATGCCTGGGAACCTTACCGTTCAATGGGCTCTCGACCGGGACCATTAATCAGTTCAGTGAGATTACATTCTCGTTCCGCTTTGGCCCGCGGGTTCTTGCTCAGGGCGTGCTGCTCGCCGTCTTCATGGGGGTGCTGGGAGGGATTTCGCCGGCGATTCGCGCGGTGCGAATGAACATCATCTCGTCACTGCGTGAACGCTGAGCCAGTCGTCGGAGGCACCCGTCCAGGCAACATTCGGTCGTCAGCAGACCGTCGGGTCAGCTGCCGTTTCCAGCGTTGCTACTTTGGCACTTTCTTCATCGTGTAATGTGCTTCCGTCGGCCACAGTGTTTTGCCTGGGTCGGCAGATTCCGAGACAGAAAGTTCATAGACGTATCCGGCTTTGAGTTTGCCTGTTTGAAGCAGGACCGTCGTTGCTGTTCTTTGCTGAATCTCGCTGATCTTTAACGCGTGTCGATCACTGTCAGGCGTTGCATAACTTCCCTGCCAGGATCTGGTGTAGCCCTGGACGGACCAGTTTTCTGTTCTGGTGACTTCGCTCTTTTCGACGGGGTGGAAGAAGGTGACTTCGAAGCCATCCGCGGTCGCACTGACTTCCTGAATTCCGTTCGGCATCGTTTCGGCGGGACGGATCCGTTCGAGACAGCCCGTGTTGGAACCACCCTGCCAGCCGCTGTCCCAGATGCTGCCAATCCACAGAGTCCCATCGTTTCCGAAAGTACAGGCGATCGGCCCAACGAAGTTCTCGCCGCCACCTTTTTCGGACACGCGACTCAGCCGGTAGCACGCTCCCTGAACGACGCCATCAACTTCCTGCGTCGTGAATCGAATCAGGCACCGGGTATCGTATTCGCATCCGACACCGTGGCCCCGAAGCTGCCGGATTGGGTAATCTTCGGGAAAGAATGAAATGGCATTCACACTGCGAGTCCACGGATGAGGGATCATCAGCGCGGGAGTTTCCGGCGGATCGCTGACGGTCTGCTCGTGGCGTGAAGGGACACCATAGTGCTTTCCGGGAATGACGAAATTGATTTCGTTGAATGTGTTCTGCACGCCCTGGTTGTCAGTCACAAACAGTCGCTCTTCCCGGTCGAATGCCAGGCCCATAGGAAATCGAAGGGAGTACGCAACCGGCTGCACGGATCCATCGGGAGCGATCTTCAGTACTGTGCCTCGCCATCGATCATTGTCCTTTGGTCGTTGATTCTGTGAGTAATCGCTGCCAAGACCCGCGAAGAGACTGCCTGATTTTGACCTGACAAGTCCGGACGTCCAGTCGTGATAGTCGTCGGAGTATCCCCAGCCGGATGCAAGGACCTGGAACGTGTCTGCTGTGCCGTCCGAATTTGAATCGCTCAGCCGCACGACTTCTGGCTTGTGCGAAACGATCAGCGAATCATCATCAGCGACGATCCCGTACGGAGCCGCAAGACCTTCCGCAAAACGCGTCGCACTGTCCAGAAGTCCGTCCTGGTTGGAATCCGTCGCAATCCAGACATGACCTCGCAGAGACGTGAAGGCCACGCTGCCATCTTTTCGCACGGTCAGAGCCGTCGGCATGATCGACCCCGGCAGCGGTTGTCGCTTCGCTTCAAATCCTGGCAGCACAGTGAGGGCTTCTGAATCTGAAGTCACAGTTGGCAGTGGAGCCGTTGGCACTGTGTGAGGCAGTCGGGACGTCAGCAGAGTCAGGCTGGCACTTTCCCCCTGGCGAAGCACAGGAGTTGCCTGCTCCACGATGGCACGAGCAGGGATCTCCCGTTGAAAATCGGCCGAGTCCCAGCCTGTGATCGCCAGCCGATGGACGCCGGGAAGATCTTCAACGGTGACAGTCATGCGAAGCCCGGCGTCGGTTGTTGTTTCCGCTGGTTCAATCTTCAAAAGAACGGTCGCCGTCGTTCGCTTCACCGCCGGATCATTCCATGCCGTGACCGTATTATGAGGGCTCTGTGGCCGATGTTGAGATTCCGGCCCAAAATAGAATCGGACTCGCAGTTGCACGCTGGAAGTTTCTGTCTTCCAGTCAAGCAGCTCCGCAATCCGTCGCTGGTCCTGAATTGGACTGAGAACCGTTTGATCCTGATCCTCTACATGCAGCTGACACCATGGTGTCCTGGTCTTTTGGTCCATCAGCTGCAGGCCAGCCATGTCCCAGAACCAGCTTTTGCCCTCCGTGCGCTGACGGGCAAATTCGCCGAACGTCCATTGCTGCACCGTCATCGTGTCGAGGTCCAGCAGGAGACTGTGTCCGTTGGAAAAGCCCGCTGCGAATGCTCTTGGAATGCTGCCGGCTGCTCGATCATTCGAGAGAGTAAACACATCCCGGATGACCTTTGGCCTGTCGGCTGGAGCAACAGTGACGATCTGTTCGTACCGACTTGCTACCGTGGGAGGTGTAAATCGTGAATCGGACAATGCCTTCCAGAGAACAGCAATCTGAACAGGAAGAGACTCCTCGGCGATTCCCGGAACGGCACGCCGGATTGCGGGCATTTCAACGCCGGGAATGACACGGATTGGATTCTGCATCCAGCGCAGAAAGTATCTGGAACGCAGCCGCTGCCCCATCTGCATGATGTCTGAACCACGCGTCCCCATAGCCACATTGCGAGGCTCGAACGGACCAGCTTTATGACAGGCCAGACAATTGAATCCCGCCGCTCCCGCCAGCTGATTGCCCGTGATCAGATCCTCCGGTGAAGCAGGTTCAGGGTTTCTGGGATCGAAGTGTCGGAACAGATCCGCACGAACCGCATCTGCTGCATCAGGAATTCGATCCGCACGAATGAGTGTCTGCGCAAGACTCTCCGCTTCTTCCGGCGTGAATGCAAACCGGGGCATGCGAACATGGAGCCACGGAAGTCTTCGCGTCTTTGAAGAACCGGTCACATTTTCCAGGAGGACATCATCCTTCAACCTGTCGCCCACCGCTGTCAGCGAAGGGGGAATCAGTGCCTGACTTTGGCCCCTGAGATCATCTCGCGTTGCTTCGGCCTGCGCTGCAATCATGGAAAGTCCTCGGTTCGCATCACGATCATGACACTGCAGACAGCCGTTTCTCGACAGCAGCAACTCGCCCGACGCACGAGGCGACTTCTGAAGGTCCGCCGGAAGAGACAGAATCCACGCAACCGCGGCATCACGTTCCTGCGGCGTGACTCGAAAAATCGGCTGCACTCCGGTGCTCGCACCGGGTTGATCTGAACGATCAGCGGAATCCCTCGCCCCGAGTGTCTGAAGGCAGCTGCTGGAACTCATCAGGAGGTCTCTGCTGACGGGCCGCTTGAGAAATGCTGAAGGCGCGCCTTCCGAGGAGATTCCCGGAACCTTATGACATGAAGCACAGCGAGCTGCGTGGATCCACTTTCGTCCGCGTTCAGAATCGCCCTGCGACAAATGCGTGTCGGAAGACTGGGCGGCAGCAGATCCGTTTTTGTCAGCTTCCTCGACTGATTGAGAAAGGGCGAGCACCAGCTGCCGCAATTCGTCCCCGGTCAGTTCAAAGTGTGGCATGCGATGCGCGGGATTTACGATTTCGGGTTTTGTGAGCCAGGTTGTGAGCCAGTCGGCCGAACGATGTTTGGCGATGCCCCGCAGGTCGGGATTCTGTCGGAGTCTAAATTCCGCATCGGCAGCAATTTCGACCGAGACACCCGGAAGTCTGTGGCAGGCAGCGCATCCGAGTGTGGAAAGCAGTTTGTTTCCGGCATCCAGATCACCCTCTTTGATGCTCTTTGGAGCACTCGCTTTTGTCAGCGCCTTCCGTCTGGTGTCCTCGGGTGTTGTCGTTCGGAGAAACGCAATGATGTCGGCTGCCTGTTCCGGAGTGAGTTCATAATGCGGCATGGCCGACTTCTGATCGGGATCCAGCAGTCGACGCAGGATTTGCTGATCACTGGAGAACTGCAGCGCCACGCCTAAATCCGGGGCTGCAAGACTCGTCGCCTCCGCGAGACCGGAATGACATGCGCCACAACGCAGTGAGTCAACGATGGTGCGGCCGTGGCTCGCCAGAAATGGATCATGGTGTGCAATCGAGCTGTTGTCTTTTTGCGCGTTCGCCTCAGCCGATGACGGTGCGTGTGCGCTCGGAAGGTGACTGAGCGCATCGGACGGGATTGGTTCCAGGGTAAACGATGGATTCGACCAGAACACGGCCAGCCGTGGTGCAGGGGCGTTCTCTTTTTCCGGCGAGCGGAAGAGGACTTCAATCGTGTGATCGCCGCCTGTCAGTTCGATGGGAGTGCCCGACACAAACGCATCGTCCGCGTCGGCATCGAGGACAATCTGGTTGTCGATCCGAATCGTACAGCGTCCCGAAAGTTGCGCGTGGAACGTGTGCACACCGGCGATGCGAGCAAGCAGCGTCCCGGACCAGCGAGTCTCCGTGACATTCTTCAGCCGAACATCAAGCGGTTGCAGGGAGGAATCGAGACTGAGGCATGTGTCAATCCGAGTCACTGTGGTCTGGCCATCGGACAGGCTGGCAATGAGACCGCTGCGAGCCTCATCATCGTCCTGTGCGAACGCTGCAGTCTGATTCGCGAAGAGAACACAAAGCCAGCAAGCAACGGCGAATAACTGCAGTCTCATGATTCGTCACCAACACGTAGCTGATTTGAAGAGTTCGGTTTCCTCTTCAGGACTGAACGATCGAACCCGTTGCCGGCTGGAATCGGCTCGTCAGCTCCAGTCTCGAGCCGGGCGCGACTTCAAACGATTTGCTTCATCGTCATTCACGAACTGCATCGTGACAGGATCGATTGTGAGTGTCCGTTTCAGGATCCACGCTAAGGCCGCGGCGTGACAGGCCACGTGAGAATTTCTCATCACTTCCGCGTTCGCGACCGTTGGTTTTCGGGAACGAACGCTGTCAAAGAAGTTGCGAGCATGCTCCGAAACATCCAGTCCCTTGACCTTTGCGGCCGCGTCTGCAAGTTCACCTTTCAGCGAGTCGGCTGAAACAACAGTCTCGCCGCTGTCACCGGTTTCAATCGAGCCAGCTTCGCCGACAAAACGCACGGGGCAAGTGCCGAGCCGAGTAATCCAGTTGGGGCCTCGATCGCCGAATGGTGTGGCCAGAAAATCGAGCACCGCTGTGACACCGTTGGCATACCGGCACAGAATCTGATTCTCAGTGGGTTCGTAGGTCACAGGGACCGTTGAGTCGGCGTCGTTCGCCCACTGACACAGGTCCAGCGTATGTGCTCCCCAGTCCAGCAGCCTCGCGCCAGAATCGAAGTCGTAGTAGCCTCGCCATTTGCCTGCCACGTACTGCGAGTTGTACGGACGCCATGGTGCAGGACCGAGCCACAGGTTCCAGTCGCAAACATCCTTTGCAGGAGTCGGTTCCGGAGGAAGCCAGGAATTGTCGAGAGTTGGAATGTAGACGGAAGCGTACAGGGTCTTGAGCTTCCCAAGCTTCCCCTGCTGAGCGATGCGGACTGCCTGTTGAAAATTTGGAACGCTTCGGCGCTGAGTCCCTGCCTGGAAGATCCGGCCGGTCGACTTCATCGTGTCTGCAAGCTGCTGGCAAAGCTCGATTGTCAGGCCACACGGTTTCTCACTGTAGACGTCTTTGCCGGCTTTGGCCGCAAGCATCGACGCGGTCGCATGCCATCGGTCTCCAGTGGCGATCAGGACCGCATCGATGTCCTTTCGATCAAGCAATTCGCGAAAGTCGGAGTACAGCTTGCAGTCAGAATTTCCATAATGGCCGTCCACCAGTTTCTTCCCGGCATCACGTCGCGTCGCCTGGACATCCGCAATGGCCACACACTGAACGTCGGACAACTTCAGCATCGCCGTCAGGTCGTACGTGCAGCGAGGGCCGATGCCGATGACTCCGAGCGTGATTTTCTCGGACGGAGCCACAGTCCCTCCTTTTCCAAGAGCAGCTGCGGGCAAAACAAAAGGCGCAGCGAAGGCTCCAAGGGCCGATTGAGCAAACTGGCGACGAGTGGTCATGACGATCTCCGAGTCAGGGAAAGTGGAGACGGGGTGGGATGACTTTATCCGGTGGCTTTTGCGACGTTTTTTTGGGGGGAAGTCTGGTGATTTCGAGGACGCCCTTCTTTGAAGGAAGTCTGGCGACTTCCACTACACCTTCATCGGAAGGAAGTCTGGCGACTTCCACTACATTGATTGGCTATGACCGATCAGTGGTCAGATCTTTGGTGTGACGAACGTGACAATCGAGGGATTGCCAACGGGGACGTACTGGCCGGTGAACTGCAGCGCGCCGTTCTTTTTGTCGACTCGAAAGATCGTGACGTTGTCAGCTCGCTGATTGCAGCAGTAGAGAAACGAGCCGGAGGGATCGAATGTGAAGCTGCGGGGATAGTTTCCGCGAGTCCATTCTTCGCCAACGTAGGTCAGTTCGCCGGTTGAGCCGATCGAAAAAATTCCGATGCTGTCGTGAAGGCGATTGCCGGCGTAGACAAATTTTCCGTCATGAGACACCAGGATCTCCGAACAGAAATTGCTGCCCGTGTATCCCGGCGGCAGAGTCGAAATCGTCTGGCGTTCCCGGAGTGCTCCGGTACTGCCATCGTAATCAAAAAGGACCAGCGTCGAGCCTTCCTCCTGGATCGAATAGAACCATTTGCCATTCGGATGAAAGTGGAAGTGCCTTGGACCATCTCCTGCAGGCAGCGTGACAAAAGGAGTGGCGGCGGGTTTGAGCTTTCCGGCCGTGACATCAAACTCCCAGACGTAGATTCTGTCTTCGCCCAGATCGACATGCAGGACGAACTTGCCGCTGGGATCCGACTGAATCATGTGCGCGTGAGTTCGGTCGTGGCCGCTGAATGCGAAGCTCCCTGTCGGTGCGTTCTTCGCCCTTGCCGGGCCGATCGGGCCAGCATCATTCTTCACGTCCGTCGCTTCGCGAAGCTGACCGTTTGGTTGTACGGGAAGAACGGAAACGGAGCCGCCAAAGTAATTGGCAACGAGCAGAAACTTGCCGCTCGGATGTAGACTCACGTAGGTCGGCCCCGCTCCGCCTGATCGGACCGTGTTCAAATGGGTGAGCTGGCCTGATGCCGCATCAATGGAATACGCACTGACCGTACCTTCTTTGGATTCTCCCACTCGGTCAGTTTCATTAGCCGAGTACAGAAAAGTGCCGGTCGCATTGGTTGCGAGGCAGCTTGGACTCGTGCCCAGATCAAACGTCCCGGCGGTCTTGAGGCTACCGTTGGCGGAGTCGAATTCAAAGATGTGAATTCCTCGGCCGTTTCCCGGTGGCAGATCCACTTGAGTCGGCAGGACATCTTTCAACGGCGAACTGAACGTCCCGACATACACAAACGTCTTTGCAGCATTCGCAGCGATTGGACCGGGCACAGCACTGACTGCTCGTGACGCAGTCAAAGCGGCAGCTGTACCAAGAACCGACTGAAGCACAAACCGACGGCTTTTTGCCTGACTCATCGCAGTAACCCTGGGCAGGAAGAAAGAGGAGAGGCTGCGCATCATGTCAGTTGTTGCACCGATTATCCAGTGCACGAAATCCTATCGAAGCCATCACTCTCCGAGTGATGCTCTGCGACTCGACGCTTTTTCGTTGGCCTGCGGGTGGAGCATTCTCAGGGCGATGTCGGTTCCACGTTGTGCTTTGAAGTATGTGGCAACTGAAGAGTGCGCTGGTCGCGGCAGGGCGAGAAGCGCCGCCCGGCAGTCGGCACCTGCAAATGTCCGCGACTTCGCCCTGTGAAATCGTTGGCGATGAGTGTCCTGGGATCTCTGGCGAGATCCACTACAGAGTCGTTCGCAGTGGGAATCGGATCAGGGGCGGAGCTGGATCTTGTGCTGGCTGAGCTGTTCGGCACTCGACTCGGTGATCAGATAATTGTGCTCGAACCGCATACCGCCCTGGCCTTCGATGTAACAGCCGGGTTCCAGCGTGATGACATCGCCGGCGACGAGAGTATCGGTACTTTCTGCGACGAGTATTGGCGGTTCCGGGTGCTCCATTCCCAGGCCGTGGCCGGCATGGTGGGCGAGCGGACCGAAGCCTCGTTGTTCAAGGACCGTTGAAGCTGCCAGCCAGAGGTCTCGACAAGCCACGCCAGCCTTCAAAGCGCTGGCTGCCGCGGTCAGCGCGTCACGGCACGCTTCGAACTGCGCAACGATTGCTGGCGAGGGTTCACCAACAGAAATCGTGTTCGTGAAGTCACTTCGGTATCCGTGAATCACCACGCTGTAGTCGAGAATAAACAAGTCGCCTTCCTGGAGGCGATACGATGTGGGCAGTCCGCCGGCCTTATGCAGCCGGGAATGAGTCGCCCGGAAATCGCCATAAACAATGCAGGGAGTCCCCGCAGCCTCCTGAGCCGCACGTTGAACTTCCAGATACACGTCCATCTCCGAAATGCCGGGAGTGATCACCTCGAATGCGCGACGATGCCCCGCTTCGCACGCCCGCATGCAGGTTCGCAGGAGAGCCGCTTCATCTTCCAGTTTGACTCGGCGAAGCAAACGCAGGACTTCTCCCAGAGTTGACGGTTCGGCATCATCATCGAGTGCGAACTGCCAGGCCGCATCTTCCGCAACGGCCGCTGCGGCCATTTCAGAAATCCCTTCCGGCTCAATCAGACCGGTCCGACCTTTCCAGAACCGTTCGGCTTCTCCCAAAGCCTGCAGCAGCGCGTGGTCACGGTTGATGACAGACTTGCGATGGGTGTACCAGGGAATGACGATTTCGTCCGTCACAAAGAACAGACTGGTCGCCGATCGTTTGGCAAAGTTGTCCGCGAGCAGGACCGAACGGCCATCGCGAAGCAGAAGCAGCAAGGCCTTCTGGTCGGCGGAAAAGCTGATCGGATTGATGCGAAAACCGGAGAAATACTGGATGTGACGCGGGTCGCCAATCAGAGCCCACTCGATTTCCTGAGGCAACTGATTCCAGAGATTCTGGCGGCGAAGGCTACAACCTGTTTCAGTCAGCATACAGTGAACTCAATCCATCTCGGTTTCAAACAGCAATACGAACTCAGTTGATTCGGTCGTTAATACAGTGATTATTTCACACTGCGTTTTCCGGTCGCAGATTTCTTTGCAGACTTCTTCAAACTGGAAGTCGCTGTCTTTTTTGCTGCCGACTTGCTGACAGCTTTCTTTGTGACCTTTTTTGCTGCCTTTGCTACAGGCGTCTTTCCTGCGACTTTGGACGCCGTTTTCTTTGCCGTGCTGGCAGTTGATGTTTTCCCTTTGCTGCGGGTATCAAGAATCGCCTGATAGACCTCGGTCCAGCGACTCACCGGCCAGCGGGCCACCAGTTTACCGATGAGGTCGATCGGTATGTCATCGACCTTTCTGAAGCGAATACAGCACTTGCCCATATCCAGTTTCTTGCCGGACTTCTTCCATTCGGATTCAAACCAGGTCAGTTCGGGCGATTCCGCATACAACGGCATAATGTAGAGCGACAAGTGGTTCTTCTGTGATGCAAGGCCGGCGAAGCAAAGCGGCTGCTTCGGGTCACAATGGTAACCCGCCGGAAACAGACGATGCGGCACGACGTAGCCGATCATTCCGTACTGCATGATCTCTTCGTAACCTTCAGGCAGGTGAGTCTTCAAGACGCCTCGAATCGCGTTGATGTCGTTCCGGCGGTCGGCTGGAATCTCTTTCAGGTACTGTTCGACGTTCGCTGCTTTACTTTGCATGGGAGGCTCCGGAGGGGGATTTTGGCATTTGGGGCATCATGGCGGATGTCAGCCAAAGCCACGAGGAAGGCTCACTGGCCAGTCACTGTTGCTGAATCCGCCGGCAGAATTGACGGAATTCTAAGGATTCTGCGGTGTTCTGAGTGTCCGGGAACGAAGAAATTACTGTGAATTTGCAAAGGACGTCTTCGAATTCGAGGGGTGAGAGACTACCATTCCGCCGCTTTTAGGTCGGCCAATTCGCGGACTCTTGTGGTGTCGGCGCTCGACCCTTCCGCAACCAGCGCTCTTCGGCGACCAGTTTCCAGGGTATTTGAATGTCTGTGGCTCTTTCTCCAGCGATCGTTGACGAAAACGGTGTTCAGCGACGAACCGATGTCCGCAATATCGCGATCATTGCACACGTTGACCATGGCAAGACGTCTCTTGTCGACTGCCTGATCAAGCAGAGCGGGATCTTCCGCGACAACCAGCAGATGGGTACCTGCATTCTGGACAGCAATGATCTGGAACGGGAACGCGGCATTACGATTCTGGCGAAGAACATCGCCATGATGTGGAACGGCGTTCGAATCAACATCATCGATACTCCTGGTCACGCCGACTTCGGTGGTGAAGTGGAACGAGTCCTCAAGATGGCGGACGGCGCTTTGCTGCTCGTTGACGCCTTCGAAGGTCCTCGCCCACAGACTCGATTCGTTCTTCAGAAAGCTCTGCAGTGCGGACTGTCTCTGCTGGTCGTCATCAACAAGATTGACCGCCCGGACTGTCGCCCGAACGAAGTACTGTCTCAGACATTCGACCTTCTGGTTGAACTCGGTGCCGACGACAAGACACTCGACTTTCCCTACATCTACACCAGTGCTCGCGAAGGTTACGCGACGCACGATCCGGAGAAGAAGGGTGGCGACGTTCGCCCGCTTCTGGAGATGGTGCTTGAGAAAATCCCAGGTCCTGTCGTTCGGCCCAATGATCCGCTGCAGCTGATGGTGACATCGCTGGAATGGTCTCGCTACGTTGGTCGAATTGCTACGGGGCGAATTGCCGCCGGCCGAATCAAGACCGGGCAGCAAGTCGCGCTGATGCGTGCTGATGGATCCAAGGCCATGGCCAAGATCGATCAGGTTCAGCTGTTCGACAACCTGGGACGAAGCGATACGGTTGATGCGTCGGCCGGCGATATCGTCGCCGTCATCGGTCTTCCTGATCCGGAGATTGGGGATACGATCGCTGATCCGCTTAACCCAACGGCGCTCGAACGCATTGCAGTCGACGAACCGACACTGTCGATGAAGTTCACAGTCAACAGTTCTCCTCTCGCAGGTCAGCACGGCAAGTACGTGACCAGCCGAAATCTGCGAGACCGTCTGTACCGCGAACTGCAGTCCAACGTGGCTCTGCGAGTCGAAGAGACGGACGACATGGAAGCCTTCAAGGTTTCCGGTCGAGGCGTTCTGCACCTGGCTGTTCTGATCGAAACCATGCGTCGTGAAGGGTATGAGCTTTCGGTCGGGAAACCGGAAGTGATTATTCGCGAAATCAATGGCCGCAAGTGTGAGCCCTATGAATTGCTGGAAGTCGACGTTCCAAGTTCAGACCTTGGTCCAGTGATGGAGCTCGTCGGTGCCCGTCGCGGCCAGGCTCGCAATATGACGACAACGACGACCGGGATGACTCATATTGAATTCAGCATTCCGGCTCGAGGACTGATTGGTCTGCGAACTCGAATGCTGAATGCGACTCGCGGTGAAGCCATCATGCACCACCGCTTCGAAGACTATAAGCCCGTCGAAGGTGAAATTCCTCATCGTCTGAACGGGGTACTTGTTTCTCAGGACGTCGGCAAAGCCATTGCGTATGCTCTTTGGAAGCTTCAGGAGCGAGCTGAGTTGTTCGTTAATCCCGGTGACGATGTCTACGAAGGAATGATCATCGGGGAGAACGCTCGTGATAACGACATGGTCGTGAACCCGATCCGTGAAAAGAAGCTGACCAACATTCGTTCCGCCGGTGCTGACGATGCGGTTCTGCTCCGACCTCCTCGCCAGTTGACTCTTGAGGCAGCGCTGGAATACATCGAGTGGGACGAGTATGTGGAAGTGACTCCCCAGGTTATTCGTCTGCGAAAGACGCTGCTCACCGAAACAGAACGCAAGCGCCAAAGCCGAGGCCGTTCGTAGGCGTCGATCAGATTCGGTCGTCGATCGTGACGTCGTCGACAAAATCAACAAGAACAACAGCGCCCCAACCGTGGCCGAGAGGTCGTTTGGGGCGTTGTCGTTTTCAGTCCTTACGCTATTCGCAGACTGCTGAAAACAGGGAGGACGAGGCTCCCGGCAAACCGCGGGTGCCGGAAGGCCATGCGAAAGACGCGGCTCAGGATAGGCCGCTCGCCCTCAAGAATCGCGTTCTTCAACAGGCCACTAACTCAGGCTGCGAGTTGCCAGGGCTCGTTCGCTGGGAAGCTGCACGTTCCATGCGAGGCCCAGAATTTCCATCGTCCGGATGATGTACCAGCTCACATCGATCTGCCACCATTTCAGGCCTTGCCGGGCGGAGCTTGGGAACGCATGGTGGTTGTTGTGCCAGCCTTCGCCAAAGCTCGCCAGGGCCACAAACAGATTGTTGCGCGACTGATCGTTGATGCGGTAATCACGACGGCCGAACAGGTGGCAGATCGAATTCACAGACCATGTGATGTGATGCACCATGAAGACTCGAGCCAGGCCGCCCCAGAGAAAGCCGAGCCATGCTCCCTGCCATGTCCCTGTGACCAGACCGGCAATCAACGCGGGGATCGCAAGACTGAGCGGCACCACGACAGTCTCGTAGTAACGATGAATCCAGACCGCCACAGGATCGTCCAGTAGGTCAGGAACGTATCGCTGATGATCCGTCCGCACCAAATACCCTGTGAACAGCCATCCGGTGTGAGAGTACCAGAACCCTTTGACTGCAGCCAACCAGCCATCACCATGAATATGTGGCGAATGAGGGTCGCCGGCACGATCAGTGGTCGCATGGTGTCGTCGATGAACAGCGCACCATGCCAGCGGCGACGCCTGAACCGCAAGTGCTCCCATGATCATCCAGTACCAGCGGATCCAGCGGTATGTGTCGAAGGCCTTATGAGCAAACAGTCGATGGTAACCCACCGTGATGCCGGTTCCCGTGAAGAACCATCCCAGCAGCATCAACCCCAGATAGAACCAGTTCATGTATCCGTAGCGCCACGCAGACACGACTGCTCCCACCATTCCGGCAAAGGGGCCAGCCACCGCAGCGAGCATTGCGATCTTATGCCACAGCGTCGCCTCAGGCGGATCCGTTTCCTGTGCGAGACTTGTTTCTGCTGCTACTTCAGGTTGTCCCAAGAACAAGGCTCCTAACACGATTGTGAAACCGGGACGGCATCAACACCGGTGGGGCGAGGCTTCAGCCGGGACGGTAGTGTCGTCCAATCTCGGATTCTGCCAAGTGAACAACGCTCGCCAAGCACTTGGAGCTCAGCGAGCGTTGCAATGTTGAGAACTGAGGATGGTCAGATCATCGAACGACGTTTGGATAACTTCGCGACGTCGACATCTGAAGAGGTCGGGAAATCGACGCGCGTGTCACCGGCACGCTTCCCCGGAACGAGTTCTGAATCACCGGAACTGACGCTGTTGACGGTCCGGCCACTTCGTGATCGCCCATAATGTCCCCGGCCACCATTGGATTCATAACGGTTGTGCCTGGCATCATCGGCTGGCTCGGCGCCCATCCTGTGGAGTACCCGTTCATCATCATCGGATTTGCCATCGCCGGCTGCATGGCAAAGTTGTTTGTTCCCCAGACGGCTGGTGCGGGTGAATACATTGCCTGATTCTGAACCATCATCGGAGCAGGGATCATCGCGGTTTGTGTCATCATTGGATTGGCATAGTACGGACGCTGAACCATGGCGGCCGTGTTTGGTGTCCACGGACGCATCGCCATCTGCGCGCCGTACACGGAGGACGGCTGGTAGGCCATCATCGGTGTTTCGTTCCAGCCATATCGTCGGGCCATTGAGGCGTATCGGCGAGAATCCCGTCGAGACATCTGAGCTGTCCACTGTGCTCCGTTCCATTGAGGACCTGCATTCCACGCCGTGTTCATCTGAGGATTCCATGCCATCTGTGGATGCCATGCGGCTCCGTTAGGCATCATCCCCGCGGAGTAGCCGGAATATGCGTGGGCGTTGGGCGAGTAACCAAAGCCAGGATTTCCGTAACCGTATCCGTAGCCGTTCGCAGAAGCGACCTGTGACCACGCTGGTGAGTAGTACGATGTCTGGGGGACAGCAGACTGGGACATCATGCCTCCGCCGGAGCAGCCACAACCAGAGTCTGCTGTCATCGGCATTGCGGCGTGGTTCATCCCCTGCAGCATGGTTCCCTGAATGACCTGCCCCGGCATCATTCCCTGAGAAGGCATCATTGTGCCACCGCAGCTGTCACACCCACCGCAGTCTGATGTTGGGTAGGACATTGGCATCTGTGGAACGTTGACCCATTGAGTCTGAGGAACCATCACGGTCATTGGACGCCAGGTGGTGACTGGCACCTGGACCGTTGGCATAGGAGCCATGGCACAGGGATCGCCGCAAGGATCGCCGCAGGAATTCTGACACGGGTCCCAGCACGGATTGTAAATCGGCGCCATTGGGGCAGGAATCGGTGCCGGCATTGGGGCAGGCATCGCCAGGGCTGGTGCCGGCTGAGGACAGGGGTGAAACAGTCCGTGAAAGAACGGACGGTAACCGCCAAACGGACGTCCCGGATAGTGGCCCAGTGTCCCTTCCTGGTTTCGCAGGTAGCCGTAGCCAAGCCAGTCATCGATGATTCGGTAGGTTGTCAGTCGGCTGTCATAACCATAACCGCATCCACCGTCGCAGCCGTACCCGCAGCCGAACAGCCAGTGGAATGGATTCAGCAGACAGTCAGCGCCAGCCTGTGCAGACGAATTCAGGCTGGCTACCAGAGCAACCGTCAGAAGCATGATTCTGATGCGGAGTCTCATACAGAATTCCTTGGACATCGAAACGAAGAAAGGAGAGAGTCGAGCTGCTGGACATGCGAATGATGTTTGTGACGCAGCTCGATGAGAGTCCAAGGAAATTAGACTGGCTCGCTCATCAGGAAAATTGGAAATTGACTCAAGTTCCGGTGGAGTCGTGTTTTTCAGTCAGCTCGAAAATGCGTTTCGGCTGCTTCCGCCGTTCACCACAACAGAACGGCAATCAAGGTGATCAGAGCCACCAGTGCGACCCCGACAGCGATCGGCAGAATCTGCATGCGTGCGGCAGAACCTGCCGGAGCGGCGGAGATCTCATCATCGCCGCTCAGTGACTCGCGCGGTTCGAACAATTCGACAACGATCGAACGCCGGGAGGTCCCGACCGACTTTCTCTCATCCACCAGTGGCATGACTTCTTCATTGCCAATCAGAATCTCGCCCAGCCTTCCCTGAAACTCCCGAGCCGTGACAGGCAACTGGGGTTGTCCGTCATTCAGAAAGCGAGTCAGCATGCGTTCCAGCAGTGTTCGCGAGACGGACCGGCTTTCCGGCGGCTCATCGTGCAGTCGGTCCACCAGGACCTTCAGCAAAGCAGTCAGGTCGCCAAGGTCTTTCTCCACCTGTTCGCGCGAGGCCAGTGCTCGGACGGTGATCAGAGCAGGTCCGCTGGCACTTTGCGGATCGGCAGTTCTTGCCGCATCCAGCCATCGGGCAACGCCGAAGTCGGTCACCGTGACCTGCAGGTTGTCGGAGATTCGAACGGTGTCGGTGGAAAGGCCACCATGTGACAGACCGAGATTGTGTGCCTGCTGCAGAGCGGAACAGATCTGCCAGCCAATCTCAATAATGTCGTCCGCCGAAAACTCCCTGCCCTCCTGCAGATGGTCTTTGATCGTCGGAAAATCGCAGAATTCAGACCAGAGAAACAGCGTTCCGTCAGATTCTCCGGCCCCAAAAAATCGGCTGACGGACTGATGCTGCAGCATCGCAAGCATGGCTCGGTCCGTTTTCAGTCCTCGGCGAAATTCCGCCAGTTGCGAGACTTCAGGGGTAAAGACTGTCAACAGCACCCTGCGTCCGTCGGATTTCCACTGCGCGTCATAGAGCTTCCGATCCGAACTGGAGCACAGTTCGCGGGACAGTTCAAAATCGCTCAGCTCCGCATCAGGCACGGAATTCTCTGTTCAGTCTGAAATTCCCAGGGGGGCACCACAAACCGGCGGCAACTGTCCGAAGGCAGCCCGACGCCGACCGATAGCCTGAAATTTGTGCAGATCGTCGCCTCGTTGACAAGCCTCGGAGCAAGCGATTGTCCACGATCCTGAGTTCCTTCCGTTTTCACGACGTGGTCAATGAGCCCTACTTTGTGATGATCTCCAGTTTCCTGATGGTAACAGTCGAGGACGCTTCCTTGTTCAGCTCCGATGGCTGGTCCTGCTTTCGGTGAGCGATTCTGATGGATTCCAGAGGTGCGGTTCCGATCGTGAATCTCTGCAGCAGTCGGAACTCGGTCTCTCCATGTTTTGCAAACGCCGTTATCAACTCTGCGCCACGTCGCACAATCCTGAGCCTTCCGGTTTCCAGGGCATTGAGGTTCGTCATGCGATCTTCGGAAACAGGCTGGCCGTCGGAGGCACGCTGCCAGATCTCGGCAGAGGCAACAATTGCCCTACCTTCAGAATCCCCCGGAGTTGCTTCGACAACAAACGCTCTCCATGAAGCATCCTGGAAGTTCACGGACATCACGAGACTCGGCGAGTCGTTCGACTTCTGACGAGCAGCCTGAAGATCCTGATAATCCAAAGTCATCATGAAGTCGCCGTCGACAGCCTTTGCCAGTCGCAGAGAATTCGATGTAGCGGCATCAGAATTGTCGACCTGCGATCGCAGCCCCTGATCTGTTGTGGACCATCCGTTCAAATCTCCTTCGAAGACGGCGCCGGCTGTTTTGAGCTGATCGAGAGGCACCTTGAAATCAATGGTCTCTACGGATCCAATTGCAGACGAATCTGTTCCTGTGAGCGTCGAAGCGAATTCCTGCGGCCATGCGAGTTCCTGGTCTTCCACCGACGGCAGCTGCTTCGGCCAGTTGCCCCGATACTTGGCATTGCGAACGCGGCATCCCGTCAGATTGGCGTAACGGAAGAATCCGAAAAAACGTTCATTGGGAGAATCCAGAACGGTGAACGACGCCACCGCCGCATCATTCACGAATACGGTAGCGACCGAATCCTTCAGCGTCAGACGGACCTGGTTCCAGTCTCGCTCCCTAAAGGAAATCGTCGCGGCGGCATTGGGAATCGGTTGGCTGTTGTCGGCCACCAGTTCCCGTGTTTCCGATTCTCCCCAGGTGATTTCATGTTTCTTCGCACCGTCCCGAGTGAGCACAATGGCCGTGCGACCAATTGCAGGAGAACATTCCAGCTGACCAGACTCCCAGAAGACTTCGTAGCTGAATTCCCCGTCTTCAAGCATCGGACGCTGGTACGTAATAAGGCTTTCAGTCGGTTGTCTGCGGGCGATTCGTTCGACCAGCAACTCATCACCGGTTCGAGCCCATTCGTGAGTCGCTGTCGGTTGATCAATCCATGACACGTGGTCACTGAACCGACCTGATTTCCAGCAATGCAGTCGTTCCGGAGCGAGTAGGTTGAGTTCACGAGGAATCGCAGGTGAACCGATGATCCTGAGATCCTGAATTTTTGTCGCGGCACCGTCGAGAAGGTATGGCCAGGGACTTCGCGGCAGATGGGTTTCGTTCGACAGGATTTCAGTTCCATCCACCTGAACCGAGAGCTTTTTGTAATTCACAATCACTCGAACGTCTGCCATCCTGTCCGGTGTGTCTCTTTGGACTGCCGTATCGCCGCCGGGCTGAGCGTCTGCCGGTTTACCGAGCCGACGGAGTAACTGATCCAGAGTTTCGCTCGTCAACTCATCTCCGTATCCCAGCGCGAAACGAAAACGATCACCGATTCGCTGTCGAAAATGGACTTCGAAATTCCCTTCCAACGGTGACTGAAAATAGAGGTCGCTGTTTCGTGACGATCTGAAGTACTCGACTTGCCCTCTGGACCGAAGCCATTGGCCAGGAAAGCCCGTCGGCTGCTGACTCTGTCCGCCTCCCTCGGGAACAGCATTCCATTGAGTCAGCGTGTCGTCCTGGTTGACGCGAATTTCATTGCCAAGAAGTAGTTCCGCACGAATCTGAAGAATGTTGAGGAATGGACCTGGAGACTGCCCAGTGCGAGCCTGATTGAGCTTCACTAGCCAGTGTGTCAGCTCCCGTGACTCCTGCCACAATTCCGGATGCTCACATGCAGTCCACGCAACCAGAAGCTCAGGAACGTCCTGTTCAGCCTCTGCAAGCATCGCTGAGACATGACTGAGCGTCGACGCCAGCCTGTGACAATGTTCCCGGGCTGCCGGCCAGTCATTCTTTGCGATCGCAATCAGCGCCAGCATGCTGGCCTTTGATCGGCCGCTGCGATCTGCCGTTTGGGGAATTGAATTTACTGCCAATTCAAGATCCGAGAGTGTGTTCGTGGCCTGTGCGAGCGAAACGAGTTTCAGCGCCGGGGACTGGATCTCGATGTCCCGCATGTCACCTGGCAGCTCTTCTGCCATCGGGTATTTCATCCACAGAAGACGCATGTCCGGATGAGTTGCGTTTGGCAAGACCCATTCACTCAGCTTCTTTCTCGCTTCTTCAGGAGCAATTTCTGAGGCATCTGCCATTAACGCCGGAATGGTGTGCATCACGATCGATCTCGGTAGCCTAGACTCCATGGTCCGCCGAGTTTCAGGTGATTGTGCACGGCCGGAATTCAGCAGGCCGCTGGCCAGTTCAGGAGTCCATTCTTTTGGCCAGTCTCCCGTCAGAGTCACGTTTCGGACACGAGTTCCCTGGCGTTTGTATCGGAAGATTCCAGGTCTCAGATCCAGTTCGGGCGAAACCGGTCGACGATACACCGTCTGACCATTCAGTCGAATGCTGATGTCGCTGGCATCGTGCGCGAGCTCGACCACATTCCATTCTCCTGGCCGGAGAAGTACGGCTCCGGAGGAAACGGCATACTCCGGTTCGATGAACTGATTATTCTCCCGCAGTCCCAGGTAACTTCGTTCGAAGTCTGAATCGCTGATCCAGTGCGATTTGACTCCTTCAGGCGACAGCAGTACTGCCAGTTGTCCGAAGGAAGGGTGCGCGACAAACGCGCCGGGCTGATAGAAGAATTCATACGACAAGCGATCGCCGGCCCGCAGCGGCCGATAGTGAAAGATCCGGCTTTGCTGTTTCGACGGAGCGCCAGGTACCGGCTCTCCCAGCAATTCTCCATGTTCAACTCGCCAATCCAGAGATCGTTCATACTGTCGATTTCCATACTGAACTGCATCGCTGTTCCTGTTGGCATCATTTTCGGCCTGTCGTGGAAGTGGTTTGAAATCACCAAACCCATCGCAGCTCCAGCCATCAAGCCTGTCTTCCGCCAGCAGTTTAACTTCGTTGAGTATTTCAGGAGTGCCATGAATCTTCAGATTTCTGACCACCGTCTGGTCGACATCTGTGCTGGCAAGCACGATCCACGGCACCGCAGTGGTGACCGGCGTTTCGAGGCGGGGGACGCCGTTCGCAAAATAACGCATCACTCCGTCCCTAATCTGAAGCGATGTGGTTCGCCATCCGATTCCAGACGCTGTAAGACTCCCGGGGAGAAAGATCACGTCTTGTCCAAAGTAGTCATGAAGCGGAAAACGGCGACTGATATGGCCACCTCCTGCAAGCACACCACCGAACCCAGGAAATACGGCCCCTTCCTCTGTCAGGACTTCCAGAGTCAGGTCGAAGTCACCTCGAAGCGGCAGGTCCAGCAGCAATCCGTCATAGACCTCTCCGGAGAAGTGAACGATCATGTCATCGTGGAGTCTCCATTCGGGCGAATCCACCTGCGCGGCCGGAGTCGCCGAACTTACGGGAACCCAGTGACTTGTCGAAAGTTCCTCCGCAGACTCCGGGAGTCCCGCAAACCGGTGTTCAGCCTTCAGAATTTCACCAGAAATATTTGGCGACTCCTCTCGCATGTACGCGAACGCTTCAATCGCCTTCTTTCGTTGAATCACATGCCTGGCGAAGTGTGGTTGTCGCAGGGCTTCAACCACAACCGTTGACAATGCAAGAAAGTCAATCGTTGTCCGTGACTGAGCAGTATTCAGGATGGAATCAAACTGTTGGATTCCTTCTTCGTATTCGTTCCTTCGAAAGTGAATCAGGCTCAGCAGGTGTTGTGAGAACGGTGCGTTCTCACCATTCGCTTTGATTGCAAGAACTTTCAGCTCGTCAAGCTGTCCGCAGGCCTCCGCCGCATCCACAAGCTCAGTCAAATTGCTGAGCAATGGTGTTTCCGGCAGAGGTACATAAGCGGTCAGCGTGTCGGTGAGAGCCTTTGGTGGTCGGAGCGCGGGGATGGGGTTCGCGACAACTCGAAGATTCCGTCGCTGTTCATTCGGCATTGTCCAGTTTCGCCACGCTTCATAGCGTTGCGGTGCCTCCAACGCTCGAAGATGAGCCGTCGCAACGGCAAGCGCGACAGCAACGTCGGCGTCCCGACTTCCTGCACGGGGAAGCACGTCGGCGAGTTCCCCAAGAAATTTCATGGTGGTCGCGGGGGCTTTCGCACGAGCAGCCTCGTTGGCGAGAAGACTGAGATTCTCGACTTGCTCGGACGGCACCGGTCGAAACATCCGCTGGTTGCGAAGTGCCGTCAGACTCTCTTCGACACTGTTCTCAAGAGCCTTAATATCACCGCTTCGAGCAAGCAGCTGATTGACGGTTCGTTGAAGTCCTGACAGCGACGTGGTGCGGCTTCCCCGGCCGGTTGAAGTGGCCTGTGCCCAGGACTGCTCTGCTGCAATCTCCAGAATGTCGCAGGCCACCGATTCCAGTTCGGCAACATCGCTGGCAGGGATTGCTGCGTGACATACGAGCTGCACGACTGTGGCCGACTTGTCCTGCTGCACAATGTCGCGAAGTGCCAGCAGATCAAGAGTTGCTTTGTCTGTGTCTTCCAGTCGGATATTCAGAAGAGTCGAAAGGACAAGTGCCCTGATCGGATCACTCGCCTTTCTCCGTTCGATCTGTGAACGCAGAGCATCCTCCCGCCCCGCCAGTAACTCCCACGCGATCAGCGTCGTGGCCAGGTTCTCAGCGCGTCCGTCGACCAGCAAATGGTTCAGTGTGAACAGCTCAATCTCACGGGGACGGCTGGCGGGGAACACGAGTGACTCAAGGATCTCTGCGACAACGGCGCGGTCATACGCCGGACCTCGCCACTCTGAAATCAGGGCATGGATGCTCGTGACCGCAAGTTGACGTTCGTAGAGTACGGTGTCGGTCCCAACGACACGCAGGAGCGCGTCGAAATTGCTGAGCGGGGCGAAATCGAAACGTTCTGCAAGGTCTGGTACCGGAAAGCCAGCGGCGAAGGCCGTGCGGACCGCCTTCTGCGAAAGTTCCGCAAGGTCATGCTTCGCAGCAATCGATGCGATCTGAAGCACCTGCTGAAACTGGGAAATCTGAAGTGGTCGATTGCCCGTCGACATCGCCGTCGACGCGCCAAACTGCGGACCTTCCGACGCGGCAACTGATTCTGAATCATCCGCCCGAGCGATAAGTTCCGGCGAAAGAAGCCTTCGCGGCGAACTTGCAACCGCCAGATACCTTAGCAGAGTTTTCTGAGCCGTATCGAATTGCCTCTTCTGCAGAAGAATGCGTGACCATTCCATCAGAATCGATACAGAAAATTCCGTGGTCTCCTGAATGCCAGCAGCTTCCACTGCAGACTGCGCGAGAGCATTCGCTTCATCAGGATGCAGGTCCGCCTGCAGCAGTTGTCGTGAAACAATCCACAGTCCCATATACGGAGTCATCTGATTCCGGAGCTTCTTCGTGAGAACATCACCGGGTGCAACCGAAGGAACCGGAGCCGCATTAACTCGTCGAACAAGGTCCTGAACACCAGCCGGGGCGCGAGGGTCGTTCGTTTTCAGTCGAAGGGCAGTTCGAACAACGGCTACCGAAATATCTTCGGGGTAGGTCTCGCAGAGGATGTCGAGCTTCTGATTCAGGCTGTTGCGAATCGGCTCGTCCTGGCAAACCTCCAGCAGCGTCTTCAGAAGCCGACTCTCGAGCATCGAGATGCGGTCCGACAACAGTGGCTCCTGAGATTCCGAGAACTCAAAGAACAGATCGACACCGCCTTTCAGATGAGGAACCGAGGCCGGACCGAGTAATTCCCCGAGAGCGTCCGCGGCCTCCTGCCCCTTCAGCTGCTCGAAAACTCTGGAGAGAAGCTCAAACGCCTGTTCTTGAAAACTCGACGCACCCAACAACGAGTTGAGAGGAGTTTCCAGTGTGTATGGATCTGCAGTATTGGTAGTCTCTTCATCACGAAGGATGCTGAGGGCGTATTTGAACGCATCCACCGGCATCTTGTGGCGCAGGAACACTTCGGCCACAGCCTGTCGGTTGTATGTCAGAACGGTGGCGAGTCTGATCGGATCCGTGTCTTCCTGACGTTGCGGATCGACGTATGCAGAAAACAGTGCACGAGCTTCTTCATGGCGACTGTTTTCTATCAGGTTTCCGGCATGGCCCGCTGCATCGTGGGACAACGTCCCTGACGCTGCGAGTTCCTGGCGAACTGCAGCTTCGATGAAATCTCGAGCAAGTTCCCTTGAATCAGTAGTCAGGTCGAGCTGCCCGCCAATCATCCAGCATGTCGAGGTCGGGAGGTTTTCCAGCAATTCCTTCTCCGACGACAACTGGCGAAAGCCAGTCAATGCCTCCGAACGTCGGGATGTCTGCAGATCAATCCAGTTCCGCAATAGCACCCCACCGGTCCAGCCCGGATTCTTGTCGGCATGCTGAGCAATGACAGATCGAAGTGATTCAAGCCGCGACTCGGATCTGGCCAACTCGACCAGGTCCGAAAATGCAAGATTCCGATATATCGACTCGAATCCGCACATCCGATCTTCTTGAATCTGTTCACTGTCCGGCAGCAACTTGACAGCGGCCAGGCGAAAAAAGACATCACTCTTCCACAAGGATTCGTCGCCATAGTAGGCGGTGTGAGACCTGATGGACTCTGGTTCGTCGAGAATCACCTTGTCGAGTAAGCGGATTCCCTGCTGATCGTCATCGCTCCAGTCGAGCACCTCTTCTGCGATGCTGAGCCGGAACCCCGGCTTACCGAATGCCTCATCTTTCATATCATACAGCAGATCGATGAGTTCCCTGACCCGTCCGGCCCGCCGATAGCTTCTGTACAACTCGGATGCGCAGGACTTCAGGGTCTTTGGTGAATGCAGCAGAAGGTATTGATATTCGCGGAAAGAGGCCTCTTCCTTCTCAGTCCCCTCCAGCAGACTCGCATACGCAAGACGCACCGCGTGATGATCCGGACTTCGCTCAACTGCCGTCTTAAAGAGATCAATGACAGATTCCGGATTTCCGTTCGCGTCGACCGCTTCCACCAGACGGTCCCACAGCCTCATGGAGTCCGGCGACCGTTCAAGGCTTTCCTGCAGTTCGGAAATCAGCGCATCCAGTTCGCCCGCTTCCTTCAGCAGCGCCAGTGCCTGACTTCGGGATTGATCCACTGAGTGACGATAACCCCGGCCTGCTCCAAGTCCGCTGACAATTCGAGGACACTGCGTCACCTGCAGAAGTCTTCGGGCGAGTTGCAGGGCCTGTTCACGATCGCCAAGGTGGAGCAGGAGGTGCATTCTCCTTCCAATCGCATTCGGCCGATTTCCGGCGGCTCGCTCATTCCTTCGTACTAACGCCGAAACGACATCTTTCATCCCAAGAATCCGTGCCGCTTCAATCAGATGAAGTTCCTTCTCGGTATTCAGCCGAAGACCAAAGAGTTTCTCAACCGCCTGGGTTGCTCTTGGATAATCGCCAAGTCTCTGAGCAAGAATCAGGGCTGCAAGTTCACGCTTCTCCAGCATTTGCTGATTGAGCGGAATGATGGCATTCAGCGTTTCCAGGGACGCCTGAAAGTTCCCATGAAGCATCTGAAGTTCGGCCAGTTGAAATTCTGTGTCAGCGTCCTTTTTTCCGCGTTCCGCAGCGGCAGTCATCAGGTCAAAGGCCGACTCGATGTCTCCCATCATCACCAGAACCAGAGCCAGATTTGCCGGTTCAAGTTCTCCCGCATCGCCAGGCAAATTGACGATGCGCTGGCTAAGGAGTTGCACCAGCGGTGCGAGAGAATCCTTTGCTTCCAGCGTATGAAACGTTTGAGTCAGGATCATCTTCGAGACAGGTGGAAGGATTGAACCACCCGGAAGCGAACTCATTTCCAATGGCTGCGCCTCATCGCCGAAGAAACAGAAGGTTGTGTCCTGCCTGGAGCTTCTGTGAGGCGTTCGACGAACCCGGAAACCCTCCAGCCTGGCGACATCGAGGTAGTCGTTCAGTACCTGAAGAATCTGCTGCTTGTCATCCTGTTCCCCCAGAATTCCGATCCAGCGATTCAGAACCAGAGCAATCCGAATTCGCGGGTCGGAATTGATCGGCTGCGCTGCCGAGGGGCTCAAAAGTTCCTGCGAATATTCCTTTCGCGCTGCGGTCAGCCACCGTTGGTACTCGACAGGAATCTGGTCGTACCGTTTCAGCTCCGTCAGCACGTGGATGTTCCCGGCAAAGTCATCGGCAGACCTTGCCGCATTCAGGATCTGGCTGAGCAACACCTCCGCATCGTCATCACGATTCGCCAGTCTCAGTTCGGCAATCACGTGCGGAGTAAACGCACGAATTCCGGATGTCACAATCGAATAGTGGCTGTTGCCGAACATGACATAGTCACACGCATTTTCGTGAATGATCATACTCTTTGGCAACGCGGAGTAGAGAATGTCGCCTCCGTGCTGCAGAAATGCTCGATGGGCATCCAGCAGCTGATCCAGTACTTCCGCAGAGAGCGGTTCCTCATGACTTTCTCGATCCTCCTGTGACGGAACAACAGGCGTGTATCGTTCCAGCAATGACAGCATCAGCAGCAGGCGGGCAGATGCTCCTGGCTTCTGAGCCAGCGATGCAGACAGCTCCGTAAGCTGCGAATCATCTCTCATCAACTGCAGACAAAAGTGGTCAAAAATCTCAGTCGCTGTTTTCGGAAGTGGATTGTTGCCGTCGATTTGCGAATCTGGTTCCAGCAGTGTCTTCCACATCAGCGATGAAATTCTTGCAGCAGCAAAGTCGGGCGGTGCCAGCACGCTTGCGGGAATCGAGTCCCGTTGTTCCGCCAGTTGTCCAACATCCTCGACTTCGCTGGCCTCCATGGTCATCTCATAGATCTCAATGACCGACTTGCCCAGGAACTCGGTCGTTTCGCCTGGAGCGGCAGCAATAGTCGCTGGCCTCAGGTTCTGTCGTTCTGAAGCGGCGAGGATGCCGGAAGAACTGATTGGCAAATCTGTGGCAAGAACCGCATTCAGGCTCCTGAGGGCTGCTTCGTTCTGACCAAGGGCGATCTGTAGAAGCCCGTTACGATACTGGAGTTCCCAGTTGTCCGGTTCCCGTTCCACGAGCGGCTGGACAATTTGAAGTGCAGTTTCAAGTGATCCACTTCCGATGAGAGAGTCGATCGTCTTCAATTTTTCGACAGGGGATATCTGTCGACTCGCAAGACGCAGGAAGATCTGTTCGGCCTGCTCCGTGTCTCCTCGCTCCTTCAAAAGCATCGCCAGAGGAATCTCGGTCTCTTCTCCTTCGGCAAGTGACACCAGCTGCTGCTGGTATCGAATCGCGGAATCGAGATCACTCATTTCGTGACACAGGATGGACAGCTGGCGGATCAGCCTTGTGTCACGAGTTTCCTCGCTCAGCAGCTTCTCAAGTTCTGTGCGAGCCAGACCCGAATCACCAAGTGTCTGCCAGGCCTGGGCGAGACATATCGTCATGGCGCGTCGCTGCCTCTCGTCGCTTCGGCTTCGCTCAAGTCGTCCAAGCAGCGCGTCCACCTGGTCAAGCTGCTGATAGAGTGGAACAAGTTTCTGAATCAAAAGCGTCTGGTCTTCCAGCACTTCGGATTTTTCAAACGCACGCCAGTACACTTCGATGGCTTCCTCTGTCCGAAACTGATCGGAGAGAGCAGTCGCAAGAGACATGGTCAGCTGCGGATCATCGCCACTGATTCGCACTGCCTGGCGCAGTGCCTTGATGCCGCGATCACTCTGGCCGAACCGAAAACAAATCTCGGAAAGCAATTCATAGGACGATGTGCTGCCAGGGGCGGCTTCAATTACCTGCTCCGCCGCCTGTATGGACTTGTCAACATTTCCGAGCAGGCCTTCCAGCCTTGCCACGTTTCTCCAGTGAACTGCCGAAGAGCGACGATCGACTGCGGCAAGTCGTCGAGAATATTCGCAGGAGCCGGCATAATCACCGGATGCCTCAAAGAGCCGAGCGGCCGTTGTGAGTGCTGGAATGGACTGCTCTTCAACCTTCAAAGCCTGCGTGATGCTCGCCACTGCTTCATCCGGCTGGCTGTTCTTTTCGTAATATCGCGCTAGCAGTGTCCAGTCATTTGCTGTTGCATTCGGCCGAGACGTGATAGCAGCGGCCATTCGCTCAATTTCAGCCGCCAGGGTGCTGGATTCTGAAAGGACATCCAGACGATTTCGAACCACGACGTCACGTTCTTCATCGGTCTCCGCAAGTCGCTCGGCCTGCAGAAGTGCTTCGAGCGATTTCGCAAACTGTCCCGCCTTTCGACGGTACTCAGCCGTTGTCAGCCAGATCGCGATGTCATCCGGTGCAAGCGAAGAGGCATCGTTGATCAAGTCCAGTGCCTCGTTTGTGTATCCGAACTTCATGCAGATCTCGGCAGTCCGTGAGAGATTCTCCGCCGTCCGAAGCGGTCCTGTCGTATTCTCACGCCAGACACGAACAGCATCCTCCGGTCGCTTCTGCTGGTGAAAGAACTCCCCAAGATATTCACGGTATTGCGGGTCGTTCGGCGCGAGTGAGACAGCTTTTTCGTAAAGCGACAAAGCCTGTTCGAACAGCCGAGCCTTCTGAAACAGCTCCGCCGTCTGCGCCATCGTCAGCGCGTCGTCTGGCTTTGATTCGATGATCAGATGCCAGATTCTTGTCGCTTCCTTCTGGCGTTCTTCAATGCCTTTCGACGGGTCCTTCAGTGCGAGTTGTCCCCAGTCACGAAGAGATTCGATATCGTTCGGCGTAAGAGCGAAGAGTTGCCTATAATGCTCCAGAGCGGATTCGATTCGTCCCTGCGTCAGATAGAGATCAATGAGCTGCCGACGGAAGTCTGTTCTCGAAGGTGCGAGCGTCAGTGCCTTTTCCTGCCAGACCACTGCTTCTGCTGTGCGGGCCGATGCATTCAGAAACTGTGCAAGGCGGGAGATCGCCTGCAGGTCATCCGGATGCTGCTGAATCCGGCTCTCGTAGTATGTGACCAGGCCGTCCTGATCGCCTGAATTCAAATACGCACTTTCAATTTGGTTGCGAACTTCCGCGTAGAGCCAGCCATCCGGATCGAGCTGGCTGAGAAGCTGTTCGAAGCCCGCAATCCCTTTCTCCTTCTGCCCTGTCTGAATCTGCAGTGCCGCCACCTGCATCAGGCTGTTGGTTTTCTGATAGTCATCTGCCGTCAGTTCAGCGACCTTCTGGAAACGCTCGATAGCCTGCACCGGGTCGCCTTCTTCCGCGAGCGATACGGCAATCTGCTCGAGGACTCGGACATCATTGGGGTAGAGATCTTCCAGTTTCTTCCATGTTCGAATCGCCAGATCGTTCTTTTGAGCACGCTGGTAGAGTCGACCCAGCTGCTGGAAGATCTCGAGCGAGTCTGCACGCTGCGGACGACGTTCGATGGCTCTCTCCAGGGCCAGCGTCGCTTCCGGATTCATTCCGACTCGAATGAGTGACTGTCCCAGGTAGAACGACGCAAGCGGATCGTCCGTGCGCAAAGATTCTGATTTTGCAAATGCCTCCGCGGCTGCGGCATCCTGACCTCGCTGCGATTCAATCAGGCCAAGCAGCATCCAGGAGGCTCCATCGTCCGGATGATCCTGACACTTCTTTTTCAGGTCTGCCAGGAACGTCGCAAGCGTCCCGTTCTCCACATGATGACCGTAAACACGATCCAGCGCTGTGCCTCGACGCGGGGACTTTTCGAGCAGCGACAGGAAGCGAGCAACGGCTTTCTCCTGCGCCGCTTGTTCTTCGTCCGTCTCGTCTACCAGCGGGAAGACGGCTCCTGCGAATGTCGCTCCGCCCACACTCAATGGGGCCAGGATGGCCACAGCAAAGAGAGCTCGTTTCAGAGATTGAAGCCAACGAGGATCGTTCTTCATGACTCAGTTCCACGCAGCGTGAGAATGTCCGTCTAAACCCCGGGTTGCCGACAACAGGTCGCGTAAGGGCAAAGAGCAGACGGCACTATTCTGCCTCAACACACAACGTTCGCCAACGGAGCCAGCATGCACATTGTGGACTTCCACCAAATCGCCGCCGCATCGCCGCCCACAGCACTGTGAAAAAGTGCCCCGTGTCTCCGACGCGGCCCACGTTCCCCTCTCCAAACGTGATCCACTGTAGGTGCCGCTTGCCGAGCGGCACCTCGCGGCCCCGCCGCACCCAGCGACCAAACGAGTCTCCATTCGATCGCCGGTCAACGTGGATCGAAGCCACCGCTCCGTGCAGTCATTTCCGCATCAGACTTCACCGGCCCCGGTCGTAGTGGAACTCGCCAGAGTTCCTGTCACCAAACATGATCAATTGTAGGTGCCGCTTGCCGAGCGGCACCCCGCGGCCCCGCCGCGCCCAGCGCCCCAACGAGTCTCCACCGGATCGCCGGTCAACGTGGATCGAAGCCACAGCTCCCTGCAGTCATTCTCGCATCAGACTTCAACGGTCCCGGCCGTAGTGGAACTCGCCAGAGTTCCTGTCACGAACGACGACCGCGGGGCATCTGACGAGTTCCACGACAAACCTCTCACATTCGAACTCATTCCGTGCGTTTTATGTGGAAACGATCGTCAGCTGCCACTTGCGTAAACCCGTCAGGCGGATTGCCATCGATCGGCAGCGGCAACACAACGGCGGACAGTGATTCGTGATCACGGAGCAACAGGTGAACGAAGCTGTACAAAGCGGCTGCCAGGCATTGTCTTCCGATTCTTTTTTCATCAAGCGGCTCGTAGTCAAGCAGGTGCTCAAGGTACGCGATACCAGATTCCGGTGCCAAAGTGAACGCGCAGAATGGAGCGACAGGAATCATGTGTCGCGTGCCGATGTACGTGGCAGAGCAATTAGCAAGTTTCGCAAACGTCGAAGCCACGCCATCGGGAGATGAATCGCAATGGTGATTGGCGATACAGCGTTCCTCGACGAGCTGGTAGTGAGCATGCTCTTGAAGAGCAGTTCTCACCGCCGCGTGAAGTCCGCCATGTTGCGCTGCAGGGCAGTGAAGATCGACTGGAAACCACATGGGTGTTTCGCTTAAAGACAGAATGCCCGCCGCCACCGGAAACAGGCGGAGGATATCTCATTTCGCCCAACTCCGCGTGCACTGCACTGTAATTGATTCAGGATTCAGGGGTGAATTCATCAAGTCGTCTGCCGACAAGTGTTTCAATCCACGGTTTTGGCACACGACATTTCAACAAGACCTTTCGAGTAAATGCCCCTTCCGACATGGCACCCGAACGATAGCGATTGGGATTCAGAAGGCCGCAAGCGAAGCCGTGGTAGTTTTTGCCCAGAACACAATTGGCGATCAACGCGAGTGTGATGAATGCCTGCACGGTCAGATGGATCATCAGGTTTTGAGTTTGAGGCCACAAACAGACATTGGCAAGAAACGTTCCAACCCAGATCAAGGAGCGTTCTCCGCCGACGCGAAACGTATTGCAGAACAGAAAGAAATGGCCCAGCAGATACGGAACCAGGAGTGCAAAAGGGCCGATGGAATACCACAGTGCAATCGTCGCAATGATGCCGCCCGCAAAGATGAACGCGTCCAATGAGGAGAAACGAAATCCCCACGGTCGATCATGCCTCCACCATGGAAGATTCTGCTCAGGAAGCATCGTGTGTTTCCTTTGTTGCCTTGCGTCAAAATCACCGAGTTCCGGTGAGTAACACTGTTCAGTCTTCAATGCGACGAGCAAACTTGTCGGGAAGATGGATCGCCCATGTTTCGGTCAGTGCCAGATCGCCTTCGACGATCGGGAAATGCGGCGGTGGCCACTCCTTTCTCGACATGGACGTGTCCTCCGAGATTTGAGCAGCAACTCTACCGTCGAATGCCAGGCTGGCGCAGATGGCTCACGACCGCGTCGCATCCAAAACGCTGCGCGAATTCACTGACTGCCTGGCCGAAGAATATTACGTCCACGCTTGCTCCTGAGTCTATCAGCAGGATCGCAACATCTTCATGTGATTTTGATTTGCCGAATGCCATATGAATCGGCGCTGGGCCGGCGTCACCGCGGTCAGTTACACGGCGAATGTTCAATTCAGCGCCTGCATCAATCAGTAATTTGACACATTGCAGGTCACCATTCCGACAAGCCCAATGCAGCGCCGAAGCGTTGTCGACCGCACGCAAATTCGGATCAGCATTGTGTTTCAGCAGCAGCTCAACGGCCGCTGCACGGCCCGCGTGTGCCGCCGTCATCAGCGGTGTCATTCCCGTCTTGTGATGCTGGAAGTTGACGTCCACATCGCTCCGCAGGAGCTTTTGAAGTCTGCAGACATGACCGCTGCGCGCAAGACGCAGAATCTCGCGTTTTTGATCGTGAGTGGTCATAGTCTGTCTTTCCTGAAGAAGCGATTCATGGGCCCTTCGCGCAGATTGGTGCGTAATCTCTGCGATGGGGCAGGGAGTCTATAGCGACGATCAGCCAAAGTCGCACAAACCAGAGCATTAGCGCGCTGATCGCGATTCGCTGTGCCACGATGCATGGGATTCGAAGATCAGGAGACCAGAGCATACCGACGGTTAACACCCCATACGTCATGAATGCCAGACGGACAAACCACTTGCAGATGACGACCTGCAGAAGACGTCGCTGAGTGGGAACAGGACTGCCTGATGCCAGTATTGCTGAGATACTCCACAGGGCTACGAAGACAAAGTGCAGAGGCGAACGGAGGTCCCAGAGTCCAATTCCGATGATTCCCACAATAACAGTACAGCCATACATGGCCAGCCGAACCGACGCAGAGGCGTACTGCCTGCGGTGTGTCAGAAAGTTCAGGAAGAACGCAAACATCATCAACGCGAAGCTGGTCAGCGCCCTTGTAAGTTTGTCGCCTCGCCTTCCATCTCCGAGTTCACTGACAAAGAACAATGTGCCCCAACTGCCGTGCTGACTTTCCACAATCCTCTGAAGTGCTGCCGCGAGTCGCACAACGGCAATCGCCGCCATCAGACACGCAGTCATTCCGAATGCGTTTAACGGAGTCAGAGTGGTCGCTGTGGAAGTGCGTGGCGGCTTGCCCTGGGAGTCTCCAGAAGCCGGCAATAGAAAAGCAGGCCCCTGATTCAGCCACTGATAGCCGGATCTCGTGAGGGAAAAACCCGTCAGGAGACATGCGGCGGTTGACAGCAGCACGAGGACAAAGTCATTGAACGAAGATTCAAGGAAGAGAGCTGCCAAATTCCACACCATTGTCGCAACGCAAAGCCACGTTGAGACCGATGGTGAGTCTGTCGGTGCCGAACAAACTCGTCTCTTCAGCTGACCATGCTCAAGCTCAAGCACTCCAACGAAAACACAAACGACCGCAAAAACAAACGGTATCCCGAGCAGAAATCTGTGCGGCCACATCCGGGGATTGGCCAAAGAGACAATCAGGAAGGCAGAGGCGGTCACAAGAACCGTCAGGAAGGTCAGCCTGCGTTGAGTCATCTCAGAAAAAACCTTGCTGATGTAATCACATACTTCCCTCGTAGAATGGCCGCCCTCGGCCGTTTCCTTCCCTTAGCGCACGACATTGAGTTCCGCCGTCTCGAAATCCGTTTGGCATTTTCGAGACACCTGTCTCGGCGAACGGGATGCAAAGGATTCTGCTGTGGATCTCGCCAGAGGTCCCGCCACGTTCATTGATGACAGGAACTCTGGCGAGTTCCACTACAACGTCGAGCCCGGGAATTCGCTGCAGAAAATTCGTTACGGCGTTGCTCGCCGGTGAGTTCAGCTATGGCGTATCAGGCTTTGCAAGGACCTGTTCCATGACCGCGGGAAGTGTCTTTGGCCATTCGCCTCGATACTTCAGATTGCGGACTCGACAGCCCGTTTTGTTGGCGAAGCGGAAGAGGCCGAAGAATCGTTCGGTTCGTGGTTCGGTCACCGAGACGGTGGCGACATCCTTTTCGTTAACGCTGACCGTCAGCTGATCTCCCTTAAGTGACAATCGAACTTTGTTCCAGTCGCTGGTTTTCCATTCCGGGACGGAAGCTCCATCGATCGCGTTTTCGTTGTCGACCGCCAGGTCTCGCTGTTCGAATTGAGCTTCTGTCAGCTGGTGGAGCTTTGGCGCATCGGCGGTCAGCAGAATGACGCTTCGGCCCACACAGGGATGAACTTCTGAAACACCTGGTTCCCAGAAGGTCTCAAATTCGATCACACCGTCTTCCAGAATTGGTCGCTGATAGTGCAGCAAACCTGGCTTCGTGCCCACGGCATTCGGAATGACATCTCCAATGATCTCGCCGGACGATCTTCGCCACGGTGCGGTCTGCTCGCCTGAGTAGGAATGGAATTCCCCGTAAATGTCGGCTCGCCAGCAGTTCCAGTCCGCCATATCAATCAGATCAATCTCGTCGGGGATCTCCGGATTGCCGGTAATCCTGAGGTTCGTGATTCGACACTCATTGCCCGGCTGATCCGCCTGCAGAACAATCCATGGACTCGGAGGAGCATTGAAGGACGTATCATGAATTTGTACCCCGTTCGTGAATGTCGTGATCCTGCGCCCGTCGACCACAATTCGAAACGCCGCCATGTTCTTCCATTCCGGCAGTTTAGGATCCGTTTCAATGTCTGAACTCGCGTGCATCAAACGAATTGTCCGAATCGCTTTCGCGTCATGTCGCGGCTCCGCGCTGAACATGCCATAGGAGATGACGCATTCGCCCCAGCCGAAGGTCGAACGATCCGCCGTGATCTCAAACTTGCCTCGCAGAGGTGACTGGAACCAGAGCTGTGACCAGGTCTCGGCAGGCAAGTGTGTCGCAGTTGCGTTCTCGATCTTCCACTCCGACGCGCGATAACCATGATAGCGCTGGTCGGGTTTCAGGTAAGGCACGTGAGCCCATTGCGATGGTGCCGGTGTCTGTGTCGCCGAAGAGTTCAGTGTCGCGATTCGCCCCGGAAGGCTGTGAGCAATCTTCGAGAAAAGCTCACTGTTGGAACGCTCGTCAGTGCGCTCAACATCTCTGATTCGTTTTGCAAGGTCGGTCACGGCTGGAAGCAGGGAAGGTACTTCCATCCCCTTCCAGACGGTCAGCAATTCAGCTGCACGGTTTTGTGAAGCCACGGTTTTGGGAAGACCCTTGCCGAAGCCCTCTGAGATTGTCTTCAGCAGTGCCTCCGCCGCAGCGCTATCTCCTTTTTCAACGGCCACGAGAAACCGGAGTGCCGCCAGATCTCGCTGACTCTGCGGATCGGAAGCCGTCCGCTGCTCAAGTTCCTGATGCAGCGTGTCCAGCTGACTGACCTGTTTTGCAATCCTGACCAGTTCCAGCGCCGGGCTCTGCAGATCGGCCTGAGTCTTTGGGGCCACGTCATTTTCCGGCGAGTACGATGCGAGGCGAAACCCGAGTCGATAATCGTCGTGCTCATCGTTGGGCAGTACCCAGGCGTGAAGTCGCTCGTAGGCCTCCTGTGGCTCGATCGTGCGACAGGTGTCAATCAGGCTTGCCAGCTGTTCTCTGAAGTAGACCTCCGGAAGCATTTGGTTAACGACACTGCGATCCTGCGCTGTCATTGGCGACTTCAGCCTGAAGAGCGAAGTCTTCATCTCTTCAGAGATTTCTGCGGGCCATGGTCCGGTCAGCGTCATGTTGCGAATCCTGACCGACTGGTCAGCAAAGTGGCAGATTGCCGGATGGAAATTGGTCAACTTTGGCACCTCGCTGTCGTAGACCACGACGCCATTCAGAGTGACGTTCATCCTGCCATTGCTTCGTGCGAAGGAGATCCGGTTCCAGTCGGCATTCCGGAAGGGCATCTCTACGGCACTACTGACTGATCCGTTTTCTGTTGGCGTTTCGGAAGCCGTCACTCGTGGCGACAGCCCAAGAACAACAGAATCGAACGTCGCGGAGGATCGCCACACGGGTTTCACTCCGTCCTGTGACATCACCAGAGTCAACTCACCCAATGCGGGTGATCCCCCGAATTGATTACCTTCAATCCACTCCTCCCAGGTGATCGTTTCACCTTCAAGAAGAGGCCGCCCATAGGTCAAAGCTCCAAGTGTCTGATTGCCATTACTTCCTGGCAACGACGTTGCCTTCGACTCAAGCACACCATTCTGAACATTCCACGTCGCGGGCTGGCGAGCCTGCTGCTGGTAATAGCTCAGCGAACTGTCAGGGTCGGTGACTTTCTGTGAGAGGATTCGTGGTTTTGGAGTGGTGCCGGATCCACTGGCGGTCCAGCCGATCAGGCTGTCGCCCGCAATCAGGTTCACCTCTTTTGGAATTCGCGGTGAACCTGTGAGAGCAGCATTGCGGTACACGGCCAGCTTGCTTCCTTCGGTATAAAGAGCCAGCCAGGGAGCGGCACCAGTCAGTTTCTCCTCGTACACGAGGTTCCTGTTACTCAGGAATCGGACAACGCCGTCTTTGGATTGAATCGTCACGCGATTGAATGACGGAACTCCTCGACGTGCGACTTGAGGCCGGGAGATATCATCGTCTCCCGTGAAGTTGCTGATTCTGGTGTCGCTCCATCCATTCGCTGTGACAAACAGTCCGCCGTATCCTGTGTCGCATTCCCCCCAGTAGTTCTCGAAACAATCGACACTGAATTCGAAGTCACCTTCGACCGGCCAGTTCAGCCACAGAGCATCCTGATAGGCTCCGCCCATATGAAAGATCGCATCCCCATCGGAGAACCACTGGACAGCGCTTTCGGCCGTGTCCAGGGATTGAATCGGGTGCGGAGACGCTTGAACAAAGGCCGGCGAATCACTGAACAGCGTGCTTCCGGTCTTCTTTGCGAATCGTTCACCGAACACACGATGAAGATGAGACTGTATCCCGGAGCCGTTATTGTCCTGAAACAGCTTTCGTGTCTCATGGAAGCCGTACTTTAATGCAATGGAATTCAGTGTGTCCGACCGAAGGCACATGTGGACAACGAGGAAGTCACAGAGTGGTTCGCCGTCGGTGCCCTTCCTTCGTTCAGGAAGGGTCTTCAGAAATTCTGGATAGGCGGTTTTCAAAAAATCCTCGTTCCCTTTCTCCAGTTGCAGGAGCATCCAGAGATAGTCTGCGTTCGGGAGTTTCTCTTCAGAGGCCTTCTTCGCGAGCGTTTCCAGGTCAGGGAGACTGTTGGCTTCCTTAGCGCTTTGAATCAGCTCCGTGAGATTGCAGAGAATCGAAGAACCATCCAATGGCTGAACCACCTGGGACGGGTCCAGGCCAGGAGCGGGCGGAACAGACGGAAGCCAGTGGCATACCACTCGAACGGTCTGCCGCCCTTCGGCCGGCATCGTCCAGTTGCGCCAAGCTTCATAGCGATTCTGAGGATCCAATGTGCGATAATGACGAGTGATGATCGCCAGTGGGGTCATTAGCCCAGGCCTGCCGTAATCGTTGGCAGGCTGATCAGCCGCACGACCCATGTAGTCCACCGCGATGTCGAATGCTTTCACTCGCGCTGACAGTGCAGCAATGTTTGCAGTGGATTCCATCTGCTGGTAGATACCGTAGTCGCCACTGTAGCGAGAATAGTAGGCCTGATTGGCAGCCATGACGGAATCAAAATGCTGTCGCATTGCAGCCGTGTCATTTGCTTCCGCAAGCCATTCGATAACGAGACGATCAAGCTCCCTGATTTCTGCTTCGCTTGAATCCGGGTCCGCCGAAGGTGTCACCATTGCCTGCTTCAGAATCGGCATCGCAGCGGCCTTGAGCTGAGGATCTGCCGCTGCCGGAATCGCAGCGAGACATGCCAGCTGAATCGACTCGCGATCGGGGGACTCGCTCAGTGTGGCCTGAATAGCTTTCAATCGATCCGAAATGCCCGTTGTTTGCTTCAGTTCCATATCTAACAGCGCATGTACGACGGCGGCCTCGATCGCAGAACCGGCTTTCGATCGGGCGTCCAGCAACTTTCGAAGGTCATCCTGTCGACCTGAACGAATCGCCCAGGTGATCAGTGTCGGAGCAATGCTCTCAGGGGCAGCATCGCGAAGTCCGGAGAAATCAGGAAACAGCATGATGTCTGCCGGACGCGATGCCGGAAACACCAGGCGAGTCAACAGTTCATAAACCTCGGAAGCAGGGTACTGATCACCATTCCATTTCGAAATGACAATCTTGAGTGTCGAAGCAACCTGTCCGTCGAACTGAGACAGTTCCTCTCCAGACGGACTGCTGCTCATTCGACCGGACATTCCGTTTCCATCGGCGACCACGGGATCTGGCAAAGGGCTGCCTCCTGCCAGGGCTTCACGAACGGCCGTGATTGACAGATCGGTCATCCCGTTCTCTGCGGCGGTCAGTGCCACCTGCATGGCGATTCGAAACTGGGAGATCGTAAGCGGCGGAATGATCTCAGCTTTCTTCTCGGAAGTCTCTGGGGCTTCACCGGGAGCTGACTGAGGTACGATCGGGCCATCCTGAGTCACCATCGCTGAAAAAGGAAAGGCGTGAATCGCACCTGCTGCCGGCTCTGCGGAGATCAAACCAATACAACCGATCATCGTGATCAAGGTTCTCAGACGCTGCGGTCCCGAGCGTTCGCGACGCTGGGCATTCGGCACGAGACTCGCGCTGCCGCGCCGTGCGGGAATCGCTCCGGGAACTGGTTCGGCCTCTGGCTGTGTCTCAGTTTTTCGCTTTGGGCGGACAGTCGAGATTTCAAGAAGCCAGCGGAGTTGAGCTTCCGCCTCCTTGTTCTTTCCCGCTTTCAGCAGAAGCTGTGACCAATCCATCAGAATCTGAGAAGCGGGGGCCAGGGAATCCTGCCGTTCTGCCGCTTGCAGAGCACGCGTGGCGAGGGCTGTTCCGGAAGCCGATGCCGGGTCAGCCGTCAAAACCGGCTGGGCAATGATCCAAAGCAAGACGTCCGGCGCAGCTTCCTTTCTTTGTCGCGAATTCGGTCGGCGACCTGTCGGTACTTCTTCCAGTGGGTGTGCTGCAAGCAGCTTCACAAGATTGTCAACGGCCGCAGTTGCGTCGGCTTCCCCTGATCGAACCAGCATGCCGGCTCGAACGAAAGCAATCGAAACATCCGTGGGATGTTTGTCAGCCAATTCCTGAAGGCGATTTCGAATCGCAGCCTGTATCGCGGGATCTTCAGAGAGTTTCGTCAGGAGGGAAACCAGGCCGCAGTTGATGTTCGCGCGCTGTGCTTCCTCTTCCCCATCATAGGCTGGCTGCGACATATCGATCGACGTCGGTAACATCGTCGGAAGATATGGCATCAAGTCCAGCACCTGTATATCGCTGCTGCCATTGTGCTCTGCGCCAGAATTTCCCTCCGTTCCTCGGTCCGCGAGCAGTTCAACAATCGCCTCTTTGGCTTCCTCTCCCTGAAGCAGCTTGAGGTTCTGTGCCAGTCCATTCTGGACGATATTCACGTAATAATCAGGACGGCCATTCCATGAACCTGCGAGCCGCAAAGTTGCTTCATCACTGACCAGCTTTGAATAGACCTTCAGCGAATCAACACGAAGTTCAAGCCGATTCATCTGCTCCGCAACCTGAACTGCCGTGTTCACCCTCTTATAAGCCTCGTAGTCCGGCTGACGTCCCTCGCGTCGGGATGTGAGTGCCTTCTGCAGCAGTTTGCGAGCTTCGTCTTTTCGACCGAGCTTTGTGTAGGCCTCGATCAACAGGAAACCAGGAGTGTACTCAAACTCGTCCAGAGACTGCCCGGCTTCATAAGAGTGCTTCAGCATTTCGAGCGCTGCTTCCAGCGTTTTCACATCTCCATTGCCCGAGATCCCTTCGGACTCATTACCAGCCGCCGCAGCCAGCAGCTCCTGTCCAATCATACGCTCCGCGTCGCCCGTCATGGACTTCCTCACGATCGGATCGCTGGCAAGTTCCATGAATTGCCGCAAGCCCTCGTCTCGCCTATCGTTGTGATAGTCAAGCGAGGCAAGAATTGCTCGACCACCATACCAGCCTGGAGCTTTCCGGACACGATCGTCGATGGCCTTTCGCACTTCACTGAACCGCGGCGATTCTTTGAGGCTGTTCAGCAGTCCTTCAATTCGAGAACTCACCCTTCCGTGCGGGCCGTAGGAATACACTTCAAACCCATACCACGGTGTCGATTTGATGTCGGCGTCTGCTGGAATCAGCATTTGCAGGCCAAGGCGAAAGAAGCGATCGGACTTCCAAAGCTCAGCGGATCGCACTGAAGAGAGCATGTTGGAACGGTAACTCGGCAACGCTTCAAAGATCTTCTCAGCGAGTCCGATGGTGACGTCGTCCACGTTCGGTTCGCTCAGCATGTCACCGACCAGGTCGACAACATAATACGGCTGGGAAATGCTCTTCAGGTCGACTTTCTGAAGCACTTTCATGATGTCCGAGTTCCTGTTGGCCGACCGGAACAGACTCCGAATCTCGTAAAAGTCGCTGAAGATCGCATTTGGTGATCGTTCCATGACGACCAGATAGTGATCACATGCCTCTTTCAACTTGCTGGCCTGCTGATACTCCCTGGCAAGCTGCAAATGCAGACCAACAGAGTCCGGGTGCTGACGAACTGCCTCCTGCAATAGTGGAATCACTTTGTCGCGTTGAGCACTACTGCCGTAATATTCAATCAGCTGCTCAACGATACGACTGTTATCCGGATTGCGTTCACGCTGTGCTTCGAGTTTTTCAATCAGCGTTTTCAGTTCCCCGGTCTGGCGCAGAAGCTGTATCGCCTGAGTACGGTTTGAGTCGCCCGATGATCGAAACTGATTTCGGCTCACGACAGGTGTGGTGAGTGAAACCGGCGATTTCGTGCGCTGCAGCAGCATCCTGGCCAGCTGCGATGCCTGCTCCGTTCGTCCCTGTCCCTGGTAAAGCAGCATCAGAGAAACCAGAGCTTCCGGCTGGTTGCCAACCTGCCGTTCGGATCGACGAAGGACAGCATCAGCCAGGTCGTTCATGCCAAGGCGTCGCAGAGACACAGAGAGACCCGTTTGAGTTTGTGCGTCAAGGCGTAGCCCAAAGAGTCGTTCCGCAGCCGTCTTTGCGCGATCATAATCGGCCACACGTTCCGCAAGGTTCAACGCCTGCAGTTCACGACTGACGAGAGTCTTCTGGTCGCGAGCCGCGATGGAATCCAGCAAGGTCAGAGCTTCATCAAAGTCACCTTGTTGCTGCCGCAATGAAACCAGTTCAAACTGCGACTCAACGTCCGATTTGTCCTGGGAAAGTACAGTGGCGATCAGTTCCACAGCTTCTTCCTGCTCCTCTGACCACCAAAGGACAGCCGCAAGATTCATCTGTTCGAATGGAAGGAGCTCCGATGACGATTTCTCAACGCGTTTTCGCAGCAGCGTGATGAGGTCCTGACCAACATCGTTGCGCTGAAAGACTTCATAGGTCTGTCTCAGCATCTGCAGCGAAGAGTAGCTTTGCCATCGGCCCGGCAAAGGAAACTCAATCTCCGCGTACTGAGTCTCCTTTCCATAATACCACGACAAACCGATCGTTCCGTACGACTGTCGCGGCTGCTGCCGTTGTCGTTGAGGCGACTGATTGAGCTGGTCGAGTTGACGCTTGTTTTCTCGCGACAGCAGATCGAGAGACCGGTTAGCAAAGTCCAGAATCTTTGCATGCTCTTCAGCTTCGCCAAGTCGACCAATCCACTGCATGCCAACGGTGATCAGTCCTGATGTCGCACCGCCGGCAACCCCAGGTGGTCCTTTCTTCGAATCAGGGGGAGCATCAAGGGAAGCAGAGATCATACTGCACAGCTGGTCGAACATGGCAGGAAGCTCTTCCAGTTTGTCTTCCCGAAGCTTCTCGGCAATCAAGAATGACTGTTCTGACGGTGTCTTGATCGATGCCACAAACTCGGCAAACATTCGATCTGCTTCTTCACTGCGACCAGCAAGCCGCAACTCCTTGATGACGGTCATGAGAGATCCTCGTCCCCCGAGAACCCCGTCGAAGCGAACATAACGTCCACCGATGTTGATGTAGGCCGTGCCGTCGCTCGAATAAGCAATGTCGTCCGTGGGCGCTATTTCGCCACCCTTGTCGTCCTTCTGGAGTTCGGTATAGCACTGCATCATCAGTGCCAGATCTTCTTCGCTCAGCGGAGTCGCCTCCGACTTGCCGTCTTCGCTGCTTTGCTGTCGGGTTTGGGCGTTGACATTTCGAGTTGACAGCGATGAAAGAAAGTACTGTTGATACTCCCGAGTTCCCCTTCGTGCCAGGTGTTTTGTGGCCGAGAAGATCGAAGCATAATCCTGCTTGAGTGATGATGCGAAAATCCAGTCGAAGATGCGGTCATCGGAAGCATTCGGGGCCTGACCGGCAGCTGCAAATCTGTCCTGAACTCCCTGCTTCGGTTTCTCATCGCCTGTGGCCGCCACTGCCTCTGGCGGTTTCGCGTTTGTTTCGGTGTTCGCCGCAGCTGCTGATGCAGATTCTGTTGCTGCAGCATCTTTGGACGCCGATTCGAACTTTATCAGCCAGCCGATGCATGCCATTCGTGCCGTACCAAACTCTCCCGGCGTCCAGACCTGAATCGCCTGTGAGGATGAATAATAATCTTCGGCACGAAGCCCTGTGGCCCGCATGACCTGACTGCTGTTGCGAGCCATCTGAATCGGCGTCGTCTTTGTTGGAGTCAAAGTCTGATTCCCTTTCAGGTTCTCAGACTTTGCTTTCGCGAGGTCTCGCTTGAAGCGATCTTCTGCGTAAATACCGAGCGTATCAAACGGCAGTGACAGGTCCAGAATTCGATTGAAGCGAAGCGTGGCCTCATCCGGCTTGTTCAGCTTCGCCCAGGCAACACCTTCACGATACAGCAGTTCCCAGTCTTCACGCTGCTGAGAGAGCAGCGGTTCTGTGATGCGAATGACGGCCTCGTGCGCTTGCTGATTCAGCAAAGAATCAATGTTGCGAAGGAGCCGTGCCGGGTCTTCTTCGCGTGCTGTCAGCCTGATCAGGATCTCCATGGCTTCATCAGAACTGCCTCGAGCCTGCAGCAGTTTGACCAGCGGAAACTCACTCTCGTGTCCTGGAGCGATCGCGACAAGCTGACGCTGATAATTGATCGCGGCGTCAATGTCTCCAGACGCTTCACACAGTTTTGACAGCTGCTGCAGAAGATTTGTATCTCGCGTGTCCGCGTTAAGAAGCTGCTCCAGTTCCTGTCGAGCTGTTGTGAGGTCACCGGCTGTCTGATGAGCCTGTGCGAGACAGATGGTCATTTCCCGACGTTTTTCTTCTTCGCGTCGCTCTCGCTCAAAACGCTCAAGCAGCTGTTCGAACTGATTGATCTGCAGATAAAGAGGAGTCAGTTTTTCCGTCAGCGTCGTTCGATCTTCAATTCCTTCCGACTTCTCGAAGGCCCGCCAGTACACTTCGATCGCCTCTGTCGTACGCATCTGTGTGGCAAGAGCGGATGCCAGTGCCATCATCAGCTGTGGTTCGTTGGGATTGATGCGAGCCGCTTTTCGAAGTGCGTCCAGACCTTCTTCAGCTTTGCCGAGGCGGAAACAGAGCTGAGCATAGAACTCGTAGTTGTCGGTATTCCCCGGTGCGGAAACAATGAGGTCATTGCCCGCCTTGAGAGCTTCAGCCGACTTGCCCATCTGCGACATCAGTCGAGCCACGTTCATCAGATGATCGCCGCGGGAACGTCGGTCGATATCCGCCAGCTGCTGACTGAAGCCCGCCGCGCGACCGAAATCCCCGGATGATTCACCAATGCGGGCAGCAGTCGTCAATGCGGCGATCGATTTCGGATCAACGGCCAGAGCAGAGTCGATGGCCTGCTGAGCCTGAACCCAGCGACGACCAGCTTCGTAATATCGAGCCAGCATTGTCCAGTCCGCTGCCGTCTTCTCAGGTGTTGCTTCGATGCGTTTTTCAATCGCAGCGATTTCTTCGTCCAGTTTCTCACTGCTCTGAAGAATCTCAATCCGCTGGCGGATCAGTTCGTCACGATCTTCATCTGTTTCCGCCAGCGGCTGTGCAGCGTCCACATAGCGAAGAGCATCATCGTACTTTGCCGCCCGCATGTGGTATTCAGCCGAACGCATTTGAAGTGCAAACTCTTTCGGTTCCAGCACACAGGCTTCCGCGATGGTTGTCAGAGCCTGATCCTGAAATCCAAAACTGTTGTAGACTTCGGCGAGTCGAACAAGATTCTCCACTGTCTTGTTGGGACCTTCCGCAATTGAAGCCCACATCGCCAGAGCATCCTCTTTGCGTTTCAGGATGTGATAGAACTCGCCAAGGTATTCACGATACTGCGGATCGGCAGGCGCAAGCTTCACTGCCTTTTCGTACAGCGCGAGTGCCTGATCGTTGAGGTCGGATTGACGAAACAGGTCGGCCACCTGCGATACCGTCAAAGGATCGTCGGCCTTTGAAGCGAGCATCAGGTTCCAGATTCGAGTCGCTTCCTTCTTGCGCACTTCAATGTCCTGAGTCTTGTCCTTTAGAACCAGTTTGCCCCAGTCCCGCAGATAGTCGGTGTTGCCTGAGGCATTCTCGACCAGCAGAGAATACTGCTGAATGGCCTCCGGAATTCTCTGATCATCCACAAGCTGGTCGATGAATGCCTTGCGAAGATCCGCGCGAGACGGTGCCAGCTTCAGGGCCTTTTCCATCCACTTCGCCGCTTCCGGGATTCGTGCGGACTGAGTAAGAAACTTTGCAAGCCGGGACATGCCTTCTACGTCGTCGGGATGTTTTGCAAGCCACGATTCGTAATAGGCCACCAGTCCATCCTGGTCACCAATCTTCAGAAACACATCGTCAACACGACGGCGAACGTCACGATAGAGCCATCCTTCCGGATCCAGTTCGCCCATGACTGCTTCAAGATCTCGGAGACCTTCCTCCTTCTTGCCGCTGCGCACCTTGAGTTCAGCGACCGAAACAAGGCTCATCGTTTTCCGGTAATCGTCTGTTTCAATCTTCGCGAGTCGTTCGTAGCGAATCAGAGCCTGAGCGAGATCCCCTTCTTCTGACAGCGTGACGGCGATCTGTTCCAGAACGCGCGGATCATCGGGGAACATCTCTTCCAGCCGAGTCCAGACCTTGAGAGCCTCTTCGTTTCGTTGAGCACGCTGGTGAATTCGGCCCAGCTGCTGAAAAATCTCCAGCACATCCATTCGCTGTGGCTTCCGTTCGATCGCGCGTTCCAGTGCCGCGACCGCTTCTGCGTTCTGCCCGATGCGAATCAGTGACTGTCCCAGATAATAGGAAGCCAGTGCATCGGTGGGACGAAGAGCATCCGCTTTGGCAAAGGCGTCGGCCGCTGCACCGTCCTGACCTCGTTGAGATTCAAAAAGGCCGAGCAACATCCATGCGGTGCCATCGTCGGGCAACGTCTGGGTTTTCTCTCGAAGCTTCCCAAGGAACTGATCAAGTGTTCCGAACTCCACGTGATGGCCATACACGCGATCCAGTGCGGTACCTCGCCGCGGCGTCTTTTCCAGTACCGTCAGGAATCGTTCAGCAGCCTTGATTTGAGCCGCTTCGGCCTCACTTTGTTCACTGCCTTCGTCGGCAGATTCATCGGGAACAGCTGAGACTCGGAAAGCGTTCGCGATCGTGGCAGAACCGATGGCGAGGGAGAAACAGGCGACGGAAAAGAACAGGCGGGCCGACGAAAACCATCGGCGCACATTGCGCGTCGTCAGAACCATAGAGCTTGCTCCGGTCGAGGCATTGCAGTCAATGTTGTTCAGTGCGATAGCGGCGGCGCTTCACTAAATTGATATGGGGACTCGCACTGCGGGTGTAGGGCAAAAGTACCAAAACGCTTTTTTGGTTGCTAGACACTCGAAGAGTTCATGTGGATACTTCGACCACGGTTTTGAACCACTGATGGCGGAGATCAACGGTCAGTTGGCGTTGATTGCGGCCGGCTGATGAGCCTGCCTGACGCGGGTGAAACATTTAAGACAAGCGGATGACGGGAATGAGTGTCGACGAACAGCTGAAGCAGCAACTGGATGATTTTCGCAAGGACTTTCAGCGACTGAAGAATGAAATCTCCAAGGTCATTGTGGGCCAGCAGGAGATTCTGGATGACACGTTGATTTCGCTTGTCGCTGGCGGACATGTTCTGCTGGAAGGTGTCCCCGGGCTCGGAAAGACCCTGACGGTTCGTACACTGGCAGACGCCCTGCACCTGGACTTCCACCGCATCCAGTTTACTCCGGACCTGATGCCCGCGGATCTCGTGGGAACTCAGGTGATCGCGGAGTCATCTGATGGTCGCAAGTACTTTGAATTCCAGAAAGGCCCGTTGTTTGCCAACGTGCTGCTGGCGGATGAAATCAACCGAGCCACTCCGAAGACTCAATCGGCACTGCTGGAAGCCATGCAGGAACACAGCGTGACCGTCGCCGGTGTGACGCATAAGCTGTCCGAGCCGTTTTTCGTGATGGCGACTCAGAACCCGCTGGAAATGGAAGGAACATATCCGCTTCCGGAAGCGCAGCTCGACCGTTTCTTCGTCAAGCTGCTGGTGAAGTATCCGAAGGTCACGGACCTGGAAACGATTCTTGATCGCACCACGGAGAACCTGAAGCCAAAAGCCGAAGCCGTTCTGAGTGGCGACCGAATCCTGCAGATGTCGCAGCTGGCACGAATGATCCCGATTGCAAACGATGTGCGACGTTACGGGATTGCATTGGTTGTGGCGACTCATCCGGAACATGAACTCGCGTCAGCCGCAGCGAAGAAGTACGTTCGGTACGGCTCAAGTCCTCGAGGACTTCAGGCTCTGATCCTGGGAGCCAAGATCCGTGCCATTCTGGATCACCGCTACCATGTGGCTCGGGACGACCTGAAGGCGATGGCACTGCCCGTTCTGCGCCATCGCATGATCTTGAATTTTGAAGGCCAGGCCGAAGGCATCAGCGCCGATGAAGTCATTCAGAAGATGCTGACAGATATTAAGGAAGACGCACTGGCGGCGGCGTGATCATTCGCCAGTTCCACAGCTTCTCTTTCCAGTCTTTATCCTGCCAGTTGTAGTCTTCATCATGCTGTTCCCGCCGGATTTTCTGACTCGCGTCGAATACCTTTCGATCATTTCGAAACGTGTATTTCGAGGTCAGTTGCTGGCACAGCGACGCACGATGCAGATGGGCTCGGGAATCGAGTTCTCCGACCACCGTGAATACAACAACGGCGACGACCTGCGCTACCTTGACTGGAACATCTACGCTCGCCACGGTGACCTGCTGCTGAAACGGTTTCAGGAAGAGCAGGACCTGCACGTTTACCTGCTGCTGGACTGTTCACGCAGCATGGGCTTCGGCAATCCTGCGAAGTTCGATCTGGCCCGACATCTGGTCGCCGCGCTGGCGTACATCGCCCTGGCGGATCTGGACCGGATCGGTATTGTGGCGTACGCCGACGGCATTATTGCGGAGTTGCCGGTGACTCGCGGCAAGGCTCGTATTCTTCCAATCATGAAATTTCTTGAAGACCTGCCCACCACGGGACAGGACACAAACCTGGAAAAGGCCGTACAGGGACTGCTGCATCGGGGTGCTCGGACCGGGCTGGCGGTTGTTGTGTCAGACTTGTTCGATGAGCATGGATTTCAGCGAGGGCTGGATCAGCTTCGCTACCGCCGCTTCGATGCTCATGTCATTCAGTTGCATGATCCCAGAGAAGCCGATCCGGCGTTGCTGGGTGATGCGGAACTTGTGGACATTGAATCCGAGTCTGTGCGGAAGGTTACTGTGACCGAACGCAACTTGAAGATGTACAAAGAACTGTTCCAGCAGCATCAGGCCGCTGTGCGTGAGTACTGCAATACGTATTCGCTGGGCTGCACGCAGTCTCCGTCAGTGGTTCGTTTTGATGATCTCATCATGCGAATGATGAGAGAGACCGGGGCTGGCCGGTGAAAGCCGGATCGGTCCGATTGATTGTTGTGGTTGTCTGATTCTCTGTGATTGTCAGTTAAGATTATGTCACTCGCCTACCCATTTGCATTGATCCTGTCAGTCATCGCACTGCCGATCATTGCGCTGTACATTTTGAAGGTACGGCTGCGGCGAGTTCCCGTGTCGACGAATCTGTTTTGGAAACAGATTTACGAAGAGAAACCGCCGAGGTCGATCTGGCAGCATTTTCGCCATTTGCTGTCGCTGCTCCTTCAGTTGCTGATGCTGTTGCTGCTGATGTTTGCCGTGGCCGATCCCTATTTCTCATGGCAGCTGTTGCAGGCTCGCAGAATTGTGCTTGTGATCGACAATTCGGCCAGCATGCGAGCGACCGATGTGTCTCCGAGCCGTCTTGAGGCGGCCAAACAGGAAGCCATTTCCGTCGTCGAAGGACTGCGGTTTCGAGACCAGGCCGCGATCGTCCTGGCGGGATCAACTCCGGAAGTACTGATCGGGATGACAGGCCATGTGCCGACATTGAAGGAGATCATTTCCAGCGTCGGTGCGTCGGATCTCCCCACTGAACTTGACTCGGCAATTGTACTTGGAAAGCAACTGGCCGGCGATCATGCTCATGGGCAGGTCATTGTCCTGTCCGACGTTTGCGTCGATGTTGCGACGCCGCCTGAACCGGCCGCAAATAGCGATGCGCAGACTGTTCCGCCTGGCGGGCCGGATGCAGCCAATGCAGAAACAGATGAACCAAAGACCGCAGAAGCGTCCAGTTCTTCCATCGACACGTCAGAGCCGACGCTACAGTATCGAGTTTTCGGGACGGACGCGTCGAATCTCGGTATCACTCAGTTTCAGGTTCGACGTAGTCTGATCGATCCAATCGGTTATGAGATTCTCGCGACCGTACAGAATTCGTCATCTCGGGCGATCAGTTGCCGGCTGGAACTCACGCTGGACGATGTTCCTGTGGACGTTGTTCCATTGAAATTGAAGCCGGACGAACGGTGGTCTCGCTCGTTCGAGAAGACTTCGCTCGAAGGTGGTCGGCTAAAGGCCGAGATTACTCAGGTGACGCTGCAGGATGACACCGCTGAATCAGCGACTCCAGCAGAACCAGCGACGGAGAATACCGCATCGACTTCCTCGGGATCGTCCGCTCTTGACTCGTTGGTCACGGACAACATCGCCTGGGCGTTGCTGCCCGGACGCAAGGTACAGAACGTTTTGATCATCACGCCAGGCAACCTGTTCCTCCACAAGGTCTTTGAAGCCAATCCGCTCGTGAATGTGACTGTCGCGAAAGAGTTTCCCGCCGACGGTCAGTGGCCGGCTGATTCGATCGTCGTGCTGCATGGCAAAGTGCCGGAACAGTTGCCGGGTGGCAATGTGCTCGTCATTGATCCGACAGCCGGATGTGACTTGTGGGATCTGGGTAACGTAATTGAGAATCCGTTGGTCACAGACCAGGACGAAGATTCTCCGCTGATGAACCATATCCGTCTGGACAACGTGCTGTTTCCGGAAGCTCGGACTCTGAAGTTCAAGTCGACGGTTCATTCTCTGGCGAAGACGATCAATGGCGAAGACGTGTATTCGCAGATCAATCGTCCGGCGGGAAAATGTCTGGTGCTCAGCGTTAACCTGGATCGCAGTGATCTGGCGTTTCGAACGGCCTTTCCCATCATGGTTGCGAATGCCCTGGGATGGTTTTCCGGTACCAACGGTGAATTGCAACCGTCTGTCGCCACCGGCACCCTGGCTTCGCTGACTGTGTCACTTCGAACCTTGCTGAAGGCCAACCCGGCTGCCGCGGACAACGCCTCGAAAGGCTTGTTCACGAAACTCGTTTCACCAGCCGGCACGAAATCAAGACTACCTGTTTCCGTGGAACAGGATACGGACCCTGACGCTGGAAAGATCCTGGCAGGGCCCCTGAATGTCCCAGGTATCTGGCAGGCTGAACCTGACGTGGTCAGTGCGACTGTGACGCCTGCCGATGGCTCCCCGAAATCAGATATATCGCAAGCCGATGAGCACATACTTGCCTCGATCGCGGTCAACCTTGCGGATGAGCGAGAAACGGATCTTCGTCCTAACCCGGCACTGGTGGCACTTCAATCGAAGTCCAGCATTGCTGAAAACTGGTTCAGTCGACCGCTCTGGTACTACCTCGCACTCCTGGCCGCTGTGCTGACGTGCGTCGAATGGTTCCTCTTCCAAAGGAGATGGATCGCCTAATGAGTGTAGAGCAATTGTCCTCAATTGCTCGACATCAAACAGTAAGCAATTGTCCTCAGTTGCTCCTTCACCTCTTCCAGCAAACATTCCCCTTCCTTCCACAATCATCAAAATCCTGCCGGACCACCGGCACTGTACTGGTTAAACCAAATGCTTCCGTTTGAATTCACAAGACCTGCGATGCTGATCCTGATCATTCCGATCAGTGTCGTGCTTGCATACTGGTTCATTCGAAGCCTAAGCGACTTTCCTCGACCCCAGCGCATCGCGTCACTCGTGACCCGCAGCATCATCGCTCTGATGTTGCTTCTGAGTCTTGCGGGACTCACATGGCTGCATCGTGCGAGCGATCAGTACGTTGTTTTTGTTGTCGACCAGAGCCAGAGCATCGGCGAGAACGCTCAGAAGCAGGCTCAGGAGTTTCTAAAGTCCGCTGTCGATGCTAAGGGGCGCCATGAAGTCGCCTTCATGCCCTTTGGTGCAAAGTCAGGAAAGGTCCAGACAGAACCGCTGAACTTTGGAGATCACTCTTCACTGGTGGACCCGGATGCGAAGAAGGCAAAAGAGCCCGCGAAGAAGGACGGTCCTGCGATACCGCTGACTCCCGAACAGAAGGCACTGCGAGACGGCACGGATCTGGCAACGGCCATTGAAACAGCAGCTGGGTTTATTCCGCCGGGCTATGTTCCGCAGATTGTCCTGCTGTCCGATGGAAACGAAACGGCACGCGATGTCCTGTCCGCTGCCTCACGAAGCCGCATCCCCGTTTCCACAATGGTGCTGCCATCCAGGACCGAGCCGGAAGTACAGGTGTCTCAGGTCAGCGTTCCCGCCGAAGTTCGTGAAGGGGAACCCTTTTTCGTGGACGTGATGGTTTACTCCAACCATGACGACGAAGGGCTGATCGAAGTCTTTCGCGGCGACCACAAAGTTGTCAGTGAAAAGAAGACGCTGAAAGCCGGAGAGAATCGATTCCGATTCCAGCAGTCGGTCGAGCGAGATCGCATGGCCGCATTTAAGGTTCGCGTCTCGGGACTGAAGCAGGATACTCTTCTGGACAACAATGCCGAAGCTGGTCTTGTCTACACGGCAGGCAAGCCACGCGTTCTGATCATCGAAAGTGATCCGAACCTCATTCGCGAACTGGCTTACGCTCTGGAAGACGAAGGAATTCAGGCAGACGTTCGGCCGCCTCAGGGAATGCCGGATACTCTGGCCGGACTTCAGAATTACGAACTGTTGATCCTGTCAAACGTTCCGGCGACCGCATTGACTCAGCAGCAGATGGAGATTGCTCGAACGTACGTTCAGGAACTGGGCGGCGGGTTTATTATGCTGGGCGGCGAGCAGTCGTTCGGGCTTGGTGGCTACTATAAAAGTGCGCTGGAAGAAATCCTGCCCGTTCGAAGCGACTTCGAGAAGGAGAAGGAGAAACCTTCGCTAGCCATGGTTCTGGTCATTGACCGATCCGGTTCGATGCAGGGCGATCCGCTGGAAATGGCCAAGACCGCAGCTCAGTCAGCCGTCGAACTTCTTGGCAATCGCGATCAGGTCGCAGTCCTGGCGTTCGATGATCAGCCGTATGTCATCAGCGAAATGCAGTCGGCTTCCAATAAGGGAAAAATCAGCGACGAGATCTCACGGATCGAACCGGGTGGCGGGACAAGCATGTTTCCTTCGATGGAACAGGCATTCGAGATCCTGAGCGCGACCTCGGCAAAACTGAAGCACGTGATCATGCTGACTGACGGGCAGTCGAATCCCGGTGACTTCGAAGGCATGGCTCAGCAGATGGCGTCGGCTCGCATGACCGTATCCACCGTCGCACTGGGTGGTGCGGACACGGAGCTGCTGGAAACGATCGCAAAGGTCGGCAAGGGACGTTATCACCTCGCGGAAGATCCGTCTCAGGTTCCCCAGATCTTTGCCAAGGAGACCATCACGGCCAGCAAATCAGCCATCGATGAACAGCCGTTTGTTCCTCAGGTCATCCGAGCGACAAAGGCGCTGGCGGAGATTGACATGGAGTCATCACCATTTCTGCTCGGCTATGTGATGACTCGGCCTAAGCCAACGAGCGAAGTGATTCTGGCCACGGAGAAGGGAGACCCGCTGCTGGCATGGTGGCGTTATGGACTTGGAATGACCGCCGCGTTTACGTCGGACGCGAAGAGTCGCTGGGCTGCGGAATGGCTGACATGGCCCGGCTATGGGAAGTTCTGGACTCAGGTGGTTCGGCAGACGATGCGAAAAAGCGAATCAAAGGGCATTCAAATCGCCATGGAACGACGGGACAGAACGGCAAGCCTGTCTGTAGATGCAGTCAGTGATGTCGGCCAGTTCCTGAACAACGCACAAATTGAACTGACCGTCATTAATCCGTTGCTTCAGCGTCAAAAGGTCGTTTTGAAGCAGACAGCACCCGGCCGCTATTCGGGTGATTTTCCGACAAATCAATCCGGTGCCTACAACGTTGAGATTGGATTGAAGCAGAACGAGCAGGTCCTGCAGCGACAGTCCCGAGGATTAATGGTCGGCTACAGCGATGAACTCCGCATCCAGCCATCCAACGAGAAACTGATGGAGAGCATCGCGTCTGTCTCCGGCGGCAAATTCAATCCTCAGCCGAAAGACATTTATCAGCAGCAGGGCAAATGGGCTCTGCGTCCGACCCCACTTTGGCCCACACTGCTGACGCTCGCTGCGATCCTGCTGATCCTGGACGTCGCACTTCGCCGCATCGAGTTTGCGCTGCACTTTCCGATTCGAAAGCCGTTGGCTTCCGGCAAGTAACTGATCCCGCAGTTCTGTTGAACGCATCTTGCGCTGTTGGATCAGTTGCGAGTCAGCTTCCAGCACCAGTGAAGAGCACGCGGATGATGAAATGCGCTCTTCCACAGATTCCCCTTGAGTGTTGATGAACGCGATCCGTCTCTGTGGAGATACCCGAACCACTCTCCAAACTCCGGGTCGCCGAAGTGATGGAAAGCCCATTGCTTCAATGTCAGATGCCAGTCCATGTAGCGTTGTTCGCCGGTGAGTTTCCAGGCGAATAGTGTGGCGATCAATGCTTCATCGTGGGGCCACCAGAACTTCATATCGTGCCAGTATTCCTGGACTGGGCGGCCGTAGACATCACAGAAATAAAGCAGACCGCCGTATTGCTGATCCCAGCCCCGTTCCCACATCCAGTCCAGCATGCGGCAACCCAGCTGAGCCAGTTGGGAGCAGTTACGGTGCTGAGCCTCGCGAAGAATGAACCAGGCTCCTTCGATTGCATGTCCGGGGTTTAGAGTCCTTCCGTCAAAATGGTCAAGAACGCTGCCATCCGGTGCGACCGACTCCATTACGCACTGCAGATCGGGTTTGACGAACCATCGCTCGATCTCTTCGATGCACCGGTCAATCCACCGGGTCAGTACTTCATTGTCGCCAAGACACTCGCGAAGTTCCTGAGCTGTCACAATGGTGATCATTCGTGGTGCGAGACCAATGGCGGGCCGAACGGACGATGACTTCGGGGGCATCAGCCCGGGCGTGAAATTCCATCGCACGAAGAAGCGGAACAGCGCCATGGCGTGGCTTGCAAGTTCCTCGCTTGCATTCAGGTGCGCCTGAGCCGCAAAGGCGATGGCAGCGAAGGACTCACTGTAGGCGTAACGACGTTTGCGAATGGGACGGCCGTCACGCGTCACGTGAAAGAACATTCGCCCGTCGCTGTCTGTTGAATGAATATCGAAGCCGTGATTCTGAAGAAATGTGACGCCGGATTCTGACCATGGAATCCAGTTATTTCGTTCCGGGTGACTCGCCAGGCAGGGGTCACTGGCAAGGCTGGCGAGCATCCAGCTCATACGCCCCTGCGCCCAGATCGATTTGTCGGTATCCACGATGGTGCCATCGCGGTCCACGCAGTGAAGGTATCCGCCCTGTTCGACGTCGACACATCGCGGGAACCAGAATGGCAGGCAGTCTTCGAGAAGAGATCGCTGATAGAAGTCGGCGAGGTCCGGTGCTGTCCGTGAGTTCATTCAGATGGCTACCTGTGCCGCAGTTCAGCCAGAGCCCCAGGGAAACAACCGCCGTAATCCCCGGCGCTGCTGTTTGCGGGGAATGTCGAACGTTGGAACTGCGGTTGCGTCGTCCAGTGGTGAGTAATCCTCGATGAATTCTTTTTCCGCACCGACTTCACGAATCGGCGACTCGGTCGATTTTGACGCCCCGTGTTGGGGGTTTCCATCGTTCAACCGATCAGCACCACCGTTCCATTGGTTCTGCCTGTCATATTCAAGCTGTCGTCGAACCATGTTCCCAACATCCACGTATTCGAGATTGGTTCCGCGCGGAGGAGTCCAGACGGTCTCCGGGATCGAGCAGTTCGTCTCCACGCTGTTGAACGTCAGAGTCAGATCGGTCTCATGAGTTGGGAAGGAGATCTTCACTTCATGCGGGAGATTGGCGCCGTTGCAGTTACGATAGTTGGAAAGCTGTGCGCGAAGCAAAGCGATACCATCGCCGTCGTAGAGGGCATGTTCCCGGACAACCCCGCGAACGGTGTCCACTTTGATGACTCGTCGCAACGTCGATCCATCCACATCTTCCACATCGACCAGCCAGATCTCGCGCGATCCTGAGGGCGGATTCTGGACCTCATAGTCATCTGCATTCAGGGGCCGAATTCCAAGAATTGTCATGAGCCATTCCGGCTCAAGTCGAGGCAGCCCTCCGGGGACATGACGCAGCAGGTGAGAATCTTCGTGACGCCATGTCAGGACAACCGATTCACCAGGTTTTGCGTAGGCCCAGCACAGTTCGTTATTGGAACCAAAGTCAGCCTGAGCAAGAACATTATTGGCGACGAGCCGGAAGTTGCTTGGAGCCGAACACGCCAGAGACCCGCGGAGCTTCTGAGGCATTGGGATCTGGGGGGTTCGAACGTGGACGGTTGTGTCTCTCGATCGCCAAGACGTCAGGCCGGTGCACTGAGAATTCAGATAGTCGACAAGTTCATGTCGTCCCATCGATGCCGGCAGCACCGGATCGACCACCACCGGTGCCTCTTCCTTCTTTCCGAAGATGCAGCCGCAGGCTGTCATCAGGAGGATAGATAGGAAGAGTGGTCGTCGCATGTAAGGAAACTCATTCGAGAGCTGTGCAGGAAAAGGAAAGATGCCGCCTGGTCCGTCAGGCGGCCATAGAACGCCCCGTGTCGAACAATTGCTGTTGAAGCCGATCAATCTGATCTTCGGACAGTTCTTCCTCCGGCACATCAAAAGGGCCTTCACCACCGCTGCCCACAAGCCGCATCGTTGGGCGATCATCGACCGTAACGACTTCCTCCAGAATCAATCGCCGTTTGCGGAGTAGAAGAAGCGCAAGCACGTAGCGATATTGCTGCTGGACAATGTTGGGCGAATCGTTGAGCTGCAGGAAGTAGTCAAACAGTGAATCGGCGTCGAACTTCGGACGGCTCGATTCTGCCACCCCGGAGACCTGACATCGCCAGTGTCCGATTGCACCAGAAGGCGGGCCTTCCCAAACGTCTTCTGCTATGTCCTGCCTTTGAAGCTGCCCGTCCTTTTCGATGAGCACTGACCAGCAGAATTCACCAGGACGAAATGGTCGTCCGGATCTAGCGCAGGATTTCCCCACAGGGCGAATATTGAATTCCATTTGCGATCGCCAGAGTCTTTGTGACCCCCGGCGATGTATAGCAGCACTGGAATCCAACCCAGAGTGCCTTTTGGCGATTTGAGAACCGCCCCGGGGATCTCGAACACCGGAACTCTATACGGCTCCGAAGATTACGCCAAGATGATTTTCCGGGACTCGCTGCTACTGGCGCTGATTATTGCCGCTGACTTTGGCAAGGTTTTCGGAGAATTGCTGGAGATTCATGTCCGAGAGTGGAATCCCTGCCTGCTCGAACATGCCACGGACTCGACGACTTTCCTGCCATTCATTCGACGTGATCGTTCCGTTCTGGTCGGTGTCGAGTCGAGAGAAGTAGCTGGCTGCTTCGCCGCCGTTGTTATTGTTGTTGTCACCACCTCGGTTGTCGCCTCGCCCCCGATCACCTCGGTCGTTACGCTGGTCATTTTGGCCCTGAGTCATCCGAGTGGGAGTTGCCGAGACGATGGTCAGTCGAGGCTTCTCGACTGCGGCCACCTGCTGGTTGTTCGCAGCGTCCGCAAGCAGAAGTTCATCAGGAATCAAATACCCATCACCATCGAGATCAAGGTCTTCGAAGATCTCAATGTCTGGCCTGCGTGTCATCATCCACTCGTGCATTGCCAGCTGCCCGTCGAAATCGGTATCAACGTCCGCGTAGGCTGGCGGAAGAGTGACAATGATCGAAGGTTTGGCTTTCATTTTGTAGGGAGTCAGTCCCTTGGGCTGTCCGTTATTTGTCTGCCCAGGCTGGTTTGGCTGCCCCGGTTGATTTTGGTTGCCCTGAGGCCCGCCGCCGAAACCCTGTCGCATTGTGTTTCGCATGTCGTCAATTGACATGCCAGCGGTCAAGTTGATGCCTCGCTGAGCCATCATGTCCTTGACGAAAGACGGCATGCGGTCCAGTTCTTCCTGGTCAACCTTTCCGTTACCGTTTGAGTCCATCATGGAGCCGAATCGGCTGCCCCGATCTCCGCCTCCGCCGAATCCCCCACCCCCAAAACCGCCGCCACCGAATCCACCTGGTGGCATACCACCGCCAAAGCCACCTGGAGACATTCCACCACCGCCGAATCCGCCGGGAGACATTCCACCGGGCGAAAATCCACTACCGCCACCGAAGCCACCTGGAGACATTCCGCCCGGTCCGCCACCAAAACCACCGCGTCCTGAACTGCCACGGTCAAAGCCGCCTCGGCCACCAAAACCGCCTCCGCCAAAACCACCGCGGTCACTTCCGCCGCCACCGCCGCCAAAACCGCCTCGGTCGCTCCCGCGATCACCACGTCCGCCAAAACCTCCGCCCTCCTGGGCAGCTGCTGCGGAGGCGAGTAACAGGAATGCAGTCAGAGATGTGAACAAACGCTTCATAACGGCAACAGCTCCAGAACTTTGAGCCCGTCAACAAGTTTTGCAAATCGATGCCGACGACCTAAAAAGTTCGCAGGAATTCCTTTGAAATTCGAATGTATTTCAAATTCAAAGAGTGCAGGGAAACTTCAGGAAGGACATTCCGTCGCTTCAGGATCATAAACCCGCTCCGCGAACGGACGATTCGTGAGTTTTCAAAATTTGGCAGACTCTTTCAGACGTGAGCCGGGTTTGAGGGCTACCGAATGCGAAAAGTGGATACTCCGGACAGGCTTGCGAGAATTTCGACAGTTTTTTGCAAGTTCTTTCGGACTGACCGGTAACCTCATCGCAATTTGCGCCGACTTTCTATTTTCACGGCATTCTGGCCGGAGAACTGGTGAAAGCTGGTCGACTTTTCGGAGCATACAGCCTGTTTTTTTGTTAAAGCATTTGTTCACACTGAACAAATTTATCGCGAGATCAATGATGGTCGGGCGTCTTCAAATTCTTGTGGCAGGCTTCGTACTGCTGGTTGGTGCATCCTCCGTTTTTGCACAGGGTGGCGGATCGGAAGCAGAGCTTCTTCGAAGCGCCGAGGTTTTGGAGCAGCTTCAGGTTTCAGAGCAGCAGTCTGCTCGGCTGACGGAAGCGATGAAAGGCGGGTCGCCACCGACGTCGTTTTTCGAGCCTTATCTGAATCGCATGAAGGAAACGAATGACGAGGCGACGCGGACAAAGATCCGTGAAGAGATGCAGGCAGCGCTGCAGAAGGCCAAAGAGGAAGGGGCAGGTGCTGTATTCGCTGTGCTGGACGCGCGGCAGTTGCAGTTGCTGCGGTCATTATACATTCAGCGCACCGGTGGCCGAGCGCTCTCTGATGCGCGCGTAGCCGGGGATCTGTCCCTGACTGACGATCAGAAAAAGCAAGTTGCAACATTGTTGGAAGAGCGCCGAAAGGCTTCCGATGCTCTCGGCTTCGGTGTTTCCACCGAGCAGCGTGATGCGTTTCGAAAAGAGTGGGATGAAAAGTTCCTGGCAGTTCTGACGCCGGATCAGAAGGGCAAGTGGGATCAGCAGGCTGCTGTTGCCGCTGTCGCTGCCCCGAACTCCGCCACAGGCGGCGCGCCTGTGGCCGGTGGTACGCCAGTGCCCGGTGGTACGCCAGTGCCCGGTGGAGCACCAGTGCCGACTGCGACTGCGTCTGGAGCGGCAGAAATGCCACCTGCTGGTGCGGAAGTGGTTTCAAGCTTCGGCTCTGACAAGGCGATCGAGCAGGGGGAGAGGGTTGAGCGGTTCTCGTTCAACTTCCGGTATGCTCCGTGGGATCAGCTGCTGCAGAATTTTGCGACAGGTGCCGGGTACACGCTCGACCTGACTGTGACTCCTCCTGGAACACTGAGCCACATTGATACCAATGAATACACGGCCAGCCAGGCGATGGACATCTTGAACGGATATCTTCAGCGCAAGGGCTACACACTGATAGTGAAGGACAAGTTCCTGGTCTGCGTCAATGTTGCCAAGCCAATTCCGCCCAACCTGATCCGCGATGTGACAGTCGATGAACTGATCGCCGTCACTGATGGTTCCCACACAATTGGTGAGAACGAGGTTGTCCGTCTGGAAATTCCCCTCGAGAAGCTTGATGTCGGCGTGATGGCTCAGGAAGTCGAACAGCTGCTCGGACCGCTCGGTGCGATGACCGCGTTTACCCAGACCGGTACTTTGATCATTTCGGACACCGGGTCCAATCTTCGTCGCATCAAAACATACATTGATAGTTCACTGAAGAAGCGTAAAGAAGCACTGGAGTTCAAGTCCTATTACCTGAAGAACATCAACGTCGAAGAAGCGGAGTTCATGCTGCTGGCCCAGTTCGGCATGCGTCAGGGTGTGGCAAACGTCAGTGCCGGCGCAGGCGGTGATCGACGTGGCGGAAATCCGTTTCAGCCGGCTCCAGCTCCAACTGCGACTGCGACAATCAAGGTGTTTTCTGATACTCGCACGAACAGTCTGCTGGTCACGGCATCGCCGGACGAACAAAAGCTGGTTGAAGAGATCGTGAAGGCGATTGATATCTCCGAGGGACCCGGTGGCGAGAAGTTTTCGCGTGAAGATAATACGGGGCCTTATCTGAAGGTTTACAAAGTGGCTGGTCGTGCAGACCAGGTTGCTCAGAGTATTACTGCAATGATGCCTGGGGTCGTAGTCAATGAAGACGTTAACGCGGGCACTGTTCACATTTTTGCAACAGCCCGACAGCATGAAACCGTTTCTGAATGGATCCGGGCCTTTACCGACGGCAGCGGTGCAGCAGGTTCAGTGGCGGTGATTCCCCTGGTCAAGATGGATCCCCTGACAGCCGCTGCGACATTGCGGAACCTGTTCGTTTCCGAAGGAGCGGCAGCTCCGACGGTTGAAACGGATCTGTACGGCAATCGAATTATTGTCAAAGGTTCTGCTGCTCAGGTTGAGCAGATCAAGAAGGTGCTGCTCGACCTTGGCGAGCCTGGCACTGGTGTTCGCAACAAGGGCGAAGGTGGAACGATCCGCCGATACTCGTTGCGAGGACGTGATCCCAATGAGTTCTTCCAGTATCTGCAGCGTGAGTGGGAATCGGAAGAAAAGACGCCGATCCGCATTGTGGTTCCTCCGAAGTCCGGCCCGATTCGCGATCTGAAGACTCCATCCAAGCCTGGTGAGCTGCCTGGAACTGAAGAGCGAGGATATGAGCAGGGGCAGAATATCAATAGTACGCCGATTGATCCTCAGGCTGGTTTAGAGCGTTCCGGACGACGAGCATACATCCCGGTGAGCACACAGGATGAACCCTCCACGTCAGCTCGAATTGATGGAATCCAGATTGTGGTGGACGGTGACGAACTGCTTCTTCTGTCAGACGACGAAGATGCGCTCGACCGCCTTGAAGAAACAATGGACTTCCTCCAGCAGTCTGTTCCCTACCGTACTCGATGGACGGTCTTCTATCTTCAGGCTTCCGATGCCACGGAAACGGCCGCCCTTCTTGAACAGCTGATTCCAAGCAGCAGTGTCACCAGTACGGCAGCGGACAGCGGCTTCAGTCTGGGCAGCATGTTCCGGCCGATTACAGATTCTGTTTCAAACATGACCGGTCTGTCAGGCATCGGCATGAATCCACAGACGCTGAGAATCATTCCGGACGCCCGATCGAATTCTCTGTTCATTACCGGCCCTCAGTCGGCTGTGGATGAAGCAGAGAAACTCCTGGAGGTGCTTGATTCGAACGATATTCCGGAGTCGCTTCGCGAACTGCAGCCTCGGCGCATCGAAGTCGTGTATGCCGACATCGATGACATCGCAACGATGGTGAATGATGCATTCAAGCCATACCTTGAACCTGCCGGCGGCCGACCGCAGCAGAACAATCCTCTGGCTCAGATGTTTGGCGGCGGTGGTGGTGGCGGAAACCGAAACGAACCTCAAGGCGTGCAAATGACGATTGCCGTCGACCGTCAGACAAGCTCCCTGATTGTTTCATCCAGTGAAGCGTTGTTCGCCAAGGTCAGTGCGATGGTCAAAGAACAGGACATGGCAGCACAGAAGGCGAACCGAACTATTCGTGTCGTTCAGCTGAAGCACGCAGACGCTGGAATCATTCAGCAGTCACTCCAGTCTCTGTTTCCACGGGTGACGACAAGTGCGAGTCGCCCGAATTCGTCAGGAAACTCAGGCAACAATTCCGGAAGCCCCAACAGCAATTCCGGTGACAGTCGAAGCAGCCAGCCTGCTACCGACCCGTTCCAGCAGATGATGCAGGATCGAATGCGTCAGCGAATGGGTGGAGGATCGACTGGCGCTTCTCCATTTGGTGGTGGCGGGATGAGCCCGTTTGGCGGCGGCAATTTCGGTGGCGGAAACTTTGGCGGTGGTCGCGGCGGATTTGGCGGTGGTGGCTTCGGCGGCGGAGGTCGTGGCGGTCGATAGCGGGAGATTCTTTGAGCGAATCACCCGAATCGTCTTTTCGGGATGTCAGACAGTCGATTTTGTTTGTCCTTAACCGTACCAAAGACCTGCAATGGAACTCGGTCAGCTTCTTGTTAATGAAGGCATCGTGACTCGCGAACAGGTTCAGTCTGCTCGTGATGCTCATGGCGGCATGCGGATTGACCAGGCCCTGATTAAGTTGGGAGCCATTACCGAAGACCGATTGCTTCGAACATTGTCTGCCGAATTCGGAATGGACTATGTCGACCTGAAGGAGATTCAGGTTGATACGGACCTGTTGACCAAGTTTCCGACGTCAGCCATTTACCGACATTCTCTGCTGCCTCTGTACCGGCAGAATGGCCACGTTGTCGTCGCGACATCTGACCCCCTGAATCTGGAAGGCCTCGACGAACTCAGCACTGTCAGTGGGTTCAAACTTTCTCCCGTTCTGACTCGAAGCGGCGAACTTGGAAGCCGCATCCATGAACTGCTCGGTGTCGGTGGCGATACAATTAACGAACTGGTTCGTCGTCGCTCCGAAGAAGGAATCGAACTACTCGAAGAGATCAATGAAGACTTCGGGGAACTAGCCGAGGGAGCTCAGGCACCGTCCGTCATCAAGCTGGTCAATGAACTTCTGATGGAAGCAGTGAAGCTGCAGACCAGCGACGTTCATATTGAGCCGCAGGAACACGGGATGCGAGTCCGCTTCCGACTTGACGGCATGCTCCGGGTTCAGCCGACGCCCCCTGAGATTGCTCAGTTCTACAATGCGATCGTGACTCGTTTGAAGATCATGTCGCACCTGAATATCGCAGAAAAGCGTCTGCCGCAGGACGGCCGAATCAAGCTGCGTGTTTCCGGACGAGAAGTGGACGTTCGAGTTTCCATTATCCCGATGTTGCACGGCGAAGGCGTCGTGATGCGACTTCTGGACAAGGCTCGAATGACCTTTGATCTCAAGGCCGTTGGGATGCCACCTTCGGTGTCAAAGATCTTCAAGCAGCTCATCGACCTTCCTCACGGCATTGTGCTGGTGACTGGTCCGACGGGTAGCGGTAAATCGACGACACTCTACAGCGCGCTCAACGAGATCAAAGATCCGACCATCAAGATCATCACCGTGGAAGACCCGGTGGAATACCAGATGGACGGCATCAGCCAGATTCAGGTTCATAGTCGTATCGGGCTGACGTTTGCTGCGGGTCTCCGAAGTATTCTTCGACATGACCCGGACGTGGTACTGATCGGCGAAATTCGAGACGGAGAAACGGCGCAGGCCGCTATTCAGGCGTCGCTTACCGGTCACCTGGTGTTCAGCACGCTTCACACCAATGACGCGCCGAGCGCGTTTACTCGACTGGTCGACATGGGCGTCGAACCGTACCTCGTTGCCAGCACCGTGGAAGGCATTCTGGCTCAGCGACTCGTGCGACGATTGTGTCCGCACTGCAAAGTGGCAACGCCGGTCAGCAAACTGGATATTCCGGCGGATTTCCCGTTCGACCAGACAGACACGGTTTACGAACCCAAAGGCTGTCGAGAATGCCGTGACACGGGATATTCAGGCCGTATTGGCGTGTTCGAATTGTTGAGGACGGACCCAGTCGTGCAGCGAATGTGTGTTGAGCAGAAAAGCAGTACGGACATTCGTGACTATGCATTGAAGGCCGGCATGACGACACTTCGAATCAGCGGCTGGGAGCAGGTCATCGCCGGAGTGACGAGTGTGGACGAAATCGTGCGAATCACTCGAGGAGATATTGTGGGCTGACAGTGCCACCACGATGTGCGGATCTTGAAGGCCAGGACGATTTTGAGACAGTCAGTGTGATGCAACATGCCGGAATTCAAATATCAGGCTCGTGAACTATCCGGAAAGCAGGTGTCCGGAACCTTGAGTGCCACCAGCGAAAAAGATGCGCTGGCGGTACTCACTTCGCGCAGTCTGTTTCCAATCAGTGTTGCGCTTTCTGAGTCGGCCAAACAACAGGCGGCTGCAGGTTCGCGGCGTGTTGCTTCTCGTTATCTGACCGTCTTCTACAACCAGCTGGCCGACCTGCTGAAATCCGGCGTGCCGCTGCTTCGATCATTGCAGTTGCTGGAAGAACAGACGTCTCAGCCCGCACTGAAGGCTGTCGTGCAGGACGTTCGCGAGCAGGTCGCGGATGGTACGCGTTTGAACGATGCGATGCGTCGACATCCCAGAACGTTCAATTTCCTTTCGGTCAGTATGGTGAAGGCCGGTGAGGAAGGCGGTTTCCTCGAAGAAGTGCTGGCGCGAATTGCCGCGTTCAATGAACATCAGGAAGAGCTGAAGGGCAAGGTCACAGGAGCGATGGTTTATCCGCTGTTCCTGATGATTGTCGGCTTCACGATCGTGACCGTGATGATGGTGTGGTTCGTACCAGAGTTTGAGGCAATCTTTGCTCGAATGAAGGATCAGGGCTCATTGCCATGGGCCACAACGACGCTCCTGGGCATCAGCAATTTGATTCAACAGCACGGCGTTCTGGTCGCTCTCGGAATAGGCGGAGTTATTGGCGGGATCATTTATTATTTTCAAACTCCGGAGGGTGCCAGAATGCTGGACCTCTGGAAGTTGAAGGTGCCCGGTCTTGGCGGAATTCTGCAGAGTCTTGCGGTGGCTCGATTCTGCCGCATGCTTGGGACATTGCTGAGGAACGGAGTCCCGATTCTGCAGTCCTTGCGAATTGCCAAAGACGCGAGCGGAAACGTGGTGCTGGCCGAAGCCATTGGAAACGCCGCGGATAATGTCAGCAGCGGTGAATCACTGGCCGTACCGCTTCGGGCAAGCGGCCAGTTTTCACGCGATCTCATTGAAATGATTGCTGTTGGCGAGGAGGCGAATAATCTGGAGAATGTACTGATTGGCGTCGCTGACAACCTGGAAAAGCGTACCAGTCGGCGAATTGAAATGGTTGTTCGACTCCTGGAACCGGCGATGTTGCTGGTCATGGCCGTCGTCGTGACGTTTGTCATTGCCGCGTTGCTGCTTCCGGTGTTGAATATGTCATCTACGGCGTAATGATTGAGATTTCTGAACGAATTACCGAGGTCCGCAGATCCATGGACGGGTGCTCCGGTGTTTAGCCGGAAACAGGATGCCTGTTTTCCTGAACCGCATGGAAGCACGATTTTTTGAATGTCTTCGAACGAGCTTAGATCATGAAAAAGCAAAATGTCCTTCTGGCGTCACGATTCGACCGTGCTGGCTTTACGCTGCTCGAACTGTTGATCGTCCTGGCAATTATTCTTGTCATCGCAGCGATGGTTGTGCCAAACCTGGTTGGGCAGCAGCAAAAGGCCAACATCATGGCCACCGAAGCGACAATCAAATCCGTCGAGAAGACCCCAGTGGGTGCGTGGGCGGCTGACCATGACGGTGCCTATCTGAAGGCATCTGGCCAGGAAGCGTGGGAACAGATGATGAATCCCCTGCCATACAAGGGCCGAAAGCTGCCTGCATATATGGGAGAACTGCCAACCGACGCGTGGGGCAATGTTCTGAACTATGAATGGAATGGCGACGGCCACAGCAAGAAACAGAATGCTCTGAAGCCTGCAGTCTGGTCCAATGGTCCCGATCAGCAGGACAATGGCGGCGAAGGTGATGACATCAACAACTGGACCTCGTTCGCAAACACCAATAAGTAATTCTCGGCCTTCCCGGAAGGCTGAAGATCAGGAAGACGATTCGGCCCCAGCGGGAGAGTTCAAACCTCTCGGTGGGGCTTTGGTGTTTGTTCGGACGCGGAGTTTCAGGCAACATCCACAGGATTTGACCAGCGGTGAAACGGATCGGCAAAATCCCGGCTCGACGAGCTCCCAGCGCATTTTCGCTGTTTGAGCTGATGCTGGTTCTTGCGATCCTGGTCACCGTCACATCGATCGCCGTCCCGCCGATGATGGACCGCCTGAAGAATGGCAAAGTGCAGGAAGCAGCCGACCTTGTCCGTGAAACACTCGCGAATGCGCGGCGTTACGCTATCGAAGCAGGTGTGGACTATCACTTTCGCTATGAAGTCAACGGACAGTTTTTCGTTGCGATTCCGGCTGAGCCAAATCCTGGGCTTGCTAACAATTACTCTGAAGACTCCGAAGACATTCGCGTCGCGCTGGAGTCCGGGGAACTGGATGAAGAGCTGATGCTCGCCGCGCTGGATGGTGAAGAATCTGGTGCAGAAACACTGGAAGTGGAAGCATTCACGCAGCTTTCCAACGCTGGCGAACTTGCGAGCAAGACCTGGTCGAAGCCCATTGTCTTTCGATTTGATGGGACCGCGGAAGACCGGACGTTTCGCGTGATGACCATCACCGACCGACGGACATCCGAGATTTCCGTTCGCGGTCTGACTGGGGCTGTGCGAGCGACGCAGGTCTTTGAAATGGAGGAATCGAAATGATCTCCATTCTCAGGACGGCGGGCAGCAAGTTTCAGAAGACCAAGTCAAAACACCGCACATGTGCCAGACGTGGTCTCTCGCTGCTGGAGGTGCTCATTTCCGTCGCGATCTTCCTCGGCGCTTTGACGGTCATCATGTTTGCGCTTAACACCGGGCAGCGTTCTGAGATTGCGGCCAGACTCCAGTCGGAAGCGGTCCTTCGCTGTGAAGCCGTGATGGGAGAAATTGTCAGCGGCGTTTCCGAAGCCATGTCGTCGGATGGCAACAAATTCACGGATGATGAAGAGGGGAACTGGGAATGGAGTGCGGAGGTTACCGATGGCGGTGTCACCGGATTGTTGCAGGTTACCGTGGTCGTGGAACACAAGCCCAACGGTGATACGCCAAATGCAGCATTTTCACTGGTTCGCTACATGAGAGATCCGCAGATCTTTCTGGACGCCGCAATGCAGGAGTCCGAATGATGTTCGGTCTTCGACACAGGATGGCGTTTCGCTCGGCCGACCAAAAGTGTCAGGCTCGTGCTTCATCGCGTCGGGGCTATACGCTGCTTGAGCTGATGATTGCCGTTGGCCTTACCGGCTTGCTGATGACCGCGCTGTATTCGGCAATGAAGATCTACTTCGATCTGCAGCTGGACAGCAATGAAGAAATCGAACGCCAGCAGGTGGCTCGGGCGCTGTTGCGTCAGATCACACGGGACATTCAGTCGGTTGTTTTCGTCAAGCAGACCGTCGTGGATGAAGAAGAAGACACGACGACCACCACTGAGCTCGACGGCAATGCCTATGGTGAATCCGCAATTGATCCGGAGACCGTTTCCACGACCTACACCAGTGGCCTCGTTGGGACTTCCTCGGATCTGCAGCTCTTTATCAGCCGTCCTGACAGAACCCTGGGGTATGTATCAGCCCAGGAACTGGCGACGGCCGATCAGCGCACTGGCGACCTGATGATCGTGCGCTATCTGATGGCAAGTAAATCCGGCGGTGGTTTGGGATCAGCCATTGCAGACCGAGAAGCTCCTGGCGGGGAATCCGGGGCCATTGGCCTCGCTCGCGTTGCCGGTGACCTCTACGGACTTAGTACTGCCGTCGAGACCGATGAAGAATACCCGCAGTTGTCAGCAGCAAAGCTTCAGGCGAAGGAAGTGTCCGCGATCCAGTTCCGGTATTTCGATGGGATCGAGTGGCTTGAAGAATGGGACAGCACAGCGCTCAATGATCTCCCGAAGGCAGTTGAAGTGACTCTGACGCTTCGCAACCTCGAAACTGCCAGTGACGCTCTAAATTCGGATGACGAAGATCCCTATGCGATGCCGGAAACGACGCATCGAATGGTCGTCCCCATTCCTGTCGCTGAACCATTCGTCGCGGAGACTGTTCTGTGAGACTCCCGAAACGATTTCGATGCATCGATCACCCAGGCTCGGCACGAAACGGCCTGCGGCGCGGCTTTGTGCTGCTTGTTGTGACGGTTGTTGTCATGCTCCTGTCGTTTGGGGCTTACAGTTACCTCACGACGATGGAAACGGAACACCGGGCTGCTGGGATGTTTGGCCGGGACGTGGAAGCGAGAATGGCGGCCGAGTCCGGCGTGGAGTATGTGGCCAGTGTTGTCGCTATGAGGCTCTCCGACTCAACGCTGGATCTCTATCATGATCCGTCCCGCTTTTACAATCATGCAATGGGAGAAGCTGAAGACAGTCGGGGCCAGGTACGATTTTCTGTCGTGACGCCTGGTATCGCGGGTTCCTCGGAAACGCTTCCTCGCTCCGGGCTGCTGACGGAGACCGCAAAATTCAATATCAACCGACTGCTGGAGTTTGAGAACGATACGGACGACACAACGGACGCCTTCACCGCGGTGTCGTTCATTCCCAATATGACGGAAGAAATCTGCAACGCGGTGCTCGACTGGATCGACAGCGATGAAGAACCACGAACTGGAGGGGCAGAGAACACGACTTATGAAAACCTTGCAATTCCCTATTCGGCACGCAATGCGCCGATGGAATCGATCGATGAACTGCTTCAGGTTCAGGGCGTAACGCCTCAACTGTTCTATGGCGAAGATGGCAACAGAAACGGTCGGCTGGATCCCAATGAAGATGACGGGGCGAAGAGCCTTCCGAATGATGATGAAGATGGAATTCTGGACCTCGGTTTTCGCGACTATCTGACGGTTTCCAGCCGCGAACGAAACACGCTCAGCACGGGTGACAAAAAAATCAATCTCAACAACGGCATCGTGGCGGAGATGCACGACTTCATCGAGGAGTCGTTTGATACTGAGACGGCCGTGTTCATTACCGGCTACCGGCTGACCGGAGACCAGAAAGCCGACGCACAGGCACAGGGAAAACTGACGATTGAACAGCAGCAGCTGGTGGACTGGATTGCCAAGAATATCTCCAACGGAGAATTGGGGCAGGTCACGCGAAACGGTATGGATCTCTCTGAGCCTCCGACAGCGTCGTTTCGTTCCATCTATGACCTGATTGATGCGGAAGTTCAGGTGGAGATCAACGGTGCTCAGCAGACATTATCCAGTCCATGGCAATCATCTGATCCGGCAGGGCTTCTGGAGCAGATGCTGATCCTTGAGGAAAACCTCACTACGCTCAATGATGAGTTCATCGACGGGCGAATCAACATCAACATGGCTCCGCGCGAAGTTCTGCTGGCGATGCCCGACATGACGGAGACGATAGCAGATGCGATCATCGCCGCGAGACCTGTGACTGATGCCGGTGGCATGTCCGAACAGATTATGACGACTCGCCGTTCTCCCGTGTGGCTGCTGACTGAGGGAATTGTCGACCTCCCGACGTTTAAGCGACTTGGACCGTGGCTGACGACCAGCGGCGATGTGTTTTCGTTCCAGGTCGTTGGTCATTTTGATCAGGGCGGGCCGACGACTCGCATCGAGGCTTTGATTGATGCTTCGAAGACTCCGCCCAGAATCATGTTTCAGCGCGACCTGACTGAGCTGGGACGCGGATTTGAACCTTCAATTCTGGACGGAAGTCTCGATCAATAATCGAAACATAACCTTCACGGCGGGCCGTCCGAAATTTCAGGCCTGAAGTTCCAGCTGGATCCACGTTGATGGGTCGTGAGTCACGGGAAAGTCACCACCGACGCTGAGTGGAATTTCGCCAAGCTCCGAATCGTGGATGATGAGATAAAAGCCGATGTGTCCGATCTCGATCGCGTCGGCAAACCCTGGAATCTGCGTCGACGGGATCCAAAGATCCAGCAGATAACCGTTCTCCTTCTTTTTCGATTCCGCGCGACAGCGGCGTGGGTCGAAGGCAACTTTCGCTGATCGCTGAGCAAACTCGTAGGCCTGCACGGTGGGCGCATCCGATGCGTCTTCATCAGACACGAGCACACGAAACGCCAGGCAATACTCTGTGGCGCGATGCACATTCGCGGTGTGCCGAGTATCAATGCAGATCATCAGGTAATCGGAGTTCTGCAGACTGGACCACCGTCCGGATGGTTCCGATGTCTTGCCCGACACAGCCAGGGAAAGAGCGATTCCGTCTTCACTCCACGCGGCACGCCATTGCACATTTTGCTCGGACGCATTCAACGCAGACGGGAACATCAGCAGGGGGACGGAGCCTGGAATCAAGGCCCCCTTTGGACCTGGCAGGCGATCTTCCCTGGGCATTCCCAGGGAATAGTGGAAGAGAAACGATGGCGGAACAACCTGATTCATGATTCGACACTTCGCCTGAAGTTTGTGTTGCGGCCGGTGGTTATTTCATCGCCTGAGTGGTTCGGATCAGCAGGTCCAGCATCGAACTCGCTGCACCAGAAAGGACTGTCTCCCTCGATCGGTCAACGCCTTCACGAAGGGTCTTGCATTTGCCCGCAGCAAGTAATGCGGCAGCTGAATTTGCCAGCACCATATTGAGGGCAGCGCCGGTAGTCCCGGCGAATACGCTTCTGATGACGGCAGCACTTTCTTCAGACGAGGCAATGCGCAGATCGTCGGCGTGGCATTCCGGGAGACCAAAATCCGATGCTGACCAATCGGTTGTCTGGACCCTGCTTCCGGTGACATCGAAGACTCGAGTCCGTCCCCAAAGGCTGACTTCATCAAGCTGCGACGCGCCGCAAACAACAAGCGTCCGGACCGTGCCCAGTAAAGCAATTGTCCGAGCCAGCAGTTCCGCCTTTTCCTCAGAGCTTGTTCCAATCAGTTGAAACTCGGCAGATGCTGGATTGGTCAGAGGGCCCAGGAGATTAAAGATCGTCGGAAAACCAAGCTGCTTTCGGACCGGGGCGGCGTGCTTCATTGCGCCGTGAATCAACGGGGCGAAACAGAAACACAAACCGATCGCGTCCAGGCACTCGGTCGCCTGTTCCGCCGACAGCGAAATGTTCACGCCCAATGCTTCCAGAACGTCTGCTGATCCGCTTTTGCTGGACACGCTGCGGTTTCCATGTTTCGCAACGGGAACTCCACACGCTGCCACGACAATCGCGGTTGCCGTACTGATGTTGAAGGTATGTAGCTGATCGCCACCAGTGCCGCATGTATCAATCAGTGGGCGAACTTTAGGACGAAGCGGCGTCGCTCGCTCCCGCATGGCACATGCAGCGCCGGCGAGTTCCGCAGGCTGCGGAGTCTTGATGGCGAGTGCTGTCAGGAATGCCGCAATTTCAACAGGATCGCATTGCCCGTCCATCATCGCGCCGACGACAACACGAACCTCTTCCTGAGACAGGCTCTCCTGTCGAAGCAGGCGCGACATGGGCGATCGCAGCAAATCGTTCATCTTCCAGACTTTCTCCACAGACAGATCAATGAAATCGCCGCTCAGACTTTGCCAGGCTCCACGAGCCTTCGTATGCTGGACCGTACAACCATCAACCTCGCGTCGTGCAGACGGAGTTTAGTGCGGTGAACAGCGACTTCACATTGAATGATCAAATCTGGGAGATGGAAATTGAAGGGCAGGAATCCCAGTGCTCTTACCTGCCTTCGCAGACGTCCAGGATGACGTATCGACTGGCGTACAAGCTCACCGAGGCGCGATATGAACAGCTCCTTTCACGCGGTTGGCGACGCTTTGGAAGAACGCTGTTCCGGCCAGCCTGTGCCGCCTGTCGGGCCTGTCAGAGCATTCGAATTCGCATTCAGGACTTCCAGCCCTCGAAGTCTCAGAGACGCTGCTTCAAAGCCATTTCTGATCTCGAAGTGATCGTGCAGAAGCCAAGGGTCAGTGATGAGCATATCGATCTGTACAATCGTTACCATCTCGATATGCACCATCGCAAGCAGTGGCCGTTCCGCGAAATCACGCGCGAGGAGTACTTCGAGTCATTTCTCGATGGCCACTTTTCATTTGCCAGAGAGTTCCAGTACCGACGCAATGGAAAGCTTGTTGCTCTCGGGCTGGTTGATGTCACGAAGCACGTGATGTCCAGCATCTATTTCTTTCATGAACCCGCACTTCGCGACGCCTCACTCGGGACCTATTCCGTCATGTGTGAACTGGAGAATGGTCGCCAGAATTCGCGCGAGTATCTCTACATGGGGTATTACATTCGCGACTGCGGTTCGATGAACTACAAGAACCGGTTCCGACCGCATGAGTTTCTGGAAAGCTACGTTCCAGACGCAGAAACACCCTGCTGGAATCAACCGATTGCCGAGCAGGGTGTGTCAGATTGAAAACCGACGAATGGCAGGTCAGCATCAGCCTCCCTGCTTCTCCTCGACCGGTACTTCGGCTGGCTCTGCGTGTTCTTCGCCGTGATGTGTCTTGTTATACGCCTCGACTTCGTCCTTCCAGGTGGTGACCTGAGGAGCAACGTTCGTGTAGTACGAGCGTCCGATGTCAGGAAACAAAGCGAGAGGCAGTCCGATCGCCAGGATTGTGGTTGGAGCGAGAAGGACGAACTTCCAGTTTCCTTCAAATTTCAGGTGCATGAAGAACATCATCACGCACATTGCCTTTGCACAGGCAACTGCGAGCACCAGTACGATCGTGATCGCCTTCGGAAAATGCAGCAGGTCAAATGCAACCGAAAGTGCGGTGCAAATGCAGAGGACAAAGAACACACCCAGGTAGTTGACGTGATGAGTTTCGTGTGAATCGTGTGACATTTCTTTGTCCGTCTTCAATGACCGGCTTCGCAGTAAACAAACTCAAACGCACTTCGGAAAGGACCGGAACCAGATTACCACTTCACAATGTAAAGAAGCGGGAACAGGAAGATCCAGACAAGGTCAACAAAGTGCCAGTACAAACCGCTGTTCTCGACGAAGTCAGTCCATGTTCCATCGAGGTTCTTCTGGAGCAACACAACAGCAAACAGGATCATTCCAACGATGACGTGAATCGCGTGAAACCCGGTCATCAGGAAGTAGGTGGATGCGAAGATGTTACCGTAAACGACGGGATGCATCTCAAAGACACCCTTCGCGACATCCGCACCCACATTTTCGTCAGCTTTCAGTTTCTTCAGGAAATCCTGAACCTCTTCGAAGCCCAGTTCAGGAAACTTCTCGCCTTCCTTCAGGCTTGCCCGAGCGGTCAAATAATCCGCAGGGACCGCTGGAACTGAAAGAGACACGTTTGCTACGCGGTGCTGGTGAAGATTCAACCAGTCAGAATACAGCTTTGCGTCAACCGGAGCCCGATCCTGGAACAGCTTGAACGTCCCTGCATCCAGCTTCTCCGGTTTCGCAGCAGTCGGCAGCCCCGCGATCTTGGCGGACACGCTCAGAATGTCGCCTGGGTTTGCAGTCTCCACAGCACCCACATCGGTGTATTCACGGAACTTTGCTCGTACAACTGCTTCAAGTTCCCGATCTGCCTTTGCAATTGCCTGTGTTGCAGTCTCCGGTATCCGGCCTGGAAGAATGTCGTGGTCGATCTTGCCCTTATATTCCAGAGCCTTGATACCAAGGAACACAAAGGCCAAAAGAAGCGTCAGCCCCAGAAATTGACGGGCCTTGCCGAAGTTCTTCTGTGCCATTGCTTCATGAGCAACGACGACAAAGTAGCTGGAAACGATCAGCACGAACGTGTTGACGCCGCCAAACAGAACGTTGATATGCGTGTCCCGCGATTCCGTCGGCCAGCCCGGCGAACCAAGTCGCAGAACGATGTACGAGCCAATGAACGCGGTGAAGAACATGATTTCCGTGCCGAGGAACAGCCACATCCCGAGCTTTGAATTCGGAATTGGAATCCCCATTCGAAGGGCGGGAGCTTTTGGAGAATGTGACATGGCAATCCAGAATCATTTCTTGTCAGATGGTTCAACCACCATCTGAACAGGGACACTCTTCATCAGGCGGTGAGCCGGATGAAATCAAGGACGAGACAACACAACAGGACTGGTAAACAGATCAACGAACCAACCATCAGCTGTCGGGCTCGTACGTCACTGCGTTCCATAAAGAAACGTACAGTCAGCCAGAGATAGCCGATTGATAACACCACAGCCGCTGACAGGTAGCCCGGACCAGCGAGCCCGACAAATCTCGGGACACAGGTCACCGGAACAAACGCCAGGGCATAACACAATGCAATCCAGCCGGCTTTGCGACCGTTATCCGTGTAGGAAGGCAACATCTTCAGGCCGGCTGACTCATACTGCTCCCGATAGATCCAGCCAATTGCCAGGAAATGCGGGAACTGCCAGACGAAGAAAATGGCGAACAGAGCAAGTGCTTCCACCGACAGCGCGCCTCCGGCAGCAAACCATCCCAACACCGGTGGCATTGCTCCTGGAATTGCTCCGACAGTCGTACAAAAAATGCTTCGCCGCTTGAGTGGCGTATAGATCAAGACATAGGAGAGCATTGTCAGGAATGATGAAATGCTCGTCAGGGCATTCACCTTCCACAACAACACAGAAGCACCGGTAACCGACAGTGCTACACCAAACATTGTTGCTGTGAGCAAGCTGACCCGTCCACTGGCAACCGGCCGATTGGCAGTTCGCGCCATATCCCGATCACTGCGGTATTCCATCACCTGGTTCAAAACGCTGGATGCAGCGACGAAGCAGCAGATGGCGGGAATCGCAACCAGAAGCGTCAACCAGTCCAGCTGACCGGGACTGGCCAGCACAAAACCACCAGCAATCGCGGCGGCCGACATCACCAGAATTCTTGGGCGAGCCATTTGCCACAATTCGCCCAGCAGACAACACGGAATGGAGGTACCTTCCGAGGCGATCGTCAGCAATGGGGCATTTGCAGTGCTCATGTGGCTCCTCCCACCTGTGTTGAGAAGCCAGTAAGGGATGTTGCGGCCAGTTGTCCTCGAAGGTGCAGCTGAACGATCAGCAGACAAGCGACTGATGAGCTTGCGAAAAGGAACATCCCAACAACTGTGTGGAGGGAACAGACGACAGCCTGAGGCAATGATCCGGCTATTGCAACGTATCCGACATCTTTCCAGCCAAATCGCAACACCCACGATCCCATGCCGAGACAAACCTGACACAGTAAACACACGATCAACGAAAGGCCAGCCAACCGCAGTCGTTTCAGGTTCGCAAACAGCAGCGATGTCACAGAAAAGATTGCCAGAACCGAAACGATGATCGCCCCGGCAATATGCTCCGAGTTCAGGTTATGCAAGTGTCGAACAACGCCTCCGATTGCGTACTGAGCCAGAACCGCCCCTGGAAGGATGGCAGTCACGGCGGCACCGGACAACCCAACATTCTGCTCGGTCACCTGCTCTGATGGATTCTGCCCCAGCAGCAGTCGAAACACAACGCACATCGTAAAGAAGAGTGCACCAGTGAGGCTGTGGGTCATTGCCAAAACCTGGGCGTTCATCAGGACTCTGGCACCACCCAGCAAACCCTGAGCGATAACAGCAACCAGAATCGCAACGACGTAGAATCGCACCCAGCGTTGCGGTGATCGCAATCCCACATACGTCAGGATGAGCGAAAGAAAGCCGATCAGCATTCCGGCCAGGCGATGACCATGTTCCACAAACTTGTCGGTGTTCGTCGCAAAGTCACGAAACCATGGGTAAAGCAGCATGTTGTGGCCGTCTGACGATGGCCAGTCTGCGAATGCCATCCCCGCCTTCAGCGTTGTCACAAGCGCGCCCATGCCGATCGGAAGCAGCGCGACGAAACACGTCGTGGTCGCCAGCTTCCGCAGCAGAGGGGATACGGTTGGAACGTCAGAAGACACTGAAAACTCTCAGTCAATTAGTGACCGTGTGCAACTCGAACAACACCTGCCGGCGGAGCAGTAGTCTGCAGAATGAAGTCCTGCCCCAGGGCTTCCGCTTCCGGTGAGGAATACTCATAAGGTCCACGGTAGCAAACCGGAGGCACGTCGAAGTTTCCATGTCCCGGAGGTGATGGAGCGGACCATTCCAGACCGTTTGCATTCCATGGATTGCGTGTAGTCTTCTTCCCGTAGAACATGCTGTAGAAGAAGTTCCCAAGCAGCAGGAACTGAGCACATCCCATCAGGATTGCAGAAATCGTCATGAACTGGTTCATCGGCAGCAGGTGCTCGAGGTAGCCGTGAAGATACGGATCAGCGTATCGGCGAGGCATCCCGGCAATGCCAAGAAGATGCATCGGGAAGAACGTTCCATTCATGCCAATGAAGGTCAGGACGAAGTGAGCCTTCTGGACACCATCGCTCATCTCACGACCAAACATCTTGGGGAACCAGAACTGAATTCCAGCGAAGACACCAAAAAGAGTGGCTCCGAACAGAACATAATGGAAGTGAGCAACGATGAAGTAAGTGTCGTGGAAATAGATGTCAACTGGCACCGCCGCCATGAAGATACCGCTCAAACCACCGACGATGAACAGAGCAACGAAGGCTGCACAGTTCAGGAAAACAGCATTGAACTGAATGTTGCCGTCCCAGATCGTTCCAATCCAGTTGAACACCTTAATCGCGGATGGGAGAGCAATCATCATTGTGGAGGTCATAAACGTCATGCCGAGAGCTGGGTTCATCCCGCTCGTAAACATGTGGTGTCCCCACACGATGAAGCCCAGACCAGCGATGGCCGCCATGGAGTAAACCATCGGCTTGTAGCCGAACACTGGCTTACGGCACATACAGGCCAGCATGTCAGACACCATCCCCATCGCCGGCAGCAGCATGATGTACACCGCTGGATGTGAATAGAACCAGAACAGGTGCTGCCAAAGCAGAGGTTGTCCACCACCGATTGTTGGTGCGGCGTTATTCACAACGACGTTCGCCGGGACGAAGAAGACCGAGTGGATGTCTGTTGGCAGCATTTCACTCATTCGGTCAAACACCAGCATGAAGCCAGCAGCGGTCAGAACCGGAAGAGCAAACGCCTGAAGGATCGCGGTGATGAACATCGACCAGATCGTCAGCGGCATGCGGAACAATGTCATTCCGGGTGCTCGCATGTTGATGATGGTCGTCATGTAGTTCACTGAGCCCATCATGGACGAAACGCCAACGAGGGTCAGACCAAGCAGCCACCAGGTCTGAGGCGCACCGGAGCTGGGAGAGGCGGATGCAATGTCCGAAAGCACTGGATACGAAGTCCAGCCGTTACCCGGTCCTGCAGTCGCACCGCCAATAACAAAACTGACGGCGAAGCAAAACATTGCCGGCCACATAAACCAATAGCTCAGCATGTTCAGGATCGGAAACGCCATGTCATCTGCACCGATCTGCAGAGGAATCAGGAAGTTCCCGAAGGCTCCCGCCAGAACCGGAATGATCACGAGGAAAATCATCACCGATGCGTGCATGGTGAAAAGCATCGTGTAAAACTCGGGGCTGATCTGGCCACCCTCGGTCTTAAACAGCCCAAAAGCCTTACCAATAATTGGCATGTTTTCCCAGGGGAAAGCCAGTTGCCATCGAACGGCCAACGCAAGTGCCCCGCCAACCATCAGCATCAAAACGGTGGTGATCAGGAACTGAATTCCAATCACCTTGTGGTCGGTCGAAAACACATACTTCGAGATAAAGCTCTGCTCATGGTGATGACCATGGGAATGGTCATGCGAATGTCCATGAGCATCAAGAGCTGGAGTGACGGTTGCCATATCGAGCACCAATCAAAGAACTGACAACAAAGACTGATTTGATAACAAGAAGGCGCCGGAACTACTCTGCTTCTGATTCTTCACCAGCAGGAGTTTCTGCAACACCATCTTCATTTTGATCTGCTTCAAGCCGTGTTAGATATTCCGAGACACCCTTGGGCGAATCTGCGACAATCCGGGCCTTCATCTTGTAATGACCCCAGCCGCAAAGCTCGGCACAAAGAAGTTCGTATTCGCCTGCCTCTTCAATTTCAAACCAGAGCGGAATCACAAGGCCAGGCACGGCATCCTGCTTTACCCGCAGCTTTGGAGCAAAGAATGCGTGCTGAACGTCCTGAGTTCGCAGGTTCACCATGGTCGGAACGGCAGCCGGAACATGGAGTTCGTTCACAAAGTAGAGGTCCCCTGGCTGCGGGTCGTTCATCAAAGAAGTGCCAGGCTTCGGATAACGGATTCGCCATTCGAACTGACGAGCAGTCACTTCAGCAAGGGCACCCTTCTTTGCTTCGTCGGGGAACTTCGACAACACTCGGATGTCTGCCAGAACGTCCAGCTGTGTCAGCGAAATGAACACAAGCACGAACGCCGGGACGATGGTCCAGATAATTTCCAGCTTATGGCTGCCGTGTGAAAACCAGGCCTTACCAGAAGCCTCTTTCGTCGCTCCACGCCAGAGAACGTAGCCCAGCGCGGCTTCGGTCCCAATAAACGTCAGAGTGACGATAATCAGAATCAGGTAAAACAAACCATCGATCTGATGACCGAGAGTGGACTTCGGAGCAGAAGGGAACCACCAGTTCATCCCCGGGGCTGCGAAGCAGACCCAAAGTGCGACGATCGGCCAGAACCAGAAAAACAATGCCCAAAACTTCTTCACTTCAATCTCTCCAAACAGGAAGTGCTGTCCGCAGAAAAATCACTCTGCACCAGCCGCTGGAGCCGGAGTCGCTGCTGCCGCTACCCCAGCACTGCCTGGTTCTGACTCAAACTGGATGCTCAGTACATAGTTAACAATATGCCAGATGTCTTCGTGCGATGTGTTCTTGAAAGAGGGCATTGCTGACCCCTTGATCCCTGCATGGATTCGGCAGAATAAATCGATCGGTCGACGGCCACCTCGGAAAATACCAGTCTGGAGATTTCGAGGCTGGTTAAGGTTGCCCCAAGCATCGTGAAGTCCAGGCTCGGAATACTTCTCGCCTGTTACCGGATGTGCCTTGTCTTCGTACGCCATCGTTTGGGGGCCGTTTCCAGCTCCATCAATCCCATGGCAGTCAGCACAGTTCAGAGTCTTGCTCAAATACAGTTCACGTCCTTTGCGCCGTGACTCTTCACTGTCGGGTACGCGTGGGACTGTAGGAATGATCTTCGATTCTTCCGTGTCAGCTGCTGTCCATTGTTCGGCCAGCTCATCACCAGCTCCAGTCGCAGCTCCCGGCATGTCGTCCTTCAAAAACGTCTTCAGTTCGGCCACGATGTCGGATCGCTTGTCATTCTGACGTGACTCAAGAGCTTTCAGGGAGTAGTCACCTGCCAGTTCATTCACCAGTTTGATCTCGTACTCACCACGGATCGAGAGGAATCGTACATACTCTACGATCGCATGGATCTCAGATTCTTCCATCAGAAGAAACGATGGCATGTATGTTCCGGGGATGCCATACTTCAAGATTCGAGTCAGGTCGTCGCGGCTGACCTTGGACAGGTCATTTGTCGATGTGAACTTGAATACCCCGTTACGATAGTCGCGAGGACGAGGATTCAGGTATTGAGCCGTCGGACCATTGCCGTCTCCAGAACTGCCATGGCAATGACTGCAGTGACGCATGTAAAGCACTCGTCCCTGTTTGAGCACCTCCCCGCCGTCAATGCTACACGAATCACCGCTGGCTGGTGCCGCCTCAGGCACGCTTGCCAGCGTGGCTTCTCCCGTTTTGCTGTCCCATGAAGTGATACCGACAACCTTGCCTGATGCCCCGCCACTGACGAACTGCAAGCTCTTTGCTGTCTCCGGGAGCGTCACACCTTCAGCGGCCACGAGCTTGACTTTCGCAACACCGCCGTCCGCGACGAATTCACCGACGGTGACGCTGCTGCCACCAAAGTCGACTGGCAGCTTCATCCAGGCCTTTAATTGCTGTGGGTTACCGAACTTGTCATCTACAAGACGTTTGACCCCCGGCAGGTCTTCCAGACCATCCTGAGCTTCTGGCATCAGGTTCGTCGTGCGTTCGCTGTAAACGAATGCCGAATCAAAGTCAGAGCACCCGGCTGACAGCGCCAAGGCGCTGGTCAGAACAAGGTTTCGAAGGCGGAGTGCCTTAGACATCTCGTATGTCCCAAAAACAACTACAGGGAAAACGTCAGGACAAGAACCGTGCGGCAACGAAATCAAACTCTACAGCTTGAGACGGTCCGCTGGGTAATCGATCTTCAACTCGGTCGTCTCATTGGCCTTTACGTCAACCACGAGCTTGCGTTCAACGTAATTTCCGTTCGCGGCTTCATGCCAAACGACAAACGTGTGCTTCCCTGCTGGCAGGTCTGCAATCGTAAATGATCCATTAGCGTCAGTGACCGCCGCATAAGGATGGTCAACCGGAAGCTGCCAGGCGTTCATCCAGGTGTGATAGTCACACTTGATCGATAGTGGCGTGTTCTCTGCCTTCGTAAATGAGTAGGTCAGCTTTCCGTCTCGGTCCATCGGAGCCACGCCGCTGTTGACCCCATTGTTCTTTGCTGGGAAGGTATGGGTGTTGTGGGCCACTGTGTCATCACTCAACACCTTCACCAGTTGCTTTATGGGCACGATCGAGCAGTGAGGAAAGAACCGACAGTTCTTCTGGTCGAACACGAACGGATCAGCCGGGGCTTCAAGAGCTTTTCCACCCTTCGGTGCCTTTGGCAAATATACAAACACGTTTGCGACTCCGTTTCCATCCCCAAGCACTAGTCGCTCGTCAGGGATCTCAACGGCTGCACAAACTTCCTTGTCCTTCACTTCAGCTCCCTGCTTGATCAGCGGAGCGAGTGGATTGAAAGCGCCGGTGAGTGTCACCTTGCCAGCCACACTGCCGAACCCCGCCGCTTCTGTCGTTTCAGCAGCGTCGGCGGCTTCTGCGGTCGCAGCGGAATCCGCAGGAAGGAAAACGACATCTGGCACAACATTAGCGCCACCGCCGTAGCCGTCCGAACAGCCAGCCGCAGTCAGAGCCAGCAACGCCAAAAGTCCCAACTCTCGAAACTTCATCTCTATTCCTCCCCGGCAGCAGCGTCGGCTGCTGGAGTTGCTGGAGCGGCCGGCGGGTCGTAAACCGTTGGGCCCAAATCTTCAAACAAACGCGAATAGTTCATCAATGCGTCACGAGTACCGATCACGTGAGCATCTGGGTTGCCGCTGAACTTGTCGGGGAACTGAGTTGCATTCTTTGGATAGTTCACCGGCATCGAGGTATATGGAGTAATCCATGTTGGCTTATAGAGCCACAGCTTCACCCAGTCAGAACGAAGTCGGTTCTGAACCACATTGAGGTTTGGACCCTGAATATCTTTCGCTGGATCTGAAACCTTGAACTTGCGACCACCCACGGAGTGACACTTCACACACAATGGACCGTTCAAAAGACTCCAGCATTCGTTGAGATACTTCTGATCTGGCTTCAACACCCCTTCAGCCACCAATGCGGTCTGCCGTCCGTCGACATAATCCGTGTCAGTCGAGGCCTGCTCCTGATAAGGAAACTCAGCGCCATCCACAGCCGCGAAGTAGTTAGCCAGTGTTCTGGCTTCCTGCTCACTCATGTTGAACTTAGGCATACGAAGCACCGTTGTGTAACGGATCTTTCCTGGCTCCAGCAGGAACTGGTACAACCATGGAGTCTGGACCTTGATTCCTTCCTGATAAAGTGGAGGCGGTGACGCCTGCCATGCAAGTGCACGGTTTCCACCGGTCTTGGATTCCATCAGTTTCTCAACCAGAACCTGAGCGAAGTCTCCGCCACGTGCTTCCTGATAATCAACCATCTGAGACTCAAGGAATGTCAGACGAGCCCCTGGAAGCATACGCTTCGCGTTTTCCCCGGTTCCAAAGTCCACCGTTTCCCACACGTCGAAACCGTACTCACGGAATTCAGGGTCCTCTTCGGGATCCGGGCGAGAAGCGAGCAGACCATGGAACGAAGCAATCTGGAACAGCTTCTTTTCCTCGTCCACCGTCAATTCTTTGGTGGCCCCTGTCAGACCCTGACGAGCTGGCCGAATCTTCAGCAACAGTTCCAGTGCATCCGGATGATCCGTTGCCAGCATTTCGGTTGACGTCAGCTGTTCCACATCCGCGGCAAAGGTGACCTTCGGAAGTTCGACAAGGTGGCAACCGGTACAGTTGTACTTAGCAAGCAGAAACTCACCGTCGATTCGATTCTTGGCTCGTTCATCCGGCGTGTAGACATATTCAGAAGCAGGAGGCTCGGCCACGAGACCAAGGACGAACGTCGCAATCGCCTCGATCTCATCATCTTTCAACGGGAACTTAGGCATACGCAGCCGTTCGTCGTAGCCCTTCGTTTCCGTCTTCTTGTAGTCGTACGTACGAGGACCACGTAGCTTCTGCCAGATAAAGCCTGGTCGGCCATGATGCTGCAGGCTGTCGAAGAAGAACGCAGCACCCATTTCGCGATCCTCTTCTTCCTGGCTGAACTGACCCTTGGCCGCTCCGCCAGCCGCTGCCTTCTTCATTGCGGTTGCGATTCGTGAATGAGTCGACTCAAACTCGGCACCTTCTGGTTCTCCATGATGATGCAGATACTCTTCAATATGCTCAAAGCCCAGCTTGCTGGTGTCCTTGCGACCCCAATCCTGGAGGGCCACACCAATCGGACGAGCATCTTCGTAGCCCGGCATGTCATGACACGCATAGCAGCCATAGCGAGAAATCGTCTTTCGGCCGACATACTTCAGCTTCATTTCACGCCAGGCTGCCGCATCGCCAGTCGCAGTCGCGTCGTCAGTAGCGAGTACCACTTCGTCGCCGATCACATCGGCCTTCTTCTGTGGATACAGGCCAGATGCGATGATCTCCTTTGCCTTCTCTTCACCAAACCGTCCCTTTTTCAGGTACAGAAGAACAAGGGCATCCAGCTGAGCGTCATCAACCGCCGCTACGGGGAATTCTCCGGCTGGTCCCTGAGAAAGCAGGAACGCTGTGATGTCCGCCGCTGGGTCGATTTCAGTCGCACCATCGACATCAAGGTACGCGTTCAGGTACAGATTTGGCATCCGCGTCTTCGAGTGATACCGTTCCGGATCTCGGATCCAGGTGTACAACCAGTCGCTGAATGCCGGGTTGTCTGCGTTGCGTTTGACCTTCTGATAAATGTCAGAAATGTTTGGACCAAAATCAGCTTTGGATTCTGGAACTGCAGAATGCTGGTGGCAGGCGAGGCAGCCTCGTTCCGTAAACAACTGCTTTCCGCGGTCTGCATTCGCAGCATACCCGTCCTTAGGCTTCAACAGCTCAATAGGCTGTGAGTTACCAAGCAGAACCGAAGCAACACCGGCAAGTTCGACCGCCTCCACCTTCTTCGTCGCCGCTGCATCGTCTGCAGAAAGGTGATCGCCCAGGCTGAAGAACTGAGGCATCTTGGTGGATGGACGGTAGCGGCCAGGAATTTCTGTCCAATATTGAATCCAGTTCGAGGTCGTCTTTGCTGCGATATGACGAAGGCTTGGTCCAACCTTACGCAGCTTCCCGGGGACCTGAGTCGGATCCGCCGCAACTCGTGCAGCCTCTTCAGGAGTCTGAGGCTCGATTCGCATATCAGGACCGATAGCCACTCCGCCATCATACCCGTTGATTTCGTGGCAGCCAAAACAGCCGTACTTCTGAATGAGCTGATAGCCCTTGTAGACCTTTGGGGCTGATGCTCCAAACTTCGGATTCACGCCCAGTTCAGTCACACTGTGATGACACTTGATACAGGTCGATTCGATGAAGCGATTTGGCTGCATCGGGTACTCCCAAAAGTGATTTGGGTGGAACCCGTATTCATGATGCCATTCATCGGCGAGATGTGGATCATTCGGCGTATGCTCGGCATTTCCAAAGCTCGTTCCGGAACCCTGTCCATCGTGACAGATCGTGCAACCGAATTTTCCAACCGAGTGAGGGCTGGACGCTGAACAGTACAGTTCCGTATTCGGATGAGTTGAAAACGGCTGTGGGAACTTGCCTTCTTTGACCCAGGTCGCAACCGTGTTGTCAGATGGATGACCAGCTGGGAACGACGGAACACCACCTGCGCCGGTCTTGTCAATATTCTGGTGACAGGTTCGACAACGATCGAATCGGGAGATCTTCGCGACCCCGAGGGTGATCTTCAGCTTTGGGACCCAGTCCTGTACGACTTTCAGGTGCGAATTGAAGCCGTCAATAATGGGCAGTTCCATCATCGCCCGTTTCCAGGCGGACAGAGTGTTGCTTGGCTGAATCTTCTCAAGCGAAGTCTTGACTCGATCTGCTTCCGCATTGACCTTGTCCAGAGCGGCTACAGCCGAATCATACGATGCGGTGACTGCCTTGGCTTCTGCCGCCACGACTTCAGCGTCTGCTTTCGCGACATCCAGTTGCTTCTGAATCTCGTCACACACCTTCTGACGCTCATTAAATGCGTCCAGGCGGGCCTGAGTCAGTTCAGGGGACAACTGGTCGCGCACCGCAAGGTCGTATTTCGCGCGGTCCTCGTCACGCTTTGCGTTCTTAAACTTGAGGTCAACTTCGAGCGCCTCAACTGCTCGTTCAGCCACTTTCAGCTTTTCAAACAGCTCAATCTGGCCAGCCTTTGCCTTTTCCACTTCGGTCGCCGCAGCAGCAACCTTCTCCTCAAGCTCTTTCCGGTTCTTCACATACTCAGTCGTTTCGACGGCAGCGAGTTCCTGCGAGCGCACTGTCGCCTCAATTTCGAACGTAGTTCGCTGATAACCACGCCATTCATCAGCCTGGTCCTGCTGTAACATCGCAAAGACGGAGACAAGCAGAATGACACTGGCAACTGCAAACACGGCGTGCAGCGTCTTCTGATTCCAACGATAATCATCTGTTGCTGGCATAACTTGAACTGGGCCTTCTGCCCGTCCTCAGCGAAAGATTTGAATCAATCCGTAACGAAGAGCCGTCTTTGTCAGATATTAAAGAACCACTCTGGAATACCGACAATGTACTTCAGAGCAAACGCCCATCGAAGCAGCATTTTGATTGGCAGAATGGCCATCCAGAGTATCAGGTTCGAGAACACCAGGAATCGAAGGACTCCCATCCGCACGAAATACTTCCGCAGAATGGTCAGTCCCAGAATCGGAGGAAGAATTGCAAAATACCCAATGATCAAAAGGATGCCCGGGAGTTCTCGAATCAGAATCGTCCCGACACCAGTTCCCTTGGGGACGCTTTGCTGCAGCAGACCATTCCAGAAGAACTCGCTCAGGTTGACGTTGTTTGCCGCCTCAACCTTGTGAACGTCCCAATACTCATAGATTCCGAAGAAGTTCCAGTTCGGGCCTCGCAGGAAGGTGCCAAGTACGATCAAAGCAACCCACAGCGGCAGGAAGCCGAACAGAAACGTGGTCACTGCGAATGAACGCTGCTTGAACGTGTAATACCCGTTGCCCAGCTTGTTGAAGTCGATATAAGGCACGGCCATCAGGCCACCCAGAATGATGCTCGGCAACACCACGCCTGCGAGCCATGGGTCGAAGTAAACCAGCATTTCCTGAAGTCCAAGGAAGTACCAGGGAGCCTTCGAGGGATTCGGCGTCTTCATTGACGAGGCCGGCTCCTCCAGCGGAGCTCTCAGGGCAATACCCCAGAAAATCAGCAACGCAGTCAGCAGCACCATGCAAATCAGTTCGGTGTAGACGAGGTCCGGCCAAACCAGAACTTTTTCGTTGTCTTCCTGTTCGAACAGCGGTCGCCCTTCGGCAATTCGCCGGTCATTGTCAACAGACCGACGGAAGTAGATCCAGGTGAAGAATGCCACGATGAACAGCATCGCCACGATGGGCACGTTATCCGGCTTACCCACAATCTGACGGAAGTCGTAGTCGGTCAGACTGAGCCCCATAAAAATCAGCGACACATTCAGCAGAACCCAGGCGACTCGAGGCTGTGTCCACCATTCGCGGGCCTTGATCATTACCCACAGGCCTACGATGGACAGGAAGAAGTACAATACGGGGTTCGAAAAGTAACGGTCGAACGGTGCTTTGAACGCTTCCGGCAGTGAGATCAGAAAGCCATCAGGTGGATAGGTGAAGTGATAGAATGTCACCATCATCAGGATGGACGTGTAGACGGCCCACACAGCGGATTTCGGTACGCCGTTGGAGAACTCGCCGTCCTGTTTGTAGCTTCGAATCGTCCACAGCAGGTTCATGATGAACAACAGCAGGTAGTACCAGCCGAGGCCGATCAAAACACTGGCAGTCAGATCGGGATGAGGATTCAGCATGGACAATGTTCCGGGGAACTAAACAACAGGGAAATCGGCACACCAGAAAACGAGTCGACCGGCTGTCAGCCATTACAGCGGCTGGCTGATACCACCGTCTTTTCGGACTCGCCAGAAGTGAATCGCAATCAGGCCACTGACCACGAGCGGAATCGCAACGCAGTGCAGAATGTAAAATCGATTCAAAGTCGCTTCACCCACGAAGCGTCCGCCCAGCAGAAGAAAGCGAGCGTCAGATCCGTTGGTAATCAGCTCATATCCGCTGGTATTGAACACCTGAAAACCTGGACCTTCGACGCCAAGGAACGGAGTCGCTTTGGCCATGTTTGAACCCACAGTGATGGCCCAAATTGCCAGCTGGTCCCAGGGGAGAAGGTAGCCGGTGAACGACAGCAGGAGTGTCAGCACAAGCAGCAGAACCCCAATCACCCAGTTGAATTCGCGAGGCGGCTTGTAGCTTCCGGTCAGGAACACTCGATACATGTGCAGCCAGACGGTAATCACCATCGCGTGAGCACCCCAACGGTGAATCTCTCGCATGATGCCGAGCGTCGCGACGTCTCGCAGTGCCTGAATGTCCTGGAATGCAAACTCCAGCGTTGGCCGATAATAAAACATCAGCAAAACGCCAGTGATTGCTTCGACCAGAAACAAAAAGAACGTGATGCCACCCATGCACCACGTATATGACAAAGCAATCCCCTGCTGCTTCACCGAAACCGGATGAAGATGCAGGAAAAAGTTTGTCAGCATCACCACCACTCGGTTACGCCGATCAGTGGGGGCAGGGTGCCGGAAAACGCTCTTCCAGATTTGTGAGTTACGAATGTAGTCGCCGACTGACACTTGAATTCCTCAGCTCGCCCGAACCGATAACACCTGACCCAATCGCCAGGCAGGAAAAGCCACGCCGTACTTCTTATCAACCAACGCCGACAAATGATGCTGCGTTAGTCCACTGGCCCAATTCACGCTGGAACTTCACACTCTTATCCACTTCCAGCATTCCGTCTTCGGCCAGTCGCAGACCAACTCGTTCCAGCGGTCGTGGTGCAGGGCCTTCGAAGTTGATGCCAGATTTGTAAAAGCCTGAACCGTGGCAGGGACATTTGAATTTCTGCTCACCTTCGAGCCAGCTTGGTGTACAGCCAAGGTGAGTACAGACAGTGCTTAGAGCGTAGATGCAGCGAACGCCGTCGACTTCATTATTCACAACCCAGATGTTGAACTGAGCCTGCCATTTGGTAGACACGGTTCCGGGCGCGTAATCTGAAGGAGGACCAATCTTGAACTTGGTTGGAGGTTCGACCAGGACGTTCGGCATCATGAATCGAGCAAGCGCCAGTCCTGATGCACCCAATGCAGCCGTGAATGAACCCCATGCAATCACGATGGGTGACAGCAGAGTCGCAACGATCGTGCCAACCACGCCACGTCGAGGAACGTCGGCTTCTTTTGCGCCCTTTGCCGCAGGCGCCTTGCCAGGCAGCGGCTTGGATGGCAGAGCAACCTTCGGTGGCTCCGGTGCTCCTGTCGAAGCGGAACGAGCCGCCTTGATCATCTCTGCCGGTGACAATCCGACTGGCTTCGCAACGTCCGCTTTCGCCACAGGTGCTGCCGCCGCGGGAGCCGCAGGAGACGCCGCCGGGGCTGCTCCTGCCTTGGCTCGAATCGAAGCCATGATATCCGTAGTACCCTTTGCACCACCCGCTGCAGGGGCTGCCGGTGCGGGAGCTGCAGGCTTGGCGGCCGCTTTGGCTCTTGCAGCTGCAAGAATATCTGCAGTCGACTTCGGCGCTGCTGCGGGAGCAGCCGCTGGTGTCGAGGCTGGGGACTCACTGTTTACAGCCGGTTCAGCCGGGGCTTCCGCCGGAGCTGGTGTTGCTGCAGCAGGTGTTGCCGCCTTTGCACGGATTTTAGAAAGGATGTCATTGGTAGAGGGTTTTGGATCAGTCATTCAACCCTGCCAGCCAGGTAAGAAGGGAGTAATCAGAGGAGAACCCTCTGACGGTTGGCACAAACCATTGATACGCCGCGATTTGAGAATACCCGCGGCGCAGAGACGCTGTCGGATTCTGTCTCTCGTGTTTCGGACTGACAAGGCGGCTGAAACCAGGCCGTTTTCTTTTCTCGAAGGCAGGAAGCTTGAATCTCGACTTCCCAGGCCGCGGGAACAAGCAAACCCTTCCTAATCGTTCGATACAGCCGCAGCACCTGTGCACAGTTTACCCCAAGGTGCACACTTTCTGGTTCTCAGCAACGTCCATTGAATGTTGGCGGCAGCCATCGCTTGCTCGAAGCCGGTCGCTGGTTACGATCCCCGTGAATCAACATCTTCGCCCCAATCGAGCACCTGAATGCTGTCTTTGCGATTGTTTCTCCTGTTCACGCGAAACGCCCTGATCCGAGAGATGATGTTCCCCGCGAACTTCATGATTCAGGTGGTGACTCGACTCTTTTGGTTCTCCGCCCGCCTCGCTCTGTTTGGGTTGATCTACGACGATGTGGACCACATTCGGGAGTGGTCCCGGGAAAGCTATTTTGCTTTCATGGCGACAGGGATGCTGATCAATTCCATCGTCGAAGCGTTCTTCATGCCAAATTGTGCAGCGTTTTGTGAGGACATTCGCACGGGAAAGCTCGATTTTGCTCTGACGAAACCGATCGATACTCAGTTCCTGGTTTCACTGCAGAGATTGAATCCGGCCATGATGGTTCAGCTGGCCCTGGCCGTCGCGCTGCTCATCCTGTCGCTGGTTGCAATCGGCAAACCCATTTCGTTTGTGCAGGTAGCCGGATACCTGTTGTTCATTGGGGTTGCCGTGGCATTTTTCTATTCCATGATGATCATCACGGCCTGTACCAGCATCTGGTTTGGCCGAAACCAGGGGCTCTATGACTTTTGGTTCTACATTACCATTTTTGCCCAGTATCCCCGAAGCATTTACTCCGGCACCGACCCCAGGCGTCTGGAAGCTGGCGAGGCACTGCAGTTCGCATTTTCGTGGATCGTCCCGATCCTTCTGGTGGTAACGATTCCTGCCGAAACGATTGTGGGTGCGGTGACAGACCCACGTTTCATCCTCGTCGCCATCGTGATGACAGCGACAGGATTGTTCGTCTCCCGAAAAGTTTTTCAGTGGTCGCTGAACCATTATCGAGGCGCCAGCAGCTGAAAGAATGCCATCCTGCCGGGTGCCTTCCCGCGACGAGAACCTGTGCGGCTGCACCACCGAAACTCAGTCTTGCTGTGGCCGATTTCCGCAAAAATACTCAAGCGTCATAACGCGGTTCGCGCGGAACCGCAGCCCGTCTCTGGTCCGGCTGGTGGCGAAAGGTTCAGTCTTTTGCATCGTTTCTCACGGTGTCTCGCCCGAAGAATCGTCAATCTTTATCTGACCGTACCGTGCACCGTCGGAATAACACTTCTGACCGTCTCGCCACTCAAACTCGCTCCAACCGTCAGCCGAATCTTACATCGCAGAAACGCTTCACTGCACACCGCGTTTCTGTCGTGACCACGTCAGTCCCTCATTCGGTTGGCAGGACTCAGCAGTGTTTCTGCGGCACCTTCAACTTCAGCTGGCAAAACGCCTACCCGGCGCAGGACGCGCGTTCTGCTTTTGTTTGCTTCTGAGCTGGGTGTCGACGGTCTCTCCAACAGCCTTTGCTCAGTCCGTAGTGGAGCAGTGGGACCTCAATAGCCCCAACCCCGAGCCGGCGCGGCGTGGGACCTGGCTGGATGACTTGCGTCGAAGAAATTCGGGCGAAGGTGTGACTCCCGCCTCAGAACGCGATGATCAGCGTCGGTCTGAGGAATCAACGGAGGAGTTTCCTCTTGAGGCCTTCCATAATCTGCCGACATCAGACAAGAACGCCCAACGCCGGTTTGAGCTGATTTCCTCCGCAGCGACGACTCAGGAAGAACTCGCTGATCCGGCTGACCCAGTGCCTCCGGTGCCCCAAATTGATTCCGCTGTGGCGCCGGAATTGGAGTTACCGAACTACGAAGAGAAGCCGGAACTGCGCCGCGAAATCATTACTCCGGGGCAGGTCTTCCGGGACTCCGTTCAGCCGTGCTATGAATACCAGATGCTGCCCGGCTCCCTGCTTTATCACTCCTATCTCGCAGGTGAAAAAGAGCCTCGTATGCAGTTTCTGCAGCTCTACGATACCAAGAGCGATCGCAGGCTCTGGGAAGCGGTGCTGGGCGGTCGAGTCGGTATCTTCCGCTATGGCGAACTGGGGCCTCAACCTCAGGAAGCATTCCAGCTCGATCTTGAAGGGGCTGTGTTTGCCCGAGTCCTCCCGGATGAGCCGAGTGCCATGCTGGAATCATCCGACTACCGCGCTGGCCTGCTGGGAACCTGGCGTTTTGGGAATGAAGCCTATAAGGCCGGGTATTACCACATCAGTTCTCACGCCGGAGATGAGTTTCTGCTGGCGAATCCCGGGTTCAATCGAATCAACTACGTCAGAGACTCCGTGATTTTTGGCACAAGCCGCGACTTTGCCGAAGCGTTCCGAATCTATGGCGAAATTGCGTACGCGATTGGCAGTCAGGGCGGAGCACTCCCATGGGAACTGCAATTCGGCGGTGAGTACATGCCCGTAATGGGAACCGGATTGAAAGGTGCGCCGTTCGCAGCCGTGAACTCACACTATCGTGAAGAATTCGGTTCCCGGCTTGGGGTGAATTTCAATGCGGGCTGGGGATGGCAGGGGGAAGAAACTCTTCACCGACTTCGTCTGGGACTCAATCTGTACTCCGGACCGTCGCTCAATTACCAGCGATTCGACCAGTACGAAAGCCTGATCGGCGGCGGCATCTGGTTCGACTTCTAATCAGCAACCATCCTGTCCCGTTGGTGACCATCGAGCTCTTAGCGTCCCGGTGCGCCAGAATCCCCATGAACCGTGCCACGGCATCAGTCCAGTGAAAACTCCGCTCCGAGAGCGGTGCAGTATTCTCCGGCAGGACCCAGACATCATCATGCTGGGCGAAATACGAGATACAGAAACAGCCGTCATGGCCATTCAGGCATCGCTGACCGGTCACATGGTCTTTTCGACCCTGCATACCAACGACGCCCCCAGTGCCGTGACACGCCTGCTGGACCTTGGCATCGAGCCCTATCTCGCAGCCAGCTCCCTGCTGGCCGTCCTTGCTCAGCGGCTAGTGAGGAAAATCTGTCCGCACTGCAAATCGCCTTGCCATCCAACGCAGGCAGAACAGGAGTTGTTGACAGAGCTCGTCTCGGACCAGTCGCCCTATACGATCTACCACGGCAACGGATGCGATCTTTGTCGCGGGACTGGCTACAGAGGAAGGCTTGGGGTCTTTGAACTGCTCACAATTGATGATCAAATTCAAAGCCTGATCACCCAGCGAACCAATGCCGCCCAAATCCCAACCGCCGCACTCAAGAACGGTATGCTGCCAATGAGAACCGACGGACTTCAGAAAGTGCTATCAGGCAGAACGACGATTGAAGAGATTGCTCGCGTGACGGTTGAGTTCGATTAGCGACCTGAAAATCTGGCTGCACCAGTACCGCCATGACCTCGGCCTGCCCACGCAATCGGCAACACCCCGCCCATCGCAGGACACGTAGATCACTCGCTGCGCACCGAAGGCCCGAAACACTGAGACCGCTGACAACAGTGCGCCGAATGCGGAAGATCACACATGCAAACTGCGATGACAGCACGGCCACCAACGAAGGATTCGATCACAATTCGACCACCGACCCAGATCACCCCTCCGGAACTCTCAACAATTCGGCCAACGGGCTTGGAAAAAGCTCCTAACGCTACACTCTCAATTCGGCCAAAACTACGACATCAATTCGGCCCGTAACATCTACGAGCATGCGATTTGTGCCTCAACACTATCTTGACCTCCTCAGTTAAGGACACTTGCAATCAGCCCATTGATATTGCCAATTCCAGAAACATGCTGTCTGTGAATCAGGATCATAGGCAAAAAACCACCCTAAGGTCAGAGTGTCACCAACTTCTCGAGGGCCCACACACCAACTTATGGACTTCTTCGGAACAAGGTCCGGTGATCCCCACCAAGTTGGCTCAGAATGCCTTGAACGCCACTCTGCTGGAGGTGTTCTTGCGTTACTCCATTCGAATTCACGAATAGACGCAGATTGCTGCTTGACTGCACTGATGATGTCGCAATAACCATCTTCATCAACCGTGAACTGGAACCAACGATCGGAGGAATCGATATCCGAAACAATGCAGTAGGAGAAATTGCTTCCGCCAACCGGGTCGAACCCTATCGCAAGTTGCTCGGACATCAGCTCTGTATATGTTCTGCCACTTCGCTCTATACGATATTCTCCACCGCAACCTCCAACGACCAAGAATATCAGAGACCAACACTTCGCGTGAAGCTCGCTTATGGATCTCAATAGACTATTCCTTGAAACACAATTACTCGACGCCTTGATCTTCATGAGATTACCCAAACCAAACCGTGCTATCTGCAGTGCCAACTAGAACCAGAATCATTCACAATTTTTGAAGCACTAATTGTAAATTCTTTGCCCATTCCGCATGCATTAACAAGATCATCACTGATGTAAACCCATTGAAACCCAAACGGGTCGGGGACTACGAATGCGTCACCTAGATTAAAATCTGTCTTGTCCCACGCGGAATATGCATAATTCGACTTCCAGTCATATCCGGTACAGCAACCAAACAAACAGGTCTTTGTGATTTCAATATCCCAAACAAGCTTGGCTCGGTATGAATTGATCATTGGCGTTCTTAGCGTCTTACATCCCTTCGAAACGGAACCAGAAATGGTTTTGGTCTGCCCGCACTCCAGCGAATCCGCAGCCTTGTCCATTCGGTCTACAATAAATCCACCCTGAGTACTAGCGTCCAACCATAAGCTGGTTTCACATCCCCCGTCAAATGCGTCCCATGGCAGAGTCAAATGCCCGCCTACTCCAGATGTGAATCGGTCCCAAAGGACTTTGTTGTAAGTGCCCCATCGTGAAAGCTCGGATGCCATGGTAATGTAGTACATCACATCGGCGCACTTCTGAGGAGTTGCCGGCATGAATAATTCAACGTCTGTCCCGAACGGATCAGTGTACAGCAGTTGCATGTACGAAGCGTAATTGTTCGGGCCGTTGATGTAAGCAAACCAGTCTCTGGGCAAGAATCGGCCAACCCGCGTGGAATATTGCCGCGAACAAAAGTCCAGTAACAACGAACTCTTGTCGCTTGTTCGTCCCGTAAACTGATCGCCTTGAGTGCCATTTATTGCAATCGTAGACGATCCGGTTGGGAGATAGGCAACTTGGCGGATAGCACTGGCAGCCGCGGACGTGACAGCGACCTTGGAATAACGAATATCAGTTATAGCATAATGGTAATTTCTGCTACTTGGATCGCCTTGTATTGTCAGAAAATCATCGTCGATAAAATCTCCAAATACCGAAAGGTACGCACAAGTTGTTGCAGAATCGGAATTGTATTCTGCAATAATACGATGCGCAGCGGGGATTAGTAACACACGGGAGCTCTCGTTTGCGTACAGACTCGTTGTTCTGGCTGTCTTTCTTCCGACCGCATCATATTCATAGGTGGCATCTTTGAGATCCGTGACCCCATTGGCTGCAAAGCTCTGCAGCATGTTGTCAAAGTCCCACGTCATACCGCAGCCGCGGTCGTCGGTCGTCATGTTGCCTTTGGTGTCGTAGGTCAGGGTCCGGGGACTGTTCGTCACCTGGGCTCCCGACATCGTCAGCAGTTCATGGGCGGGACCATGCGTTCTTGACTGCACAGCCCCGTTAATGGTCGTGGTGTTCCAGTCATGCACGGGGCTCAGGTTCCAGCTCTGGCTGTGTCCGCATTCGCGGAGTTTTCGGTGTTCAGTTTTCAGTGTTCGGCAGAAACGCATGAGGACGGCCAGTGAGGAGGTTGCAGTTCTTCCAGGAATTGAACTCCCAGGGGGACTGGTCGTCAATCCTGAGTTGGTGGGAATGGGAGTGGATTTGCGGTGTTTTTTGGCTGTAGGTGCTTTCTGCCGGAAAGCACTTTCGCCGTCAGGCGAACCTTGTCTCGCATGCGCTTGATGCCAAAGCCTTTCGCGACAGAAGAACACACTCGGCGGTGCTGCGTTTCCACGGTCACCTGCATTCACGTGGACACTCGTCTGGTCACTGGTTGCGGCGATGCCGCGACGTGCCGCTCGGCAAGCGGCACCTACATTAGTGCCGAGACACGGTGCACTGGCGTAACCACGCTATCCCTTCGGCTTCCGACCGCTGCGCGGCACAGGCTTCACCTGTGCTACCCGATGTCTTCAGTACCGGAGCATTGGCACACTCCGCTCGCCGAGTGAGTTGGTTTGGAGCCGAAAGAAACGGAAGAAGGCGAAAAGCGGAATGCCCGTCGTAGCCACTGCCTGCGATCATTTTCTGTCACACATTTTTTGTCCGACGTCCGCCACGATGATCAGAGTTCAGGTGCGGGCAAAAAGATGTGTGGGCAAAAAGATGATGGAATGTCCCGTGCCTTATTCGCGTGAATTCGCGTTCATTCGCGGTTCCAAATGCGTTCTGCACAGGTGAATCGCACACCGGTAAGCTGACGCATCCCGCTCGCCAAGGTAGGCGGAGTCGGAAAGACGAATCCCCGGCGAGCGGCCTGGTGTAAACCGGCCGGTACACACGCTGGCACTTCATTTTTCTGCCCACACATTTTTTTGCCCACTCAGCCGCTCTGTTCATCGTGCGAAACCAGACGGTCTATGTTGTGAGCGTTCGGGGCTTTGGCCGTGACCTTGTCGGCCCAGATGACATCATGCTTCCAGGCTGATTCCGCCGTTCGGTACTCGCAGCACCAGGCGGATTCCTTCTTGTTACCATTGGTTTTCGATGCAAGCCCGGCGGGTTGTCACATCACTTGACCGTGTGCGTCGGCACGGGAAAGGAAAAGAGAAACGTTCTTTTGCCATGAATCGCATACCGGGAAGCTGACGCATCCCGCTCGCCAAGTAGGCAGAGTCTGAAAGACGAATCCCCGGCGAGCGGCCTGGTGTAAACCGGCTGGTACCTATTCCTTTCCGTCCTGTTTCGCCTCTTTCGGCCAGGCGGTCGTAATATTCGAAGTGCGACACCGGACGGCTCGCGCCGTTCCGCTACTTGCATTGTTTGGCACAATTGCAGGTTGTGATCACCGATGAATCGGCTCTGCTGAATGTGAATTCAATCCGCGCAACATTGGGCTCAGCACGTGCGGCGACGCTCGTTAGAAAGTACTCAGGCGAATTGGAAGCAGCGGAACTCAGTTCGCGGTTCTTTGCTGAGGCCGTCGAAGGGAAGACACTCGATTCGTTTGCAGACGTTTGTCGGGATGCTGCCGAGCCGCGACAACTGGAGGGTTTCTTGCAATCCCCTGACCGGCAATTGACGTGCTGGGGCAACGGCCGGCTGAATTACCAACGAGCCACTCAGGAACTGCTGCTCGAGCTTGCATCCGCACACGGTCACCGTGGCTTGATGACGCGTTTTCTCAGAGCGTTCGACGCAGAGCCGTCAGCGACTTTTGATTCATTGCTAAAGACTGCCACGTTGACGGACGAAGAGAGAGTCCTCCTGGCTACGCTGATTCAGCCCGCATCAAGCTGCTCGAGCATTTCTGTAAAGACCGAGAACCAGATATGCGTGTTCGCCGTGCGGGAGGCGAGCTACTGTCGAAAGTTGTGTTCAGGGCTGGGGTTGAAAAAGGCGGCGTATTTCGAGATGACTTGGTTTCCAAACAACAGACCAGGCCCCCTCGAAAGGAACGCCACCCATGGAGAAGAATACACTCGACAACGGCTCAGAGACAGTCAATCGCAGTTCCGAGTTGCTGAGTCACAACAGTTCAGCCACAGCGCCCCGAGATGTGCTCAGTCAGATTCTCAGAGACGGAGCTCAGAGGATGTTGCAAGTAGCCATTCAGCAGGAAGTGGAAGACTATCTGCAGGCTCGCTCCGGCCTTGTTGACGAATCCGGCCGCAAACTTGTCGTTCGCAATGGTTTTTTGCCGGAGCGGGAAGTTGTCACTGGACTGGGGCCTGTCTCTGTTCGCCAGCCGCGAGTTCGTGATAAGCGACCACTCAATGAGCGGGAGAACTTTGAATCATCGATCCTTCCGAAGTATCTGCGAAAGACGAAGTCGATGGAGGAACTGGTTCCCTGGCTCTATCTCAAGGGTATCAGCACGAATGATTTTCCGGAGGCACTGCAATCCCTCATTGGCACAGGTGTCGAGGGCTTCTCGGCCACGACGATCACGCGTCTGAAATCCGTCTGGGAATCCGAATACGACGAGTGGTCAAAGAGATCTCTAAAGGACAAGAGATACGTCTATCTGTGGGCCGACGGCATCTACAGCAATATTCGCTTCAACGACAATGAAGGACGCAGTTCTGATGAAAATCGCCAGTGTTTGCTGGTTCTGATGGGAGCCACTGCCGATGGAACCAAGGAATTGATTGCCGTCGTGGATGGAATTCGTGAAAGCGACATTGCCTGGAAGGGACTGCTCCTGAGTCTGAAGGCACGTGGTCTGCGATATGATCCACTGCTCGCCATTGGAGATGGTGCACTTGGATTCTGGAAGGCGCTGGAGCAGGTCTTTCCAACGACTCGAATCCAGCGGTGTACCGTTCACAAGACAGCAAACGTTCTGGATAAGCTCCCCAAATCGACACAGCCTCAGGCCAAAAGAATGCTGCACGCGATCTGGGATGCACAAACCAGGGAAGAAGCAAACAAGGCTTTCGATCTGTTCATTCAGACGTTTGAAGGAAAGTTCCTTTCGGCCGTAGAATGCCTGCGGAAGGATCGTGACGTCCTGCTGACGTACTATGACTTTCCGACGGAGAACTGGTGTCACATTCGCACCACAAACCCGATCGAAAGTACCTTCGCGACAATTCGCCTCAGACATCGCAAGACAAGGAACAACGGAAGTGCGAAGGCCTCACTGGTAATGCTCTTCAAACTCGCCGAGAGTGCCTCCCGCGGCTGGCGAAAGCTACGGGGGCATCAGCACATCCCGGAACTGATCAAGGGAATCCGTTTCATCGACGGCATCAATGAACAGTCGCTCAAAGAACAATCGTCAGCTGCTTCCCAACTCCCTACAACTCATACCGAAATTGTCGCCTGACAAATTCCACCTGAACACAACATTCGGAAGTAACTCTGCGGGAAGCCGATGAAGGAGCAATTCGGGGGCAGATCCATTCCTGCAGACTCCGTTGAATCGAAGCGGCTTGTTGCAATGCAATTCTAAACAGCTATCAGACAGGAGCTTGCGGCAGCCGGTGGAGATGGATGGTAGCATTCTGTTTGGACTGCATCACTGTCTGAATGATGCTTTTCGATTCCGCAAGTGAGCTCTGGCCGTAGGTATGTCGTATGATGTTTGTAAGCCGGTGAAGAATCGCAGGCTCGTTCTTTGTCTATCTCACTGCGCTGCGCCAACTGGTAACCTATTACAGTCTCGGTTGAAGGACCTCTATGAGCTCAAGAGATCTCCTTTGCATGACGGAGTCGCGTGATGTGCCTGCCAAGGACAAAGCCGCATGAAGCATTTCAACGGCATCGCCATCATCTCTAAACTCTAAGAACATTGAGCGGATCTCACGTGAATCAGACGGCGACTGCAATGCGTACCTAACGATCGATTCGGCTTCCAAAACTGTGAGTCCGTCTTCGTTTGCAATTCTGCAAACGAGTGAGAAACTGGCCGAATGAGCATCAGAAAACCCATCGCTGAAGTACTCCAGAATCTGCGGCTTGTACGCCTCTGCAGCCAGCGGCCAATGCGACACGCCTCTCCAATGGGCCGGAAAACTTCGCTCAACACGATCTCCTATCATGCTACCCACAATTTCCCTCCCCTTGCCCCAATTGACGAGGGCGGTCGGCAACACCCGAAGCGTTTCCCTTATGAAATAGGGCAACTTCGCGCGCCTGCTGTTCTTGAGGTTCAGCAGCGTCTCAATGAAGTGTTGAATCGGAGCTTCATCGGAATAGAGAGCAGCCACTGCAATTGCAGTCTCGCCCCAAAGCAGCAGTTTGGAATCTTCCATGAGTTCGATCGGTCGTCTATTCTGGGGATCATTAAGTACCTCATAGAGCCGATTTCGTGTATCGACTGACACAACGCCCAGCACCCGAAGCACTTTCACGGACTGAACATTTATGTAATGAGTCGGCTCCACGTCACTGAACTGATGCAGGAAATAATCTCTCTGATCGCTCAGTAGTTGCGCGACTTCTTTCTCCGCAAACCTGGCATTCGGCCCAAGCGTCTCCAGCATCTCGAGCGTCGCCCCGACCGTATCCGGGGCGTTGTCATCACTCAGTAAAGAACGGACTGCTCTCTGAGTGACAGTTTCCGTCTCCTGTGCGCACAAGAATGGGCGCAAGCTTTCAATTGCCTCCTGTCGGAAGGGATGGTCCGCCATTGATGCAATGCGAACAACCAACTCCGGCGACAGTCTTGCATCCGAAGCCATTTTCAGTCCGACCAGGTTCACTCCGTGATCTGTATCGTTCAGCATGTCGCGGATCGCCTCAGAAAAATCTGAGGGCGGGAGTCCGTAGAATAGTGCTGCTTTTGCCGCAGTTTCCCGAACACTGGAGTCACGATCATGCAACAGTACGAGAAGTGCGCCACGAAAGGCCTCGGCACCGTATTTTCGAATGCAATCCTGAGCAGTGAGGAGCGGCTTGGCATCTGTGACAGCTAAGAAATGCGGTTCGTACGAGAACTGACCGACTCGTATTGCATTACCGATTTCGACCGGCAGGTCCTGTTGTGAGAACGCTCCCTGAGCAGCACACTCCGATGTTGTAAGATAGCAATTCAGGAGCACAGCTAGTCCTAAACCAAGCGTACCCGGAAAGGTAGAAAGTAGTAGAAAGACGAAAACCTCCG